>Ga0123337_10001993_pt1 | contig 24339 bp, 17 predicted proteins | sample frozenSSSSmetaG_FD_89792 | JGI IMG/M metagenome (GOLD analysis project Ga0123337, IMG submission 89792) | Glacier valley bacterial and archeal communities from Borup Fiord, Nunavut, Canada, to study Microbial Dark Matter (Phase II) -... | ecosystem: Environmental > Aquatic > Freshwater > Ice >...
CCGAGCTTGGTGGGACGGATGGCGTTTTCGGTGAGATTGTTGTCGAACTCGATCTGGCCGTCGAGGAAACAGGGTTCGAGATGCGGCCATTGCTTGGCGGCGTAGGCAAGGGCTTGGCCAAGCGCGCTTTTGGGCGTGATGCCGCGCTGGTTGCTCAGGTAGGCGATGAGCCGGCTGATACGGTCGTAGTGCCGCCGGGTTTCCAACCAGCGGGCGCGCTGGCGATCCAGCGGCCCGGCACGTTGTTCGCGCAGCCGCGCCTCGATCTGGTAGATGCGACCGATCTGATGGAGGATCCAGGCGGTGACGCGCGGGTGGTCATCGCGGGCTTCGTAAAACTTCCGCCGGATGTGGGCGAGGCAGGAGACGGGGATGATTTCCAGATGGGGATGGCGGGCGATGAATGTCTGATAGGCGCGCAGGCCGTCGCTTTGCAGGTAGCCTTGGAAGGAGGTGTGCCCTTCCGCGCCGATGAGGATGGTGTCGAGACAGGTGTTGGCGCGGCTTTTGTGCCAGTCCAATAGGACGCCGTGCTCAAGGTGGTGATAGACCCAGAACTGGCCGAGGGTGGTTTTACCTTTGCCGGGGTCCAGGCAGCGGATGGGGGTTTCGTCGATTTTGACGTAGCCGGACTCGCGGAAGCGGGTGGCGAGGAGTTGATGGAGTGGCAGCAGGCGGTCGGCGAGGTGGTCGTGCCAGGAGCACATGAGGTTGCGGGTGAGTTCGATGCCGTGGGCGGCGCGCAGTTTCCATTCCTCCCGATAGAAGGTGCTGTGGTAGCAGAATTTCTGGGTGAGGAGGTGGGCGCCGAGGGAGGGTGTCAGGACGCTGCCGGGGAGGAGGCAGGGTTCTAACGGAGGGGTGAGGGGGATGGCGTCGATCTCGTTTTTGCGGACGTGGGTGAGGCGCTTGATGATCTCGAGGGTGAAGGCGGCGGGACTGACGTGGAGGCGCTCGCTGGTTTCCTCACCGAGCAGGCGGAAGTCGTCGGGGGCGGCGAGGACTTCGGGATGGATGATCTCGCGGATGACGGTGGGCAGGCCTTTGAGGGAGGCGCTGAGTTTGCCGACGCGGCAGGCGCGGGTCTTGGGCGGGAAGGCTTCAGCCGCCGGTGGAACGTCGGTTCCAGCGGCGGCGTCGGGCTTTTTTGCCTCATCTTTGAGGAACTCGAGGAGGAGCTGGTCATGGCTCATCTTCTCGCTCTTGGCTCCGTAAATGCGCTTGAGCAGGGCGGCGACGATGCCTTTCTGGATGGCGAGATCGGCTTCAAGGTGGGTGACCTTGGCGGTGAGTTCTTCGATCTGTTGTTCGGGTGTGGCGATGCTGCTAGATATAGCATGTGGTATGCCTTTCCGGGAGATATATGCTTATTTTTCCTGCTATTTCACCGGATCTCATACCAAGGTCGCTGGAGGCCGTCGCGCAGGTCGATGCCGTCGGTGAGCATGGCGAGGGCGGTGGGCTTGAGGATGAGTTTGCGGCGGTCGCCGTCGATGTCCTGCGGCCAGCTGAAGCGGCCGCGTTCGAGTCTTTTGGCGACGACCCAGTAGCCGGTCGAGTCGAAGTAGAGGATCTTGATGAGGTTGCGGGATTTGTTAGTGAAGAGGAAGGCGGCGCCGCTGAGGGGATCGAGCTCGAGATGGTTGCGCACGAGGGCGCAGAGGCCGTTGAAGCTTTTGCGCATGTCGCAGGGTTCGAGGGCGACGTGGACTTTGAGGTTGCCGTTGAAGGTGAGCATGGCGGCGGGATCAGGCGAGGTGACGGAGGAGTTCGGCGAGCAAGCGGATCTGACTGGAGCCGGTCGCACGGGTGAGAGCTCCGCCGGGCAGGCGGACTTCCAGCGCGGTGTCATCGGCTGTCGCTGCCAGCTCGGCGATGAGGAAGGCGGGTCGCCCGGCGGAGGCTGCATGCTGCGGTCGTTTGCGCACCGCAATCCAGGCGGCGAAGGTGGGATACTTGACGCCACACTGTTTCGCGAAGGCGGGGGCGCTGAGGCTGCTGGATTCGTAGGCGTCGAGGACCTGTTGCTTGTATGGCGCGGTGTAGCGGGTGCGACCGGAGCGGTCGGACTTGACGATGGGGCCGGAGGCCGGGGCGGTGATGGAGGACATAGGAGGGCATCCTATGAGATCCGGGAGGAATTCGGATAGTGGGGTTGTGTTGAGCGCTTACTGGAAGCCTATCAAACCAGCGGCTTGAGCGGCCCACGTTTCGCCGCGCTCCACGGTGTGAACTACCAAACCCTCGCGAGCTGGCTCCAGAAACGCAAACGCCCCCCCTCCCCCAATCCTCCCAAGGGTGCCACATCCTGCGGTGCTCTCGCTGGTGGAAGCCGAGATCCAGGCATTGTCTTCCGCCGGAGCCATGGAGCTCATCCTACCCGGTGGTGAGGAACTCGCCATCACCGCGCCCGGCCAGATCCCGCTCGCCGCCGCCCTCATCCGCGAGCTCGCCAACCCACGGCCATGCTGAGTCTTCTCCGGCAGTCTCAAAGTCTTCATCGCCGTCGAGCCCCGCGACATGCGCCGCAACTTCAACGGCCTCCACAACGCCGTCCCCACTAAGCTCAAGGAAGATCCCCGCAACGGTTCCCTCTTCGCCTTCACAAACAAGCGCCGCACCCTGCTCAAAATCCTCTACTGGGACGGCAGCGGCCCTTTGGTGTTAGCTGTGACCGCTACACGCCCGCCACAGCTAACCCAGGCGGCGCTTCAGACTCCACTTACGGATTAATGCGAAAGGGAGCCGCAACCACCGGTAAGCACTACCCATTCTCTAGCCGTAGACAAATCTCGCACACTCGGAATCCGTCCCTAAGGGTCAAGGTTTGAGGGGGTGGCCCAAGACATCGTATTTAGTTTCCGACGTTAGTTTTCCGGAAACACCATATTCGCGTGTAATGCGGGCGCAGCCGAGATTTTTGAAAATTGCGGGTCTACCGACGGCATCAAAGTAAGATTGCTCTACGACTTTATTCAATTCGTTATAGCGAAAGGTGTAGCGGGCGTAGCCGAAGGCGGAGGTCTTGAGCTTTCCGTCGAGACCGAAGAGACGTTTCTCGATTTCGCGACCATAGGGATCGTAATCCGTTTCCCATTTGGAGTAGCCCCACTCGTTTTCGACGGGCTTTTCATTCTTGTCGAAGTATCGGCGGACGATATGGTTTCCGACCGAGTTGCAAGTATCGGATACGTGGTGAAAACCTGCTACTTCGACGGGGTTTCCATCAGTGCCAAATTCCTTGAAGCCGGAGGGGCGGTTGAGAAAGTCAAAGAGGAAGACGTGCTTATGCGGCTCAATTTGTTTTTCTTTCACGCCGTTCGCATCGGTATAGTACGTGACGGCGGTGCAAGGGTTTCCGATTACATCGAAGTACGCTTGTTCGGTTGTGTTCCCGTAGGCATCGTAGGAGTAAGTCTTTAGATGCCACTGCCCTTCAGAAAGGATTGGCTCGCCGTTAGGACCATGGTTGGATTCCTGGACCGTTCGTCCGAGAGAGTTGAGTTTGTAGCGGACGATGTGAACTCCCTGACCGTTGGCGGCCGGCTCCCCGGCGGTATCGAACCAAGCGCTCTCCACGAGGCGGCCTCGAGAGTCAAATTTGTTATGAAATGAGGCGAAGGCTTTGTCGGCGACGCTTTTCGGTTTTCCATCGATACCGAGAAATTGACGTCCGGTTTCGTTGCCGAGAGTGTCGTAGGAGTAGTCGACGCCGTGTATTTTTTCGTTTGAGAGAGTGGGCTGGTTTTGGGCGTCGAAGTAGCGGAGTTGAATGTTTTTCCCGTCGGGCCGTGAGAGGTAACGAATGATTGAGACTCCATTTTCGTTGGCTCGAAGCTTTCCGTCAGGGCCGTAGTGACGGGTTTCGGTGATGTGGCCAAGCGTGTCGTAGTCGGATTCCCTGATGTGCCACAAGATGGAGGCGGGGTGTCCGAAAGCATCGAAGATTTCCTCGCGGACGACGAGGTTGCGTTTGTCGAAGGATTTGGTCCAGCGCGCGACGCCCTGATTATTTGAGGCGAGGGAACCGTCTGGAGCGTGATATGAGACCTCGATCTCATTGCCACGGATGTCGTATTTGGACTGGTATTGGTGGACGCCGGATTTATCTAAGCACGGCTTTCCAGCTTGGTCAAAGTAGCTGATAGACAACACTTTGCCTTGCGGGCTGTAGGATTGTTGCCAGAAAGAATAACCGCTTTCAGTGAGGAGTGGTTTTCCATCTTGATCGAAAAAGGAATCCTTGATGATCCGTCCCTGAGGATCACGGAGTTTGACGCGAGAGAAGCAGCCCCAGCCGTCGCCGCGAAGCAAGGCTGGTTTGCCGTCCCGACCGAAACCACCCCATACAGTTTCGTTGCCCGCTGCATCATAGACGTAGCGAGATTCGTAAACTCCAAAGTAGGTGGCGGGATCGCCATTGAACTCGAGGGCGATTTTGGAACGAATCAATCCGTTGGGGTAGTAAAAGAAGTTGAGGGAGGAGGCGCCGTGAATGAAAGCAGGAGAGCCATCGGCGGCGAACCATTGTTCTTTTATATTGAAGCCGCGTTCATTGGTGATGTAGGAGACGCGGGCGTAATCGTGGGTGTGGCCACCGTGATCGACACGGGCGTTGACAAGGTTGCCATCGGTTCCTAGGTAGGATTTTTCGTTTAAGAATCCTTGTGGATCGTAGGAGTAGGAGATAGTGGAGAATCCGTCCGAATACCAAGCCGGCTCGTCTAGTGTGCCTAGCAGAGAGATTCGCTGGATTTTTCCGGCTCTATCGTAGTGCCTGGAGGTAGTAGAGTAACCTCTGTTTGAAAGGGTTGGTTGATCGTGGCTATCGAGGTAAGTAAATCTGACCTCGCGGCCGAGGGGGTCGAGCTCCCGGCGATAACCCGAGAAGCCCGAGATGCTGGAAAATACAGTTGCGGCGAGGCCGGCGGGATCGAGGAAGCAAACGTGGACTAGGTTTCCGACGGAGTCGTATACGTTTTTCCGTGAGGCGAAAGTTCCGTTCGAGATTACAGGATGCCCGTAGGAGTCGAGAAACGTCTCGGACGTAATGTTTCCTGATTGGTCGGAGGTGAGAGAGCGGGAGGTGTAGCCATCGCAGGTGTTGGTAATTTTCCCTTGCGCATCAAAGAACTTAACGATTTCGGGAGATCCGCTTTTCGTATGATTAAGGGTCCAACGAGCGAATCCGCCGAAGCCATCGGCAGGTGAGGTGTCCGGCGAGAAGTAGGAGGCCCCAGTGATGTTACCGTTGGAATCAAATTCACAATCAGTGATAGAGATGCCATCGGGACGAGCAACAGCCTTGCCTTGGGCATCGAGGAGAGTTTGGTGGACAATGTTCGCGAGGGGCGAGTATGAGTTGCGCACGGAGGAAATGCCGTTAGTGGCAGTAGCGGCTTCGCCCGCGGGATTTAGGAGCAGGGTTTGTTCCGGAAGAGAGCAGTTTTCACGGTAATTAAAGAGCATTCCGGCTATGCCGTCGGAAGTGGTCTGCGTATTTTCGTAGTCATCAAAATAATCGATGCGCTGGACAAGGCCGTCCGGTGTATAGGTGACATGAAATTTGGTGATCCGGGTGCTGAACCGTTGGCCAGATTCCCCGACTCGGCCAAAAACCAGAGGGAAAGGGTGTTCATGATCCGGGTGCATGAATGTGAAGGAGTGGCTGTCATCGGAAATGTCCATACGGGCCTTCTTGCGGCCGTTGCGGTCCACCAGATTCCAGAGACGGGGCTTTCCGTTTTCGTTGTAGCTGACTTCAATTGTGCCGGCGTTGAAGGATTCGAGATCAGCGGGGACGTAGGCATTGAGGGCTTGGAAGGTGGGGTTGTAGCTGGCATCGTAGTCGCTCCAGTTTTCGTCGGGTGAGCGGACGAAGGGGTCTTTGACAGCACCCGATGAATGAACGAGCTGCACGCGGCGAACTTTTCCGCACGAGGTTTCGATTTTCCAAGAACGTTCGCGGTGAGAAAGCTGGTTTTGAGAGAGTTGGCAGACGCCCTCTGGGATGCCGAAGCGAGAGGTGATGGCGGCGAAGTAAGCGACACGGGTGCGGATATGATCCCAATAAAAGAAACCGGCGATGATGCAGGCAAAGATGAGTGAGGCGGAGATGGCAAACCGGAAAGCACGCTGTCTCCGTTCCCGCTCGCTTTCGCGCATTGTTAGGTCAGCAAGTGGAGCACCCGCAACGGCGGCAACGATTTTGAAGAACGCGTGTTTTGGACCGTCTTTATCTGGTCTGGAGTCGGCAGCGAGAGGCTCGGCGGCGGGCCGGTTGGAAATCGATCCGTCGGGATTCAGTTGAAAGCGAAGCGATTCTGGAAAACATTCGAGGGAGGAACAGACGGTAGTATTGGAAGTGGCATTAGGTTCGCCAGAGACAATGTAAGTGAGGATGTGGTCTTCACGGCCGAGTGACTTGAAGAACGTAATTTCCTCGGCGACCCATCGGGATTGGGTGCTCGCAGGAGAACAGATGACTATGAGGTAACGTGAGGAGCGAAGGCAGTTTTTAAGTTCGTCCGAGATAGAGGACGCCCCGGCGAGCTCCTCACGGTCGTAGAAGATGGGAAAAATGCGTTTTGGAACGGCTCCGTCGCGGCCCATTTTACCGGCGAGGGCGCTGGGGATGCGATAATTTTCGAGCTCCTGGTGAAGCTTTTTCGCGGCGGCGGAATCGTGATTGGTATAGCTGATAAACGCCCAGTAGGAGGATCTTGTTGGTTCCGTCACGTTTCTAATCGGTAGGTTTTAGGGGACATCTGCCAATAGCTTCTGGATTGAAAGCCGTGGGGCGGAGGAAAAGGCGAGCGATTCGGTAGCTCTACGGATAATTGAAGATTTTGCCGGTACTGAGCCACCTTCGCAAAATGACTGAAGGCCGGTTGTGTATACGATTCCACACATCTTCATTACATCCGACTATCCCAACAGCGCTGTCTTAGGAAGACTTTTATTCGTTGCTCTTTGAAATACTCTTTGAAGCGGTGCGCTTTCGAACAAACGGGTGCTTGATGATCGTAAAGCAACGAAAGCCCAACGCTTGAGGCTGGTTTGGGGACTTTGCTGGTGACGGACACGTTTGTGGTCGGTGCAGGTTTTGTTTGGAATTTATTCAAGGATTCAGGTCCGCCTCGCTGGCGGAGAATCTCACATCGGCGTAGGCGGAAATCGACGAGGCCGGCCGCAGCACCGCTGTTGCATTTCGGAATTGAATTCGCGTGACTTTCTCCATCAGCCCCGCTCTTCTTTATCCAATCAAAGATGGCGATTTCGTTTCCCTCCGCCCCCTTTGAATGCTGTCAGATCTTTCTCCTCCCCTCCCATGATTCCGACCACCGACCTTATCTCCGGATTCGACGAATCCGATCTCAGCAAACTCATCGCGGCCTCTGACACGGGCACTGCAAACCAGATCCAAAATATTCTGGGGGGGGCTGCCCCTCGGCTCCAGACACGTGCCGGTTCGGCAGGGGGACTTTTCGGCTTTCCAGTGGCACCGCTGCCGCCGAATCTGGCACTTCCGGAAATCGTTCTTCTCCACGGCATCACGGACTGCCACTTAGCGAATATTGGCGATGGCCGCCGCAACCGGATTTGGCTGGATTTCCTGGAACTTTTTAAAGGCAGCTTTATCCGGGATCTCCCGTTGCAGGCAGATGGGATAAGCGACCAGCCGGGAGTCATCCTGGAGCCGGACGGTCACGTAGTGAAAAAATATGACCGAGCCCTTGCCGCGTGGACGGCGGCAGGATTCAGGAACCGTGTTTTCTGCTATGACTGGCGGCGCAGTGTCACCGCCGCAGCGGATCATCTCCACGCCACCCTGTCCAATCTGCCCTCCGTGAAGGCTGGAGAGAAGGTGGTCCTTGTAGCCCATTCGATGGGGGGACTGGTCGCTGCGGTCTTCGCCTCCCGGACGGCAGATTGGGAAACTCTGATCCACCAATGCATCTTCGTCGGTTCCCCGCTGGGTGGTTCCTACAGTGTTCCGATGACGGTGCTGGGCCACTCGCCTTCTTTCCAACAAATGGACCGGCTTTCCATTCTGGATTCCCTGGAGGATTTCCAACGGATGGCCGCGAGCTTTCCCGGACTACTCGACATGCTGCCGAATCCCGAGATCATGCCAGACGCTGCCGATTTTTACAAGGAGGCCGGTTGGCCGGGACCGGCAAAGCCTCTGCAGGCGCATCTCGATGCCAGCCGCGCATTGAAATCCGTGATCTGGGAAAGTCCGATCTTCACCAAATCCAGCCACATCATTTCCCAAGGCCATGCCACGACGTGCGCCATGCCTTGGAATGCCACAGGAACTGACCGTGCCGCCAATGTGGCCAGCAACGATGGCGACGGTGCGGCACTGACGAAATCCTCCCTGGCTCCGGGCTTGAAGGCTTATCTGGCCTCCGGCGAACACGGCACGCTGGTGAATGAGCCGCGCATCCACAACGCCATCATCGCGCTGGCCATGGGAGGAACCCCGGATCTACCCGTCTTCGACCCCGCGGCGGTGGTCCCCTCGACACGGGGTGCGGCTACGGCAGCCCTCGCGTTGCCACCGGGAATGACCGCCACCGTCGTGCCGGCGGGACTGGCTGTCCCCGGTGTCCCCGCGGTGAACAGGACTCAGGTGGCCTTGGCCCGGGAAATCCGGCTAGGCGATGAGATGGCCCTGCACTTCTCCTCGGAGGCCGCAGTCCGGGCGCGCACCCAGGTCACCGGCGAGCCCGGCTTCGACCGCCGGAAGCTGGCGGATGCCGATCATTTTTGGCCCAACGCGCTTTCCCTGGCGATCGCCAGCCTCGACGCCTACCGTAGCGACAAGCCGGAAATGTCCGCCCGCGCGAAGCAGGACTGGGGCTTCACCGGCTATGAGCACTTCGAAAAAGGTGAAAACCAAGGCTTCGTCTGTTGGGACGACGAGGTGGTGGTGCTGAGCTTCCGCGGCACGGAGAAGAAGATCAGCGATTGGCTGGGCAACTTGAATGTCATGCCACACGACAGCGGCCGCTACGGACCCATCCACTCGGGTTTCTACAACGGCTACAAGGCCGTGGAACCGGGTCTCAAGGGGATACTCAACAAGGCGGGTGCCGGCGGCAAGAAGCTCTGGATCACGGGCCACAGCCTCGGCGGCGCTCTCTCCGCGGTCGCCGGTGTGGAACTGTACAATGAAATCCGGCCCTACGGCTTTGCCACTTATGGCCAGCCGATGTTGGCGTCCCAACCACTTGCCGACTTCTACAACAGGGAATACGGATCCCGCTACGCCCGCTTCAAGAACAATAATGACATCGTCACCCGCATCCCGCCGGGCTATGACCACGTCGGAAAGCTCTACTGGTTCAACGGCAACGGCGAACTTCAGTCATCCTCCAATGCCCGCGGACTTTTGCTCCCCCCCGAGGTCTTGGAAGCTAGCACCGCACTCAGCCCCGCCGAGTTTCATGCCATGCAGGCCGCGCTCCAGGAGGCCACCTCGCCCGTGACGCAAGGACTCTCGCTGCCACTCGCGGACTATCAGGTGGAGGGCCTTTCGCTGATTCCCTCGCTGGGAATCTCGGACCACTCCATCGCGGGCAAGTACATCCCCATCCTCCGCAAATACGTTTGACGCTTGGAAACCACGTGACGTGGCTTCTTCGTTTCAGTAAAACTTCATCCCTTCATCCCTTCATCCCTTCATCCTTAAAATCCTGTGAACGCTTCGGATCTCGCTGAAAAAATCTTCACCAGCGCCCCCTCCATCACGATTGATGGAACGCTCTACTACATCGTTGAAAACGACCGAAAAATACCCGATACGCAAGTCTTGGCGTATTCGCAGTCGATCATGGGCCATTCCTCAGCCCCCCCGCCGGGAGAAGGAGGCCCCTCCGAGCTCGTCTCCGCAACCGAGGACGGCCGGAAAATGAGATGGAAAGCTCCCACGGTTCTCACTTGGTCGATGGACCGCGCGAGCTTTAACGGCGATGAGACGCGCCTAGCAAATGCCTTGGAGTTTTGTATTAAGGCGGCAAAGGACTGGAACGAAGCTGCGCTGGAGAAAGGCATCTTCGACAAGATTCATTTCCAAGAAGTAGCGGAGGTCGCGTGTGCCGCGTTCCGCATATCCTTTTACCCCTTCAGCGCGGATTCCGGTCTGCTGGCTCTCGCCTTTTTCCCGAATGCCCCGTTGAACGAACGTGTGGTTTACGTCGGGCCCCTGGCGCTTGATTCATTCGTCGGCTACGATCAGGTCGGAGTCATTCGGCATGAGTTCGGCCACGTGCTCGGCTTCCGCCACGAGCAAATCCGGAAGGAAGCCATGGTCGGCATGACCGCCGAAGAAAAGGAACACGCGGAACAATGGGTCACTGGCGGAATTGGCGGCGAGGCCATCACTAAATACGATGGCCAATCGGTGATGCATTATCCCATCGATCCCGCAAAAGGCATCGGTACCTTCAATTTCGAGTTGTCCGAAATCGACAAAGAAGGCTTCCACGCCCTCTACTCCGCCCCATACGATCCGGCGACGATCCGCGAATTTACCGTCTGATTTGCCATGAATCCAGATCCCTCCGAAATGGGCCGCGTGGCGGTGGCCGAGGCCAGGGACACCATTGACTCCTCCGCCTCTTTACTCCAAGCGCTCGACGCGTGTTCCGCTGGTGCGGCAGGTCCTCCCGAATTCGAAGGATTTCACATGACACCCCGTCATGCTTTGGAGCTTCACCGTTATCTCGAGGCCCACCGGCAAAAGCTTGGGGAATGGCGTGACAAGGTTGGAGAATTTCTCGTGGAAGGGAAAACTCCGCCGGAGCCATTCGTCCAATTGCTCGTAAGTCGGCGCTTCGAGTTTGAGTCGGCGATTCGTTTTGTGGAGGAGGCCTTCATTAAGCCTCGGCTGGATCCAGAGCAGTCGTTGGTCCTGGAAGTGGCGGACTGGCTATGCGTGGACGCCTTCCAGCTTTTTGTCGTAGCAAATGCGACAGCCCCGGAGAGCTACCCGCTAGGGCCGCTAGTGGCACTGGACTCCCAGAGAAGCCCCGCCATGTGGAATGATGATGCCGGACTCACCATTCCCTCGCTCTTCGATCTCACAGCAAGAATCAACCGCGCTCCAGAGAGCTCTACCAGCGGCCTCGCGGTGTTTCCAGTCATCAGCCTACCGGCGGATTTATCCCGCCTGCCCGAGTACTATGCCCTGCTCACCCACGAGGTGGGTCATGCCGTGGATGCCGCGTTTGGCTTCACCAAGCGGATTCTGGCGAAACTGGAGGGATCCCGCCATAAGGACTACTGGACTGCATGGATGAGGGAAATCGTCGCCGATGCGGCAGGGGTAACTCTCTCTGGCGAAGCCTTCGCCCTGGCATGGTGGCGTTTCGTGCGCCCGATGTCACCAAAGACTGACCTGACTTACAGTGATCCTTACCCCCCTATATCCCTGCGGCTTTCCTTCCTACGCCAGATGCTCGAGGGACGCGGCAACTTGGAACCGGCGATTCCCCAATATCTCCCCATGGAGACGCCACTCAAGCATGCGCAATATCAAGAGTTAAGGGAGGACTTTGGAACCGCTGTGCGCCCGCTTCTGGAGGAATTCATATTTTCCGCCGTGCCATTCTCGCCGGACCGCGAACTGTTCACCCGAAATTCGGCGTTGCAGGCGATGAACAACCAGCCCATTTCCTGGCTTCAGCGAGAGTTCCGTCTCCTGCCGTCCGTCCTGACCCAAGCGATCACCGGGCAAGCGATATTTCAGACTTGGAATTCCCTGCCTATTTGGTTACAGGATTTCCGGATGCAAAACCAAGGAGCACTGCCGGACTGGCAGTCCCAAAGAACGAGCGGATGGAGCTTCACCAAGGACTTCCTGCCCACCCTCCGCCCTACGATCCTCGGTCCGGATGGGGTCACTAAGACGCCGCCTAAGGTGCTTCTGCTAACCCACAATAAGATCGCGTTTCTCGGTGCCACCCAGAAATGGTTGCTCGCCGCTCTGAAGGAAACGGCCCGACTCCGCGACGAACCGTGGCAACAGATTGACGTTTATTTCGCCTCCGACACACTGCTGGAATTCGTCGAGTATTATGACAGAAACAACGGCAGACGACGTTCCACCCCAAGCCTCATCGCCGAGCGTGATCACGCGCTCGCCGGCCTGCGGGATTTCTTCGAAAATTCCCCCGCCTACTGCCGCGAAGTCAATTTTCTAATCTTCGAAGGCCCGCCAGTCTTTGCCTCTTACTGGGACTGGGATCGCCCCGGCGGCCGCATCCACATCAGCCCCCAACTCGCCGGCATAGACATCGGCAAATGCCCCTCCATCGATCACATCTGGCTCCAAGACACTCCCACCCATATCTACGATCAATATCGGACATACCTCACGACACTCGAAGGCCGTTCCAGGACCATCTGACCATCTATCTATTTTCCTTCGCAGCTCTCAAAGTAGTCAGCTCCAGTATCACATGATTACTCCTCTTTTTACGTCTGCCTCCACACCTCCTGACTTCGACCACTGGTGTTTCATCAGCTACCGTCACCTCGACAACAGGGAGGAGCACCGGCAATGGGCAAGTTGGTTGCATCAAGAAATCGAGCACTATGAGGTGCCTGCCGAATTGGTCGGCACTCTGAACGATTCCGGCGAGCTAATCAAGGCGCGGATCTATCCGGTATTCCGTGACGAGGATTCGTTGGCAGCGGATTCTCACCTTGGAGAAGAGATCCTCGAAGCATTGCGTGGTTCGCGGACGATGCTGGTAATATGCTCCCCCCGGTCCTCCATCAGCGACTATGTAGAGGGTGAGATTACATACTTTCAGTCCCTTGGACGGGCTGACCGAATCATCACAGCCATTATCGATGGAGAACCCAACAATCCTTCGAAAGAATGCTTCCCCGCCCCACTTCGGCTGATTGCCAAGGAAGGCACATCCATCAATGTGAATGACGGGCCACTGGCCGCCGATTTCCGTCTTGCCGATGGAACACAGGGTTTCACCTCCGTGGAAGGCTACCGTCTGACACTGATCAACAGCGATTCTCCACGGAAAGTAATGAAATTACTAGTGGAAAATTATGAAGCGCGGATGCAACTGATGAAATTGAAGATCCTCGCGGGCATTCTCGATGTAAAACTCGAAAAGCTGCGTGATCGGGACAAGGCCTATCAGCTTGGTTTGGCGAAGCAACGCGCGAACACCCTGAAAAAATGGCTCACCTCAGTGGCGATACTGGCATTACTGGCAATCGCAAGTGCCATTATCGCATATCGATTGAAAATAGCCGCCATCCGAAATTTTCAAGCAGCCAGAAGCGTGGCCGATGGACTTGTGACAGAAATCACGAAGAATCTCGCCGATGTCCAAGGAGTTCGGGCGGACGCCGTTCGCAAAATTCTTGCCAGCACTGAGGCCACCTACGACCGCCTTTTGCAATCGAGCCCTGACAACCCTGAAATCATCAAGGGGAAGGCAGCCATGTACAATGAGTTTGTAACTACCTATCTAAAAACGGGAGATACGGAATCACTCATGAAATCGGCCGAAGAAAGCTTGAAGCTGAACAAAAAACTCGTAATTAGATCTCCAGATGACGAGTCGCTCACCCGGGCGCTAGGAATGAGTTTCATGAAAGTCGGCGATGCTCTCCTGGAAGTAGGAAAACTTGACGAAGCGGAAAAGAGCTACAATCGCAGTCTTGAATTACGGAATGAAATCGGAATCAAACATCCTGACGATCTAGATATTCAGCGAGAAATCGGTATCTCGCTTCTCCGGCTTTCAGACATTGATGAAGCGCGTCACGACATCTCCAGCACTGCGGCGCATGTAAAAGCCAGCGTCGAAATTCGCCGCGCCATTGCCAAAAAAAATCTAAAAATGAATGCCACCCTGCTCGTTGGGCTTGTGCGGCTCCATGATGTCAAACTTCTGCAGGACGACGCGGTCGGAGCCGAGGACGTTTCGAAGGAAGTCGAAAACCTCGCTAACAGCCTTGTTCTCGAAGATCCCAATAATGATCGGCGCGCGCGAGTCCTTGCCATAGCCAAGCAAAGGGTGGGCAACGCTCTCTTCGCTAAACGTGACTTTGGAGCAGCGGAGAGATACTATCGCGAAAGCTTGACCCTCTTCACATCTCTCTCCGAAAGAGACGTCACTAACATCGAATTGAAAGAAGATCACGCCATTGCTTTGCAAAGGCTCGGATTAGTGGCGAAAGCAATGGGCAACATCAATCATGCCCGTGACCAGTTCAAGGCATCCACGGAACTGGGTGAGACAGTCATCAAAAACAGTTCGAATAACCGGCAATGGAACATCGACCTTGCCGAGACCTATCTGGAATGGGGCCGTATCGAAACGGGTGAGGCGAGAAATCATGCCTTTGCAGCAGCACGGAAGATCCTTATAGGTCTGAAAGATTCGCATTCAGCCGAGAAGCCACAACTTCAATGGCTGGATGAAATAGAAGCTTCCCTCGTTGGCAAATCTCACAATTGATTCGCGCGCATGAAAGGGGTCAACAAATTCAATCGCAGCCAATTTTATGAGAACTGGAAACGGGCATCCGCCAGTGCAGGAGATTGCGTGTTCATTTCCTATTCGCGGCTAGACAAAGACTACGCACGCACAGTTGGCGCGATGATCAGGGATCTGGGAATTGACATTTACTTCGACGAAAATGATGATGTTCTTCAACTAGCCGACGAGCAAAATAACCATGAAAAAGTGGTCGCCTGCATTGAGGATGGAATTGCTCGCTCTACCACCCTTCTGGGAATCATCACCGAGAACACCAAGCAATCATGGTGGGTTCCTTACGAAATTGGTAGTGCGAACGGACATAGCAAGCCACATGCCCATCTGATCACCAAAGAAGTGAGCTATCTTCCTTCCTACATCAAAGCCTCCACCATTCTTACTAGCGTAGATTCGCTGGACGAGTGGCTTCTCAAATACGCCCGGAGCAAACTGGGGTCCACTGGCATTCTTATGGAACGTATGAACCGTGTTCTCAGCGGTCACTATAAATCTGCCAGCATCGACCCTGTTCCCATGCATCGCTCGATCACTGAACTTTCTTTCTACTGAACCCATGAACGATCCACTTTCCGATCTACAGCCGATCAGGGTGATGCTGTCCAGCCGCTGCGTGAACCCTTTTCCCTATGAGGGACGGGATCAGCCCCTCTCGGTACTGCGGATCGCTATTAAGGCCGCGATTGAAGCAATCCGTTTTTCCGGCCATCCGGTTTTCGAAGTCTGGATCCATGAGGACGAGGCGAACGGCAACCACTCGTGGGATGAGTGCATGAAAAAATCCGCCCGCTGCGACATTTTCCTCGTGCTTTATAACGGAAACGGCGGGTGGTCCGGTTCGAATGAAAAGACCGAGCGTCTGGGAGACCATGTGGGCATCTGTCACGCGGAGCTGGACGAGGCCTTTCATAAGACTCCTGATAAGGTGCGTTGCATTCACCTATTGCCCTTGATTGCCGCAGCGGAGGACACGCCCGATCAAAGGTTCCAGAAGTATGTGGCGAATCTGAATCTGAACGCGGCTCAGGCTCTCAATGGTGAAGAGGCGATTCAGAGAGCCACTGAACTAGCCGTGGCAGCTCTCCTGAAACTGGCTCGCGCCGGTGTTGGAGTCGGCTCCCAAGGCAGCTTCTTCGCCGGTGAAGCGTTGACTTGGACGAGGATGGATTTTCACGCACGGCGAAAGGTTACGACGGAGGCGGTGATCGAATTACTCTCTGGACGCTCCGCCAAGACCTCGGTCATCGGAAGCCAAGTAATCTGCCCGGTGAAAGGAAAAAAGATCGCATTCATTTGCGACTGCGTCCCCGCAGCGATGAGCACGGCGGCAGCAAGGGAGATGGTCGGCCAGCCATTTCTGAACGATTGGAAGTTGGTGCGTAACCTTCCCAAGGACGTGGTCGGCCCGGTTCACGTTATTGCATGCCAACGGGGCATTTCTGAGACGCAGGCTCTTCGCCAGCTTGGCTTCCCGGATGCCGTCGTGGTGTCGGCTCCTTTCGGGGTGTATGTCGCAGACAGGGTCCAATGCATCCAGATGGTCTTCATCGCGAACTGTCGCGATGAAACCACGACGCGGCATCGGGTTCAGCGTTTCCTCCTATGGCTCGGCGAACAGGGTGAGGATGCCCTACTGGTGCGCCGGGCAAGCTCCCGCCGGAAGATCTGCGGCACTATCGCATCGGAATTCGATGGTGCCGGTTAATTCCAATTCACTTCAAACCTCCAAACAACATGTCATCCAGATCACCCCTTCTCGTCCATCTGATCTTCCATCCGGGATCAGCCCCCGCCAGATCACTGGCCACGAATATCTATCAGGCGCTGAATGACGACCCGTCGCTTGCCGGCTTGAAAATTCCGACAGTTCTCGCATGCGAAGACGGGACCGGCTTTCCTCCGCTGGCATTCGATCCGGACGAGGCAGAGCGCAGTGTCGTGATCGTGTTGGCCGACGACAAGATGGTCATGGATCCGCCACGGTTCCCCGCGGGAAGGAAATCTTGGAGCGAGTTTGCCGGCGATCTCTTTGAGCGCTGCAAAGTCTCTCCTCATCGCTTCATCCCGGTGCAGCTTTCGGAAAGCGCCTGGCCTCTGGATGAACGCCTCTCGGGTGCCAGCTTCCTTCGCGGCTATTTGAGGGAGGGCGAGCAGCTTTCCTCTTGGTTGATCCGCTCCTTGGTGGTGGAAATTAGTCGCTTCCTCCTCGGCGAAGACAGGGGACGAAGACTACCGCTGAGACTTTTCCTGAGTCATGCGAAGCAGGATATTGATAAGGCTCCCAAGGTTTTCAACTCCATCTTGGCACACCTCAGTGACACCCAACCGGTGGAAACGTGGGTCGATAGCGCGATGATCGAAGGAGGATCCCAATTCGCGGAAGAAATCTCGAAGGGTGTCCAGGATAGTGCCCTGCTCGCTTTGATCACCCGGAACTATAGCAGTCGCCCGTGGTGCCGGAGAGAAATGCTGCTCGCCAAGCGTCTCCAACGTCCGCTCGTCGTGGTCGATGCCCATGAAGGGGTTGAGGCACGCAGTTTTCCCTACGGGGGCAATACTCCGAGGATTCGCTGGAATGAAGGTGGGGCCGCCGCCGCTGTGGACCTGCTGCTGAAAGAGACCTTACGGCACCTCCACTCCCGCTTGGTACTCTGCCGCGGCAAGCAAGAGGCGGATCACGTGCTGTCGTCTCCGCCGGAACCGACAACGGTTTCGAAGTCGCCACGAAACGCTGCCATTCTTTATCCGGACCCACCGATCGGCGATGAAGAAAAAGAGGAGCTTGAGGACATGGGACGGACCTTGGAGACGCCGCTCCAACGGGCGGCCCTAGCCAAGTCCTTGGCAAAACAGATTGTTCTCCTGTCTTGCTCAGAAAGCGGTGACTCGCTTTGTCACGGTTTGACCCAGCATCATTTGGACGCAGCATTGATCGAAATAACGCGGCAGCTTCTGGTCCGGGGCGCGATCTTGGAATATGGGGGACACTTGGGAGCAGAGGGCTACACCGTCGCCCTCTTCGACATGGTCCAGTCCCACAACGCGACCAGCGGAATGCTTCCCGCAGAGCGCATCCTCAATGACGTGGGATGGCCGTTGCCGCTGGAAAAACTCCCAGATTCCATCCGTGCGAAGTATCGATATGTGGCGACCTTTCGCCGGATCCCCCGGCCTGAAGGCATCGAGCCTCTCGACCCGATAACATTTCTCGAAGAGCCCTCGTTCTTCCCTGCGGACACGCCGGAGCGCCGCTACGCTTGGGCGCGCGGCATGACGGCGATGCGCCAGTTCCAAGCAGAAGGAAGCGGAGCGATGGCTCGCATCGTAGTCGGCGGAAAAGTCGGTCCCACTCTGACCGCCGGCGCGGACGGAACGAAAACCGAAAAGTGGTATATGGGCCGTATCCCGGGGGTGCTGGAGGAAGTTCTCCTCAGTCTCCGCGCGCACCAACCCGTGTTCCTGATCGGGTCCTTCGGAGGAGCCGCGGAGGCAGCGATAGACCTCTTGGAAGGACGACCCCGGCCCGACTTCACATGGAACTATCAAAAAATGGCTCCCAACGCCGAGGCGATGAAAGCCATCTATCAATCCCTTGATCAACCTTGGGAGGACTACGACGAAACGACCGCCTACTTCAAAAAATTGGGGGTAAGTGGTTTGGCGGAAATGAACCATCTGACCCCGGAGGAAAACCGCGAGCTCTTCGCCTGCCGCGACGTGACGCGAATGGTAGAATTAATCCTAGAAGGACTGGCGCGGTTGTAAGATTCGGCAAATCGGGGTCGGGAACACCATTCATCCGCGCGCCCGATACGCGTGAAACAGACAAGTGGACAAAAATTTCAAAAGTCTCCCGGCTTGCGCCGCAATCAAGAATCAGATAGGAGGATATTGTTCTATGAGTCCGTTCACCCCCGTGAAAAGAAATCTCCGCCGCGCGAGAATCGCGAGTAGGCGGCTGGAAATTTCATGCAGGCGAACGTGGAATCATCGCACTGACCTTTTGTTCGGGTACGACTATTTCATCGCTTATCGCAGCGCAGATGGAAAGTCCTATGCTCGTGCGCTCCACGCGGAACTCACGACAAAGGGAAATGACCTGCATTGCTTTCTAGACGTGAAATACTACGGAGCCGGATCTTCCTTGCCGTGGATGCAGCGGCGGGCGCTGAAATCCACCACCCGCCTCATCGTCATTGCCAGCCCGGAAGCGCACTTGCCGTCCTCGGTTCACATGCTCAACGAGGTAGGACAGTTCCGGCGCTTGCACCCTAAGGGGAAAATCGTGCCGATCGGAGTTCAGGCAACGCTGGACGAAAAGTTCCTGCCGACCTCGCGATTGATAAAGCTGATTCCGCATCTGCCCGCAGACATTTGCGTCCTTGAGGAAGATGAAAAGGCGTTTCCTGCCATCGCGCCTTCCGACACAACGATCCAGAAGTTGCTCAATGATTTCACGGAAGAGCGCCGGGGGGTGACGCGCCGTAGGTGGCTTGGCTACTTGAGCCTGCTTCTCGCGTCACTGCTGGTGCTGGCAGTGGCAGGAGCAGTCGGATTTTACTACCAATGGAAACGGGCCGATCTTGAGTCGAGGATGGCGCTTTCCAAAGGTCTGGCACTCGAAGCACGCAACAGCGCCGATGCTAGTCCCCTCTACTCGATATCGATCGCCGCCGAAGCGGTCAAACAGCATCCCACTCCGGAGGCGGTGAAGGTATTGGGTACGCTGCTGGGACGCAACCGGCAGGTGGTTGCCACGTGCAATGATGCCACAGGCAACCCGAGCCTCATCGCAAGAGAAGTAGCAGGGGGAAAGGAAGTCTTTCTCTACGCATGCAAAGAAGGTCTCCGGGAATGGTTGCCTGCGGAGCAGACGGGCAGAATCGTCCCCACAGGCAAGATCGATGGCCCCATTGCAAGCCACCCAGATGGGAAAGGTGTGGTCGAAGCAATCGCGGACGGCCTGTTTCTCATTGGCGAAGACGGCACCCGGAAAAAAATCGCGACGGGAGATGGCAATGGTTGGCCCTACGATCTGGTGACAGGAAACAGCGGGGGAACCGCATGGGCGGCCTGGTTCACGGGCAACCAAGTGCTCCAAATGGCATCGCTGGAGGGAAAAGAAAATCCACGTTCGAAATCGTGGCCGGAGGTGGATAGCATCGATGCCCTCACCGCGGCCGGAAACAGCGGAAACCTTCTGATGGCAACAAGGCGCACGATGAATCCCTCCGCTGAGATCCAGGAATGGTTGTGTGAAATCCGGCAGGTGAACCCGGCGGACGGGAAGGAGGTGCCTGATACTATCGAAATCAAGGACGACAGGATTGATTCACTTGCTTCCAATCGCGACGGGACCCTGATCGCCGCGATGAGCAGTACGCGATTGCACCTAGTTGACCGGTTAAAAAACAATTCGATCAAAACGATACCGCGAAAGGGATACGGCACGAACCGGACTGCCTTGGCAATGTCCGGCGACGGTAACTGGCTGGCCAATGCGGGACGCGACAAGGGAATCGTGGAGCTTCGTGACTTGAGGTCCCGGGCCATGGCCGAGCTGTTTGAACCGGAGCCCAAGCCCCTGCTATATTTCTCCACCGGCTCGGATGTGATGGCTCTGAGGTTTTCGGCAAGTGGCAGCCTGCTGACGGCCCTTTGCGATGACTATTCAATCTGGTGCTGGCAACTGGGACAACCGGAAACGGGACAAACCTTGACGGCGGAGGAGAACCACGGATGGAATCTCGCCCTGGTGGAGGAAGCACCCGGAACCACATCTGTCATTTCAGCCCTAGAAGATGGTGCGGCGATCTTCACTCCTCCCTACAGGCTGGACGATGAAAACACCTCTCCATCCCGGATCCTGATGGGAAAATCGTGGATCGAGAGGAACCGGGACCCCTTTAGACGTAGCTTTTTCCCCAGGAGCGATTCCCTGAGAACCCGGGTGGCGCGTTTGACAGATGGCAAATCCATCGTCATCTCGCCGGGCGGAAAGGGAATCCGTTATCTACCAGGATGCCGAGAGGAGCAAACCGTGGCTGCGGAAACGGAGGTGGTGGATTTCCTCACGGCTGCCGCGAAGTCTCCCTGGATAGCCAGCGCGTCGGGAAACTCGATTGCCCTTCGGGAGATCCCCGGCACAGACAATCCACGAAAACTGGAAACCCAAGGCAGGATTTCGAGCCTGGCGCTGGCCCCGGACGGCTCGCTTGTGGCGATCGGACGCGAGGACGGGGTGCTGGAACTGCGTGATACCGGATCCGGAACGATCCAAGCGGAGTGGAAGGCGCAAGCAATTCCGGCCGGCATGGGCCGCGTGCCATCTCCATCTATCCACGGCCTCGCGTGGGATTCCTCCGGCAAACGGATCGCATGGGCCAGTGGGAGTATGCTTTACGTGAGCCGGAAATCGAAACTCACCACAGCAGACATGAGCCTGCAACTCCCCGGCACGGTGGGCCCGATCGCATGGCATCCAGGGGACAAATGGATCGCCTGTGGCATCAGGAAAGGAAACATCATGGTGCTAGACCCCGCATCCCTCCAGAAATTACGGGAGCTCCCCCGCTCGGAACTCGGCAATGCTGAAACCCTCGCCTTCTCCGAATCGGGAGATCTACTAGCGGTTGGAGAAAAAAGTGGGACCACGATCAGGCTCTGGGACACGGATGAATTCACACCGGAAGGAATGTTGCGGCGGGCGCAGGCGATTCTCGGTAGAAACCTCTCCGCAAGGGAATGGAATGACAACATAGGAGGCATTAAACCCTATCAAAAAACTTTCACCTCTCTCCCCGCCGGGGAAGGCGTCGATAAGTGAACGTGAAGAACATCGACCCGGCCGAGCTCAAGGGATACGACCGGGGTCGTCATGGAACGGGGTATGTTCCGCTTCCGCACTACACCACTCGCAATAACTCCTTCGACGCCGACGAGAAGAGTGCGCACAACGTGGAATTTCCAATTGTCGGCGCTCCTGACGGGGGCGACGGCCTCGTCAGCATCGTTAAGATCGATCTGCTGAAAAGCGGGCAAGCTCATTGGAGACAACCAAGTGCCAGATCTACGAGGAGAACCTGCGCCAATCCAAATTTCTGGCCAAAAAATTGTTCCTGCATGAGCGGGAGACCGCAGCGCTCCGAGAACAATTCATCGCGGTTTTCACTCGGCTTTTCCTGGCCCTTTGGCACCATTTGGGACTCACGCTCGCTCCATCCAAGTTGCTCGAAATGCTCCATGGAATGGCCGAGGAACATCGCCCGGTGCTGGACCGCTACCTTGCCAGTCGGATCTGATTGAGCAACTAGACCCGGAGTGCGCCGCCCCAAACCCCGCCGAGCTGGGGCAGCTCGAGCCGTTTGATTCCTTCTAAAACACCCTAAGGGGGCTCTCAGGTGCCCCAGGGTAGCGGGAGGAGACGCCTGAAGGGCCTTCCTTTGCGCCGTCGAAAGTGGGTAATTATAATCGTAGCTGAGGGGATTATAATTGTCGCCGGACAGCAGGCGGTCAGACTCTAGAAATGTGTAAGACCCGTTCGGCTGAACACCGAACGGGCCCACAATTCATCTCGACTCCTGCTAGGTAGTTTCCCGGCGGAACGAATTTATCATCCGACGAATCCATCCAAATCGGTACGACGATACCTTACGAGCCTGCCGACCCTGCAACTCCGCAAGGGCTTTGCTCCACGATAATCGGAGCTGGAGTGGCGCCGAATTGAGCGCGGCGAGACGCCTAAGTATTGAGCGGCTTCCTCTGTGGTAAAAAGGTCGAGCGGCTCCCGGTGTTTATTGTTCTTTTTCAATGGTCAGTTTTCTGCGTGTCCATGTTCACCAACCACTCCTTGGACACTAGGAATTTAGTTGGTGCCATGGCCGTGCATCGGGACCTTGGAACCCCTGTTGACCAAACAGGCAAGGTTGTCCGACATAATCACTCTGTAACGCAGGCCCTTGGGCGGCTAAACCTTTGAGACTCCGACGCAACTCCGCACACGCGGGACGCGCTGACTGATTACCAAACCCTGATGGTCCTGTCACGGAAAAAGTTAAGCATGGAGTTTCTTTTTCCTTTTCCGTGCGGGCCTCATCACAACTTCCGGCGTCAATGACCAGTATTCGCCCGCTTCCTCCTCGGATCTCTCACCATTCAAGTAGTGACTGCGCACGGTTGCCTCGCTGTTGCCCATTTGCAGGGCAACCTTACCAACCTCACCCAGTTCTATCACTCGATACGTTCCGTAAGAATGCCGGAGCACGTCCTTTTCGATCACAATGGATTCGGGAACATGGGCACGTTTCCAGCGGCGGAATCGTTGGTAGAAGGAGTAGTTGGAGACCACTGGACCTTCAAGCTTCCCACCTTCCTTTTGCCGGATGAACTCTATCCATTCCAACAGCGCTGGCCCTACCGGAATGCGCCTAGCTTTTCGAGTCTTGCCCAGCTTTCTCCCCTTTACGATGTACGTTCCAATGGCTTGCCAGTTCAGATGGTGCCAGGCACCTTTCTTGTCCTGAGTGACGAACTCGTGGGGCCGCAGCCCTCCGAACAACGAAAGGACCAAGTAGGCGAGGATCTCTCGGTTGTAGTTCGATACGGCAATTTTCAACAGGTCCGATACGTCCTCGGGGAGAAAAACAGCGATTTCGTCGTCGTTTCCTCCGGTGTAGGTATCAATTTTGAGACAGGGATTCGTCGCAAGGGATTCCCGCATTACGCACCAGGTGCAGAATGCCGAAATGACGGCCCAAATATTTTTGTGATTTCGATCGGAAGTTCGCTCCCGTTCATCGTCCAAATAACCCCGCAAAAATTCCACGTCACAAGCGTCAATCACTTTCATGCCCTCCTCCGCCTGCGCGGAAACCCAAGCCTTCAGGCGTTGATTCTTGTCCCGCAGGGTGGGTGGTTTTAGCCTGCCCTTTACTTCCGCAAGATACTCGTCCACCGCGTCTGCAAGCGGCACAGACTTCGACTTTGCTTTGAACAGAGGCAGCCAATAGTCCACGGCATCCTCCAGGGTGGTTCCTGCGTCCCTGCACCGCTCGTGCTGCTTCAAAAATTCAGCAAGAAGTGGAGCCGAAATTTCGGCCAGCTCCCGACCCCGTATGGCCTTAGCCATTTTGAGCTCGGCAACGATCCTTTCCGCTGCCACTTTCGTTTTCGCCTTACGGTACCGTCCGCTTCCAACGTAAATACGGTAGCCATTCCCGAACTCCTGTATGTTGTAATTCAATGGCTTCATGACACTGTAATATGGCCTTACCAATACTATGGCAATCCCCGATCTTCGAAAACGTTGTTTTATCGAAGGTTATACAGGTTTGCAAAACCGTCATTCGAGGGTTCGATTCCCTCCTCCGCCTCCATCTAAGTGAGCTTAAAATCAGCCACTTAGATAAAATGTAAATAGTTAGAGCCTGCGCCAGAAACGCTGGGAAGCGCACAAAAACGCACCCGGAACAGGGTAGTAAATGGGTAGGGAATTTACCGTGCAGCTTGTATTGGTGGAAGACATTCCGGGTTCGGCAGGCCGACTACAACCCCTCGGCCGCCACCATGCGCTCAAACTCAGCCAGCATTTCCGCGTGGCGGGTGCCGAGGAACCGCGCGATTTTCGCGTTGCCCAGCAACTTACGGACGTATCCCAGCAAGACGGTCAGGTTGAGCATGTTTTCAGAATACTTGTCTTCGGCCGCCTTGTAATCGCGTTCGAGGGTCTCCATTTCCATCTCCATCCGGGCAAGTTCCTCGCGGGAAATCCGTGCTCTCAGCCGTGCAGCCCCCG
>Ga0123337_10001995_pt1 | contig 24324 bp, 16 predicted proteins | sample frozenSSSSmetaG_FD_89792 | JGI IMG/M metagenome (GOLD analysis project Ga0123337, IMG submission 89792) | Glacier valley bacterial and archeal communities from Borup Fiord, Nunavut, Canada, to study Microbial Dark Matter (Phase II) -... | ecosystem: Environmental > Aquatic > Freshwater > Ice >...
ACGGCTTCGGCCAAGCCAAACGCTGCGTGCTGCTCTACCTGTGGGGGTCGCCCAGTCAACTCGACACCTTCGACCCCAAACCTATCTTCTTCGCCAACCACCCCGCGCGCCGCGGCTTGGACTCACCACACGAAATCCGTAACTGGAAAGCCGCAGCCCCCGACGTTGCCTATGGCTTTGAGGGCGCGCCGGGCCACCAGGCCGCCGGACTTATCCGCGACCAAAGCGGCAAACTTGTCGCGTATCGCGGCTTCTATGGCAACAAGCCAGAAGTTGGCGCCTGGCCCGGCTATCCTTTAGAAAGCTACTTCACCTACGGGGGCTTCGACTGGATGACCGCGATTGTCGGCGGCCTGTGGGACTCGCTTCTCGGCGACGGCCTTCGTTGGTGGATTACCGCCAACAGTGACTCGCACAAGTACTTCAACGACCTGCAAGACATTGACTCCACCACCTTCGCAACGCAAGGCTACGTCACAGAGATCGACCACTACTTCCAGCAACCTGTCTACGGCGACTTCCGCCCCGGCGAGTATAGCCGTACCTATGTGGTCACGAAACAACGCAGTTACGCCGATGTCATCGCTGGCATGAAAGCGGGCCAGGTCTTCGTCGTCACCGGCGATCTCATTGACCGCCTGAAATTCACGGCGACCTCCGCTAAAACAAAAGCAACGGTCAACATTGGTGGAACCTTAATTGCAAAACACGGCGACGACATAACCGTCACCATCAAGGTACGTGTCCCTTCCGGCGATAACTGGCACAATCAACGTCCGACGGTTGATCACATCGACCTCATCGCGGGCCTGGTTAATCATCCCAGCAAAACCGGCGGCCTGGACACGTTTGCCAACCCCTCAACAAAGATCGCCCGTACCTTCAAAGCACGCGAGGTTGAAGATCACGAAGAGGCCGGCGGCCTGGTTCTCTCCATGACCCACACGTTCCGCAAAGTAGAGCAGGACTTCTACATTCGCTTGCGTGGCACAAACAACGAGTATCGTACCAAAAATCCCCGCATGGACCCCGACCTGCGTGGCACAACCGGCAAGCCACAAGACCCCTGGGGCGATCTCTGGTTCTACTCTAACCCCATCTTCGTACAAGTTCAACCCTAGTCAACTAAACAGTAGCGCAAAAGCAGGGACAACTACAAGAGTTGTCCCTGCTTTTATTTTCAGCACTCTATAATCATCGCAACAAAATAGAGCTACAATACGTCTCTATAAGAGTTACAGCAAAAAAGAGGCAAAAAATACCAAAATTAGTGCCGCTGCTACTTGTAACTCCATCATACCTTGCTATAATGTGAGAAGATAGAAATATATCAAAAGACACTTCTCTATTGCTGCTCTCGCCCATTTATTTTTTAATCGAAGAAGAGAGGCTTAACAAAACATGCTTCATACAACGTCTCGGCCTCGATCCACGCTCTTTATACAGAGCATCGCGTGTATTCTCTGTGCCATCGCACTCCTGTGTACACCACAACATGTTTTCGCCAACGCACTCCCGACACACACAGCCGCCGATGGGCCAACATTTCAGGCAAGCATTGGCTTCAACTCGCGTTTTCGTGATGGGAACTGGGTTCCTGTACACGTGACCTTACAAAATACTGGCGCAGATTTTACCGGTATGCTCGCCGTCAACATTCCAACACAATCCCCCGGCTCCACCGATTCAAATCCCACTGCTATCTATCACGCACCAATCGCATTGCCAGCAGGCGCCCAGAAGCAGATAACCCTCTATGCCCCTTGCTCTTTCGGCAACGCAGGGGCAGTGCAGAATATTGTCGTTACACTTTTTACCGCCAACGGCCAAAAAGTCGGTGCTCCCCAAAGTATTGCATTGCATTCCTTACAGAACAGTGAGTTCTTTGTGGGTATCCTCTCAGACCGCACAACAGGCTTTGGTCCCATCAGCGGCCTCTCGTTGCCACAACAGCCCTCCTCTGTCATAGTTGAGACGTTGAACGCCACGACAATGCCCACTAATGCCGTTGCACTCGATAACTTCAACCTGCTCGTGCTGGACAACTTTGACACAAGTACCCTGAACGCTGCACAGCATGACGCGTTACAGCAATGGATCAATCGCGGCGGTTCGCTCGTCCTCGTCGGTGGCCCAGAATGGCGACGCACCTTCGGAACCCTTCCCGCGCCACTCGTTCCCCTTGCCCCTACCAACACAACAACGCTTCCAGCAGGGACCCCACTTTTACCTATAAATGGGGTAGAGCAAAAAAGCACCGTCGCGGGTGTGCCTGCACCGGTGACAATCAGCACCGCTTCCACAACCGCTGGGACGGTACTTCTTAGAGATGGCTCAAATCCCCTGCTCGTGCAATTGCATAGTGGACAGGGCAACGTCTTTTATCTTGCATTCGATCCCACACTCGACCCCATCGTCGGCTGGGCTGGCGCGTCCACACTCTGGAAAGGTATCCTTCTGCGGGTGTTGGGAGACCAAGCCGTCGCCCAGCTACCTAGCCAATACAACGCATCCGGCATTGTTGGCACAAGCAAAACCTATAGTGTGGGCATCACCAACGCCCTACAATCCTTGCTCCCAAATACCTACCCATCCACCTGGCTCATTCTCATTTTGCTCCTTGCCTATATTCTTGTGCTAGGCCCCATACGCCTCCTGCTTGTGCGACGCCTCAAAAAACGTGATTGGAGCTGGCGCATCGCGCTCGTGACCATTTTAGTCTTTTCTCTCCTCACCTACGGCTTTGCCCTGCAACAAAAAGGCACAACAATTGTGAGCGATAGCATCACCGTTATGCAACTTGACAACAGCACCACACCCAACGCGAACGCACATGTCACAACCTACCTCGGTGTCTTCGTACCAAGTCAGGGCGATTTCCAGGTGCATATTCCAGAAGAAAGCCTCGTACAGCCTAACAAATCAGCCTACCAATACATGCAGGGAAGTGGAGGCTCTTCATCAGCACTAACCACTATCACCCCAACGCAAGGGGCGACAGACGTGAACCTACAAGGCGTCGATATCTGGACGCTCCGCTCCATCGCCTCCGAGCGAGACCGCAAGCTACAAGGCAACATTTCCTCACATCTCACAGTCATCAATGGTGCTGTAACAGGAAGCATCACCAATAAGCTCCCTTATTCGCTCCACGATGTCAACATTCTCATTGGCAACCAGTATCTAAGCCTGGGACAACTTGATGCAGGACAAACACAACAAGTACAACTTCCACTCAGCAGTCCGAATCTTAACACCTATCCACTTCAATCGCTTGGCAGCCAGATAGCGGCGAAACAAGGTATACAACAATCATATAATACGAACAGTGGTCAACCATTTCCACAAGATGAAACCCATCGTCACGCCGCTATCCTGGCTGCGTTCAACGGGAACGATGACGGCAATACCTACTGTAACCCGAACGGAACCTGTTATCAGACAGCCATGCAATCCAGTTCCATGCACGCCTCGCTTGCGAGTATGCCGCTTTCACCACAGGGCGTAGGCTTTTTGCAAAGCGGCGGCGGCGGCAGTACGCCAACCATCTTCCATAGCCATGATCCACTTACAATCGCTAATGCTCCTATCACCCTGATTGGGTGGGCCGATCCACAGTCGGATCTCACAAGCAATATCACCATCAATGGGACGCACCCTTCGGGGCAACAAGAAATACTCGTGCAAGCACCACTTCCCCTTTCATTTACAGGTGGCTTGACCCTCGACCCCTCGTTCATGAATGGACAACTTGTCGATGTACAGGGTGCGGACATACAAGGCGTCTCATATAATGTCTATGCGCTTGGCAAAGGGAGCATGACCTATGAGTATACTGTGCCAGGAAATACCGCGTTTCAGGCGCAAACACTTACAATAGGGCAGGTGGTAAATCTTAATCAAATAATGCAACCTGGAAGTAGTGGACAACCCTTTATTGATGCCAATAACCTACAGGTACAGCTCTACAACTGGAAGACACATGCATGGGATGCCTTTGCGTTCAACCAGTACGTGCTTACAATAAAAACCCCCCAGGTCTATGTAGGAACTAGTGGCCGCATCCTGATCCAGCTCGCGAATACCGGTTCGTCATCGAGCAAAATCGTCTTTAACAAGCCGCTTTTACAAATTCAAGGAACATGGTAGGGACACGTATGACACAAACCGTAACACAAACAATGGTCAAAGTACGCAACGTCTCGAAACGATATCGCAAGGTCAACGCGCTCGCGGACTTCGACCTCGACGTACCCAAAGGGGCTATCTATGGCTTGATTGGCCCCAACGTGGCGGGCAAAACAACCTTACTACGCATCCTTGCCGCATTACTCCAGCCAAGCACCGGTCAAGTATGGATAGATTCAGAGGAAATTCACGCCTCCCCTAGCGTCATTCAACGCAAAGTAGGCTATATGCCCGACTTCTTCGGTGTCTATCCCGACCTGACATCGGCTGAGTATCTTGAGTTCTACGCTGGTATTCATGGCATTCCACACAAAAAGCAGGCGCAAACCGTTACCGACCTGCTCGAACTGGTTGACCTTTCCGCGAAACGTGACGCGTTAGTCGAGACATTGTCACGTGGTATGAAGCAACGTCTCTGTCTCGCCCGCGCCCTTGTTCACGATCCAGAGGTTCTTTTGCTCGACGAACCCGCTTCTGGACTCGACCCCCGCGCCCGTGTGGAACTCCGCGAACTGCTCCGCACCTTGCAAGGCATGGGGAAAACCGTTATTATCAGCTCACATATCCTGCTAGAACTCGCGGAAATGTGTACCGATGTTGCCATCGTACAGGGTGGGCGGCTCGTCGTCGCGGGCAATGTCGAGCAGGTTTCACGGCGACTCAGTGGTGGCCGCCAGCTCGAAATTCGCGTCCTGGACCGCGTTCCCGAAGTAGTGGCGGCACTTAAAGAACAACCCACCATTAGCAACATCATCAACCATGAAGATACACTCATTCTGGCCGATTTTGTAGGCGACGATACCGCCCTCCATCACACACTCGTTACGCTCATCACGCGCGGCCTACCCGTTATCTCTTTCGCCCCACGCAGTAGCGGTGGCCGCTTAGAAGAGGTCTTCATGAGTATCACCGAAGGGAATAGTCAATCATGACCTTTCTTGCACTGCTCACAAAAGAGCTACGTCTCCGTCTACGTCGTGAACGCACAATCTGGGTCGTCATTGCGTACATCTTCCTAATGGGCCTCCTGGGTTGGTTCTATATTAGCCGTGCCAGCATGTCAAATTATGGAGGCTACGATATCGGACAACTAGGCAAACAGCTCTACTATTTGCTTTCAGTCGTACAGCTCTTCCTCATTCTCTTTATCACACCCGCCTTTACCGCAACATCTGTAAATGGCGAAAAAGAGCGGCAAACATTCGATTTACTCCTCTGCTCAAAGCTCTCCGCCTTCTCTTTAGTCTCTGGTAAACTGGTGGCTGGACTCGTAAACGCGTTCCTCTTGATTGCCGCGTCCATTCCACTCTTTAGCCTCGTCTTCTTTTTCGGCGGCGTCGCGCCATCCCAGGTCTTACTGGGTTCGCTTGTCTTCATTATAACCGCAATCATGGTTGGCACATTTGGCTTGCTCTGCTCCACATTCCTCGCACGGCCCGCCGTCTCGACTGCGGTAACATACCTGTTGAGCGTACTCTGGGTCATCGCACCCGTCGTCGTCACATATATCATACTTGCCGTAAGGAACTCTAATGGATCGACTCAGGAGTCTCTCTATGTATGGAATCCCGTCGTCGCCCTTCTCAGCACCTACCCCGATGGGTCTAGCTTCGTTGTCGGCTCCCAACACATTCCCATATGGCTTACCTATTCGCTGATAAGTATCGTCGCTACCATCGTCTTTTTCTTTGTAAGTGTCTATGTGGTAAAGCCCAACCCCCGCCTGCGGTCTCCGCGCCAACCACGCACAAAGGCCACACAGCCACTAACAGTTTCATGACATATATAAAAAGCTATTTCACACTAAGAGAAAGAGCAAGCAAATGGCAATACTAACGCCAATACGCGATACACCTTTTCTAAAGAACGCACCCGATGGCGAAAGCATCGTAACCGCCCTTCGTCCGTGGCATAGACGCCTCATTGTGCAACAAACTATTCGCTGGACCCTACGTGGTGCGGCATTAGGTCTGTTTTTGCTATGTGTGCCTCTGCTCCTGTCACGTTTTTTTCCCTGGGCAACCGCTCCTTACTGGGCCATCGGTTTAGCTCTTGCTACCATCCTTTTTGCGCTTGCGTCTGCCCTCTGGTATCGTCCATCGCTCACAAAAACGGCCCAGTACGTTGACAAACATCTCGCGCTCCATGATCGTCTGGGGACAGCGTGGGAACTACGCACAGAGCAATCCGTGCTTGCACAGTTACAACGCCGCGACGCACTACAGCACATCAAAACACATAATCCAGCAAAATCCCTTTCACTGCGTCCCCATCGTTCGCTCATGTTTATCTTGACGGTCTTTATCGTTATTGCAGCACTCTTAACGCTTCTTCCCAATCCCATGAACGACATCGTGAAACAACAATCAGCGTTCCAGAACACTATCGCTAAACAGATAAAAGCAATCGACAAAACACGGCAAGACCTGGTGCATCAACCAACACTCACCCCTACACAGCAAAAACAGCTCGACCAGATTTTGCGTGACCTCCAAGCGAAACTCAAACAAGCCCAAAACAAGGCAGAGGCACAGCAAGCAATCGCTGAGGCACAAGCCAAAATCGAGCAGCTACGTAACCCACAAACCACACGCAATGCACAGGGAAGTACAGCCGCTAGCACGTCTCTACAAAATAGCACTACCCCAAGCCTTAGCTCATTGGGCCAAGCCTTAGCCAGCGGTAACAGTAAACAACGTGCCGACGCGCTGAAAAGCCTCGGCTCACAGGTGAGCAAGCTCACACCAGAGCAACGTAGCAAATTAGCGCAACAGATCGAAGAGGCCGCAAATAAAGCGAGCAGCAATCCCACATTGAGCAAATCACTGCATCAACTCGCGAAAGCAACCGCTAATGGGACGGCCAGCGAGGTCGCGGACGCCGCGAATGCCGTGAGTGCCGCCGCTGCTCAGGACAGCGTAGATCAGGCGCAAGACGCCGCAATCGGTCAGACCGCGCAAAGCGTCCAACAAGCCGCCAACAACTTCGCCTCTGCCACCGATGGCACAGCCAACCCCCAGCAAACACCACAAGGCCAGGGTCAGGGCAAAGGGCAGGGACAGGGACAAGGGCAAGGCCAGGGCAAAGGGCAAGGCCAGGGTCAGGGCAAAGGGCAGGGACAGGGACAAGGTGGGAACGGTACAGGTGGGTCTGGCGGAGCAAACGGAGCTGGCAATAATAAAGGTAAGAACGAGCAGGTCACTGTGCCAGGACAAATAACATCCGGCACAAGCACCCGGAACAAAGAGAACGGCCCCAACAGCGTCGTGCAAGATGGCTCCTCCGTTCCCTACTCACAGGTCATCGAACAATACAACCAGGCCGCGCACGATGCTATCGACAATAGCACCGTGCCACCAGATGTTAAAGACCTTGTACATAGATACTTCAATACATTAGAAGGGCAATAGAAATATGGCAAAGCAGAGCGAACCCGTAGTGTCTACCACAAATATACAAGCCAGCGTCCCAGAGACGAAAGAGCGCACCACTACACAGAACGGTCAATCGGTTGAACAGACCACAGGCCCCAGTGAAACGGATATCGCCACGTTTATAGATGTGGCCCAACGCCTGGAACAAGAACTCTGTGCCATCGTCGTTGGACAGGAACGTGTCATACGTGAACTGTTGCTTGCACTTTTCGCTGGCGGCCATGTACTATTAGAAGGCGTCCCCGGCCTGGGCAAAACCCTGCTGGTACGCACCCTTTCGGACGCCCTCACACTGAAATTTTCGCGCATCCAGTTTACGCCCGACCTTATGCCCGCAGACATTGTTGGCACGACCATCGTTACAGAACAGGCGGATAGCGTCACCGGAAGCAATAGGCGCGTCTTCAGCTTTCAACCAGGGCCAATTTTCGCCAATATCGTGCTTGCCGATGAAGTTAACCGCGCCACACCAAAGACACAATCCGCCCTCCTTGAGGGGATGCAAGAGCGCACCGTCAGCGTGGGCAACACAACTCACCCACTCCCCAAACCTTTCTTTGTACTCGCGACACAAAATCCGCTCGAAATGGATGGCACATACGCCCTGCCAGAGGCGCAACTTGACCGCTTCTTGCTCAAAATTATCGTCAATTTTCCTAAAGCGCAGGATTTGATGCGGATTATCGACACTACCGTCGGCACACAAAACCTTCGCGCTACATCCGTTGCGACAGGCGAGCAGCTCGCCCAACTCATCGAGATAGCCCGCGCCGTTCCCATTGCCACACACATCAAAGAACACGCGGTACAGCTCCTCCTCGCCACACATCCCGACCACGAAGACGCATCCGAGAGCATCCACCAGTTTGTGCGCTACGGAGCAAGCCCCCGTGGACTACAAGCCATGATTACCGCGTCTAAAGTGCGCGCCCTGCTCGAAGGTCGGTACAACGTCTCGATTGAAGACCTACACGCCGTTGCCTATCCCGCCCTCCGTCATCGCATCATTCTCAATTTCGACGGTCTCGCCGATGGCGTAACAACCGATACGTTAATCAAAACCATCATCGAGGACTCCAATGCCTGACGAAAAGACGAGGTTTCCACTCGACGCCAGCATCCTGCAACGCCTCGATAACCTGACGCTCCTCACACGTCGCGCGATGGCGACGGGGCGCTCTGGACGACGCCGCTCTCCTCTGGCCGGCTCCTCGATGGAGTTCGCGGACTACCGACGCTATACCGCAGGTGACGACTTTCGCCGTATCGACTGGCGGGCCTACGCTCGCCTCGAACGACTCTTTTTGCGCGTCTTCGAGGCCGAGGAAAACATTACCGTCACCATACTGCTCGACTGCTCCGACTCCATGCAGCACGGCATACCCCCCAAGACCGAACTCGCAAAATCGCTGGCCGCCGCCCTTGCTTACGTCGCGCTCAAATGTGAAGACAATGTGATCATGGGCGCACTCACCGATAAGCTCGCGGCCCATAGACGCGCGCACAGCGGACGCAACGCCATCTGGACGGTAGGCGAGTTTCTCAATCGCCTCCCACGCTCTGGCACAACCAATTTGAACAGAGCATTATATGATCTAGGCCGTGTCATCACCGGCCCAGGACTCACCATCATCATCTCGGATTTTCTCACCCCCGATGGCTACCAGACCGGTATACGCGCGGTTCGCCGCTTACGTCAAGAGGTTGCCCTGCTGCAAATTCTCTCACCCGACGAAATCGAACCCACTATTCAGGGCGATTGGCGTTTACGCGACAGCGAAGGCAAAGGCAACGTTGAAGTAAGTGTCTCACCACAGGTTCTGCAAGCGTATCGTACACGCTTCACCACCTTCACACAAGAAATCGAAAGCTTCGCACATGACAATATGGCTACTTATACACTCATCTCCAGCGATACTGCTATTATAGATGTTGTACAGCGTCTGTTGCGTCAAATTGAACTGGTGAAATAACACAAAAAGGAGTAAGGAATGAATTTATTAGTACCAGCCGCGCTTGCCTTTGCGCTTATCATTCCCATTATCCTTGTGTTCTATTTCATGCGGCCCAAACGTCAGGAACAAACGATAGGAAGTACCCTGCTCTGGCAACAAGCCCTTCAAGACTTGCAAGCCAGCCGTCCCTGGCAACGTTTACGCGTTACGCCACTGCTCTTATTGCAACTGCTGGCCGCCGCCTTTATCGTTCTCGTATTGGCTCGTCCGGCTGTTTTCAGCAGTAGCCCAGTCAGTGGCGACACAATTATTTTGCTTCAATCGTCCGCCAGTATGCAGGCAACCGACGTTGCACCCAGCCGCTTCGAGAGCGCGAAAAGCCAGATTGCGGACTTTATCGACACGCTCGGCTCTAACGATCACCTCGCACTGATCACAATGGCACGTACCCCGCAGGTGCTAATCGCGCAATCACAAAACAAAAATCAGCTACACAAAGCCCTTGAACGCGCGAAGGTCACAAACCAGAACGCCGACCTGCAACAAGCCCTTTCACTTGCAACCTCGCTCGCAGCCGGCCAGCCGCACATGCAACTCCTTGTCGTCGGCGATGGACACGTCCTTGCTCCTGATCAAACACTGGATATCCCCTTCCCCGTGCGCTACCTCCGTATCGGAACAGACGCGCCCAATGCGGCACTGCTTGCCCTTGCGTCGCGCAACGTGCAGGGCAACCTTACCGCCCTTGCCCAGGTCGCCAATTATAGTCATCAACAACGCTCAATTCCGGTTGAACTCTACGCCGATGGCAAACTCGTCAACGTACAAACAATCACCCTGCCCGCTGGCGCAAGCAGTGCCGTACAATGGGGGCCGCTTGCGCCGCAAACACGCTTTCTCCACGCACGGCTCGCGTCGCAAGACGCAATGAGTGCTGATCACGAGGCATGGGCTATCGTCGGCGGCTCCCTGCATGGACGCGCCTTGCTTGTTACAAAAGGAAACACCTTTCTTGAATCGGCCCTTCGACTACAACCAACGCTTAATCTCTATGAAACGACACCCACTAAATATAGTCCGACGGACACCTATGACCTGACTATTTTTGACGACTTTACACCTAAAACATTACCCACAGGCGATCTCTTTTTCGTCAATCCGCCCACAGGCTCGTATATCTTTGGACAGGTTGGGCCACAACTACACGTTAGCCACATCGCCACAGACAACGACACGCTCAACCTTCTTAGTGCCGTTGACGTGAGCAGTATTCGCGTCTTGCGAGCCAGCCACCAACTTACACCAGCACTATGGGCGCAGTCAGTTCTTGTATCACCAGAAACACCGCTCCTGCTCGCAGGCCAGGACAACAACCGTCGCGTCGCCGTGCTTGGTTTCGATCTGCACGACAGCGATCTCCCACTCCAACCCGCCTTCCCAATCATGGTGTTTAACATGGTCAACTGGTTTCTCCCACAACCAGTCGCGGGCACTGGGCAAGCAATGGTTGGCGCACCTCTCACGCTTCAAACGTGGCCGGGAGCAGACCAGGTTACGGTTACAAGTCCAGACAAACAAGCAACGCTTGTAGGACCGCCGTTTCCCGTTTCACCGTATACAAATACCAACCAGATTGGCCTCTATCAGGTCGCGCAACACGTTCACGGACAAGACCTACAGGGGACATTCGTGGTCAATCTCTTTAACCCCTCACAGTCGCAACTCGCACCCGCCAAACGACTACCCATTACCCACAGCACCAATTTCACCAGCGACCCAAACAGCGTACCCCGCGAACTCCGCGAGATTTGGCCCTGGGTCGCCGCGTTTCTCTTGCTAACACTCTGCTTTGAATGGTGGCTTTTCAGCCGCAACTACAAACCGCAAAGTACTGTGCCACCAGCAGGCAAACCCACCAAACGCAGAACCACGCCACCCATACTACAACCGCTCACCACCGCACTACAAACAGTCAAAAACAATAAAGACTATAAGAAATTCGTGAGAAGTGCGATGAAAGCAACACAGCGTTTTAAGCACACACCACCACTACACAAAGTGAAGAAAAAAGCTTCAGCGAAGGGAAACCATCATGCTAACATTTGAGCAACCACTGCTTTTATTGCTCCTGCTCCCTATTGCTGCGCTACTTTATCTAACGTGGCGAAGGATGTCGCTTCCATTTCCAGCATGGCAACGCCGTTTTATCTTGATATGTCGCGCCACCCTTTTCGCGCTCGTCATCACAGCACTTGCGGGAGCCGCCATTTCGCAGCCCATAACCCATCAATCGGTTGTCTTTGTCGGCGATATCTCTTCCAGCACACAGGGGCAACAAACCTTTATCGAACAATGGATCACGAGCGCCATTACACACAAGCACCTCGACGATCAAGTCGGCATTGTCGCCGTTGGCCGCAATGCCCTTGTCGAACAATCGGTGCAAAAACAACTCGACTTCTCGCGCTTCCAATCAACACCCGACACCAACTACACCGACCTCGCCGCCGGCCTACGTCTCGCCGCCGCCATCATGCCCGCCGACAGTATGCGCCGCATCGTTTTACTTTCCGATGGACAGCAAAACCTCGGCGACGCACTCCAGGAGGCCCAACTGCTCCAACAGCAGGGTATTCGTTTGGATATTGTGCCACTCCCCTCAACAAGTGGTGTCGAGGCTCGCGTTGATGGCCTGAACGCGCCTACGCTCGTGCGTACAAACGAGCGTTTCACTCTTCACATCAAGCTCTATAGTACCGTTGCCCAAACCGGCACACTTCGTCTCTATCTCGATCAAACCCTGCTCCAACAACAGCCCGTGCGCCTCAATCCAGGCAGCCAGGAACTCACGTTCACCCTTAGCGCACCGTCAGCCGGTTTCCACACCTTTCGTGTCGCCCTAGACGCTCCACAAGATACCCTTCTGCAAAACAACGAGGCGGCGGCATTTGTCAACGTACAAGGCCCGCCACATGTATTGCTCATCGAAGGCTCCACCGGCAGCGGACACAATATCCTCTCCGCGCTACAGGCAACCAAAATAGACGTTGTTGTCGGCACACCTGGCGATGTTCCCACAACGCTCGACGGCCTCATTGCCTATGGCTGCGTTATACTCGCTGACGTACCAGCCGCGTCGCTCGGTACAGCTCGAATGTTGACGCTACAATCGTTTGTGCGTGACCTTGGACGTGGCCTCGTCGTAAGTGGTGGCGAGAACAGCTATGGCGTCGGCGGCTATGCAAATACACCGCTCGAACAAACATTGCCCGTCCGCATGGATATTCCACAGCACAAAGATACACCAAGCATCGCCGTTGTCCTAATTATTGAAAGCCTTGAGGGGCAAACCTCGATCAACATCTCAAAAGAAGCTGCCAAAGGCGTTATCACCCTGCTCACGCCACACGATCAGGTCGGTATCTCTGAGGCCAATGGCAACCTTGTCATTCCCATGCAAAACGTCACAAACAAACAAGCACTCACAAACGCAATCGACGCCATGAACCCGAACGATCCAGGAACCTATCTTCCAGACTTTGTTAACGCGGAACAAGTTTTACTACACTCTACCGCGAAAATTAAACACGTTATCTTGCTAGGAGACGGCGATACCCAGGACAACTATGCACCACAGATACTTAAAATGGCAAAAGAACACATCACTGTGTCAACCGTCGCCACAAACTTCAATGGGGCACACGACTTTGGAACCATGTACGACATAGCCAGTTGGGGACAAGGGCGTTGTTATTCCGCGAATAATGCCCAGGCAATCCCAGAAATACTCTTAAAGGAGACGCAACAGGCAACCCGCCGTGCAACAATCAATGAACCGTTCGTTCCGGCCATCGTAAGCGCGCACCCCATCCTTACAGGCTTACACGCATTTCCCAGTCTGCAAGGCTACGTTGCGACAACACCTAAAGAGGCGGCCCAGCTCGTTCTCGTTAGCCATCTCGACGACCCCGTACTTGCCGCCTGGCAATACGGGCTTGGGCGTGTCGCCGCCTGGACAAGCGACTCAGCCGGACTCTGGACCACAAACTGGCTCACGTGGAGCGATGCCGCGCGCTGGTGGGCAAACCTTGTCACCTGGACGATTCCCGCCCCAGATAGTTCCTTAAACGTCAACGGGAGCATCGTTGGCGACGCTGGGCATCTCATCGTCGATGTCCCACAAAACACGAGTGCGGGTGGACAGGTACAGGTACGCATCATCGCCCCCGATCTCTCACAACAAACCGTCACCTTGCAACCAACGGCTCCTGAACGTTGGGAAGGCAACTTCCCCACGTCACAGGTCGGCTCATATATCCTGCAAGTCCTCTGGCACAGCACACAAAATGGGGCGGGCGGACTCACCACCACAGCGGGCCTCGTCGTCCCCTATTCACCAGAGTTCCGCGCGTCAGGAACCAATACCCGCTTTCTCACGCTCCTCGCCCAAAATGGCGGCGGCTCACTGCTGACCGCAAACAACACAGACGCAGCCTTTTCACCAAACCTCGCGCCCGTATGGGCCTCGTTCTCCATTGTCTTCCTCCTCCTTACCCTCGCGGCCCTCCTCTTGCCCATCGACATTGCGGCACGACGCCTCGCCAACCTGGAATTTCTCACACTCAGCTATAGCTGGCTCTCCACACACCTCACGTCCAAACACAAACAACCTACGCAATCACAATCCAACCCACCACCAGTAGAGACACCGTTAGGCACACTACGAGCCAAGCGCGAGGAACGACGCCGCGCAGTCCCTTTCCCTACCTCATCCATCCCGCAAGCCACGCCGCAAAAGCCGAAAGATATAGCGTCAACCCACGAGCCAGCCCCAACTCCAATTCAGACAACAACGTCGGAAATCTCAACCGCAGAAAAATTGTTACAGGCGAAACGCAAACGCAATCAAACGAACAAAACATCTTGAAAGTAAGAGAGAGATGCGGGAAGATTGTAGAAATCTTCCCGCATCTCTCTCTGCCTTCTCTTGACATTGAACCTTACTGGTTCTTCACCTGTGTGTGATTTTTCCCTACTGCCGGGTCTACAGGTTGATCTTGTCCATCCACCTGTGGTTTCTGCTGACCTGTCTGACCGTTCACAGCAGGACACACAACATTCACTTGATTGGTGTTTACATCCAACGCAAAGCTACATGCCTGCCCATTGATGGTGGTCGTTCCGGTGCATCCCACAATAGCCTTCCCGTTGATGTTACAGCTAAGTGGCTTCACCACCGCCGGATTCATCACAACCCCATTTACCATCGTATCAATTGCGACGCCGTTACCATCAACCTTAACAGTAATCGGGCTTGCTTTACCCGTGAGTTGCTGGCAAGTGAGATTCGTCCAGGTTGCCGCAAAACGCTGCCCCAAGAAGTCGAAGAGGTTGTTCGCAGCCCCTGCATCAGGCGATGCTTTCTGCGCTGTAAACTGTGCGTCAAGCGCAACCCGCGAAGGCGCGACATTCAAAAGATTGAGACAATATGCCCGCGTGTTCGCCATCTGGGAACCTTGTACCTGTGGTTGATCTACACCCACACGATATGCATTGAGCTTATTTAAATCGCGTTGGTTGTTCACCAGTACCATCGGGTCAAGATTTGGCACAATCGCGATGGGTTTTGCCTGCTGTGACGCCGCGAGCAACTCGTTGAGAGGAAGCGATGTCACCGTCTGTCCCGGATCCGCAAGGTCAGCCACCTTCCAGGGAGTACAACCCAAAGCACCGTCAACAGCAACCGAGACCAACTTATTATCGCTCCCATTCGCAAATACATTTGCATTAGGCATTTTAGCCACGTTCGCAGCCGTCACCTGTGCGAAACGATTATTACCATCAATAAGGTACGTTGTCGTTACGTTATCGCTCTGATCCTGGTCAACAATCGAGAAGTCACGTGTTGTTGGACAAGCCTGTCCATCTTTACCAACACCAAGCGGCGGCGGCACAAGTTGCCCATTCCTGATTGCCCGCGTCGCCGCTCGAAAGAACGTCGGCGCATTACAATACGCGAATTGTCCAAAAATTGAACCGTTGACGCCGTTTACACAATTCCCATTGTGCAGGCTCGTCCCATTATCTTGTAAGGTAAGGTTGTTCCCATTGAAACCGAACCACAGCGCGACAATCGCCCCTTGCGGTAGCTTTGGAACCACAGGCGCAGCCGCGGGCTTCGTTCCCTTATCAACTACTAAAGGGTTATAGACCGATATTTGCCCCGTCTCTGGATCAAGTACCGCTCCCTGTACAAACGCGGCCTGTACCGCAGTCGCTTCATTACAAGGGCCATTTTTTGGGTCGGTTGCCACCAACTGATAGGGCGTCGCCAATCCCTGCGCCGTGAGTGGCTTCGCAGGCACAATGAGCGAGCAATCCATATTGGCGGCAGGAGTCGCCGCGTGTGAGCCTGTTCGCTTCTGTACAATAAGAAATATTCCCCCACTCACCACCACAGCGAGCGTCACAAAAATACCAATAAGCATCAGTGGTGAGAACCGCTTGCCCCGCCTCGGCTTGGGCAATTTTCCATCGGGTTGTGGTGCTGATTGCGGACGTGTTAAAATCTGCATTGCTACACTGTTCCTTTCAAATACTTACATACTTGCATCACACCGCTCTTTTCGTTTTCGCGGCAAAATGGACGCATTGAACCAACTCATACGACACAAAATGATGGCTATACATCTTTTATAAGACGTACGGCCATCGTGTGTATGGTATAGTATGTTCGTTATATTACCTGCATGTATCCTGACCTCAAAACATTCAACTTGAAACACAATGAACACTTTTGATGTCACAAGCGACTACATACGTATAGGGGGTACGTCTCTGTTTGCGATAGTATCATATCCTGCGCCACATTCGCATATACCAATACAAATTGGTACTTTCAGACGATGTTACGGTTAAGACTTTTCTATTTGGGAGCCAACCTGTTCCTTCCCGCCTGACTTGCGAACACCACACCCATGCATACAATGTATACAAACATACTTATAATTGCTCCTCAGTTCGTGGAAAACTCGGCTGCCCCGACTCACTTACCCAGGTATACTTCCTCTATGAAAGCTTTCTCGTTCTCACTATTTCGTTCCGCACACAGTAAAACGTAGCACTGATTTTCGCTGTCGGTTCACCTTTGTTAGCTCAAAAGGAGAAAGCATCTTATGCCAGTTGCATCACCGCTTACCCCAAAAAGCATCCTACGTCATCGTCCCATCACAGGCGCAAACGAGACCAAAGACGTGCCAAAGAAACCGTTCGTCCCTTCGTGCATCTCGCCTCGCAGCAGACCCACGGCAAGCAAGCCTCTTCACAACGTCCAACCAGGTGGTGAGGGGTCATGACCATCCCACAAGAAACGACCATCATACAGCAGTTTTGCGCTCTCTTCCTTGTCTGTGCTATCCTTTAAGCAAGCAACACATCAAAAAAAGCTCATATACCTTACAAAGAAAAGGTTGCTTCGCACGACACTGATATTTGTTTCAGTTGAGCTGATCGAGAACAAGGGAAGAACGCACATGGCGACAGAACCAAAAGCATTGCTAGGCGTCGTTGACATTGACACAGAGGCCGCACCCAACGTTGAGCAAGACCGCTTATACCGCTTATGGGAAGAGGGCAACTGGTCCGCGAAAGCATTGGACTTCACCCAGGACACCACCGATTGGCGGGAGAAGGTGACGGAGTATCAGAAAGTGGCGGTTCTCTGGAACTACGCCATGTTTCTTGATGGCGAAGAGGCCGTGACAACCACGCTCGCCCCCTTTATTGAGGCCGCGCCACTGCCAGAGCAAAAGATTTTCCTGGCGACACAGATCGCTGATGAGGCAAGGCATCACGTCTTTTTTGATCGTTTCTTGCGCGAGGTCTGCGGTATCGGCCAAGATATCACCAGTACCCTCGCGGCGACGAGGCCACAACTCACCTGGGGCTACACCCAGGTTTTCAAAGAGCTAGACCGTGTATCCGATCAGCTACGTCGCACACCACGTAACCTGCCCTGCTCGCGCAGGGCGTAACCTTGTATCATCTCGTTATTGAAGGAATGCTTGCCCACACCGGCCAACACTACCTGCGCGATTATGTCACGCGCAGTGGTTTCCTCCCCGGCTTCGCACAAGGCATCAATCTCGTCGCCCGTGATGAATCTCGTCACATCGCCTTTGGCATCCAATTGCTACGCGAACTCGTCACCACAAATCCACAATGTAAGACGGCGGCAATCGCCACGCTCAATCGTGTTCTGCCCTGGGCCGCAGGCGTTTTTACCCCGCCTAATATTGATTGGAGCTATCTCACACGACTTGGTTATACCCCACAGGAGGTTTTTGCCTTCGGGTTACGCTCCATCGAAACCAAGCTCCGCAGAGCCGGTATCCCCCCCTCTGAGGTGCGCGAATTGGTCAAACTCGGCTATGCCGATCCTCACATAGAACAGGCGAACCGCGTCGTTGCGCTCATTGAAGGCGGTGTGCTAGGCACAAACGGTACGCCTCATCCCACCGAAAACACGATGCACACGCTTTTCGCGAGTATGTGCAAGCTCGCAACTTGGACACAAGCCTCGACCACTCCCGTCGGCGCGACCATCCAATGGCTTTTTGATGACGTTGACCCGCGCTATCTGCACCTTCCCCACACCGGTGAACCCTCCGTCAGCGTCGGCATCGCACCAACACCCACACTTACACTCCGCTGCACCGCCTCCGACTGGATACGCATTGCCAGTGGACGACTCAATCAACAGCAAGCACTGCTCACGCGACGCCTTCGGATCAAAGGAGATATCACGCTCGCCTTACGCCTCCCGCGCATCTTGCCAGCTTGATCTCGGCGCGTGGAAACGCGCACAGAACCTTTCACGAATACAGAACATACTAGACTCAGGTATATTTAAGCCAAAGGAGAGCACCGTCCTATGTTTACCGCCGCCAAACCCGCCCACTATAATGGGCAAGAGGGCCAGGAACATATCTGGTTGAACGCAGAAAAACCAGAAACAAGCAAATGCCTCTTTGCCGCGTCGCTCCTGGGAAGCGAAATCGTACGTATCCGTTTTCTGCACACCGCCTACTCGGAGGGACAACGCTTTCAACTTGTCGATGACAGAGAGGGAACACTTCCATATCATTCCTGGATTGTCACAGCAGGCGATGAGACATGGCCCCCGCCAGCAAACGACGCCAAAGCACAGCTTGAGTCGTCTCTACACGGTTTTGCCTTTGGTAACAGTGCAATGCGTTGGACGCACTCGCTCGCCGACAACGAGAATTTCTATGGCTTTGGCGAACATACCCGCGCCATGAATAAACGCGGCGAGTTCCTCCCGCTCTGGAATTGGGACCCTGAGATGGGACATGGGCCACAAACGGGCCGCATGTATACCGAAATCCCATTCTACCTTAGCATCTCCACAGCCACCGGCAAGGCCACCGGCGTATTTGTTGACCACACCGGCAACACCGAAATGGACATGGGTCAGGCCGATGACACCGAGATACAGATTACCGTACAGGGTGATAGCCTCACACTCTATTTCTTCGCCGGCCCCACCCCCGCCGACGTGCTACGCCAATACACCGCCCTGACTGGCCGGATGCCACTCCCCCCACGCTGGGCACTGGGACATCATCAGGGCCGTTGGAGCTACGCCACCGAGCAAGAGGTACGCGCCACCACCACACAGTTTCGCGAACGCAATCACGCTTGTGAATCACTTTGGCTCGATATAGATCATATGGACGGTTTCCGCACCTTCACCTGGAACTCCAAATCCTTCCCCGACCCCACTAAGATGAACAAAGACTTATTAGAGCAGGGATTTCACATTATACCCGTCATCAACCCCGGCATCAAAGCAGACAATGACTACTTTGTCTATCAGCAGGGACTTTTACACAGCTACCTGTGCCGCAAACAGGGCGGCGATCTCTTCCAGGGAACAGCTTGGCCCGATGACTGCAATTTCGCGGACTTCTCACGCACAGATGTACGAAAATGGTGGGGCGATCTCTTTCACGGCTTTCTGGAGCAAGGGCTTGCGGGGAGTTGGAACGATATGAACGAGCCATCACAAGCAACCATGATGGAGAAAAAATATCACAAGCCAACGGTAAAAACGTTTAGTGATGACGTGATGCACATTGCCGGAGGCGAAAACATCACGGGGCCTGATGGCCCACCTATTACCCACAAGTTTTTCCATAATGCCTATGGCCTACAAATGGCCCGTGCGATGCGCGAGGGTACACAAAGGTTTGCACCGGATAAACGCCCCTTCGTCCTGACCCGCTCCGGCACTGCGGGCGTACAACGCTACGCGGCCACCTGGACCGGTGATAATTCCAGTTGGTGGGAACACATCTCGCTGGCGATACGGATGTGCTTGAACATGGGCATTAGTGGACAACCCTTCATGTGCGCCAACATCGGCGGCTTCTGGGAAAACTGTACCGGCGAACTACTGGTACGCTTTGCTCAACTTGGCGCGTTCTTGCCCTTGTGCTGGAATCATAACGCGACAGGCAACGTATCCCAAGAACCCTGGGCCTTTGGTGAACCATATGAGAGCGCATACCGTACAGCCATTGAACAACGCTATCGACTCCTTCCCTACCTCTATAACCTGTTTCACGAAGCCTCCATCACTGGTTCGCCAATCATACGCCCCCTGTTCTACCACTACGGACAAGACCCAGCCGTGTACGCCGTTGAGGATGCATACCTCGTTGGTGAGTCGCTGCTCACGGCTCCCATTACCGTCGAGGGCGCAACCAGCCGCCAGGTATACCTCCCGCAGGGAACATGGCTACATTTCTGGAATGGCAAACACTACAAGGGTGGCAAGACATATGAAATAGAGGCCCCGTTGGACCAATGGCCTCTCTTTGCGCGCGACAAGAGTATTATCCCAAGTGGACCAATGATGCAGTATGTCGAACAGCACTCAACCGACCCACTAACACTAACATGCTATATGGCCGGCGAGGGCCAGGCAAGCTATACACTCTATGAGGATGATGGCAATAGCATGGCGTACCAACGCGGCACTTTCGCGTCTACAAAAGTGACATGTCAGAAAACCGCTGACGGCGTAGAGGTGACGATTGAAGAGCAACACGAGAACTACCACCCCCCACGTACAGCGTATGAAGTGGTCATCCAGGGCGGTGAGCGTACGCTGCGGCGACGCATACAAGCAGGGCAAGGAAAGATAAGCGTACGTTTATAGCATTCTCAGGAAAAGGGACGGAAGATGCGTATCAGCGTTCGGGTCATCCCACGCAGTAGCAAAAATAGCCTTGAATGGGACAATGGCAACATTCGAGCGCGTCTAAACGCCCCTCCTGTGGATGACGCCGCTAACATCGCGTTAGTCGAGCTGCTAGCCAGGCGGCTCGTCCTCCCCAAACGCAACATTGAGATTACACATGGCGCAGCAGGGCGGAGGAAAGTGATCGAGATTACGGGCCTGACATTGGAGGAGATAAAGCAGAAGATTACAGCAATGGGACGTATAGAGTAATGGCAGGGTTTGTCCCCACCATGCCTCCAAGTGCCACCGTCATCCCCTTCGCCCTCTACCAGTTAAAATATGCTATACTTGAGTATGCCAGTACCTTGATTTAGACGAGGAGGCCCTCAGTGGAGTACAAAAAACCACACGCTCGCTATGATGAGTTCGCAGATCAATTTACGTCTGTCATGTATGAACACTGGTCTGATATCCTCCAAATTGTCAATCGTCAATCGCCCCGCGTTGCTACCATTTTACGTGTTGCAACCCCTACGACTCTCAAACGTACAAATGGCACATGGCACGTACATATCGTCACAAAACGCCTTGTGCTGTATGAGAAATTACGTCAACCTCACGACAACGAAATTGTAGGCCAGGCAATACAATCATGGGCACATTCAGTCGCTCAACTCAAACTACCACGCGTAGTTGTCGCCTTTGAACTGTAACTATCTGGCTCTTTCACTATTCTGCCCTGTTCGGAGATGATACACTGCTTTTCAGCTTGCGCCATCTCCGAACAAATATACATGCCTAAAGGAGCCTTGTATGTCTACCGCACAGCCAAAAGCACGCAAACGCTTCCCTGGTCTCGACCCTGTCGTGCTACAACATCCCTATGACCGCGTAGCACTTAGTGCCCTGCAAAAAGTACCAGGACTTGATATCGTCATTCGCAAGTTTATCGAATTTTTCCCCGAACGGGTCGCCTACATCCAGAACGTCGCCCAGACGGTACGCGTCACCTCTTTGCAATGCCCGCAACTCTATGCACAATTGCAGGAAGCGTGTGCCATTCTCGACGTTCGTGAGCCAGAGCTATACGTGGCGCAGTTCCCCGTTCCCAACGCATACACCAGTGGACACGACCACCCCTACATTGTCCTCACAACGGGTCTGCTCGACTTGATGGATGACGATGAAGTGCTTGCGGTTATCGCGCACGAACTTGGACACATCAAATCGGGCCACGTCCTCTATAAAACAATGGCCCGTGGCATCAGTTTCATCCTTACCATTCTCGGCGATATGACCCTCGGCATTGGCCGACTACTTGGCCGTACCCTGGAAGCCGCGCTCCTCGAATGGGATCGCAAATCCGAGTTTACCGCTGACCGCTCTTCCCTGGTCGTGGTACAGGACCCGCAAGTTATGCTCTCGCTCATGATGAAATTCGCGGGCGGTACACTCTTCCAAAAGCAACAAATGGATGCGAACGAGTTTTTGAAACAAGCGGCACTTTACGAAGAGGTCGATGCCAACGTCCTTGATCGACTCTACAAAGGGCTACTTGTGGCCGCCGTCAACCACCCGCTCACGATTGTACGCGCAAAAGAGATCATGAACTGGTCGGAGAGCAAAGAGTACAAAGATATACTCGACGGACGCTATCCACACACACCCAGCCCCAACGGAACCGCCACTAGAGCCGGAAGCAGCGTCACCGTCGAGGTTCCACTTGTGCGTTGCCCTCACTGTGGGCGCGAACAAAACAATCAACGCTTCTGCGGCATTTGTGGCGGAGCTATCGAATAAATAAGAGGAAGATTAACAACACCCTTGGTAGGGGTCTACTGTACTCCATACTGTGATTAACCATAGTGTGGAGTACAGTAGACCCCTACCATATTCGATATCGAATCAGCGGATTGACTTGTGCTGGTAGCCCTGTCCGTCGCTTCTTCCAGCCCGATAATTTTCTTCGTATCCCTCACATACAAGCTTGCAGATTTCAGCAGGGTCATCCGAAACGTGAAGCAGACCCATATCCTCCGGCGAAACCTTCCCCGAAACCACCATTGTATTTGTAATCCAGTTAATAAGCCCCCCCCAATACTTCGAGCCGTACAGAATAATGGGAAAGTTGCTCACCTTCTTTGTCTGAATCAACGTCAACGCCTCGAACAGTTCATCCATCGTACCAAAGCCCCCTGGATAAATGACGAAGGCGTCGGAATATTTCATAAACATCGTTTTTCGCACAAAGAAGTAGCTGAAATCAAGCGAGATGTCCAGGTACTGATTGGAAAACTGCTCAAACGGCAGCTCGATATTGCAGCCAATCGAAAGGTTGCCGCCCTCTTGGGCGCCCTTGTTCGCCGCCTCCATAATGCCAGGACCACCTCCTGAGATAATCGCAAAGCCCGCCTTCGCCAACAAACGAGCCGTCTCTACCGCAGAAGTATATTCGATATCGTCGCTCTTCGTCCGCGCCGAACCAAAAATTGTCACAGCCGGCGGAATATGGGCGAGCGCGTCAAAGCCGTTGACAAACTCGCTGGTAATCCGCATCACGCGCCAGGGATCGGTGAGCGTAAAATCAAAGTTCATCGCACGATCAAAAGCGTGTTGCTCCTGTTTAACCTGCTCTTGCGATAACGGGTCTGTAGGACTTACAAGTGGTTGCGTGGGCCGACTAAGCAGCCGCTCGTCCTCCGTTGCCGCATGGTCTTTACTTCGCGCCGATCTATAGCGGTCATTCGCTTTTCTATTATTATTGTTTAAGCTGGAACTTTTTCCGTTTTGCCTACTCATCCCTACTCTTTTCTCTCCAAAATTTGGGTATCTTCTATTCCTACTTGCTCTCTTTTTCCCCACGCCGCCGCTTGAGTACAACCGTCGCGAGCGGTGGCAGAGTCAAAAGCACCGAATGTGGACACGATTGCCAATAGACCGACTCGCTCACCATAGACTGACTATTGATAAGTCCGCTTCCACCATAACGTTGGTCATCACTATTGATAACCTCGTAATACTCCCCTGCATACGGCGCACCTACTCTATAGCCGTGACGCGGCATTGGCGTGAAATTACAGACAAAGATTAGCGTGTCCCCTTCCTGTTCGCTTTTCCGCATAAAAGAGATGACGCTGTTATCCGAGTCATGCGGGTCTATCCACGCAAAACCTTGCTCGCTTGTGTCCAACACACTCAACGCTGGCTCTTGCCCATATACACGGTTCAGATCGCGCACGAAATCGCGTAACTGCGCGTGGTGCGGATCGCTCGGCGCGGTGAGCAGATGCCAATCAAGGCTCTGGGCGTAGTCCCACTCGTGCCATTGCCCAAACTCGCCACCCATAAACAACAACTTCTTCCCCGGATGACCCCACATATACCCATAAAAAGCACGCAAGTTTGCGAACCGTTGCCACAGGTCCCCCGGCATCTTCGTGATCATCGAGCCTTTAAGATGAACGACCTCATCATGCGA
>Ga0123337_10002000_pt1 | contig 24264 bp, 24 predicted proteins | sample frozenSSSSmetaG_FD_89792 | JGI IMG/M metagenome (GOLD analysis project Ga0123337, IMG submission 89792) | Glacier valley bacterial and archeal communities from Borup Fiord, Nunavut, Canada, to study Microbial Dark Matter (Phase II) -... | ecosystem: Environmental > Aquatic > Freshwater > Ice >...
ATTGGCCTCTATCGAGGCCTCGCCGGGGGCGATGGTCAGCGCCTGGATGTAGAGCTGGCGCGCTTCGCCATTGCGACCCATCTGGTCCAGTGTTGCCCCCTTGACCAGCAAGGCATTCCAGTCGGGCGCATCGAGCCGGATCACATTGTCCAGCACCGCCAGCGATTGCTCGAAGCGGCCATCGGCCGTCAGGGCCTTGGCGTAGCCCACTGAAATGTCGACGTCGCCGGGATAGGTCTGGATACCCAGCTCAAGCACCGATACCGCCTGGCCGGACTGTCCCGCCGCCCGCAGGGCAGCCGCATAGTGGATGATATTGCCCTTGTCGCGCGGATTGGCCTTGTAGCGACCCGTCAGTTCACCCAGCGTGGCCTGGCTCTGGCCGGCGGACATGCCCGCATAGTCGGGGGACGGGGAACTGGTGCGGTTGATGGCACAGCCACCCAGCGCGACAACAGCCACGCCTGCCAGCAGCAGGTTTCGCAGGAGGCGGGCGCGGGAATAGCGGAACGTCAAGGGCGGCTCCCGGCGCGGATGAAGCGGGCAAGGTCTTGCCGCTAGCACCGCGCGATCGTCAGTTTCGGGCTCGTGCCCAATCCCTCACAGACATAGATCATTAACCCTAACACCCCGTTAAGGTGGGCGGCGGCGGGGGCCATGGCGACCTGCAATAGGGCAGGGACGCTGCAAACCAGACAGCCACGGCCTGGAACACCTTCGCATTTACCGTGTCGATATAGTTGACTGTGACAATTAGTTAGTTGACGATATCAACTCTCAATGCGGAGCTAGATCATGGCCGTGCGGCCCGACGATATCGCCCAGGTTCGTGCCTTCAACCGGTTCTACACCAAGGTCATTGGCTTGCTGGCGGAGTCCATGCACGAGAGCCCGTTTACACTCGCCGAGGCCAGGGTGATCTACGAGTTGGGCCGGCGGACCACCTCAACGGCGTCCGCCATCGCCGAGCACCTGGGCATGGATCGCGGCCAGATGAGTCGGATGTTCCTAAAACTGCTGGATATGGGCGTTGTTGCGTCCTTGCCCCGGGGGACCGACAAGCGGTCCGCGCCGCTTGCGCTGACCCCCGATGGTGAGGCCGTCTACCGTCGCTTCAACGAGATGAGCGACAAGGCCGCCGCCAACAGCTTGCTTGAACCACTCGATGAATTCCAGCGGCGCGATCTGATCAGCGCCATGCGTCGAATCGAGGCCATGCTTGCCGAGCCTGACGATGATCCCCTGATCCTGCGGCCGCATCGCGTCGGCGAGATCGGCTGGCTGATCCATCGCCAGGGGCTGCTCTATCACCTCGAACAGGGCTGGAATGGCGAATTCGAGATGCTGATCGCCAGGCTCTATGGCGATTTCGTCGCCGCCCCGGCCACGCCACCCAAATCGCTCTGGATCGCCGAGCGGGGCGGCGAGATCGCCGGCTCCGTCTATGTCGTTCCTGCCGCCTCCGCGGAGGCCGAGGGCACCGCGCAGTTGCGCATGCTCTATGTCGAGCCGTCCTTTCGCCGTCAGGGCGTGGGCAAGGTTCTGGTCGACGAAGCCGTGCGCTTCGCGCGCGAGGCGGGCTATCGCCGCATCATCCTGTGGACCCAGGACTGCCTGAGCGCGGCCCGCCATATATATCAGAAGGCGGGCTTCACGCTGCTGCGCGAGGAGCGGCACCAGTCTTTCGGCGCCGATCTCAACGGGCAATATTGGGAGCTGCGCTTCTGAACCGGTGCGGGGTCAGTAGCCGCGGTTGCGATCGACGACATTGATCAATGGCTCGCCGGCCTCATGGCCCTTTATGATCGCGCTGAAATAACGCACGCCGCTGGTTTCATTGCTGATCGCGGCAATATGGGGCGTGATGTAGCAGTTCTCGATCTCCCAGAGCGGGCTATCGGCCGGCAGGGGTTCGACCTCGAAGACGTCAAGGCTGGCCCCCCCGAGCGTGCCGTCAGCCAGCGCCGCAACGATATCGGCCTCGCGCTGGTGGCCGCCCCGCGCGGCATTGATGATCACAGGTCCCCCGGCGAGCCGGTCGCGACGCAGCTTGCCAAAGGTGCTGCTGTTGAGAATGCCGGTCGTCTCCGGCGTCAAGGGCAGCAGGTTGACCAGGATATCGGTGCCCGCGAGAAACTCGTCAAAGCTGTCGTCGCCGGCAAAGCCTTCCACCCCCTCGATCGATTTGGGCGTCCGGCTCCAGCTCCGCAGTTCAAAGCCCAGCGGCTGCAGGCGACGGACGGCGTCTTGCCCCAGCACGCCCATGCCCATAATGCCCACCGTGGTTTCCGAGGCGGCCGGCGGATAGAGCTGGCTCCAGCGCCGGGCCTTCTGGTCGGCCTGGAAGCGGCTATAGAGGCGGTGATGCATGGTGACATGGGCCACTACATAGTCGCTCATGCGCTGGCTGAGATCGGCATCGACGAAGCGGACGATGGGCGCCTCGGGCAGGGCCTTGTGCCTGAGCAAGGCATCGACCCCGGCGCCCAGCGAGAGCACGGCGCGCAGCCCGGTAAGCCCGTCGAAGGCATCCGGCTTGGGCTTCCAGACGAAGATGTAGCGGACTGCCGCCGGATCGAAATCATCGCCGCGCCGCACGACCGGATAGGGCGCCAGAGCCTGGCGGAACTGCTCGGCCCAGCCGGCCTCGTCGACATCGCTCAGGTGCAGCAGCAGCATGGACTATCTCCTCAAGCAAAAAGCCGCGCCGTTGACCGGGCGCGGCTTTCGAAATCGTTCTGGTTGGCGCGACTACTGTGCGGTGGTGGTCGGCGTGCCCTGGATAGGGGTTTCCGACGGCGCCGTGGTTGGCGTCTCGATCACCGATTCGGGCGCAACGACCGGCGCATCCGCCGGTGCGGCGGCTGGCGCTTCGGTGGCAGTTGCCGGCGACTCGGCCGGTGACACGGCAGCGTCTTCGGCCGGCGAGGCCGGTTCTGCTGCCGGAGCTTCCTCGGCGGCCGGGAAGGGCACGGGCGCCCCGCTCAGCGACTGCAGATAGGCCAGGATGTCGGCGCGTTCTTCGGCAGTACGGATACCGGCAAAAGCCATCTTGGTGCCTGGCGCATAATCGCTTGGCTTGGTCAGGAAGGCGTTGAGATTTTCGTAGCTCCACACATCGCCGGCGGCATTGTGCGCCAGCAGGGCGTCGGAATAGGCGAAGTCTTCGATGCTGCCTTCAAGGCGGCCAACCACGTCATAAAGATGCGGACCCTGCTTGTTGGGTTCACCCTCGCCGAAATTGTGGCAGGACTGGCACTTGCGGACGGCAGCGGCGCCGCGGGTCGCATCGGCGCTGGCCAGCAGCACGCCCAGCGGTACTTCCGGCGCGGCGTCTTCGGCTGGCGCCCCGCCTGCCACCAGTTCTGGCTCGGGCAGGGCATAGCCCGGACCATTGTCCTCGATGGGGTGGTAGACGGCTTCAGCGACAAAGCCCGCGCCCATGACGAACAACAACGTGCCCAGAACGGCGCCCATAATTTTGTTTAGCTCGAACGAATCCATTTGGTCTCTCTGCCAGTCCATCCCCTGCGGACGATGCTCGCACCCGGCTCAACATTCGGAAACCCAAAAGGAATCCGCCTCAACGGAGGGATACGATGCGGGCGGAAGATAGTCTGATGGCCGACAAGGCGCAACCATGCAAACCCCTGCTGCGACAATTCCCCACCGCAACCGCCATGCGGCCGCGCTGGCGGCCTGAATTGACTCCGCTTCGCCCCGGGTTCAAAAGCCTCCTCGCCGACCAGAACTGGACCCATACAGATGACCATCAAGATCGCCTTTCAGGGAGAGCCTGGCGCTTTCAGCCACGCTGCCGCCAGCAATTTCTTTCCCGGGCAGGATGTCATCGGCTGCGTCACCTTCGAGGAAACCTTGGTTGCCGTGCAGTCGGGCCGGGCCGATTTTGCCGTCGTGCCAGTGGAAAATTCGCTCTATGGCCGCATCACCGACATTCATCACCTGCTGCCTGAAAGCGGCCTGTTCATCATCGGCGAGACCTTCCTGCGCGTCGAGATGACCCTGCTCGGCGTGCCGGGCTCGACCCTAGCCGACATCAAGGCGGTGCAGTCGCTGTCAGTGGCGCTGGGTCAGTGCCGCAAGTTCATCACCGAGCACGGCCTGCGCACCATCAATGCCGTCGATACCGCCGGCTCGGCCCGTGAAGTGGCCGAAAAGGCCGACAAGTCAGTGGCTGCCATTGCATCGCGCTTTGCTGGCGAGATTTATGGCTTGGATGTGCTGGCCTCCAATATCGAGGATGCCGATCACAACACCACGCGCTTCCTGGTGCTGTCGCGCGACGAAAAGCGGGCGCCCCAGGGTGGCAAGGTCAAGACCACTTTCGTCTTCCGCGTCCGCAACGTGCCGGCTGCGCTCTATAAGGCCATGGGCGGCTTTGCCACCAACGGCATCAACATGACCAAGCTCGAAAGCTACATGGTGGGCGGCAATTTCACCGCCACCCAGTTCTATGCCGATATCGAGGGTCACCCCGCCGATCCCGGCGTCGTGCACGCCTTCGAGGAACTCGGTTTCTTCACCGACTATTTCCGCATCCTGGGCGTCTATCCGGCGGCGGCTGGCGAATAGCTCAGCCGTCCATCAGGCCGGGGGGCAGGGTGCCGATGCGCAGGATCACGCGCGGCTCGTCATAGGCATCGGTCTCGACATCGACTTCCTGTGAAAATACCAGCACGCCGGCGCGCATCGGCGCGAGGCGTTCGGCCGTGGCGATGGCCTTTTCTTCGCTCTTGGCCTGTTGCACCGGGTCGGCAATCAGCTTCTTGCCGTTCTGCTTAAAGGCTTGCACGAGATACATCGTCGCCATGGCGCTCTCCAGAGTTCGCGCCGGGCCTAGCACCTCGTCAGCCAAATCCCTAGGCAATTGACACCCCTAGCTGTCCCGCTATGGTCCGCCCGGATATTCTGAGGAACCTGCCATGTCGTTTGCCGATCTCGCCAAGACCATTGATGACGCCTTCGAGGCCCGCGCCACGATCGGCTTCGACACCAAAGGTCCCGTGCGTGACGCGGTGGTCGAAGCACTCGACCTGCTCGATACCGGCAAGGCCCGCGTTGCCGAAAAGATCGACGGCGCCTGGCAGGTCAACCAGTGGCTCAAGAAGGCCGTGCTGCTCAACTTCCGGCTCAATGACAACAAGCTCATCGAAGGCGCGCCGGGCGGGTCGTCCTATTGGGACAAGGTGCCCACCAAGTTCGAGGGCTGGGGCGAGGCCGAATTCCGCCAGGCCGGGTTCCGCGCCGTGCCGGGCGCCGTAGTGCGCCGGCCCGCCTTCATTGCCAAGTCGGTCGTGCTGATGCCCAGCTTCGTCAATGTCGGCGCCTATGTGGGCGAGGGCACGATGATCGATACCTGGGTCACCGTCGGCTCCTGCGCCCAGATCGGCAAGAACGTGCATATCTCGGGCGGCGTCGGCATTGGCGGCGTGCTTGAACCGCTGCAGGCCGGCCCGGTCATCATCGAGGACAACTGCTTTATCGGCGCCCGCTCCGAAGTCGTCGAAGGCGTGGTGGTGGGCGAGGGCTCTGTCATCTCCATGGGCGTGTTCATCGGCGCCTCCACCAAGATCGTCGATCGCGCCACCGGTGAGATCCATATCGGCAAGGTGCCGCCCTATTCGGTCGTGGTTTCGGGCAGCCTTCCCGGCAAGCCCATGCCGGGCCACAATTGGGGCCCCTCGCTCTACTGTGCCGTGATCGTCAAGACCGTCGATGCGCAGACGCGCTCCAAGACCGGCATCAACGAATTGCTGCGCGATTGACATGAGCCTGGACCCGCTCGACCTGCTCAAGGCGCTGATCGCCTGCCCCTCGGTGACGCCGGCCGAGGCTGGCGCGCTCGATCTGCTCGAGGCGACACTGACCGGGATCGGCTTTGCCGTCACCCGGTTGCGCTTTGAGGGCGATGGCTCCTATCCGGTCGACAACCTGTTTGCCATTCGCGGCAATGCCGGCCGGCGCCTGCTGTTTGCCGGCCATACCGATGTGGTGCCGCCCGGCGATCTGGCCAACTGGACCACCGGCCCCTTCGTCCCGCGCCAGGCTGACGGCAAGCTCTATGGTCGCGGCGCCGCCGACATGAAGTCCGGCATTGCCGCCTTCGTCGCTGCCGCCGCCGCCATTCCCGCTGACACTGGCACCATCATGCTGGCCATAACCGGCGACGAGGAAGCCGACGCCATCAACGGCACCGCCAAGCTGATGGTCTGGGCCAAGGAACAGCAGCACCATTTCGATTTTGCCCTGGTCGGCGAGCCGAGCTCGGCCGTCAGTCTGGGCGACAGCATCAAGATCGGTCGGCGCGGCTCGCTCTCCGGCACCATTACCGTTGCCGGCACGCAGGGCCATGTTGCCTATCCCGACAAGGCCAACAATCCCATGCCGGCGCTCGCCCGCGTGGTCACCGCGCTCGATACCAACATTGATGACGGCACTGAGCACTTCCCCGCCAGCAATCTGGAAGTTACCTCCATCGACGTCGGCAATGGCGTTTCCAACGTCATCCCCGCTGTCGGCACCATCCGGTTCAATATCCGCTACAATGATCTGTGGACGCCCCAGACCCTGATGGACTGGGTCCGCAGCCGGATCGCCAGCGTCGATGCAGCCGGGACCACCATTACCCTGCAACAGGCAGGCGAGCCGTCGCTGTCGTTTCTGTCGCCCCTCAGCCAGGATGTGCAGACCCTGACCGCCACCATTGCCGGGCTGACCGGCCAGCGCCCGACCCTGTCGACCGGCGGCGGCACCTCCGACGCCCGCTTCATCGCCCAGTATGGCCCGGTGGTCGAATGCGGCCTGGTCGGCCCGTCCATGCACAAGGCCGACGAGCACATCGCCATCAGCGACCTCACTGGGCTGACCGAAATCTACCGCGCCTTCATGCTGGCCTTCTTTGGCAGGCCGGCATGAAGCTCTGGACCATCCTCAACCGGGCCATTGTCGGCTGGCAGATGATCGTGCGCGGCGAGCCCGGCTGGCGCAGCCAGTTCGACCTCACCGCCGCGGGCCTGACCGCCGCCCTGTCCATCTATGCCCTTCTGGCATTTCTGGCCGTCGCCGTCGCCGCCATGAGCATCGGCATGCTGGGGGCCTTCGGCGTGCTGGCCGCCATGATCGTCCTGGCCGTGCCGGTGATCGCTTTGGTGTTTTCGCTGCTGATCACGCGCAACTTCCTCGGCAACCAGGCGCCGCAGCTGCCCGTGCTGGTGCCGGGCGTCTATGCGCTGACCGGCTTTCTGCTGCTTGAGGGCCTGCTGGCGATGATCGGCGGCCCCATTGTCATGCTGGCCTGGATCGGTACTGGCTATCTGCTGTTCCGCCTGACGCGTCATGCACTTGACTGGAGCCGCGGCATAGCCGCCGGCTTCGCGGTTTTGACGGTCCTTCTCCTTGTGGCGATGCGCCTGGCGCTCTACATGGTTTCCACAGCCTCCCTCTGACCGATCGAGACCGCTTTGGCCCAGTCGACCCCGACCTTCCTCGAAGAGTTCTTCGCTGCCGCCCAGGGCGCCGTTGCCCTGCTGACCGGTGATCGCAAGGCGCCGACCTATTTTGACTTCAGCCAGCGTGGGCTGGTGGGCAGCTTCATCGCCTTCTTGCTGGCCGGCGCTATCTCTGCCTTCGGGCCACGCTTGCTCGGATTGTCAATGGAATCTGGTGCCGCTTCCACCGGCCTGCTGATGAGCGCCTTGCTCTACGCGCTCCAGACCGGCGCCGGCTGGCTGGTGCTGCGCCAGTTTGCTCGTCTCGATGGTTTCGTGCCCTATCTGGTGGCCTTCAACTGGATCAACCTGTTTGCCTCGCTGATCCTGATGGGGCTGCTCCTGGTGGGTGCCGGGCAGTTGTCTACGCTGGTCGTCGGTGTGGCCGCTCTCGTGATCGAGATCAACATCGCCCGGCTGATCGTGACGCTGGCGCCGCTCCAGATCGTGGTGTTCATCATTGCCAAGCTGGTGGTTCAGGCTATCGTCATGGGGCTGATCATCGCTATCGTCGCGCCCGGCATGTTCATGCCGCCTGTCGCCTAATAGTCCACGGCCATCAGATAGAGCCCGTCTGAAGGCGCCATGGCGCGGCATTGGCTGCGATCCTTGGCGTCGAGCGCTGCCCGGAAGTCCTCCGGCGTCCATTTGCCTTCGCCGACCAGCTTGAGACAGCCAACCATCGAGCGCACCTGATGGTGCAGGAAGCTGCGAGCACTGGCGCTGACCAGGATGCGATCGCCCTCCCGCCGCACGTCCAGGACATCGAGCGTCCGTAAAGGCGACTTGGCCTGGCACTCCGAGGAGCGGAAGGTGGTGAAGTCGTGCAGCCCCAGGATCAGCCCGGCGGCCCGGCCCATGATGTCGGCATCGAGCGGCTTGGCCACATGCCAGATATGGTTTCGCTCCAGCACCGGCGGGGCGCGCCGGTTGAGGATGCGGTATTCGTAATGCCGGGCTGTGGCGGAGAAGCGGGCCTCAAAGCTCTCGTCTACGGCCTCGACGGCAATCACCCCCACCGTATTGGGGCGCAGGTGAAAGTTCAGCGCCTCGCGGATGCGCAAGGGGTCCCAAGGCTTGCTGAGATTGACATGGGCCACCTGGCCCAATGCATGCACGCCGGCATCGGTGCGGCCGGCGGCCTGTAGCGTCACGCTCTCGCCCGACATCCGCCAGATCGCTTCTTCCAGCGTCTGCTGCACGCTGGGATGGGTCTTCTGCCGCTGCCAGCCGGCAAACGGGGTACCGTCATATTCAATTGTAAGCTTGTAGCGCGGCATGGTCAGGCAACGGTTGGTGGCAATTGTCCGGCGCCGCGCAGGAAGGTAGCGCCGTCCATGGCGCCCTTGCCCTCGCGTTGCACCTGGGTCAGGCGCACGGCACCCTCGCCACAGGCAATCGTCAGATTGTCCAGCAATGTGCCGGCCGCAGCCGAGCCCTCCGCCAAGGTCGAGCGCAGCGCCTTGACCCGCACCGGCTTGCCGCCCAGTTCGATCTCGAACCAGGCGCCGGGAAAGGGCGAGAGCCCGCGAATGAGATTGTGCACCTCGGCGGCCGGCCGCGACCAGTCGATCCGGCTCTCGGCTTTTTCGATCTTCTTGGCATAGAGGGCGCCGTCTTCGGACTGCGGGGTGAACTGCAGGCTACCGCGCTCCAGCGCCGCAAAGGCGCGGCCCATCAGGTCGGCGCCGACGATCTTCATGGTGTCGTGCAACTCGCCGGCGGTCATGTCCGGACCGATGGCGATGACCTCGCCCAGCCCGATGGGGCCGGTGTCGAGGCCTTCCTCCATCTGCATGACCTGGATCCCGGTCTGGCGGTCACCCGCCATGATCGCCCGCTGGATCGGGGCCGCGCCGCGCCAGCGCGGCAGCAGTGAGCCATGCAGATTGAGGCAACCCAGCCGGGGCGCGTCGAGGATCGGCTTGGGCAGCAGCAGGCCATAGGCGACCACCACGGCAACATCGGCGTCATGGCTGGCAAACACGATCTGCTCGGCCTCGCCCTTGAGCGAGCGCGGCGTGAACACCGGCAGGCCGAAGCCTTCTGCCGCCAGGTGGACGGGCGACTTGCGCTCTTCCTGGCCGCGTCCAGCCGGCTTTGGTGCGCGGGTATAGACTGCCACGACCTCATGCCCGCTCGAGACGATCTCGGTCAGCGTCGGCACGGAAAATTCGGGCGTACCCATGAAGACGACGCGCATGCGGCAGAGTTTCCTTGTTGGGCCACCCGGGTGAGGTGAGGCGTCCGGCTAGCCGGCGGCGCGCTTGGCGGCCTTTTCGAACTTCTTGATTACGCGGTCGCGCTTGAGGCGGCTGAGATAGTCGATGTAGAGCACGCCATCGAGGTGATCGAGTTCATGCTGGATGCAAACGGCCAGCTTGCCCTCGGCCTCCTTGATGACTTCCTTGCCCTCGAGGTCGGTATACTTGACGATCACGTCATTGGGCCGCTCGACCTCGTAATAGAGCTCGGGAATGGACAGACACCCTTCCTCGGTTACCTGCATCTGCTCGCCGAAATGGGTGATCTCCGGATTGATCATCACCAGCGGCTCGGGGGTTTCGTCCTCGCCCGCCAGATCCATCACCACGATTCGCTTCATCACGCCGATCTGCGGCGCGGCCAGGCCGATGCCGGGGGCATCATACATGGTCTCGAGCATGTCGGCGGCCAGCGCCTTGATCTCGTCATCCACCTCGATGATCGGATCGGTAACGGCCCGCAGGCGTGCATCGGGAATGACGAGAATGGGGCGGATGGCCATGGTTGAGGTCCGGCAATTGGGGAAGTGCCTCTCGATATGGTATTTCCGCGCTTGAGGTCAACTCTTGTGGCAGCAGGCCCGGAATGCTGGCTGCTCAGAACATTACAGGAACGCGCCGAATCGGCTAGACTCCGGCCATGGACACAGTGATTTTTATGCTCGGCGACTGGCCGGTTACCTTCCCCATCGCCGCCATGTTCGGCGCCCTCTTGCTCGTCCTGCTGCTGGGGACGATCATGCTCGGCGCCATGCGCGCCAGCGCAGCACGGGCGGAGCTTGCGGCCGGACAGGCCGTCGAACAGCTGCGCACCAGTTTTCTCACCCAGCTCGGCGAGCGCGACAGCCGCATCCATGAGCTGGACCATCAACTGGCGCAGGAACGCGAGCGCGGCGAGGAACTGCTCGACATCGAGCGCGAAAGGGCCAGTTCACTGCGCGCCGACAATGCGGGCCTGCGCGCCAGCATGGCCGAACAGACCAAGCAGTATGAGGAAAATCTCAAGCGCTTCCTCGAAGCCCGCCAGCACATGACGGACGAGTTCAAGTCCATTGCCGGCGAGGTGCTCAAAAGCCATAGCGAGACCTTCTCCAAGCAGAACCGCGAACAGGTCGACGTGCTGCTCAAGCCGCTCAACGAGAAGATCGTCGAGTTCCAGGGCGAGCTGCTGCGCGATCGCGCCACCATGGGCGAACAGATCCGCGCTTTGGCCGCCAGCAACCTGCAGATCACCACCGAGGCGCAGAACCTGACCCGGGCGCTCAAGGGCAATTCCCAGACGCAGGGCGCTTGGGGCGAAATGATCCTCTCGACCATTCTCGAAGGCTCCGGCCTGCGCGAGGGCGAGGAATTCATCACCCAGACCAGCCACACTGCCGAGGACGGCAGCCGCGTGCGCACCGATGTCGAGGTGCTCATGCCCAACAATGACCGGCTGGTCATCGATTCCAAGGTCTCGCTCACGGCCTTTGAGGCCTATGTGAACTGCGAGGACGAGGCGAAGGGCCGGTTCCTCCAAGCCCACATCGTGTCCATCCGCAGCCACATCAAGACGCTGGGCGACAAGACCTACCAGCGTCATGCCCAGAGCAAGATGGACTATGTGATGATGTTTGTGCCCATCGAGTCCGCGCTGGCTACCGCCATCCAAGCCGATGCCAAGCTGGTGGAATACGGCATGAGCCAGGGCGTCATGCTGACCACGCCGACCACGCTGATGACCGTGCTGCGCACCGTGCGCAATGTCTGGGACATCGAAAAGCGCCACCGCAATGCCGAGGAAATCGCCAGCCGCGCCGGCGCGCTCTATGACAAGGTCGTCGGCTTTCTCGGCTCCATGGACAAGCTCGACGGCCATCTGGACAAGGCGCGTTCCAGCTTCGACGCGGCCAAGGGCCAGCTGTCCTCGGGCAAGGGCAATATGGTGCGCCAGGTGGAAATGCTGCGCGAACTGGGGGCCAAATCCAGCCAGATCATGCCGCCCGGCTGGGAAGGCGGCGAGGGCAGGGCGGACAAGCCCGAGCCAACCCTGCGCCTGGTGACGGACGAGCCGGGCGATCTTGCCTGACCACGAATATTGCCGCCCGCTGACCGCTGCAACCCGGCCTCGGCCCGATGATCCTGCCGTCACGCCGCTCCAGGCCCAGTCAGCTGGGTCAATTGTGGACCCATGGTTACCGCGCCGTTAACGATATTAACGCACTACGGCGCCTGATTTTTATCGCGCCGCGGAATCTAAATGGCAGGTTGGGCCTGTCTGGATGGGTGTAGCCGGCCTGCGGAGCGTACAATTGTACGGACTTCGGTGAGCGCGCGTTAGATTTGCGCTCCCATCTTGCCCCTGCACGGCCAGAAGGCCCAGGGGACAAGATGACGAATTTCAACAAGGCAAACGAAACTACGGAACGCAAATACTTCGTTATCGAGGAGCGCCGTTTCTATGACCGGGCCCGCGCTGACCGCTCTGCCGGGGCGTTCGTCGCCCATTGCCTGGGGCTTGACGCTTCCGACAGCGATGCCTTTGCCGATCGCGTCGTCGAGGCCGGGATCCGCTCGCAGGACGGCCGCGGTGGCTTTGATTTTCTCGCTACCCAGATCGACGCCTGCGGCTACGGCATCGAACAGCTGCGCCTCTGCTACGCTGCCCTGACCAGCGGCGCGGCGCCCTTGGCGCAGGCAGCCTGATCGGCTGGCTTCAGATGCTCGTCCGCGCCTTGAGCGCCTGGCTCAGCGTGCCCTCATCGAGGTAATCGAGCTCCCCGCCCATCGGCACGCCATGGGCAAGGCGCGTGATCTTGACGGCCGAACCGGCCAGACGATCGGTGATGTAATGGGCGGTGGTCTGGCCCTCCACCGTCGCATTGACCGCCAGCACGATCTCGCTGTAGTCGGGCGCCCGGGCGATCAGCTCGTTGATGGTGATGTCGTCGGGACCCACGCCGTCGAGCGGCGACAGCACGCCCCCCAGCACATGATAACGCACCGCGCCGACCCCGGCGCGCTCCAGCGCCCAGAGGTCCGCCACGTCCTCGACCACGATCAGCATGCCGCTTTCGCCGCGGCGTGGATCCGAACAGATCGTGCAGGGGCTGCCCGTATCGATATTGCCGCAGACCTCGCAGCTGCGCACCGCCACGACGGCACGATCCAGCGCTGCCGAGAGCGGTATCATCAGCTGCTCCTTCTTCTTGATCAGCTGCAGCACGGCGCGCCGGGCCGAGCGCGGCCCGAGCCCGGGCAGGCGCGCCAGCAGCTGGATCAGCTGTTCGATCTCGGGTCCGCCATTGGCCATTGCTGCGCTAGCTCATGCTCGAATTGGTTAGCAGACTGTTAACGTTGAGCGCCGCGTTTCAGAACGGCAGGCTCATGCCGGGAGGGATCGGCAGGCCGGCAGTGACCTCTTTCATGCGCTTTTGCATTTCTTCTTCGCTCTTGGCCTTGGCGTCGTTATGCGCGGCCACGATAAGGTCCTCGAGCACCTCGACATCGTCTTCCTTGAACAGGCTCGGATCGATCTTGAGCCCCTTCATCTCGCCCTTGCCGCTCAGCGACACGGTGACCATGCCGCCGCCGGAACGGCCTTCCACCACCAGCGCGGCAAGCTCGGCCTGCATGGCCTCCATCTTGCCTTTCATCTCGCTGGCGGCCTTCATCATACCCATGATGTCTTTCATTCGTCGTCCTCTTCGGGTGGGGGCGGGGGAACCTCGTCAACCACGGCGGCGTCGTCGCGCACCTTGACGTTGACTACTTTGGCCCCGGGAAATGTCTCGAGTATGGCCTTGACCAGCGGGTCCTCATGCGCGGCGGCATGATGGGCCTGGGTGCGCTGCTCGGTCTCCTGGCGCACCGTCAGCCCTTCGGGGGGCTTGGACGAGACCATGATCAGCCAGCGCTCGCCGGTCCAGAGCTGCAGCCGCGCCGAGAGCGTCGCGATAATGCCCGGATCGGTGCCATCGAGCAGGGCCACTTCGATGCGACCCTGTTCGAACGAGATCGGGCGCATCGAGCCCTCGAGCGCCAGCTTGACCAGCACGTCGCGCTTGGCCTGGGCCAGAGCGATCAGTTCCTTGTAGCTGCCCACCGTCGCCAGAGCCGGCGCGATGACCGCCTGCGGCACGACGGGCTGGCTGGCCACGGCCTCGGTGGCGACGATCCGGGGCTGCTCGACCCGCATGGCCGAGGCGCCGCCCGAAGGACCACCCGAAGAACCGCTGGTCGAGCCGCGGGGCAGCGGCATCATGGATTGCTGACTGGGCACCGGCGCTGGCTGGTTGGCCAGCTTCGCGATCAGGTCATCCGGGCTGGGCAGGTCGGCGGCATAGGCCAGCCGGATCAGCGCCATCTCGGCGGCCTGCAAGCCATTATTGGCCCGCGCCACCTCGTCATGCCCCTTGAACAGGATCTGCCAGGCCCGCGTCAGGGCCCGCATTGGCAGCTTGCCGGCCAGCTCGGCGCCGCGCCGTTGTTCATCAGGGGTCAAGGAAACGTCATCGGCCGCGGCCGGCACCACCTTGATGCGGGTCACCAGATGGGTGAAATCGGCCAGGTCGGCAATCAGCGTCTGCGGATCGGCGCCCATGTCATAAAGGCTGCGCATCGTTTCGATGGCCTCGCCGATCCGGCCGCCCATCAGTTCCTCGAACAGGTCGATGATCCGCGCACGGTCGCCCAGGCCCAGCATGGCCTTGACCGTTGCCGCCGTCACCGTGCCATTGCCATGGGCGATGGCCTGGTCGAGCAGGCTCAGATTATCGCGCGCCGAGCCTTCGCCGGCCCGCACGATCATCGCCAGCGCTTCCGGCTCGAAGGTGATGCCTTCCTGGCCCAGGATCGATTGCAGATAGGTCGACATGATCTCGGGCGTGATGCGGCGCAGGTCGAAGCGCATGCAGCGGCTCAGGATCGTCACCGGCACCTTGCGGATCTCGGTGGTGGCAAAGATGAACTTCACATAGGGCGGCGGCTCTTCGAGCGTCTTGAGCAGCCCGTTGAAGGCCGCCGTCGAAAGCATGTGCACTTCGTCGATCACATAGACTTTGTACGGCGCCGAGGAGGGGGCGTATTTGACCGAGTCGATGATCTCGCGAATGTCGCCAATGCCGGTATTACTGGCAGCATCCATCTCGATCACATCGACATGGCGACCCTCGATGATGGCGCGGCAGTGCTCGCCCTCGACGCTGAGGTCGAGCGTGGGATGCGGGCCGCTGGCATCTTCATAGTTGAAGGCGCGGGCCAGGATGCGGGCGGTGGTGGTCTTGCCCACGCCGCGCACGCCGGTCAGGATGAAGGCGTGGTGGATGCGGTTCTGCGTGAACGCATTGCCCAGCGTCTGCACCATCGCGTCCTGGCCGACCAGGGTGGTGAAGTCGCGCGGCCGGTATTTGCGGGCGAGAACGAGATAGGGCGAGGTCGTAGCGTCAGCCATCGTGCCCCTCTAGGTCAAGCTTCGGGAATCTGCCTGTGATCATCAGACCATCATAGTGGCAAGTAGGAGGCTGGCAACGACCCGTGAAGGTCTCGTTGGGGCTGCTTCCTTCCGGACCTGACCCGGTTGGCGAGGAACACGTCCGCGCCAACCTCCCGGCCGCTATATGCGAATTTATTGCGCCCATGGCAAGGCCCCGGGGCAAACTGTGACACGGGACCTTGCGTTGCGGTCGCTGGCGCCATCGGCTAGACGGGGCCCCAGTACAGGAGAATTGCCGTCATGGCCAAGCGCCACCCTACCACCTTGCGGACCTCCAAGCAGGATATCGCCTCCGCCAAGCTGGCGCCCCGGACGCCCCAGACCGAGGCATCGGCCTTCCGCCTGGCCTTTGCCGATGACGAATTCCTGACCTCCGAAGATACGCGCGGCATCCGTTTCCAGCTTGAATATCTCAAGCCCGAATTCACCCTGCGCGAGCGCGGCATCAATTCGACGGTCGTGCTGTTTGGCGGCGCCCGCATTCCCGAACCGGGCAAGGATGCCTGGGCTGCCAAGAACGAGGTGCAGCGCAAGAACCTGCAGGCCGCCTCGCGCTATTATGATGAGGCTCGCCGCTTTGCCCAGCTGGCCTCGGCCACGGCCAAGAGCCTCGATAACAAGGATTTCGTCGTCGTCACCGGCGGCGGGCCCGGGGTGATGGAAGCGGGCAATCGCGGCGCCACCGATGTCGGTGCCCCCTCGATCGGCTTCAATGTCGTGCTGCCGCACGAGCAGGCGCCCAATGTCTATGTGACGCCCGAGCTGAGCTTCAATTTTCACTATTTCGCCACCCGCAAGATCCACTTCCTGATGCGCGCGCGGGCCGTCGCCGTGTTCCCCGGCGGCTTCGGCACGCTCGACGAGTTCTTTGAAACCCTGACCCTGATCCAGACCGGCCGCATGGACCGCGTGCCGCTGCTGCTGTTCGGCAAGGAGTTCTGGGGCAAGGTGCTCCACCTGGAAGCCCTGGCCGAGGCCGGCACCATCTCGCCGGGCGATCTCGACCTGTTCTCGGTGGTCGATACCGCTGACGAGGGCTGGGACATCGTGCGCGCCTTCTACCACCTGCCCCAGATCGACGAGGTCCTGCGCGGCGACTGACGCGCAATCCTGCCTTTCGCCCGGCCACATTGCCTCGGCTGCAATGGCAGTGTCACAGTGCCCCGATAGGCGTTTGCGCGTCGAATCAGGGGTAGCCGCTTGGAAAAGTTTGATCTCGTTGTCATCGGCAGCGGCCCGGCCGGGCGGCGCGCCGCCATCCAGGCCGCCAAGCTGGGCAGGTCGGTGCTGGTGGTCGAGGATCGCCTGCGGCTGGGCGGCGTCTCGGTGCATACCGGCACCATCCCTTCCAAGACCCTGCGCGAGACCGTGCTCAACCTCTCCGGCTGGCGTGAGCGCGGCTTTTACGGTCTGTCCTATCGCGTCAAGAAGGACATCGAGGGCAAGGACCTCGGCGCCCGGCTGCGCATGACGCTGGACCACGAGATCGAGGTGCTCGAACACCAGTTCGCCCGCAATGGCGTGCGCACCTTCGGCGGCATGGCCCGCTTCATCGATGCCAACCATGTCTGTGTGACCGACCCGAGCGGGGAAGAACACACGTTCGGCTTCGAATTCGCCGTCATCGCGGTAGGCACGACGCCCCATCGTCCGGCCAATATCCCGTTCAATGACCATTCAGTGGTCGACAGCGACAGCCTCGTCGCCGAGCCACGCGTGCCGCGCAGCCTGACTGTGGTCGGCGCCGGCGTCATCGGCATCGAATACGCCACCATCTTTTCCGCGCTCGACGTGCCGGTCACCATTATCGAGCCGCGCGACACCATTCTCGATTTCATCGACCGCGAGATCATCGAGGAATTCACCCATGACCTGCGCAAGCGCGGCATGACCATCCGCTTCGGCGCCAAGGTGGAAAAGGTCGAACTCGATGCGCAGGGCTGGCCGATAGCCACGCTGACCGACGGGCGCACTATCCGCTCCGACATGCTGCTCTATGCCGCCGGGCGCTCGGGCGCCACGGCCGGGCTGGGACTGGAAAACTGCGGCATCGCCACGGCTGAGCGCGGCCGGCTCAAGGTCGACCCGGTGACCTTCCAGACCACCACCCGCAACATCTATGCCGCCGGCGATGTCATCGGCTTTCCCTCGCTGGCCTCGACCTCGATGGAGCAGGGGCGGATCGCGGCTTTGCATGCCTGCGGCGCCGCCATGCCGCCGGCGCCGGAATATTTCCCCTATGGCATCTATGCCGTACCGGAAATCTCCACAGTCGGCCTGACCGAGCAGGAAGTGCGTCAGCGCGGCATCCCCTATGAGAGTGGCGTGGCGCGGTTCCGCGAGACCTCGCGCGGCCATATCATGGGCCTGCAATCGGGCATGATGAAGCTGATCTTCTCGCTCAAGACGCGCAAGCTGCTCGGCGCCCACATTGTCGGCGAGGGCGCCACCGAGCTGATCCATATCGGCCAGGCCGTGCTCAACCTCGGCGGCACGCTGGACTATTTTGTCGAGAACGCCTTCAACTATCCCACGCTTGCCGAAGCCTATAAGATTGCCGCGCTCGATGCCTGGAACCGCATGCCGCGCACCACGCCCATCGCGCCGATCGAATGAACCCTCGGCCGCGCCAGCCGTTGCAGCCGTGACCAAGGCAGAGTTTTTCGGAGAGTGTTCATGTCAGACCAGTTTGACGCCATCGTTGTGGGTGCCGGCCAGTCGGGGCCATTTCTGGCGGCGCGCCTGGCCGCGGCCGGCAAGACCGTCGCGCTGATCGAGCGCGAGCATCTCGGCGGCACCTGCGTCAATGACGGCTGCACCCCAACCAAGACGCTGGTGGCCAGCGCCCGCGCCGCCTGGGCCGCCCGGCATGCCGGCGATTTCGGCGTGATCGTCAAAGGCCCGGTCACCGTCGACATGAAGGCCGTCAAGGCCCGCAAGGATGCGGTGGTTGGCGCCTCGGTGCGGAGCCTCACCGAATGGATCGGCGGCATCGAGGCCATCGACTATATCGAGGGCGAGGGCAGCTTCGTCTCGCCCACCGCGGTCAAGGTCGGCAGCCGGACCGTGTCGGCGCCGCAGATCTTCATCAATACCGGTGCCACCGCCAGCGTGCCCGATTGGCCTGGCCTGCGCAGCGTGCCGTTCCTGACCAATACCAGCATGATGAACCTTGATACCCTGCCGAGCCATCTGGTGATCGTCGGGGCCAGCTATATCGGGCTCGAATTCGCCCAGATGTATGCCCGCTTCGGCGCCAAGGTGACGGTGATCGAGCGCGGCACCCGACCCGCCTCGCGCGAGGACGAGGACATTTCCGCCTGGATTCGCCAGATCCTCGAGGCCGAGGGCGTCACTTTCCTGTTTGATACCACGGTGGAATCGGTGGCGCGGGCTGGTGGCGGCGTCCTGCTGTCGCTCAAGACCGGCGAGCGGCGCGCCTCGGTCGAGGGCAGCCATCTGCTGGTCGCCCTGGGCCGCACACCCAATACGGCGGCGCTGAACCTCGAGGCCGCCGGCGTCAAGACCGACAAGCGCGGCTACATCCCCACCGACGAGCATTTGCGCACCAATGTCCCCGGCATCTGGGCCATGGGCGACGTCAATGGCCGGGGCGCCTTCACCCACACCTCCTACAACGATTTCGAGGTGGTCGCCGACAATGTCATTGATGGTGGCAAGCGCTCGGTGGCCAACCGCGTTCCGGTCTATGGCCTCTTCATCGATCCGCCGCTTGGCCGCATCGGCATGAGCGAGACCGAGGTGCGCCAGTCCGGCAAGAAGGCCCTGATGGCGACGCGGCCCATGGACCGGGTCAGCCGCGCCAAGGAGCGCGGCGAGACACAGGGCATGATGAAGGTGCTGGTCGATGCCGAGACCAAGCTGATCCTGGGCGCCGCCATTCTGGGTATCAATGGCGACGAGGTGGTGCACAACCTGCTGCAGCTGATGGTGGCTGGCACCCCCTACACCACCATGATGGAAACCATGCATATCCATCCCACGGTGAGCGAACTGCTGCCCACGCTGCTGGCCGATCTCAAGCCACTCGACTAGAGCATTTCACCGTTTCGCTGAAACGGCTCAATGGCTCTAGCCCTTTGATTTGTCGCGTTTTCGAACCGCAAAAGTGGAGCCACTATTGCTGGAAACGCTCTAGAGCTCGGTCACGCCGAAGGCAACTGCCGCCAATGGTCGGTGCTACCTGCCGCAGCAGGGCACCGCCCGCCGCCTGCAGCGGCTATCCGCCATGCGATGTGATGAAGTCGCGCTCGATGCCCAGGCCATGCCATTCGCTGGGGATTTCGCTGTCAAAGATCAGCGTATAGGGCCCCTTGTAGCCAGCGGCTTCCGCCAGGGCGACGCACTGGCCGTAATCGGCTTCGTCCAGATCGCCGTCGATGAAGCTGGCCTTGGCGTGGCACAGTTCGGCCCGGTTGAAGATCGATTTCAGGTCGGCATATTTGCTGGGGCCGCCCCAATTGCCGAAATCGGCCAAGAGGCCAATGCGGCCATCGAGCTTGTCGAGCAGGAAATGCACATGCGCCGGCTCGGCCAGCAGGTCAAACCAGTTCTCGGTGACGAGGCGCACATTCGAGCCGGCATTGCCGTCGGCCAGCGCGGTCAGCGCCTTGACCGAACGGTCGAGCGCATCGCGCGTCGGCTTCTGCTTGCCGGCAATGATCCGCGCATTCTGCGCGCCCAGCTCATTGGCGGTTTCGATCCAGCCGGCAATCCAGGCCTGGTCGCGGGCCCCATGCTCGGGATGGCTGATATCGCCGGCGTCGATCAGCAGGGTCTGCAGCGTCACCTCGGCAATCTTGAGCTGGTCGCGCAGCTCGCCCAGATAGACCGGATCGCGGCTGCGCAGGTGGAACGAGACGATCTCGAGCCGGTGATAGCCGTGATTGGCCAGCACCGAAGGCAGGCCGAGCAGCGTCTCTTCGCCTTCGCCATAGGTTTCCTGCATCGGCCCGACTTCGGTCGTCGTCAGGTCATGCGGAAAAGTGGTGCCAAGCAGGCGGTGCAGCGACCAGGTCGAAACGGCAATACGGTCAGCGCTGATAGTGGACACGGTGCATTCTCCATTTGACCGGCAGAGTCCCACGCCGCTGCGCGGGACTCAACCGGTAATATCGTCAGCCGGCCAAAGCCGGCCGGAACTGCTGCTGTCGGCAGGCCTCAATAGGCCCATTCGCCCTTGCGCATGACCGGCTCGACGCTGCCATCGGCATGCACGCCGTCGATGTCGATCTTGTCGCTGCCGATCATCCAGTCGATATGGATATTGGAGCTGTTGCCGCCCCGTGCATTGATCTCGGCCTGGGTCAGGTCCTTGCCGCCGACAAAGCAGTCCGAATAGCACTGCCCCTGGGCGATATGGCAGGAGGCGTTCTCGTCATAGAGCGTGTTGAAGAACAGCACGCCCGAGGCGGAAATGGGCGAGGAATGTGGCACCAACGCGACTTCGCCGAGGTGACGGCCACCCTCGTCGGTATCAAGCACCTTGTTGAAGATGTCCTGCCCCTTGGCGGCCTTGAGCTCGACCAGCCTTCCGCCCTCGAAGCGTGCCTGCATCTCCTCGATGAGGGTACCATTGTGGCTCAGTGGCTTGGTAGCGGCGACATGGCCGTCCACGCGCAGGCGGTGCGGCGTGGTGAACACTTCCTCGGTAGGGATATTGGGGTTGCAGGTAATGCCGTTCTTGGCCTCGGAGGCGCCGCCCTTCCAGCGGTGGTCATCGGCCAGGCCCACGGTCAGGTCGGTGCCCGGGCCGGTATAGTGCAGCGCCGAGAAGGCCTTGCCATTCAGCCAGGTCCAGCGCGCCTTGAGATTGGCATTGTGCTCGGCCCAGGCCGCAATCGGGTCGTCGACATCGACGCGGCTGGCCTTGAAGATGGCATCGGCCAGCTTGCCGACCGCGACCTCTTCGCTGTCGTCTGGGAAGACCAGCTTGGCCCAGGCCGCGCTGGGGTAGGAGACGATGTTCCAGTTGATGTCAAAGCCCGTGATCAGCTGCAAAGCCGGCTTGTAGGCGGCCGAATTGGCGCGCTGCGCCCGGCTGACCTTGTCGGGGTCCTGGCCCGCCAGCATCATCGGATTGTCGCCGGCAATGGCCAGGCGCGCTGCATTGCCCTTGAAGGCCTCGGCCATGCCCGAATAGAGCCAGCCGGCAGCCTTATCGAAACTGGAGTCGTGACCATGCTGGTAGCGTGCCAGGGTTGCTTCCTCATCCGAATAGAGGGTGGTGACCAGGCCCGCGCCGGCCTTGTAGGCGTGCTCGGTGATGCGGCGCACCAGGGGAGCGGCGGTCATCGGCGCGGTCATGATCAGGTCCTGGCCCTCGGCCAGTTGCAGGCCGACCTTGATGGCAACCTGGGCGAGCTTGTCGAGCTTGACGGGATCGATGGTCATGGGGGCGAAAGCCTTTGCTTTGAATCGGTTGGCCGGAGCCTAGTCCCGCCGCGACCGCTGCGCCACCCGGACAAAATGCAAAAATGCTTGACCTGAATCAATGGTGAAAAGCCCCTTTCATGCGAGCATCGAGCCATCGCAAGAGGAGTTTGTTCGATGGTTGCAAATCTGGGTTTGGCGCTGGTCGTGATCAGCAGCCCGTTCGTGCTGTTTATCGCCGCACTGGCCTATGGCGCGTGGATGACGCGCGACAGCAAGCTGACCGGTTCCACCGCCGCGCAGTAATCGCCAGCCGAGTCCCGGCGACATCGTGATTTTAGGCATGTCGGCCTGCGCCGCATGACCAATCGGTAATAGTGCCGCCCCCTTGCACCGGGCCGGCAGACAGGCCATGTCGGAGACTAACCAGCTCCGGACGCCCATGTCAGCCCTTCCCGCCCGCCGTCGTGCCCTCATGCTCGTCAACCCCAATGCCCGCCGGGGGACTGCCGCGCTCGAACCGGTAGTCGATCACCTGCGCGCCGGTGGCATCGATGCCATCATCGAGCGCTTCAATGCGCCCGAGGAGGTGTCGGCCGACATTGCCCGGCGCCGGCATGAGGCGGACCTGGTGATTGTCTGCGGCGGGGACGGCACCATCAATTCGGCCGCCAGGGGCGTATTGGAGACCGGCCTGCCCATGGGCATCATGCCGATGGGGACGGCCAATGACCTGGCGCGGACCCTGGGCATTCCGGACGACCTGCTCAAGGCCGCCGATGTCATCCTGGCCGGCCATCTCAGTCGGGTCGACCTTGGTGAGGTCAACGGACATCCATTCTTCAACGTGGCGAGCCTGGGCCTCTCGGTCGATCTGGCGCGCGGCCTGACGCCTGAGGCCAAGCGGCGCTGGGGCAAGCTGGGCTATGGCTTGGCCGCCCTCAAGGTGCTGCTGAAGGCCAGGCCCTTTCGCGCCGAGATCATCAGCGACATCGGCACGGTCAGCGTCAAGACGCTGCAGATTGCCGTCGGCAATGGCGTGCATTATGGCGGCGGTACCGTCATCCATGCCGATGCCACCATCGAGGACGGGCACCTCGACCTCTATAGTCTCGAGCTCGAGAGTGTGTGGAAGTTCGGGCTGATGCTCGGCGCCTTTCGCCGCGGCGAGCATGGCGTCTGGGATGAGGTGCGCACTGCCAAGAGCACCGAATTCGATATTCGCACGAAAGAGCCGATGCCGATCAATACCGATGGCGATATCGTCACCCAGACCCCGGCGCATTTCATCATCAGGCCGAGCGCCATCTCGGTTTTCGCGCCCGCCGGGGAGGCGACAGGTGCGGCCGGCTGACCGTCCTGCCCCATCGGCTGGAGGGGGCGGACGCGGTTTCGCTTCTGTGGCTTTGGCGCATCACTGGCGCTGCTGACGTCGCGGGGGCGGTTGGCAAGTGCGTGGGCTTTCGCTAGATTCGACACCGCTTCAGATCACCAGCAAGGGAGGCGTTGTATGACAGTGACATTCACCGATCTCCTCCCGGGCAAGCCTCGACCTTAGGTCCTTGCCATCCGCGGCCCGCCCAGCGGCCGCCTGCGGTACCATCTTCCCACAGCCACTTGATCTGACCACCAATCTGCGTCCTCGGCTGTGCCTTTTCATTTCTGATGTTTTTGAGGGCCGACTGCCGGAGAACGGCGTCGGGCTGCCATTATGAGTCGCAAGAAACTCGATTTCCGGGCCGACGCCTTCCGCGATGTGCTCGGCTATACCTTCCGCCACTGGGCCAAGCAGCCTTGGCACGCCACGCTCATCGCCGCCCTGGTGCTGACGGCAACCCTGGCGGAGGCCTTCAGCCCGATCTTTGCCGGCCGTATGGTGGATGCCATTGCCTCGGGCAGTGGCATGGACGACGCCTTCTGGGGGCCGGCCATGGGCGCATTCGCCACGATGGTAACGCTCTATCTGGGCGCCGTTGTGCTACGCCAGCTGGTCTTTTTCAACATCATCAGCTTCACGCTGGCCATGATGAAGGACGTCATTGCCGATGCCTTTCACCGGGTGCAGCGCTTCTCCACCGACTGGCACGCCAACAGCTTTGCCGGCTCCACCGTGCGCAAGATCACGCGCGGCTCGGGCGCGCTCGACCTGCTCAATGACACGCTGCTGGTGGCCCTGCTGCCTTCGGTGGTCATGCTGATCGGGGCGACGGCCATCCTGGGCTCGGTCTGGCCCGTCATGGGCCTGGTCGTGGGCCTCGGCTCGCTGATCTATGTCGGGGTGACGGTCTGGCTGTCGGTGAGCTTTGTCGCGCCGGCCGGCACGCTGGCCAATGCCTGGGACACCAGGATGGGCGGCGCGCTGGCCGATGCGGTCAGCTGCAATTCGGTGGTCAAGGCCTTCGGCGCCGAAGAGCGCGAGGAAGCCATTCTCGAGCGCGTGGTGGGCAAGTGGCGCCTGCGCACGCGCCGGCTCTGGCAGCGCGGCACCCTCAATGGCGGCGCCCAGGGGCTGATGATGGCGGCCATGCAGGCCTCCATCCTGGGCACGGCGCTGCTGCTCTGGCGGCAGGGCCTGGCGACGCCCGGCGACATCACCTTCGTGCTGACCATGTTCTTCGTGCTGCAG
>Ga0123337_10002004_pt1 | contig 24240 bp, 23 predicted proteins | sample frozenSSSSmetaG_FD_89792 | JGI IMG/M metagenome (GOLD analysis project Ga0123337, IMG submission 89792) | Glacier valley bacterial and archeal communities from Borup Fiord, Nunavut, Canada, to study Microbial Dark Matter (Phase II) -... | ecosystem: Environmental > Aquatic > Freshwater > Ice >...
CGATGCGCACTTTCCCCAGGTCGAGACGGTACCAACCGCCCAGCAGGTGGAAAAGAGCTTCATGGAATGGATGCTGCGCGGCGACACCAAGCCGGGCGCCCAGATCAATGAGCTCGAAATGGCGCGTGCCTTTGGCGTCGGCACCACCGGCATCCGCGAATTCCTCAACCGCTTTCGCCGCTTCGGGCTGATCGAGAAGCGCCCCAATGCCGGCTGGCTGTTCAAGGGCTTCACGCAGGATTTCGCCATGGAACTGTTCGAAATCCGCGAGATGTTCGAGCTGCGCTCGGCCCAGGCCCTGGCCGCCCTGCCGCCCAGCGCGCCGGTCTGGGCCGGGCTGCGTGAACTCGAGCGCGAACACCACGCCTTGCTGGGCGACATCGATGGCCGCTTCCAGGATTTTTCCGACCTCGACAACCGCTTCCACCGGCTGATCAATGCCGCCGTGCCCAACCGCTTCATCGACGATTTCTACGACATCATCACCGTGATCTTTCACTACCACTACCAGTGGAACAAGCGCGACGAGCGCCAGCGCAATGAGGTGGCGATCCGCGAGCACCTGGCCTATTTCGAGGCCCTGTTCAGCCGCGATCCGCAGCGCGCCCGCGCCGCCTGCAGCCGGCATCTGGCTTCGGCCAAGCACACCATGCTGGCCGCGTTCTCGGACGACTGAACCCTGCCTGGCACCGGCCGCCGCCGGCGCTGGTGTTGTTTGGAATAAATGCACTTCCACAGACAACAACGGAACATCTGTTCTTATTCAGTTTACTCTGCATAAAAAACATTTTGCAGACCCTTGCAGACGTGCATAGATATGCGGGCGCCGCCGGGCCCCGAATGTCCGTGTCGAGCACATCATGGGAGAGTAGCATTATGATCTTGAGCAAGCTGAACCGCCGCGCGGTTCTGTCCATCTCTGCTGTCGCACTGGCCGCCGGCATGCTGGGCGCAACCCCCACCATCGCGCAGGACGTGACCATTCCGATCATCGTCAAGGACACCACGTCCTTTTACTGGCAGATCGTGCTGGCTGGCGCCCGCGCCGCCGGCAAGGATCTCGGCGTCAACGTACCCGAACTGGGCGCCCAGGCTGAAACCGACATCAACGGCCAGATTTCCATTCTGGAAAACGCCGTGGCCGGCAGCCCGGCTGCCGTGGTGATCGCCCCGACCGAAAAGTCGGCTTTGGGTGCGCCGATCACCGAAGCCGCCAATTCCGTGCCGATCGTGGGCATCGATTCCTCGGCTGACTCGACCGCCTTTACCTCCTTCCTCACAACCGACAACGTCCAGGGCGGCCGCATCGCTGCCGACGGCCTGGCCGCTGCCATCATGGCCGCTACGGGCAAGGAAGAGGGCGAAGTCGCCCTGATCACCTCGGTGCCCAATGCCGGTTCGCTCGAAGAGCGCAAGCAGGGCTTCATCGAACAACTGGCCAAGTATCCCGGCCTCAAGTTGGTTGCCGACAAATATGCCGATGGGCAGGCCGCTACCGGCCTCAACATCACCACCGATCTGCTGACCGCCAATCCCAATCTGGTCGGCATCTTTGCCTCCAACCTGATCATGGCGCAGGGCGCCGGCCAGGCCTTGGCTGAAAACGGCGTGGCCGACAAGGTCTCGCTGATCGGCTTTGACAGCGACGACAAGCTGGTCGGCTTCCTGACCGACGGCACCATCGACGCCCTGGTGGTCCAGGACCCCTACCGCATGGGTTACGACGGCATCAAGACCGCTCTGGCTGCCTCCAAGGGCGAAAAGGTCGAGGCTTTCGTCGATACCGGTGCCAACCTGATCACCACCGCCAACATGAACGACGAGCGCAGCCAGGCGCTGCTCAATCCCAAGGTCGACTGACCATGCTGGCCGGGGAGCGCTGCGGATTGACTCCGCCGCGTCCCCCGGCTCCAATTGCGTGGTGGTGACGGCCCGGCACAAGGGTCGCCCACCAGAGGAGTGGCGGGAGAATTATCGTGACAGAGCTCTCATCGGGAGCATCAACGCCTGGGGTCGGTCCCGGTGCGCTGCCCCATGCTGACGCCGACCTGATCCTGGAGCTGCATGCGCTGGAGAAGCGCTACGGCTTCATCCAGGCGCTCAAGCCCGCAACGCTCACCTTCCGGCGCGGCGAAATCCACGCCATTGTCGGCGAGAATGGCGCCGGCAAGTCCACGCTGATCAAACTGCTGACCGGCGTCATCCGCCGCACCGGCGGCAAGATCCTGTGGAACGGCCAGGAAGTCGAGCTGTCGACGCCCAATGAGGCCATCGCCCACGGCATCAATGCCGTGCATCAGGAAGTGGTGCTGTGTCGCCATCTGAGCGTGGCCGCCAATATCTTTCTCGGCGACGAAACCGTCCGCTTCGGCATCCTGCAGAAGCGCGAGATGACCCGCGCCGCCCAGAAGATCCTCGACGATATCGGCTTCAACCTGCCCGCTGACGCGATCCTGGGCTCGCTCACCATCGGCCAGCAGCAGCTGGTCGCCACTGCCCGCGCCTCGCTGCGCGGCACCAAGTTCATCATCTTTGACGAGCCCACGGCCTATCTTACCCGCTCCGAGGCCGCCCAGCTCTTCGCCCTGATCCGCCGCCTCAAGGAGGAGGGCGTCACCATCGTCTATATCAGCCACCGCATGGAAGAGGTTTTCGAGCTGGCCGACCGCGTCTCGGTGCTGCGCGACGGCACCATGGTGGGCACCCGCGACATTGCCGAGACCAACGATACCGAGCTGGTCGCGCTGATGATCAACCGCACGCTCGACCAGATCTACCACAAGGAAACCATCCCTTTCGGCAAGCAACTGCTCGAAACCCGTTCCCTGTCCGGCAAGGGCTTCAACGACATTTCGCTCAGCGTGCGCGCCGGCGAGATCGTCGGCCTCTATGGCCTGATCGGCGCCGGCCGCAGCGAATTCGCGCTCAGCGTCTTCGGCCGCAATCCCAAGACCGCCGGCGATATCGTCTGGCAGGGCGAGGTCGTCGACATGCGCAACGAGCGCACCGCCATCGACCTGGGCATTGCCCTGGCCCCCGAAAGCCGCCGCGACCAGGGCCTCAACCTCAACCTGCCCATCGGGCTCAATATCAACCTGCCGGTCTATGACCGGATCAATTCCGGTATTGTCGTCAATGTCGCCGAGGAGAAGAAGCGAGCCAACCAGCAGATCAAGGATCTGGGCATCAAGACACCGTCGCGCCATACGCTGGCCTCCTCCATGTCGGGCGGTAACCAGCAAAAGATCGTCATCGGCAAGTGGCTCAACCACGGCGCCGACCTGTTCATCTTCGACGAGCCCACCGTCGGCGTCGATGTAGGCACCAAGGCCGAGATCTATCGCCTGTTCGCCCGCCTGCTCAAGAATGGCGCCGGCATCATCCTGATCTCATCCTATCTGCCCGAGGTCTATGAGCTGGCCGATACGCTGCACGTGTTCCGCGATGGCCGCCTGGTCGGCAGCCAGGCCTATCGCCAACGCACCCATGAAGAAGTTCTGGCCGAGGCCATCGGCGTCTGACGCCCCAGACTGGAGAAGACGACAGTGACCACCGAAGTGACCCCGACCGAGCCGACCAAACGCAATTACAGTTTCCTCTTTGCCCTGACGCTGCTGGGCCTGCTGGTCCTGCTCTGTGTCGCGCTCTCCATTGCCACGCCCAGCTTTGCCACCGGCAACAATATCTCGAACCTCTTGCGCCAGGGCTCGATGATCGCGATCCTCGCCATCGGCCAGACCTTCGTCATCATTACTGGCGGAATCGATCTGTCGGTGGGCGCGGTGGTCGGCTTTTCCACCGTCGTGATCGCCGGCCTCATCCAGTCCGGCATGCCCATACCCCTCGCCATCATCATCACCCTGGTCGTGGGCCTGCTGATCGGCTGCTTTCATGCCTTCGGCATCGTCAAGATGGGCCTGCCGCCCTTCATCATGACCCTGGCGACGCTGACCTCGCTGCGCGGCATTGGCCTGCTGATGACTAATGGCTCGACCATCAACATCACCAATGAGGCGTTCACCCAGTTCTCGCGCGAGAGCTTTATCGGCGTGCCCAACCTGTTCTGGATGGTGGTGATTGTCGCAATCCCGTCCTTTATCTTCCTCCATCTCTCCAAATGGGGCCGCTATCTCTATGCCGTCGGCTCCAATGCCGAGGCCGCGCGCCTCTCCGGCGTCTCGGTGCCCAAGATGATCTTCATCGCCTATGGCCTGTCCTCGATGTTTGCCGCCTTTGTCGGCGTCATGCTGGCGGCACGCCTGGGCGTCGGCAATGCCACCCAAGGCGACGGCTGGGAACTGCAGGCCATCGCCTCGACGGTGATCGGCGGCACCTCCCTGTTCGGCGCTGTCGGCTCGGTACATGGCCCGTTGATCGGCGCCTTCATCCTGGCAACCATCGCCAATGGCGCCAACCTGCTCAACGTCAATTCCTTCTGGCAGCGCATCATCACCGGCGTGCTGATCATCGTCATCGTCTTTTTCGACCAGCTGCGGCGCCGCAACCGCTAGAAGAGCCGACAGACCGGCCCGGAGGCGCGTCCCGGGCCGGCTCACTATGCCCCATTGAGCGGACCTCTTGGCGGGATACTCGCGGGCCGCAGGGCCGCAGCGCCGCAGCGCCGCAGTCCAGGCCCGCAACTGCCGGCACCACCCCCATCCAGCCCCGACCGTCACCCCGCATCCGCCAAGGCTTGCGCTCGTCGCGATTCCAATGCATAGACACATTCGAATATACTAATGTTCGGAGTTGTGATGTCGATTACCCGTGCCGTTACCGCCTTTGCCGGAGCGATGGTTCTGCTGTCAGTCCTGCTGACGGCACTCGTCTCGCCGCATTTCGTCTGGCTTACCGTCTTTGTCGGCGCCAACCTGCTGCAGTCGGCCTTTACCGGCTTTTGCCCGGCGGCCCGCCTGTTCCGCGCCATCGGCCTCAAGCCGGAAGGGGGACGCTGAGATGGCCCGCACCACCACGCTCCTGGCCGTCACCGGCCTGCTGTTGACCCTTGCCAGCCCGGCTTTGGCTGGATCATTGATCCTGGCCCCTCAGTCCCTGCCGGTCTGGAAGGCCGTCTATGGCCAGGTCGAGGCCCGCACCACCATGCCGGCGCGAGCCCGTATCGGCGGCACCCTGATCGCGCTGGACGTTACCGAGGGCGACATGGTCACGGCCGGGCAAGTCATCGGCACGCTGCGCGACGACAAGATTGGCTTTCAGGTCACCGCGCTCGACGCCCAGCTGCGCGCCCTGACCGCCCAGTTCGACAATGCCCAGTCTGAACTGGCGCGCAGCCAGACCTTGCTCGAGCGCGGTGTCGCCACCGCCCAGCAACTCGATCTCCTGCGCACCCAGGCCGATGTGGTGCGCAACCAGCTCGCTGCGACCCAGGCCCAGCGCCAGGTCGTGCTGCAGCAGGCGTCTGAAGGTGCGGTGCTGGCGCCGGCCGACGGCAAGGTGCTTACCGTGCCGGTGACAGCCGGCGCCGTGATCATGCCGGGTGAGCCGATTGCCACCATTGGCGGCGGCGGCTTCTTCCTGCGTCTGGCGCTCCCCGAGCGCTATGCCGCCCTGCTCGAACAGGGCGCCACCTTGCGGGTCGAAACGGGCGACACCAGCGCCACCGGGCAGCTGGTCAAGCTCTATCCGCAGATCGAAAACGGCCGCGTCGTGGCCGATGTGGAAGTCGACAATCTGCCGACCGCCTTCGTCAATGCCCGCCTGCTGGTGCGCGTGCCGGTTGGCAAGCGCGAGGCGCTGATGGTGCCCATGGTCGCCCTGGTCAGCCGAGCCGGCCTCGACTTCGTCACGGTCCAGACTGCTGACGGCACCAGCGAACGTGCCGTGGTTGTCGGCGAGCGCAACGGCGACAATATCGAGATTCTGACCGGGCTTGCCGCCGGCGACGAGGTCATCACGCCATGAAACTGGGTATTGCCGGCAGCCTGACCAAGACCTTTATCCGCTCGGCGCTTACGCCCCTGTTCCTGCTGGCGGCCCTCGCGGTCGGCCTCGTCGCCCTGATGACGCTGCCCCGTGAGGAGGAGCCGCAGATTTCCGTGCCCATGGTGGACATCCTCGTCCAGGTGCCCGGCCTCAAGGCTGATGACGCCGTCAAGCTGGTCACCGAACCGTTCGAAACCATCGTCAAGGGTATCGACGGGGTCGAACACGTCTATTCCCAGACCCGTGACGAGGGCGTGATGGTGACCGCACGCTTTGTTGTCGGCACCTCCTCCGACGCCGCAGTGCTGCGTGTGCACGACAAGGTGCGCGCCAATGCCAGCATCATCCCGGTCGGCATTCCCGAACCCATGATCGTCGGTCGGGGCATCGACGATGTTGCCATCGTCGCGCTGACCCTCTCGCCCAAGCCGGAGGCCGCCACCCGCATCTCACCCAATGATCTGACGCGCATCGCCCGCGAATTGCGCACCGAAATCGCCAAGGTGGAAAATGTCGGCCTCAGCTATCTGGTCGGGGAAACCGGCGAGGCCATCCGCATCGCGCCCGATCCCGAAAAACTGGCGCTTTATGGCATCACCTTGCAGCAATTGTCCGGCAAGGTCACCGGCGCCAATCGCTCGCTCTCCACTGGTCTGGTGCGCGATGGCGGTGACCAGATCGAGCTCATTGCCGGCCAGACCCTGCAGACCCCCGCCCAGATCGGCAATCTGCTGCTGACCAGCCGCGATGGTCGCCCCGTCTATGTCGGCGACGTCGCCGATGTCGCCTTTGTCACCGATACCGCCGACCTCTACGTCTCCACCGTGACCCGCGCGGCCGATGGCACAATATTGCGGGTGCCCTCGGTCACCCTGGCGGTGGCCAAGCGCGCCGGCGCCAATGCCGTCACCGTGGCCGAGGCCATCCTGCATCGCGTCGAAGCCGCCGAGCACACGCTGATTCCCCACGACATTGCCGTGGAAGTGACGCGCGACTACGGCGAAACCGCCAATGAAAAAGCCAATGAGCTGCTGTTCCATCTCGGCCTGGCCACGCTCTCCATCATTGTCCTGGTCTGGGTCGCCATCGGCCGCCGCGAGGCCCTGGTCGTGGCGGTGGTCATCCCGGTGACCATCCTGCTCACCCTGTTTGCTGCCAAGGTCATGGGCTATACGCTCAACCGCGTCTCGCTCTTTGCCCTGATCTTCTCCATCGGCATCCTGGTCGATGATGCCATCGTGGTGATCGAGAACATCGCCCGCCATTGGGGCATGGGCGATGGCCGTGATCGCCAGCAGGCCGCCATCGAGGCCGTGGCCGAAGTGGGTAATCCGACCATCGTGGCCACGCTGACCGTGGTGGTGGCCCTGCTGCCCATGCTGTTCGTCTCGGGCATGATGGGCCCCTATATGAGCCCGATCCCGGCCAATGCCTCGGCCGCCATGATCTTTTCCTTCTTCGTCGCCGTCATCGTCACCCCCTGGCTGATGCTCAAGGTGGCCGGCAAGGCGCCCGTCCATGCCCACACCAGCCATCACGGGTCGGGCGGCATTCTGGGCCGGGCCTATACGGCCGTGGCGCGGCCCATCCTGTCGTCAAAGGCGGCCAGCTGGTCCTTCCTCATCGTCGTCGGCATACTGACCCTGGGGTCGCTGGCCCTGTTCTACACCCGCGACGTCACCGTCAAGCTGCTGCCCTTCGACAACAAGTCCGAACTGGCCGTGATGATCGACCTGCCCGAAGGCTCGTCGGTCGAGGCCACCGATGCCATGGCCCAGGCCATTGCCGCTATGGCCCTGACCATGCCCGAAGTGCTCTCGACCCAGACCCATGCCGGCACCGCCGCGCCGTTCAACTTCAATGGCCTGGTGCGCCACGCCTATCTGCGCGCCGAGCCGCAACTGGGCGATGTGCAGCTTAACCTCACGCCCAAGACAGATCGGCAACGCTCCAGCCACCAGATCGCGCTCGACCTGCGCACCCAGCTTGCCGCGCTGCCCATGCCGCAGGGCACTTCCATCAAGGTGGTGGAGCCCCCGCCGGGACCGCCGGTCATGGCGACGCTGCTGGCCGAGATCTATGGCCCGGATGCCCAGACCCGCCGCGACACGGCCGCCAGGGTGGAAGCCGCCTTCCGCTCGGTACCCTTCGTGGTCGATGTCGACAATTCCTTCGGCACCCCTACGCGGCGCATCCGCGCCACCATCTCGACCGATGATCTGGAATTCTTCCATGTCGAGGAGGGCGACGTGCTCGATACGCTGGCCATTCTCAATGGCGGCAGCACGGTGGGCTATTCCCATCGCGGCGACGGGCGCAGCCCGATCCCCATCGTGCTCGAACGGGCCAAGAGCGACAAGGTGCTCGACGAGCGTTTCCTGTCGACGCCGCTGCCGGCCAATGTCCTGCCGGGCGATCGCGGCGTCGTCGAGCTGGGCGATGTCATCCAGACTCACGCCGAGACCGCGTCTTTCCCGGTCTTCCGCCACAATGGCCGCGCTGCCGAAATGGTGACGGCAGAGCTGGCCGGGGACTATGAGGCCCCGCTCTATGGCATGCTGGCCGTGCAGGCCGCCCTCGATGCCCAGGACTGGACAGGTCTGACCAAGCCCGAGATCGCGCTCAACGGCCAGCCGACCGACGAGACCAAGACGACCCTCCTCTGGGATGGCGAGTGGGAAGTGACCTGGGTCACCTTCCGCGACATGGGAGCGGCCTTCGGCGTTGCCATCATCGGCATCTATATCCTGGTCGTCGCCCAGTTCGGCTCGTTCAAGGTGCCGCTGGTCATCCTGACCCCGATCCCGCTGACCTTCATCGGCATCCTGGTCGGCCACTGGCTGTTCAAGGCGCCCTTCACCGCCACCTCGATGATCGGCTTCATCGCCCTGGCCGGCATCATCGTCCGCAATTCCATCCTGCTGGTCGATTTTGTCCGCAATACCGCCAGCCCGGACCGACCGCTGACCGAGGTGCTGATCGAAGCGGGTGCCATCCGCTTCAAGCCCATCCTGCTCACCGCGCTGGCCGCGATGATCGGCGCCGCTGTCATCCTGACCGATCCGATCTTCCAGGGCCTGGCGATCTCCCTGCTGTTCGGCCTGGCCTCGTCAACCCTGCTCACCGTGCTGGTGATCCCGGCCATCTATCGGGTGCTGCGCACCTAGCAAATCACCTGGCATTTCCGGTCGGCGCGCGTTGCAATGATGCGCGCCGACCCTATAGTGCCGGCCATGAAAACCTATTCCGCACAAGACGTTCGCCAGGGCCTTGATTGGCCCGTCCTGCTTGCCGCCCTAAAGACCGCCTTTGCCGAAGGTGTCGAGGCACCTTTGCGCCAGCACCTGCATGTCGGCGGCGACGCCATCAACGGCAATCTGCTGCTCATGCCTGCCTGGCAGCCGGGAAAGCACATCGGCGTCAAGCTGGTGACGGTGTTTCCGGAAAACGACCAGCGCGACCTGCCCGCCGTGGCCAGCGTCTATACCCTGTTCGACGGCCAGACCGGCGCCATCCGCGCCCAGATCGATGGCGGCGAACTGACCGCCCGTCGTACCGCCGCCGCATCGGTGCTGGCCGCGACCTTTCTCGCCCGCCCCAATAGCCGCAACCTGGTCGTGCTCGGCACGGGCCGCGTATCGAAAAACCTCGCCCAGGCCTATTGCGCCATCTTCGCCATCGACAAGCTGACCCTGTGCAGCCGCAGTCTGGAAAAAGCCCAGGCCCTGGCCGATGAACTCGGCCCCGTAGCGCCACAGATCGTCACCACCACCGATTTCGCCAGCGCCGTCAGCGACGCCGACATCGTCAGCACGGCGACACTGAGCAAAAGCCCGATCGTGCTCGGCGCGCTGCTGCGCCCCGGCACCCATGTCGATCTCGTCGGCAGCTTCCGCACCGACATGCGCGAGGCCGATGATGCGGTGCTGGCACGGGCAGGGGGTATCTTTGTCGATACCTTCGAGGGCGCCAGCAAGGAGACCGGTGACATCACCATCCCCCTCGCCGCCGGCACGCTGAACCGCGAGGGTCTGCTGGCAGACCTGGCTATGCTGTGCCGCGGCACCCATCCGGGGCGTCAAAGCGACACCGCCATCACTGCCTTCAAGTCTGTCGGTACGGCGCTCGAGGATCTCGCCGCCGCCGTCGCTCTTACCGCAGCCGATCGCGCCTGATCAGCTGATCCTGGGCCAAGTGTCCGACAGGCGATAGCCGGCCGGCCAGGGATCGGCCGGATCGAGCATTTCCTGCCGCGTCCCGGTAATCCAGGCGCGGCCGGTAATGGTTGGAATGATCGCTGGCTTGCCGGCCAGGTCGGTCAGCGCCTCGAGCCGGCAGTGAAAGGTCGAGCCAATGATCGAGCGGGCCAGATATTGGTCGCCCACCCCCATCAGCCCGCGCGCCTGCAGCACCGCCATCCGCGCCGAACAGCCCGTGCCGGTGGGCGAACGGTCGATCTTGCCTGGCTGGATCGCCACCGCATTGGCCCCGCTCAGCATGCCGTCCACCGTCTCCAGCGGCCCGGCCAGCTGGCAGAACGAAATATGCGCCCAGTCCGCATTGGTCGGGTGGGTAAAGCCGAGCTGCTCATTGGCCGCCCTAGTGATGCGGATGCCCGTCTCGGCCAGCTCGCGCGCCTCGTCTGCCACGATGGCAAAGCCCAGCGCCCGCGCATCGGCAATCACGAAACTGTCCCCGCCATAGGCGGTGTCGACGGTCAGCGTGCCGATCCCCTCGACCTCGACGGTGGCGTCGAGCCTGTCGACAAAGCTGGGTACGTTACGCACCGTGATCGACTGCGCCTTGCCGTCGCGGCACTGCGCCACGATCTCGACCAGCCCGCCCGGCGCCTCCAGCACCATGCGGGTTTCCGGCTCGGTCATCTTCACGATGCCGGTATCGAGCAGCACCGTCGCCACGCAGATCGAGTTCGATCCCGACATCGGCGGCGTATCCTCCGGCTCCATGATGATCCAGCCCATCACCGCCCTTTTGTCCTTGGGCGGGACCAGCAGGTTGATGTGGCGGAACACCCCGCCGCGCGGCTCGTTCAGCACGAAATTGCGCAGGCTCTGGTCTCGGGCGATCCAGCGCGACTGCTCCCAGATCGTCTCGCCCGGCGGTGGCGCCACCCCGCCCACGATGACATCGCCCACCTCGCCCTCGGCATGGCAGGAAACGATGTTGATCGAGCGGGTGGAGCGCATGTCAGGTCCTTGGAAAAATCAGTCAGGCAATATGCAGCGCCGGCGTCCCCAGCACGTCCTGCCGCGGCGTCACGCCCAGCCCGGGCGCATCCGAGGCCGTCATGAAGCCCATGACCCGTTCGGGCGCGCCCTCGGCAATCGACACCGTGCCATAGCTGTTGAAGTCGGTAGCCGAAAAGCAGAACTTTTCCGGCGTCGAGCGCGCCAGGTGGGCGATGGCCGCGGTGGTGATGTCGCCGCCCCAGGTATCCTCGATGGTCATCGGAATGCCGCTGGCCACGGCCAGATCGCGCATCAGTCTGGCCTTGGTCAGCCCGCCGACCTTGGAAATCTTGAGGTTGATCACGTCCATGGCGTCTTCGGCCAGGCCCTTGACCAGCGAACCGACATTGTCGATCACCTCGTCGAGGATGAACGGCCTGCCGGTACGGCGGCGGATCGACAGGCATTCCTCATAGGTCATGCAGGGCTGCTCGATATAGACGTCGACATCGGCCACCGCCGCCACCACGCGCGCCGCCTCGGCGCGGGTCCAACCCGTATTGGCATCGGCCACCAGGATATCGCTGGGATTGAGGATCGCCCGGCAGGCCCGGATACGCGCAATATCCTCGTCGGCATTGCCGCCCACCTTGAGCTGGAACTTGGTATAGCCCTCGGCGCGATAGCCGGCGATCTTGGCCGCCATTTCCTCGGGCGATTGCTGGGAAATGGCGCGGTAGAGCGCCACCTTGTCCTGCGCCGCCCCGCCCAGCAGCGCATAGACCGGCAGCCCCGTCAGCTTGCCCAATATGTCCCAGCAAGCAATGTCGATCGGCGCCTTGACGTAATTGTGCCCGCGCAGCACGGCGTCCATATGCCGGTTGATCTCACCCAGATTGGTGGGGTCCATGCCCAGCAGCTTGGGGCCGATCTCCTGCAGCCCGCTGCGCACGCCCAGCGCATAGGCCGGCAGGTAGGCCGAGCCCAGCGGGCAGCATTCGGCATAGCCGGTAATCCCGGCATCGGTCTCCACCGCCACCACCGTGGTGTCGAACACCTCGACGAAATTGCCGTTGGACCAGCTATAGCGGCCCTCCTTGAGCGGCAGGTCGACCTGCCAGGCGGTGATGGCGGTAATCTTCATGGCGCAGTGTCCTTGGGTTAGCTGACGAGGAAGCCGTGCTTGAACGGGTCGCGGTCATCGACAAAAATCGTGTTGAGTCCGGTCATCCGCGCCCAGCCGGCGATCGAGGGCACGATGGCCGGTAGGCCGCCCACGCTCAGCGTCTCCTCGACGCGCCCCTTGAAGATCGAGCCGATAATGCTCTCGTGGATGAAGGCGTCGCCCTGCTTGAGCTTGCCCTTGCCATACCACTGCGCCATGCGCGCCGAGGTGCCGGTGCCGCAGGGCGAGCGGTCGATGGCCTTGTCGCCATAAAACACCGCATTGCGCGCCGTGCCACCTGCCGTCTTGGGCGCGCCGGTCCACATGATGTGGCTGAGCCCGTTGATCCCAGGCTTTTCAGGATGCACGAAGCTGTGCGCCGCGTTCAATCGCTGCCGCAGTACCGGGCTCCAGCGGATGAAGTCGGCCGCCGAGAACTGGTCCATGTCACCAAAATTCTGCTGCGGATCGACGATCGCATAGAAATTGCCGCCATATGCCACGTCGACCGTGAGCAGCCCGAGGTCCGGGCACTCGACTTCGAGACCGGTCTTGTAGAGGAAGGAGGGTACATTGGTTATTTTCACCTCCTCCACATAGTCGCCAACCTTGGTATATTCGGCGATCACCAGCCCGGCCGGGACTTCGAGCCGCACCACGCCCTCGACCTTCGGCGTGATCAGCCCCTGCTCGATCGCCATGGTCACCGTGCCGATCGTGCCGTGGCCGCACATGGCCAGGCACCCCGAGGTCTCGATGAAGAGGATCGCCATGTCATTGGCCGGGTCATTGGGGGGATAAAGGATCGAGCCCGACATCACATCATGGCCGCGCGGCTCGAACATCAGCGCGGTGCGGATCCAGTCATGGTTGGCGAGGAAATCGGCGCGCCGCTCCAGCATGGAGCCGCCCTTGAGCAGCGGCCCGCCGCCGGCCACCAGCCGCACCGGGTTGCCGCAGGTATGTCCGTCTACGCAAAAGAAGCTGTGTCGTGCCATGGTCTGATGTCCGGATTAGAAACGTGTCGCCGCAAAGGGCGTGATGTCGATTGAAGGCTTGGTGCGGGCGATGAGGTCGGCCACCAGCCGCCCCGTCGCCGCCGATTGCGTCAGCCCCAGATGGCCGTGTCCGAAGGCATAGATGATATCGGGCGATGCCGAGGATGGTCCGATCACCGGCAGGCTGTCCGGCAGGGACGGACGGAAGCCCATCCACTGCTTGCCGCCCTCGGTCTTCAGCCCCGGCATGAAACTGGCCGCCTTTTTCAGCATGGCATCGGCCCGGGCGTAATTGGGCGGCAGGTCGAGCCCGCCCAGTTCCACCGCGCCGCCGACGCGAATGCCATTGGCCAGCGGCGTCACGACAAAGCCGTGCCCGCCAAAGATCAGCTGGCGCTGTAGCGCGAAGGCACCGGCGGGCAGGGTGGTATTATAGCCCCGTTCGGTGTCGAGCGGCACCGTGTCGCCCAGCGCCGCCGCCAGCGGTTTCGACCAGGCGCCGCAGGCGATTACCACCTGCTTGGCGGTGATCTCTGTGCCATTGTCCAGCGTCACGGTAATGCCGTCGCTGCTGGGCACCACGCTGCGCACCGCCTCGGTCAGCAGGCTGGCCCCCTGCGCCAGCAGGGCTTCGCCCAGCGCACAGGCAAATTCATAGGGTTCGCTCACCGTCTGCCATTGCGGCACGAAGGTCCCGGCGACAAAGCGCGGTGACAGGCCCGGCTGCAGCTCTTCGAGCCTGGCCCCGCGCACATGCTCAAAGCCGATATCGTGCTCCTGCCGTACCGCCCAGCCGGGCAGGCCGGCAGCAAATTCTGCCTCGCTCTCGTAAAGCTCGAGCGAGCCGTCCGAGCGCACCATATGCGCGGTGCCGGCCGCCTTGGTGAGGTCGGCCATCTCGCTGCGCGCCAGGTCCATCAGCGCCACCTGCGCGGCGATGCTGGCGTCGCGCCTGTCCCGCCAGCCGGCGCGCCAGAAGCGCACCAGCCAGGGGGTAATCTGCGGCAGATAGGCCGGCGGAATGCTCAGCGGCCCCAGCGGGTCCATCAGCCAGCCGGGCACCTTGCCAAGCATCCCCTTGGCCGCCATCGGCAGCACGTCGGTAAAGGCAAAGGCCGCGGCATTGCCGAAGCTGGCGCCATGCGCCATGCCGGCGCGGTCGATCAGGGTCACCTGGCGCCCCGCCTGTTGCAGGCGGAACGCTGCCGACAGCCCGATGATGCCGGCCCCGACAATGACGATATCAGCCGTTGCGGCCGTGCCCATCTGTGGTCTGCCGATCGGTTACAGTACGGGCAGCTGCGGGCGCGTATCGATGGCGGTCTGCACGATCTTTTCGATCATCGCCCGTTCCTCGCCGATCAGCGTCAGGCGCGGTGCGCGGACCCATTCGGCGCCTTCGCCGGCCATCTGGTTGGCCAGCTTGATATACTGCACCAGCTTGACCTTGGTATCGAGATGCAGCACCGGCATGAACCAGCGATAGATCGCCAGCGCTTCTTCGACGCGGCCGGCCTTGGCCAGCTTGAACATGGTCACCGCTTCCTTGGGGAAGCTGTTGGTCATGCCCGATACCCAGCCCACTGCGCCGAACAGCACGTTTTCCAGCATCAGGTCGTCGACGCCGCAGAACAGGTCGTAACGGTCGCCCAGAACATTGATCATGTCGGTGATACGGCGGCTGTCATGGCTGGATTCCTTGACGGCCACGATGTTCTTCTGGTCGCTGAGCGCCGCAAAATCCTCGGGCATCAGGTCGAGCTTATAGGCGACATGATTGTTGTAGATCATGATGGGCAGGTCGACGGCCTGGGCCAGCGTCTTGAAGTGTTCGACGCCCTCGCGCGCATCCTGCTGATAGACCATGGTCGGCAGCGCCATCAGCCCGTCGGCGCCCGCTGCCTTCATCCGCTTGGCGGCGGTAATGGCCAGCTCGGTGGTGTATTCGGCAACGCCGGCAATCACCGGCGCGCGGCCATTGGCCGCTTCCACGGCGGTGCGGACCACCAGCTCTTTTTCATCCAGGCTCAACGAGGAGTTCTCGCCCAGCGTGCCCAGCATGATGAAGCCTTCGCAGCCGGCCTTCAGGCTCGATTCCACATGGCGGGCCGTCGCTGGCATGTCCAGCGCGCCGCCCTGCTTCATTTCGGTCATCAAAGCCGGGATAACGCCTTGCCAATTTACAGTCATGTCAGTCTCTCAGTCTCGGTTTGAAGAAAATTCAGTCGCCCAGATAGGCCTGGACGATGGAGGTATCTGCGCGCAGCACAGCCGCCTCGCCCTGCATGCGGATATGCCCGCTTTCGAGCACATAGCCGTAATGGGCCAGCTTGAGCGCCAGCCGCGCATTCTGTTCGACCAGCAGGATCGTCGTGCCCGCCTCGCTCAGCCGTTTGACGATTTGCATCGTCTCGATCACCAGCTTGGGCGCCAGCCCCATCGAGGGCTCGTCCAGCAACAAGAGCCGCGGCCCATGCATCAGCGCCCGGCCAATGGCCAGCATCTGCTGCTCGCCGCCCGACAGCAGCGAGCCGTCGCCATGCTGGCGCTTTTCGAGCACCGGAAACAGTCCGAACACCTCTTTCATGCGCTTGTGGCGCAGGGCCGGATCCTTGACGGTAAAGGCGCCCAGCTCGAGATTCTCGCGCACGCTGAGGCCACGCAGCACGTGGCGGCCCTCGGGCACATGCACGAGGCCGCGCCGGGCGATCTCATGCGCCGGCACTTGGGTAATGTCGTCGCCCTCGAACAGCACGCGGCCGCCCGAGGCGCGCACCAGCCCGGAAATGGTTTTCAGCGTCGTTGTCTTGCCCGCGCCATTGGCGCCCAAAAGGGTCACCATGGAGCCGGTCTGCACCTTGATGCTGATGCCGTTCAGCGCCACGATCTTGCCATAGCCGGCAGTGACGTTTTCCAGCTCGAGGATGGTTTGCGGAGCGGTACTCATAGCAGGTCCTCCCCGTCTTCCTGGCCCAGATAGGCCTCGATCACCTTGGGATTGGCCTGCACTTCCTTGGGCGCCCCCTCGGCGATCACCACCCCATGGTCGAGCACGGTGATGCGTTCGGAAATCTTCATCACCATGCCCGTGTCATGCTCGATCAGCAGCACCGAAATGCCGAGCTCGTCGCGGATGCGCCCGATCAGTGTAAGCAGGTCCGCCTTCTCGCCGGCATTGAGCCCGGCTGCCGGCTCGTCCAGCAGCAGCAGCTTGGGCCGCGTTGCCAGCGCCCTTGCGATCTCCACGCGCCGCTGATGCCCATAGGCGAGGTTGGTCGCGTCGCGGTCCATTTCATCGGCAATGCCGACAAAAGCCAGGCACTCGATGGCATGGGCGCGGATGTCAGCCTCCTCGCGCCTTTGGCTGGGCAGGCCCAGAATGGCGGCAATCGCCCCGGCCTTGGATCGGCAATGGCTGCCGCTCATGACATTTTCCAGTACCGTCATCTGCTGGAACAGCCGCACATTCTGGAAGGTGCGGGCAATGCCGGCCTGGGTTACCCGATGGGGCTTGAGGCCAAGCAGTTCCTGGTCATCAACCTTGATCGAGCCGGACTGCGGTTTGTAAAAGCCGGTAATGCAGTTGAACAACGAGGTCTTGCCGGCGCCATTGGGGCCGATCAGGCTGGCAATGACGCCGCGCCCGACGCTGAAGTCGACATTGTCCAGTACCGTATTGCCGGCAAAGCTCAGATTGACGCCGCGCAGTGCGAGAAGGGGATTGCTCATGCTCATTTCCCCCTTGCCGGCCAGATGCCGCTGGGGCGGAACAGCATCACCAGCAGCAGCCCGACCGCAAACAGCAGCAGGCGGAATTCGCCCATGTCGCGCAGCAGTTCGGGCGCCAGCACCACGATGAAGGCCCCCAGGATGACGCCGGGGATCTTGCCCATTCCGCCCAGGATCACCGCCATCAGGATCAGCACCGATTGCTGGAAGGAAAAGCTCTCCGGCGATATCGCGCCCAGATTGACGGCAAAGAAGGCGCCGCCAATCGAGCCGAAAATGGCGCCGATCACATAGGCGGCCAGCTTGACGCGCACCGTGTCGATGCCCATCGCCTCGGCCGCGTCCTCATCGTGCCGCACATAGAGCCAGGCCCGGCCCAGCCGCGAATGCTGCAGCCGCACGCTGACAATCACCGCAATGACGGCGAGCACCACGAATACGTAGTAGAATTCGAACGGCGTATTGATGTGCCAGCCGAACAGCCAGGGCTGCTGGATGCCTGAAATGCCGCTGGCTCCACCGGTAATGTCCAGATTGCGCGCGGTAAAGCGCACGATCTCGCCAAAGCCCAGCGTCACGATGGCCAGGTAATCCGAGCGCAGGCGCAGGGTTGGCGTGCCGATCACCACGCCGGCCACCACGGCCGCGCCCACAGCCACCGGCAGCGTCAGCCAGAAATTGAAGCCGAAGGTGTGGGTAAGGATGCCCACCGTATAGGCGCCCACGGCAAAAAAGGCCGCATAGCCCAGGTCGAGCAGGCCGGCATAGCCGACCACGACGTTGAGCCCCAGCGCCAGCACCACATAGAGCAGCGCATTGGTCAGGATCACCGTGGCATAGGGGCCGAGCGAAATCGGCGCCACCAGCAGCAGCGCCAGGATCACCGCGAAAGCCGCACAGCGTTTCCACGGCGTATCGAATTGGGCGATCAGATTGTTGAACAGGTTCGAGCGGGTCTGGGCCATGGCTACATGCGCTCCTGCTCGGACTTGCCCAACAGGCCCGTCGGCTTGAGCACCAGCACCAGGATCAGCACCGAGAACGAGAACACGTCCTTCCACTCGCTGCCAATGCCGGGGATCTGCGTGCCAAAGGATTCCAGCAGCCCCAGGATCAGCCCGCCCAGCATGGCGCCGGGTATCGAGCCGATGCCGCCGATCACCGCGGCGGTGAACGCCTTGATGCCGATCAGAAAGCCCATGAAATACCAGACCGAGCCATAATAGGCGCCGGCCATGGTGCCGGCCGCTGCCGCCAGCGCCGAGCCGATGAAGAAGGTCACGGCGATGACCGCCGTCACATTGATCCCCATCAGCCGGCACATGTCCTTGTCGATGGAGATCGCCCGCATCGCCCGTCCATACTGGGTACGCGAGACGAAGAGCTCGAGCCCGATCATCAGCGCGGCGGCAGTGCCGACCAGGATCATCTGGTTGTTGCTGATGAACAGCAGGCCCAGATTGACCCCGCCAAAGCCGAGATCGGCGCCCATCGGCTGGTATTGCCCATGCGTCAGCGTCAGCACGCCGTTCTGCAGCACCAGCGACACCGCCAGCGCCGTGATCAGGATCGACAGCCGCGGCGCGTTGAGCATCGGCTGATAGGCAATGCGCTGGATGACGACGCCGAGAAAGCCCACCGCGATCATCGCCACCACCATGGAGACGGCCACGCCGCTCCAGCCCGGCCCGACGATCGGCGCCACCACCGACAGCACCAGAAAGCCGATAAAGCCGCCCACCATATAGATGTCGCCATGCGCGAAATTGAGCAGCTTCACCACACCGAAGATCATGGTGTAGCCCAGCGCCACCAGCGCATAGAACGAACCGAGCACCAGCCCGTTTACCAGCTGCTGCGCAAAGATATCAAAGATCGTCATTCACAAGCTCCCCACCAGCCACCATGTGGTTGGCCCCGCCGCCCTTATGGACGGCGGGGCCAGAGTCCAGCCTGTCTAGTCAGCCAGCGCCCACTTGCCGCCGGCGCCCTGCAACACCACGAAGTTGGAGCGCGCCAGGGTGTTTTCCGGGGTGAAGGTGATCTGCCCGGCAATGCCGGTATAGTCGCTGGCCTTGAGCGCTTCGGTGACCGCGGCGGCATCGCTGCCGCCCGCTGCCGTAATGGCTGCAGCCAAAAGGTTCATGCCGTCATAGGCCAGTGGCGCATAGGGGCCGGGGGCCGTGCCATAGGCAGCGGTATAGTCGGCGATGAAATCCTGCGCTTCAGGCAGGAATTCGGCGGTCGGGTTGGAAAAGCCCACCACGCCCTCGGCGGCGGAACCGGCAATGGCGAACAGCTCCGGCGAGTTGGAGCCGTCACCCACGGCGATCTTGCCCTGGTAGCCGGCCTGGCGCAGCTGGCGGATCAGCAGGCCACCATCGGCATAATAGGCGGTCCAGAACACGGCATCGGGATTGGCCGAACGGATGGCCGTGACGATAGCCGAGTAGTCCTGCTCACCCTTGTTGGCGACTTCGAAGGCCGGCACGGTATTGCCCGCGCCTTCCCAAGCCGTCTTGGTCAGGTCGGCAAGGTCCTGCGAATAGGCGTCGCCCTGGTTGACGATGGCCAGCGACTTGACGCCCTGAGCGGTGAAATATTCTACAGCCTTGGTCACCTGGTCATTGCCGGTGGAGTTTATCATGAAGGCATTGCCCGGATTGGCCGGGATCAACTGGGTCGAGTTGGCGGCGGCAATCACGAAGGGAATGCCGGCATCGCCGAAGATCTTGAGCGTCGGCACGGTGGCGCCCGAGCAATAGCCGCCCACGATGCCCACAACGTCCGAGGAGGCCAGCTTGCTGGCCGCATTCACGGCTGCCTGCGGGTCGCAACCGTCATCGCCGATCACCGAGGTCAGCTGTTCGCCCATAATGCCGCCCGCGGCATTGATTTCGGTGATCGCCAGATTCACGGCATTGGCCATGTCCTGGCCATAGGTGGCTTCCGAACCCGTGGTGGGCACCAGAATGCCGATGGTCATATCCGCATAGGCCGGCGCGGCGAAAGCCAGGGCAATGGCGGTGGTGGCGAGAAGTGCAGCTGTCTTCATGGGTAGTCTCCCTGTGGTCGAGCCCGGCATTGTTCCCCTGCGCCAGGCCCTCAGACGGAAAGATTTGCACGATTGTATCCAATATACAACATGCTATGTTGATAGCGGCACACGGCGATTGTGGCGGGTCTCCGGCACCGGTAAAAGCCGGGTCATTCCCGCCCGTGGAGGAAGTGGTTTGATCGAAAAGCTCAGCGCGCATGCTTCCGATCTGGGGGCGGGCGCCTCCTCGTCAGATGTCATCCACGATGCCCTGCGCGTGGCGATCATCCGCGGCGAACTGGCCGAGGGCCAGACCCTGCGCCAGGACGCCATTGCCCGCATGTTCAATGTCAGCCGCATCCCGGTGCGCGAGGCGCTCAAGCGCCTCGAGGCCATCGGCCTGGTCAATTCGGTGCGCTACAAGGGCGTCGTGGTCAGCCGCATGTCGAGCGCCGAGATCGAGGAGATCTTCGATTTCCGCGCCACCGTCGAACCCAAGCTGATCGCCCATTCCGTGCCGCGCATGAGCGCCCAGGCGCTCGATCATGCCCAGAGCCTGTGCGATGCCTTTGCCCGGGAGGAGGATGCCGGGCGCTGGGGCGATCTCAATCGCCTGTTCCATTCAGCCCTCTATGTCGATGCCGGCCTGCCCTACTTCTTCGCCGCCGCCGAAAAGGCCAATGATCGGGTCGAGCGCTATATCCGCGCCCAGCTGGCGCTGGCCCATGGCCGCGAGCGCGCCATTCTCGAACACCAGCAGATTGTCGACGCCTGCCGTGCCCGCGACGCCGAGCGCGCCGCCGACCTGACCCGCCAGCATATCCTGCAGGCCTCCGCATCCTTGACCGGCATCCTGGCGCAGCAGGGTTGATCGGGCCGCTGGCAGACGTCTCAGAAGAATGCGGTGATCGTCCGCGCTGCCATATAGAGCGCCACCACCACGATCAGCCCGGCAAAGGCGATGTTGAGCGCGCCCTTCTTGCTCGATAGCCGCCCCGCGACCCGGGTGCCCAGCAGTCCGCCCAGCACGCCGCCGCCGACAAACACCGCCGCCAGCGGCCAGTCGACAAAGCCGGAAAAGGCATAGCTGATCGCCGTCGTCAGCCCGAAGGCGGTCACGGCAAGCAGTGACGAGCCGATGGCATTGAGCATCGGCATGCCGGTCGAGGCGACGAGGCCCGGCACGATGAGAAAGCCCCCGCCAATGCCGAAAAAGCCCGACAGCAGCCCGGTCAGGCCGCCATAGCCGACGACCTTGGGCGCCTTTTCGCGGGTGCAGGTCACGCCCGGCGTGCCCGGATTGCCGCGGCCGCGGAACATCAGCGCCCCCACCACCAGCATCAGCAGGGCGAACAGAAACAACAGCTTCTCGCCATCCATGGCCTTGCCCAGCAGCGAGCCGAAAAAGGCGCCGGCCACGCCGGCCACCGTATAGATGATGGCGCAGCGCCACAGCACATTGCCGCGCCGGGCATGGGCCACCAGATTGGCCGCCGCATTGGCCGCCACGGCAATGGCGCTGGTGCCGATCGCCATATGGGCCACCGGCACCCCCACCACATAGACCATCAGTGGTACGGCAAGGATCGAGCCGCCGCCGCCGAACAGGCCTAGCGTGAAGCCGACCAGGCTGCCCGAAAGCGTGCCCAGCAGATATTGGATGGGGTCGAGAAACATGGGCCTACTTTCGGCCGCAGGGCGCGGCGAGCAGCGTGCCGGCCCTTATCGGGCCGGCCGCATTGGTCAGAGCGTGGCGTAAAGGCTGCCCGCCCGCATGCCGGAGCGGCAATAGCCCAGCATCGGCTTGGGCATGGACTGCCAGGCGTCGTGGAAGCGGATGATCTGGCCTTCGCCGAGCATGCCCGACACCGGAATGTGCACGATTTCCAGGCCCGCCGCCTTGGCCGCCTTGGCCACTTCGGCAAAGGCCGGCTGGTTGGCATCTTCCTGGTCGGGGCGGGCGCAGACGATGGATTTGAAACCGGCTGCCGCCACGTCACCGATCTGCTCGGGCGTGATCTGCCCGGTGGTGGAAAAGTCAGGCGCAATCTTCTTGAGGTTCATTTTTCGGTCTTTCGGTTTGGAAGAGGTGAAGGGCCACATGGCTACAATCCGTTCACGGGCACTTTGAGATAGGTCTTGCCGTCCTTGTCCTTGGGCGGCAATTGGCCGGCGCGCATATTGACCTGCAGCGACGGGATGATCAGCTTGGGCATGGCCAGCGTCGCGTCGCGGGCTTCCCGCATCTTGACGAAACTGTCCTCGTCGGTGCCCTTGCCGACATGGATATTGTGCTCGATCTCGTCGGCCACCGTGGTTTCCCACGCGATGTCGCGGCCGTTCGGGCCGTAATCGTGGCACATGAACAGCCTTGTCTGGCCGGGCAGGGCCAGCACGCGCTGGATTGACCGGTAGAGCGTGCGCGCATCGCCGCCGGGGAAATCGGCACGGGCCGAGCCGCCATCGGGCATGAACAGCGTATCGCCGACAAAGGCCGCGTCACCGGCCACATGCGTCATGCAGGCCGGGGTATGGCCCGGCGTGTGCATTACATGCACGGTCAGGCCGCCGATCTGGTAGCTGTCGCCGTCGGTGAACAGCCGGTCGAACTGACTGCCGTCGCGCTGGAACTCGGTGCCTTCATTGAAGACCTTGCCGAAGGTTTCCTGCACGATGCGGATATTCTCGCCAATGCCCAGCTTGCCGCCGAGCTTGCTCTGGATATAGGGCGCCGCCGACAGGTGATCGGCATGCACATGCGTCTCGATCAGCCATTCCAGCTTGAGCTGGTGCTTTTCGATATGGGCGATGATCGCGTCGGCACCGTCATAGGTGATGCGGCCGGCCGCATAGTCGATGTCCATCACCGAGTCGATGACGGCGCAGGCATTCGATTCCGGATCCTTGACCACATAGCTGATCGTATTGGTCGGTTCATCAAAGAATGCGGTGACTTCGGGATGCACGTCGAGTTCAGGCGTGAAGGGAAGGGACGTCATGGACATTTCCTTTGCATGGGTTCGGTCTTGCACCGCTCAGCGGCCGTCCGGCCGGCGTGTCGACAGGCCGAAAGGCGCATAGAGCGGGCAGAAGCTGATGCTGGCAGTGGCGATCAGCACTACGCCCACCACCACGCTGCCCCACAGCCAGATCGGTTCGGCAAACAGGGCCAGCCCGCTGACAAAAGGCGCCAGGACCAGCAGCAGGCCCACGATGGCCCGAATGATGCGGTCGACGCTGCCGATATTGGCTTTCATGAACTGCTCCTTGCCGAGTGAGGGGTTTGAGTGCTAATCAACGTGAATATATGTTTATTAGAACATTCTAATATGGTCAAGATGGAAATCGCAAAACTTGAGGCCAATGCCGAGCAGGCATCGCGTCTGCTGACCGCCATGGCCAATGCCAAGCGCCTGAGAATTCTGTGCTGTCTGCTTGATGGCGAGATGAATGTCAGCGATCTGGAGACGCGGGTTGGGCTGGCGCAGTCCCCGCTCAGCCAGCACCTGTCCAAACTGCGCGCCTGGAATTTCGTCACCACACGGCGCGAGGGGCAGCAGGTATTCTACGCCATCGCTTCCGATGACGTGCGCATGATCCTCACGACGCTTTACGGCATCTATTGCAGTTGAGGTCAGGCCGTCGTGGTCGCGGCTGAGCCGCGACCACCAGGGGTGGCGCCGCTCAGCGCGTCTCGGCCAGCCTGGACCACAGCACGGTCGGCGCCCAAGCAAAGTCCTTGTCGAACGGATATTGCGGGACGCTCTTGTGCTGGCGCTCCAGTCGTTCGACAAACTGGTCCACCACGCCGGGCGACAGCGCCATCAGGCTGGGATTGGCGATCGGCCCCAGCTCGGGCGACAGATAGCCCGATTTGACCACGACAATCCTCGCCGTGCGCGGGTCGAGCCCGAGCCGGGTGAAGTCGGCAATATTGTGGAAGGGCCGGCGGCGGGCCGTGACCACCAGGTCGATGCCGCCGATCCGCAGCACCGCTTCGCGCAGGTGCGGCTCACTGGTCTCGACCAGAAACCTGACCTCGGCCTCGGTCTGCACGACCACGCTGGACGGGTCGAGGCTGCCCCCGATCGTCACGCTGATGCTCGCGCCGACGCCAGCTGCATAGGCCGCGTCCGTGGCGGCCTTGTCGGCAATGCCGGCAAACACCACGCCCTGCGC
>Ga0123337_10002008_pt1 | contig 24229 bp, 20 predicted proteins | sample frozenSSSSmetaG_FD_89792 | JGI IMG/M metagenome (GOLD analysis project Ga0123337, IMG submission 89792) | Glacier valley bacterial and archeal communities from Borup Fiord, Nunavut, Canada, to study Microbial Dark Matter (Phase II) -... | ecosystem: Environmental > Aquatic > Freshwater > Ice >...
TCAGAGGTCGTCGACCCGGCGCTCCTCGATCACCTGACGGTCCTTGGACGGGTCGGTCGGGTCCTGGATGGTGCGGGTCCGACGCTCGACCCGGCTGTCGCGCGTGCGTGGGTTGAAGCGCTGGCGGTTCTGGATGGTGCCGATCACCATGACGAGGACGCCGCCGATCATGAAGATGTAGCCGACCGCGTTGAGGTTGGTGTTGAGGTACTGGGTGTCGACGGTCGAGAAGCTCATGACCGCGCCGACGAGGATGAGGAACACTCCGAGACCGATTCCCATGTCACTGCCTTCTTCGTGAGGGACGACGAGGTCTGGTCGCCTCGTCGAGCGCCCGACCATGGCCGGACAGGACGCGTCATACCCGGTGTTGACGCGAATCACACCCCGCGAGCGCCCCACTGACCCGCGCATTCGCGGGCACATGCCTCCGTATGCGGCCGGGGCTGGTCAGACTCCGCGCAGGTCGAGGGTCAGGGCGGTCGGGCCACCGTCTACAACGCGCAGGGGGATGCCCCAGTCCTGCTGGAAGAGGTGACAGGCTGCGTGCTCGTTGTCGCTGTCGCAGGCGGCCGCCTGCACCGACACGTGCAGGATGCCGGACGGTGTGTCGCCCGCTGTGCCGCCCGCCAGCCGCAGCCTGCGGGTGAGGCCGGGTGCCGTCCCCTCGCCCTCGAGCAGCAGCGAGGGCGGGGTGGCGGAGACGACGAGGCGGGTCGGGTCGCCGTACCGGTCGTCGAGCTCCTGCCCGGTGGGCGGGGTGAAGGTGACGCGCAGCGTGACCTCACCGGGGGCGAGGTCGGTGGGGGGGCGGTGCGTGTGGTGGGCCGAGCCGTCGACCCGCTGGGCCTGCGCCGGGAGGGCGACCCGCACGAGCCGGTGAGCCGCCGACTCGACGACGACCAGACGGGACCCACTCTCCGGGTCGGTCTCGACCACCGCGTCGCTCGGCTCGAGCAGGCCGGTCGCCAGCGTCGTGACCTGGTTGCTGGCCGGGTCGAAGCGGCGGATCGCGCCGTTGTACGTGTCGCTGACCGCCACCGACCCGTCGGGCAGCACGGTGACGCCGAGCGGGTGCTGGAGCAGGGCGTCGCCGACCTGCTCGCTGCCGAGCGTGCCGTGGCCGCTGCCGTCGCGGTGGCCGAAGTCGAACAGGCCGGTGCCGACGTGGGTGGTGACGACCGGGCCGTGCTCACCCCGCACCATCGAGCGCAGGGCCGAGGTCTCGGCGTCGGCGATCCACAGCGTGTCACCGTCGGCGCTGGTGGCCAGCCCGGACGGCTGGGCAAACCACGCGGTCGCGGCGGCACCGTCGCGGATGCCCTCCTGGGTCGTACCGGCGACGATGCCGACCGTCGCCAGCTCGGGGTCCGCGTGCGGGTGCAGCTCCCACAGCTGGTGGACGCCCGCCATCGCGATGACCACGCAACCCTGCCACCACGCGAGGTCCCACGGGGTGGAGAGGGGCTGGTGCAGCGCCGGGCCCCCGCCAGTGCGCTCGCGCAGCTGATCACCGGTGCCGGCAATGACGCGGATATCGTTGTCGGACAGAGAGATCCCGACCACCCGGTGGTTGACGGAGTCGGCCACGAGCAGGTCGCAGCCGACCGCGATCGCGACATCGGCCGGCAGGGCGAGGACGCCCTGCGGCTCGGCCAGCTCACCCGGCCCGCCCCAGCGGCGACGCTCGGTCTCGAGGTCGGCCTCGAGGTGCACGACCTGGTGGTGGGTGGTGTCACTGACGACGAACGACCCGTCGGGCAGCGCCACCGCCTTGCCCGGGAAGGCGAGCGCACCGGCGTGGGGAGCCGGAGCGACGTACGGCGCGTCGCCGCTGCGCAGGGTGCCCTTGGCGCGGTGCTCCTCCAGCAGCTCCTCGACGAGCGAGACGAGACCGGGGCCGTGCCCCTCGCCCGACATCGACGCGACGACGTAGCCCTCCGGGTCGATGACGACGAGGGTCGGCCAAGCGCGTGCGGCGTAGGCGCTCCACGTGGTGAGGGCGGGGTCGTCGAGCACCGGATGACGCACGTCGTAGCGCTCGACGGCGGCCTCGACCGCCGCCGGCTCGCCCTCGTGCTCGAACTTCGGCGAGTGCACGCCCACGATCACCAGCTCGTCGGCAAACTGTGACTCCAGCGGTCGCAGCTCGTCGAGCACGTGAAGGCAGTTGACGCAAGCGAAGGTCCAGAAGTCGAGGACGACGACCCGCCCACGCAGCTGCTCGAGGGAGAGGTCCCGGCCGCCGGTACCCAGCCAGCGACGGCCGACGAGCTCGGGGGCACGCACGCGCGCCCGGGCGCGCAGGGATGCGGAGGGAGCCGTCATGGTTGGGCCAACCGTGTCCGCTCGGGTGGTGTTCCCGAGCCTCCCGGTCATGGGTGAGGCACGGCAGAGGTCGTGAGTGACGTCGCGTCCGGTCCGTCGCCGCAGCAGGGCCGTCAGGTCACCGCAGGCCCTGCGGCAGGCGTCGGTCGCCCAGCACGGGAAACTCCTCGCGCCAGGTCGTCACGAGGTCGAGGTCGAGCTCGACGCTCAGCACCTCCTCGCCGTCACCGGCCTCGGCGAGCACGTCACCGGTCGGAGCCACGACGACCGAGTGCCCGCCCATCCGGGTGCGCGCGTGGGTACCCGCGGTGTTGCAGGCGAGCACGAAGCACTGGTCCTCGATGGCGCGGGCCCGGGCGAGCAGGGTCCAGTGGTCGACTCGGCGGGCCGGCCAGGCGGCGGGCACGACGAAGAGCCGGGCGCCGCCGTCGAGCAGGGCACGGTAGAGCTCGGGGAAGCGCAGGTCGTAGCAGGTGGTCAGGCCTGCCCGGACCGTGCCGGGTGTGCCGTCGACGGAGGTGGTGCCGTCGGGCAGGTCGACGAGCGCGAGCTCGTCGCCCGCCTCCATCAGCGCGGGCTCGCCGCCGCGGAACCCGAAGCGGTGGATCTTGCGGTAGCGGGTGACGAGCTCGCCGTCGGCGCCGAAGAGCAGCTGGGTGTTCCAGAGGTCCTTGCCCTCGGGACCCGCCTGCGCACCTCGTTCGACGATCGAGCCGGCGAGGAGGGTGACGCAGGCGTCACGGGCGGCCTGCGACATGGCCGCGGCGATCGCCCCCGACAGGTCCTCGGCCCGCTCGGCCCACAGCCGGTAGGAGAACCCGCCCGCTGCCCACAGCTCGGGCAGGACCACAAGGTCGTGGCCCCGCTGCTCCCGCACGAGGTCGCCGGCGCGGGCGACCCGCTCCGAGACCCTCTCGTCGTCTCCGTAGGCGAGCTGGACGAGGGCGATCTTCATACGGCCGATCCTAGGCTTCGGGGCTGGAGTTGACTCAGAGTCGGTGAGCCCGACTCCGGGTGTACCCGCATTCGAGTGCAGCGACTCGGAGTCAACCTCCGGGTCCGGGCGAGGTTGACTCAGAGCCGGTGAGGCCGACTCCGGGTATACCCGCAGTCGAGTGCGTCGACTCGGAGTCGACCCCGCCCGGGGCGCAGTCGAGTGCGTCGACTCCGAGTCAACCCTCGCCCGGGGCGCAGCCGACCGCACCGACTCGGAGTCGACCTCCGGGCTGGGCCAGAGCGGACCACGACCTCGACGTCAGGGCCGCTGGTGCCCCAGTCAGTCCTGGTCGGGCACCCGCTGGGCGTCACGCTCACGCAGGCCCGCGAGCCGGGCGTTGTAGGCCTCGAGCTCGGCGTCTCCGTCTCGGGCCGCCTGCCGGTCGCCGCGGCGGGTCTCGGCCGCGTCGCTGCGCACCCAGGCGGCGACGACGAGCATCGCCAGCAGGAGGGTCGGCACCTCGCCGATGCCCCAGGCGTAGGAGCCGCCGAGCTGCTGGTCGGCCAGGGCGTCGGGCACCCAGGGGACCTGGATCGCGCTGAAGAACTCGGGGGCCAGCAGCGTCGTGCCCGTCATCAGGGCCACCCCGAAGAAGGCGTGGAAGGAGATCGTGACCAGCAGGATGACCAGCCGCATCGGTGCCGACCACTTCGGGGGCCCGGGGTCCACCCCCACGAGCACCCACACGAAGAGGTAGCCGGTGAGCAGGAAGTGGGCGACCATCAGCACGTGGCCCGTGTGGGTCTCCAGCGCCAGCCCGAACAGCGGCGAGTAGTAGAAGACCGCCAGGCTGCCGAAGAAGAGCGCGGCCGCCACGACCGGGTTGCCGAGCACCCGCAACAGCCGTGAGTGCACCAGCCCGAGCAGCAGCTCACGGGGCCCGAGGCTCCCGTCACGGCGGGGTGCCATCCCCCGCAGGCCGAGGGTCACGGGCGCGGCCAGCACGAGAAAGACCGGCGCCAGCATGGCGAGCACCATGTGCTCGATCATGTGCCACGAGAACGAGACTCGACCCAGCACCCCGGGTGGCCCGCACACCGTCCAGACCACGACGACCCACCCGACGAGCCACGAGCACGTGCGCAGCACCGGCCACCGGTCGCCGCGGCGGTGCAACCGCACGACCCAGCCGGCGTAGACCGCCACCGCCACGACACCGAGCACCCCCCAGAGCCAGTCGAACCGCCACTGCGAGAGCCAGCTCAGCCCGACGGGTGCCGGTGGCGCTGCGTACCCCGTGAGGGACTGGGCGATGTCGACCGGGGGTGCCGCATCGGGCACCGGCGGGGCGCTGCGCGACAGGGCGGTGGCGAAGCCGAAGGCGACCCCCATGACCACGAGCTCGGTCACCGCCATCCGGGCGAAGTGCGCACGGGACGACGGCTCGCGGGCGAGCCGGCCGATCACCCGGCGGCGCTGCTGCAGTCCGAAGACCCCGAGCACGACGAGGCACACCGCCTTGGTCACGACCAGCACGCCGTACGACGTCGCCAGCCCGCCCAGGCTGCCGAGGCGCAGCCAGGCGCTCGCCACCCCCGAGACCAGCACGACCACGAAGCACCACAGGGCGAGCGCCGAGTACCGGGTCACGACCGGCGCGAGCCGCTTGCCGAGCAGCGGGCGCAGCACGACGACGGCGAGCAGTCCGCCGACCCAGAGCGTCGCCCCCACGAGGTGGAAGGCGATGGTGTTGACGGCCGTCTCGTGGTCGCTGCTGCCGGCGGCGTGCCCGGCCAGGGCGAGCGGCAGCATGGCGCCGACCGAGACGAAGGCCGCCGTCGCGAGCCCCTTTCGGGTGAGGGCGACACCCGCGACCGTGGCGGCGACGGCGGCGAGGAGCGAGCTGATGACGCCCACCCGCAGCGTCTCGAGCTGCCACACGAAGGTCTGCAGCTGTGACCAGAACACGGGGCTGTCGAGAGGTGTGCCGGCCGCGTCGGCGAAGCCGAGCACCACCCCGACCAGCCCGGCCACCACCCACACCGCACCGGACCACATCGCCAGCTTTCCCGCACGCAGCATGGTGGGTGGTGCCTCCCGCCCCTTCGACCCGGTCGTGCCGGGGAGCAGCAGGGCACCCACGACGAGCAGGCCGATGGTCAGGGAGGCGGCGAGGTCGTGCACGACCCGCACAAGGGGCAGGCCCCAGCGCACGACGGCGCCCGGGTCCTGCAGCCCCGCGACAGCCGGGGCGGCCGCACCCCCGACGACCACGGCCACGACGCAGGCCATCAGGGCGACGACCGTGATGCCCAGCACCGGGGCGGGAGCCGGGGCGGGCCCGTCCTCCCGAGGCGCCCGGACGGACCGGGGCGTCGGAGCAGGGGCGGTGGCCATGCCTCCAGCGTAGGGACCGCCACCGAGATCCACCGACATCCCCCACCCGGGAGGCGGGCCGCCTCGAGCTGTTGCACGATAGTTGCTTGGCGCATACAACGGTCTGTGGCATAGTTGTATGTACCAAGCAACCTTCCCCCGTATCCCGTGGAGCCAGCCCATGAGCGTCACCCACCGATGAGCGTCACCACCGAGACCGCCAGCACACTGTCCAACACGATCGTGCGGGTCCTCAAGATCCTGGCGTCGATGCGCAGCCACATGCCGCTGACGTCGACCCTCGATGTCCCCGGCCTCGACCACTCGCACGTCCCGACCCTCTTCACGCTGGCGCACGAGCCACAGCGCGTCTCGTCGCTCGCCGAGAGCATCCACTCCGACGTCTCGACCGTCAGCCGGCAGGTCACGCACCTCGTGCAGCTCGGTCTCGTCGAGAAGATCGACGACCCCGACGACGGACGCGCCCAGTTGCTGTCGCTCACCCCGACCGGCAGCCAGGTGATCGACGACCTCATCGCCCGTCGCGGTGAGTGGTTCGAGCAGATCCTCGTCGGGTGGAGCGAGGACGACGCCACCGCCTTCCTCGCCCACCTCGAGCGTTTCGGCGACGCCTGCGCCGCCTTCAAGACCAGGCACGCCCTCCGCCCGGTAGGTGCGCACGCCCTCGTCCCGCCCTCGCCCAGCACGCACCAGCCCACGCACCACCAGGAGCACTGACATGGCAGCAGCCACCCCCACGCCCGCGTCGGCCGGCGGCCTCAACGCCGCCGAACCCGACGACGGCGTGCTCACCCACCGGCAGATCGTGACCATCCTCATCGGCCTGATGATGGGGATGTTCCTCGCCGCGCTCGACCAGACCATCGTCGCGACGTCGATCCGCACGATCGCCGACCAGCTGCACGGGCTCTCGGCCCAGGCCTGGGTGACCACGGCCTACCTCATCACCTCGACCATCGTCACGCCGCTCTACGGCAAGCTCTCCGACATGTACGGCCGCAAGCAGTTCTTCCTGCTGGCGATCAGCCTGTTCACCATCGGCTCGCTGCTGTGCTCGTTCGCGACATCGATCGGCATGCTCTCGGCCTTCCGTGCCGTGCAGGGCCTCGGCGCCGGTGGCCTCTTCTCGCTGTCGCTCGCGATCATCGGCGACATCGTCTCGCCGCGTGAGCGCGCGAAGTACCAGGGCTACTTTCTCGCCGTCTTCGGCACCTCGAGCGTCCTCGGCCCGGTCATCGGCGGCTTCTTCGCCGGCCAGTCCTCCATCCTCGGCATCACGGGCTGGCGCTGGGTCTTCCTGGTCAACGTGCCGATCGCCATGGCCGCGCTGGTCGTCGTGACCCGCACCCTGCACCTCAAGAAGCACGAGCACCGCCAGAGCCGCGTCGACTGGTGGGGCGCCGTGGCCCTCAGCGTCGCCCTCGTGCCCCTGCTCATCGTCGCCGAGCAGGGCCGCGAGTGGGGCTGGGTCTCGGGCCGCTCCATCGCGACGTACGTGATCGGCGTCGGCGGCATCGTGGCCTTCCTGCTCATCGAACGCGCCATGAAGGAGGAGGCCCTCATCCCGCTGCGCCTCTTCGCCATCCGCACCGTCGGCGTCTCGTCGATCGCCTCCGTCTTCATCGGCATGGGCATGTTCGGTGGCCTCGCCGCGCTGCCGCTCTACCTGCAGATCGTCAAGGGCGCCTCGCCGACCCAGGCCGGCCTGCTCCTGCTGCCGCTGACCCTGGGCATCATGTTCGGCTCGATCCTGTCGGGTCAGCTGATCTCCCGCACCGGCCGCTACCGTCGCTACCCGATCATCGGCACAGCACTGCTGACCGGAGCGGTCTTCGCCTTCCACTTCATCGGCGCCGACACGGCGCTGCCCATCACCATGACGATCATGGTCTTCTTCGGCGTCGGTCTCGGCTTCAACTTCCAGCCCCTCACGCTCGCCGTGCAGAACTCCGTCAGCCCGCGTGACATCGGTGTCGCCACCTCGTCGGCCACCTTCACCCGCCAGATCGGTGGCACGCTCGGCACCGCTGTGTTCCTGTCGATCCTGTTCTCGACCGCCGGCGACAAGATCGGCTCGGCCTACCAGACGGCGGCGACGACGCCGGCCTTCCAGCAGGCGGCGGCGACCGCGACCGGGCCGACGAAGGCCTTCCTCGCCCAGCAGCAGAGCGGCGGCCTGGGCGCGTCGTTGAGTGACACCTCGTTCCTCAGCGGGCTCAACCCGACCATCGCCCACCCGTTCCTCGTGGGCTTCTCGGGAGCGATGTCGACCGTGTTCCTGGTGGCGACGTTCATCCTCGCGTGCTCCTTCCTCGTGGTGCTGTTCCTGCCCCACGTCGAGCTGCGCGGTGGCTCACCGAGCAGCGAGCGGGCAGCCGAGACCAAGGCCGCAGCCGCCTCCGCCGCCTCCGACCACCAGCGCGTGCAGGACGAGTCGGATGCTGACGCGGCCCGGGTGACCGAGCCCGCCACCGCCCCCCGGGAAGGGCAACAGCCCGAGCCCGCGCACGTGCTCGTGCCGGCCGGCGGTGTCCAGGTCGACGACCCGACGGCCTTCGCCGACCAGGCCGGGCTCGAGCCGACCAACGGCCACACCCCGGCCCGTGGGCGTCACGAGGCCACGCTCGACGAGCTCGGTGCGCTCGCCACCGCCCGGCTCGACGTCACCCCGACCCCGGGTGACCGCAAGCCAGGACGCCACCGCGCCGAGCCCGGCGAGCTGGTCTGACCCCAGCCGGCGTCACGCCAGACGCACCGGTATGCCGGGTGCCCACCACGGGCACCCGGCATACCGGCGTTTGGACGGCAAAAGTACCGCTCGTGCCGCGAGCGACCGGAGATCTCTTGCGAAACGGCCCCGGCCGCAGGAGAGTAGCCCCGGTCGCCGTCTGGCGACCGGAACGGGAGACCACACCAGATGCGCGCACTGCCACGCCTGGTCGCGATCGGATCGGCCCTGACTCTGGGCCTGACCGCTGCGGCCGCCACCACCCACGCCTCGGCCGCCCCTGTGGCCGACGCCACCCCCACCACGAACGCCGCGACCGCGTTCGTGCCCTCACCTATGACCTGGGGGGTGTGCGCGAGCCCGACCCTCAAGAAGCTCAAGGCCGAGTGCGCGATGCTCACCGTGCCCCTCGACTACGCCAACCCGCAGGGCACGAAGATCAAGCTCGCGGTCTCGCGCATCACGCACCGCTCCGCCCCCAGCGCCTACCAGGGGGTGATGCTCACCAACCCCGGTGGTCCCGGAGGCTCGGGCCTGACCCTGTCGGTGCTCGGTGGCCTCGTCCCCAAGAACGCCGGTAGCTACTACGACTGGATCGGCTTCGACCCGCGCGGGGTCGGGTCCAGCGTGCCCGCCCTCACCTGCGACGGCAGCTACTTCGGCTTCGACCGACCGGACTACATCCCGTCCAACCCGACGGTCGAGCGTCAGTGGTTCACCAAGACCGCGAACTACTCCAAGGCCTGCGCCGCGGCCGGTGGCCTGCTGCTCGACCACGTCAAGACGACCGACACCATCGGCGACATGGAGAGCATCCGGGTCGCGCTCGGGCAGAAGCAGCTGAACTTCTACGGCTTCTCCTACGGCACCTACCTCGGTCAGGTCTACGCCACCCTGCACCCCGACCGGGTGCGCCGCTTCGTGCTCGACAGCAACGTCGACCCGCGGGGCGTCTGGTACGAAGCCAACCTGGCCCAGGACGCCGCCTTCGACGAAGTCATGCCCGCCTTCTGGGGCTGGGTCGCGAAGCACAACGGGGTCTACCACCTCGGCACCGACCCGGTGGCGATCGGCAAGAAGTACTACGCGATCCTCGCGCAGCTGCGCAAGGCCCCGGCCGACGGGGGCAAGATCGGACCCGACGAGTGGACCGACGCGTTCCTCAGCGCCGGCTACTACGTCTACGGCTGGGCCGACACGGCCAGCGCGTTCAGCGCCGTCGTCAACCAGCACGACTGGGCGCCGATCGAGGCGGCGTACGTCGGCGCCAACGGCCCGACCGGTCCCGGCGCCGACAACGGCTACGCGATGTACCTCGCCACCCAGTGCACCGACGCCAGCTGGCCCAAGAGCTGGACCCGCTGGGCCACCGACAACTGGACGCTCTACGGCACGCACCCCTTCGAGACCTGGGCCAACGCCTGGTACAACGCGCCGTGCCGCACCTGGGGCGGCACCACCGGCACCCCGGTGAAGGTCGCTGACCACGGCTCTGCGGCGATGCTGCTCATCGACGAGACGCGTGACGCGGCGACGCCGTACGAAGGGTCGCTCTACGTGCGCAGCGTCTTCTCGGGCTCGGTCCTCGTCGAGGGGGTGGGCGGCACCACCCACGCTGGCTCGCTCTCGGGTGTCGCCTGCACGGACAACACGATCGCCGACTACCTGACCACCGGCGCGCTGCCGACCCGGGTGGCCGGCAACCGGTCCGACAAGCAGTGCCGACCGGTGCCGCCGCCACCGGCGACCCTCACCACGGCCGCCAAGGCCCCGGCAGCTGCGGCGGCCGCCGCGACCACCACCACCGACCTGCAGGCCCTGCGCCGCACCCTGCTGCCGGCGGTGCGCTGACCCCGCCCTGCTCGCGCCGGGTGACCTGACCGACGCGAGCGGAGGGGCCGCAGGTACGGTGAGCCGCGTGCGCCGGACCATCGAGGTGTCAGGACCCGCCTCGGTCGCGGAGGTGTGGCAGAGGTACGCCGTGATCTCGGCCTGGCCCGCCTGGTCGCCGCCCATCCGGTCCGTGGAGGCGACGGCGCCGCGGATCGCGGCCGGTGTCACCGGGATCGTGCGCGGGTTGGGTGGCCTGCTCGTCACCTTCTGCGTCGACAGCGTCGACGAGGCAGCTCACACGTGGGTGTGGACCGTCGGGGTGGGACCCCTCACCGCGCGGCTCGAGCACGGGGTGCGGCTGCGGACGAGCGAGAGCGGGTCGGTGACCACGCTGACCGTCGACGCGGTCGCGCCCGTCGCGCTGGGCTACCCCGAGGTGGCCCGGCTCTCGCTACACCGCCTGGTCGCCGCGCAGACCTGAGGCCTCACCCGGGACGGTGAGCGGCAGGTCCAGCGGGCCCATCGAGTCGTCGGCCGTCGTCTCGCCGGTCGCCGTCGGCCCCGCCTTTACGGCGCGCCCACCGACGGCCCGCTCGGCCCGCACCAGGGAGCGCGCCCCCAGCAGGGCGAGCACGACGGCGCCGACCCCGGCCAGGACGGGCACAACATACGCCGGACGGGGCCCGAGGGCCTCGACCGCGGCGCCGCCGAGCGCGGAGCCGCTCGAGACACCGACCACGAGACCGGTGAGCACCACGGTCATGCCCTCGTTGAGCATCGCCGGTGGCACGAGCCGCTGGGCCAGGCCCATGCTGGTGATGAGGGTGGGTGCGGTCGCGACCCCGGCCACGAGCATGACCACGGCGAGGGTCCACAGGTTCCCCGCGGCGAGCAGGACCGGCAGCTCGAGCAGGGCCATGAGCGTGACCCCGATGACCAGCCGCGTCACCACCCCCGAGCTGAAGGTCCGCGTGCCGAAGACCAGACCCGAGACGGCGGAGCCGAGGGCGAAGAGGCCGAGGACCACCGAGGCGAAATTCTCGTGGCCCGCGGCGTCGGCCACGGCGACGGTGACCACCTCGTTGCTCCCGAAGAGCACCCCGGTGAGGGTCATCACGGCAGCGACGACGAGCAGCCCGGGGCGGGTGACCGCGACGCCCCGCGGGCGGTCGACGCTGGCGACGACCGGCGGCTCGCTCTCCCGCGCCGAGCAGAAGAGCAGGGTGCCGACGAAGAAGGCCAGACCCGCCACGATCACACCGGTCTCGGGAAGGAAGGTCGTGCTCAGCACCACGGCCAGGGCCGGGGCGATGACGAACCCCAGCTCGTCGAGCACCTGCTCGAACGACATGGCCACGTGCAGGGACTCGGGCTCGTCGCGGAAGGCGGCGTTCCAGCGCGCCCGGCTCATCGTGCCGAGGCTGGCCACCCCGCCGGAGAGCGCGTAGGTGACGAAGAGGGTCCACACCGGTGCGCGGGTGAGCGAGCAGGTGACCATGGCCGCGAGCATGAGGGTGGAGACCGCCACGAGGGGCAGGGCGACCCGGCGCTGGCCGTAGCGGTCGACGAAACCGCCGATCACCGGCGCCGACAGGGCGAAGGAGAGCAGGCCCACCGCCGAGACCGACCCCGCCAGGGCGTACGACCCCTCGCGGCGCGCGACCATGACGACGACGGAGATGCCGAACATCGCCACCGCCACCCGGCCGAGGGAGGCGCCGACGACGAAGCGCCTCGCGCCGGGAACGGTGAGGAGCGGCCGGTAGGCGCGCAGCACGGGCAGGACTCCTTGCGAGATCGGGCGGCCGAGCTGTCGGCCTCTCGAAGTGTCGCCCCTGTGGGCGCCGCGGGCCAACTCGGTTGCCGTGGGTGGGGCGTCGGCGCTTCATACCCGGTGGTGGCCGGGGTGCGCGGTCCGGTGAGAGCATCGCTCGTGCCCTCTCCCCTCCTGGTCGCCGCCCTCGGCAGCTCGTTCGCTGCGGGGCCGGGGCTGCCGCCGTACGACGACGTCGCCGCCCTGCGCTCCCGCCGCAACTACCCGCACCTCCTGGCCGGGCGGCTCGGAGCCGACCTCGTCGACCTCACCGTCTCGGGCGCGACGACGGCAAGCATCCTGCGTGATCCCCAGGTGACGATGGACGGCACGACCTTCGCGCCCCAGCTGGCCGGTGTGCCGGCGGGTGCCGACGTCGTGACCATCACCGCAGGGGGCAACGACCTGCAGTACCTCGGCTCGATGCTGTCGGCGTCGTGGCGCCGGCACGACCCCGACCACCCCATGGTGGCGGTGCTCGAGCAGCAGCTGGGGGGCGGCGTAACCGAGCCCACCCTGTCGTCGCTCGCCGCCACCGCGGAAGGGCTGGTGCAGGTCGTCGAGGCCGTACGACGGGCCGCCCCGGCGGCTCGCGTCGTGCTCGTCGACTATGTGAGCGTCGTCGACGGCCACAGCGCCGACGGCGCGCCCTTCGACGTCGACGACCTTGCTGTCTTCCTGCGGATCCAGACGGCCCTCGAGAGCGCCTTCGAGCAGGCGGCGGACGGCACCGGGGCAGACCTCGTGCGGGCCTCCGCGATGAGCCGGGGCCACGCGTTGGGGTCGGCCGACCCCTACGTCTTCGGTTTCGAGACGGCCCCGGCCCGCATCCCGGCCTCGTTCCACCCTAACGCCCCGGGGATGGCGGCGGTCGCGGACGCGGTGGCAGCGCTGCTGTCGTGAGCCCGCGTGACGCGGCCGGGCCCCGCCGGGTCCGCAGTGGGCGAGGATGGGGCCATGAGCGCCTACTGGATCAGCATCTACCGTGAGATCACCGACGAGGCCAAGGTCGCGGCCTACGCCGAGCTCGCCGGGCCCGCCCTGCGCGCAGCCGGGGGCACCTTCGTCGCCCGCGGCCTGCCCGAGCAGACGTATGAGGCCGGCGAGGCCACCCGCACCGTCGTCCTCCGGTTCGACTCCGTGGACGCCGCCCGGGCCGGGCACGACAGCCCCGCCTACCAGGAGGCACTGGCCGCCCTCGACGGTGGGGCCGTGCGCGACATGCGGATCGTGCCCGGGGTGGAGTGACGGGTGACCTTCACGACCCGACCGACCCTGCAGGGCACCTTCGGGATGGTCTCGTCCACGCACTGGATCGCCTCGCAGTCGGCGATGGGGGTCCTCGAACGCGGGGGCAACGCCTTCGACGCAGCGGTGTGTGCAGGCTTCGTGCTCCAGGTGGTCGAGCCGCACCTCAACGGGCCCGGCGGTGACCTGCCGGCGATCGTCGTCACGGCCGAAGACCCCACGCCGCGGGTGCTGTGCGGGCAGGGTCCCGCTCCCGCCGCCGCGACGATCGCGCGGTACACCGGGGAGGGGCTGACACTCGTGCCCGGATCGGGCCCCCTCGCGGCCACCGTGCCCGGGGCCTTCGACGCCTGGCTGCTCATGCTGCGCGACCACGGGACTCAGTCGCTGCGCGAGGTGCTCGAGCCGGCCATCGGCTACGCGCGGTACGGGCACCCGCTGCTGGCGCAGGTGTCGGCGACGGTGGAGTCGGTGCGCCACCTCTTCACCGGCGACTGGACCACGTCGGCGCAGCTCTGGCTCCATGGTGGGGAGGCACCGAAGGCGGGTGCGCTCTTCCGCAACACCGCGTGGGCCGACACGCTGACCCGGATCGTCGCCGAAGGTGAGGCCGGTGGATCCGACCGGGTGACCCAGGTCGACGCGGCGCGGCGCGCGTGGTCGCAGGGGTTCGTCGCCGAAGCCGTGGACGCGTTCTCGCGCAAGCCCTTCCGCGACTCCTCGGGTGAGCGGCACGGTGGCCTCGTCACGGGCGCCGACCTCGCCGGGTGGGAGGGGACCTGGGAGCCGGCCACCACGCTGGAGTGGCAGGGGCACACCGTCGCCAAGACGGGGCCGTGGGGGCAGGGTCCAGCCCTGCTGCAGGTGCTCGGCATGCTCGACGCACTGGGCGACCCCGCCGAGCTCGACCTGTTGTCCGCCAACGGGATCCACACCGTCGTGGAGACGTTCAACCTCGCCGGGGCAGACCGTGAGGCGTGGTACGGCAGCGGCGAGGAGCCGATGGCAGCCTTGCTGTCGGCTGAGTACGCCCGGGAGAGAGCCGGTCTCGTCAGCGACCGCGCCGACCTCGGCATCCATCCCGGACGACCCGACGGTCGGATGCCGCGTCTGCCGTCCTGGGTGCTGGGCAGCGGGGCGTCCGGGGCGGGCCGGGCCGTCGTCGACGCGACGATCGGGGAGCCGACCGTCGCGGCCTCGGGTGCGACCCGCGGCGACACGTGCCACGTCGACGTCGTCGACGCTCTCGGCAACATGGTGTCTGCGACACCGAGCGGGGGCTGGCTGCAGAGCTCGCCGGCCGTCCCCGGTCTCGGCTTCTGTCTGGGCAGCCGGATGCAGATGTTTTGGCTCGAGGAGGGGCTCGCGTCGTCGCTGGCTCCCGGCAAGCGCCCGCGCACGACGCTGAGCCCGACCCTCGTGCTGCGCGACGGGGCGCCGTACCTCGCGTGCGGGAGCCCCGGGGGTGACCAGCAGGACCAGTGGCAGCTGCTCCTGCTGCTGCGCACCCTGCTGCAGGGGCAGTCGCTCCAGGAGGCCATCGACGCCCCGGCCTTCCACTCCACCGGGTTCCCCGGGTCGTTCTACCCGCGGGACCGGGAGCCGGGCGGGGTTGTCGTCGAGTCGCGGGTCGGCGCTGCAGTGGTGTCCGACCTCGGGGCGCGGGGGCACGTCGTGACGGTGTCCGACGCCTGGTCGCTGGGCCGGCTCTGTGCCGTCACCCGCTCGCGCGGCGGCATGCTGCGCGCCGGCGCGAACCCCCGCGGGATGCAGGGCTACGCGGTCGGGCGGTGACCCGGTGGGTGGTCACCCGACCTGTGGACGACGGGGTGAACGCCCGCTGAATCTGAGTCTGATTGTCTGAGGATGGTGACGGCGACCGAGGCGAGCAGGTCCGTTGCGGTCCTGATGGACGCGGCAGAGCACGGCGAGTGCATCATCGTCACGCGCGGGGGGCGCCGCATCGCCACGATCGGGCCGGCGCCGGCGGCCAACGGTGGTGCGGTGCTGGCCCTGGTGGAGGTAGCCACCCTCGACGACCGCTTCGCCGACGACGTGCGGGCGGCCCACGAAGACGCCGAGTCTCAAGCTCGTGCGGTCGACGGAGAGGGAGGGAGCAGATCGTGGGTGCCGCTGCATGACCTGACTCACGGGCGCCGCCCCCGGACGTGACTCGTCAACCCCAGACGAGCCCGCGACTCGGGTCCTCGAGCAGCGCCGACAGGTCGGCGAGGAAGCGACTGCCGAGCTCGCCGTCGATGAGGCGGTGGTCGAACGAGACGGCGAGGGTCGTCACCTGTCGGATGGCGAGCTGGTCGTCGCCGGCTGCGTCGGTCACCACCCAGGGCTGCTTCCTGACCGCGCCGAAGGCCACGATCGCGCTCTCCCCGGGGTTGATGATCGGCGTGCCCGTGTCGATGCCGAAGACGCCGACGTTCGTGATGGTGATCGTGCCGCCGCTCATCTGCGCCGGCTGGGTGCGGCCCGCGCGGGCTGTCTCCGTGAGGGCCCCGATCTCCTGCGCGAGGTGGAGCATCGACATCGCGTCGGCGTCCTTGACGTTGGGCACGACGAGCCCGCGAGGGGTCGCGGCCGCGATGCCGAGGTTGACGTAGCCCTTGACCACGATCTCCTGGGCCCCTTCGTCCCAGACTGCGTTCATCCCCGGGTTGCGGCGGAGGGCAACGAGCAGGGCCTTGGCCAGCACCAGCATCGGCGAGACCTTGACGTCGGCGAACTCGCGGTCGGCCCTGAGCCGGGCCACGAGCTGCATGGTGGCCGTGACGTCGACGGTGTTGAACATCGTCACGTGCGGCGCCGTGAAGGCCGAGCCGACCATCGCCTGCGCCGTCATCTTACGCACGCCCTTGACGGGGATGCGGGTCTCCCGGTGGGTCGCCCCCCCTCGAGGATCTCCGTCCTGTGGCGAGCGGCCGACCGGACCGGTCGCCGCCTCTCGCAGCCCGTCGACCTGTGACGACCGGACGGCCCCGGCGACGTGGGCCTCGACATCGGCCCGGGTGACGATGCCGCCCGCTCCGGTCGGGGTGACGTCACGCAGGTCGATCCCCGAATCCTTGGCCAGCTTGCGGACCGGCGGCTTCGCCAGGGCGCGTACGGCGACCCCGGGAGCAGTCTGCGCGCTGACGGGAGCGACCGGCTCGGGCGTCGCGACGGGAGCGGACGGCACCCGGGAGGCCGGGGCCTTCGGCGACCCCACCGCCCTGCGCGGGCGGCGCTTGGCCTCGGTCTGCTTGACCCCGTAGCCGACGAGGACGGCGGTGCGGCCGGTCGACGTCGTCCCGCCGATCTTGCCCTCCTCGATGCCCTCCTCGATGCCCTCGTCGTCCGCGGCCACCCCCGCGGCTGCGGCCGCAGCGACGGCCGCAGCCGCTTCGAGCCTGGGCGCCGGCGACCCGACCATCCCCTGCTCCCGCGCCCTCGACCGGGCGGGCTCGTCGGCGACGACAGGCGCGACAGGCGCGACAGGCGCGGCAGGCGCGGCAGGCGGAGCCAGCGGGGCCACCACCGATACCGCGCCGACGCCGTCCTCGATGCTGATGATGGGCGTGCCGACCTCGACGATCGCCCCCTCGTCGACCAGGAGCCCGGTCACCGTGCCGGCGAAGGGCACGGGCAGCTCGACGAGGGACTTCGCGGTCTCGATCTCGACGACCACGTCGTTGACCTTCACGGTGTCACCGACGGCGACCCGCCAGGTGACGACCTCGGCCTCGGTGAGACCCTCGCCGGGGTCGGGCAGGCGGAAGCTCTGAAGCGCCATATCGTGAGTTCCCTTCTGTCAGTAGGCGAGCGCGCGGTCGACGCCGTCGAGCACGCGGTCGAGGTCGGGAAGGAAGTCTTCCTCGAGACGGCTGGGCGGGTAAGGCAGGTTGTAACCGCCCACGCGCAGCACGGGTGCCTCGAGGTGGTGGAAGCTGCGCTGGGTCACCGCCGCCGCGATCTCGGCGCCGAGGCCGCCGTTGGTCGACGCCTCGTGCACGACGACCATGCGACCGGTCTTCTCGACGGAAGCGCAGAGGGTGTCGAGGTCGAGTGGGCTCAGTGAGCGCAGGTCGATCACCTCGAGGCTGCGCCCCTCCTCGGCGGCGGCCTGAGCGGCCTGCATACAGGTCTTGACCATCGGACCGTAGGCGACGACTGTGCAGTCGGTGCCCTCGCGGGCGACGGCTGCCGACCAGAGCCCGCCGGACGCGGCGTCGAGGTCGACGTGGCCCTTGTCCCAGTAGCGCCGCTTGGGCTCGTAGAAGATCACCGGGTCGTCGGTCTCGATGGCCTGCTGGATGCCCCAGTAGGCGTCCTGAGGGGTGGCGACGCACACGACCTTGAGCCCGGCCGTGTGGGTGAAGTAGGCCTCGTTGGACTCGCTGTGGTGCTCGACGGCGCCGATGCCGCCGCCGACGGGGATGCGGATGACGATCGGCATCGCGACCTTGCCGAGCGAGCGGGCACGCATCTTGGCGACCTGGCTGACGATGTGGTCGAAGGCGGGGTAGACGAAGCCGTCGAACTGGATCTCGACGACGGGCCGGTAGCCGCGCAGGGCGAGGCCGACCGCCGTCCCGACGATGCCCGCCTCGGCGAGCGGGGTGTCGATCACCCGCTCCTCGCCGAAGTCCTTCTGCAGCCCCTCGGTCACGCGGAAGACGCCCCCGAGCTTGCCGATGTCCTCACCCATGAGGAGCACCTTGGGGTCCCGCTCCATGGCAGCGCGCAGACCGTTGGTGAGGGCCTTGGCGATGGTGAGCTGGGTCATGAGTGCGCCCCCTCGAAGCTGGCCTGGTAGGCAGCGAACTGCTCCCTCTCGGCGGCGAGGAGCTGGTGCGGCTCGACGTACACGTGGTCGAACATGGTGGTGCCCTCCGGCTCGGGCATGTCCAGGGTGCCCCGGCGGACGTGGACGGCGAGCTCTTCGGCCTCGGCCTCGACGGCGGCGAAGAACTCCCCGTCGGCCTTGCCCTCGTGGGCCAGCCACGCCTTGACCCGCTCGATGGGGTCGCGCAGCTTCCACACCTCGACCTCGGCGGAGACGCGGTACTTGGTCGGGTCGTCGCTCGTCGTGTGAGCGCCCATCCGGTAGGTGTAGGCCTCGACGAGGAAGGGGCCCTGACCTGAACGCGCCTCCTCGAGGGCGTGCTTCGTGACGCCATAGACCGCCAGCACGTCGTTGCCGTCGACCCGTACGCCGGGGAAGCCGAAGCCCCGGGCCCGCTGGTAGAGCGGGATGCGGGTCTGGCGCTCGCTGGGCTCCGAGATGGCCCACTGGTTGTTCTGGCAGAAGAAGACGACGGGCGCGTTGGTCACCGCGGCGAAGGTGAAGGCCTCGCTGACGTCACCCTGGGCGGTGGCGCCGTCGCCGAAGTAGGCGATGACCGCGGCGTCGCGCTCGGGGTCGCCGGTGCCGACCGCGCCGTCGCGCTGGATGCCCATCGCGTAACCGGTCGCGTGGAGGGTCTGGGCGCCGATGATGATCGTGTATAGGTGGAAGTTCTTCTCGTTGGGGTCCCACCCGCCGTTGTTGACGCCGCGGAACATGCCCAGGAGGTTGAGCGGGTCGACCCCGCGGCACCACGCGACGCCGTGCTCGCGGTAGGTAGGAAACGCGTAGTCCTGCGGCTTGAGGGCGCGGCCGGAGCCCACCTGGGCCGCTTCCTGCCCGAGCAGGCTGGCCCAGATGCCGAGCTCGCCCTGACGCTGCAGCGCGGTCGCCTCGGTGTCGACGCGGCGGATGAGCACGAGGTCGCGGTAGAAGCCGCGCAGCTCCTCGTCGGTCAGGGCGTCGACGTAGGCCGTGTAGTCACCGGCGTCGCTCCCGCCCTCGACCCGCTGGCCCTCCGGGGAGAGCAGCTGGATCATCTCGGGGCCACCGTCACCCACTGCGGGGACCCCCGCAGTGATGTCTGCCGCCGTGATGTCGGCCGTGACGTCGGTTGTGATGTCGTCCGTCGTGACATCCGCTGTCGTCGTGTCCGTTGCAGTCGAACCTGTTGCTGCGCTCACCGTCACTCCTTGCTGCCGGTCGGTCGGACCGGCCTGTAGGGCCGGCGCTCCCGGGGTCACCGTGGAGCGCGAGGCGCGGGGCACGGGCGGGCGCGGACGTGGTGTGACCGCACTCACCGTTGAGCCGTTCACGGCCAATGTATCTCCCCACCTGCTCCCGAGGTCGACTCAGCGGGCTCGACCGGTGTTCCTAGGGCAGTCGAGTGCAGCGGCTCTGCTTCGACGTCGAGGGACGGCGGGGCTGGGGACGGCGGGGCTGGGACGGTGAGGGTGTGGACGGTGCGGGGTGGACGGAGAGTTGTCCACAGGTCCCGGTCGGGTGCTCACGGCGGAGCCCGATCTGCGCCACCCTCGTGGGTATGAGCACGTGGACCGCAGCCGTCAACGAGCACGGCATCATCGCCCTCGCCAGGCTCCGCAAGGACGGGGTGGATGCGCGGGCGACCGCTCGTCTGGTCGCAGCCGGTGAGCTCACCGTGCTGGACCGGGGCTGGCTGTTCCACGGGGCCCCGACCAGCGAACAGCACCGCCACGAGCTCGCCACCCGGGCGATGCTCGCCGCGCATGAGGGCCGCGCCGTCGCGTCGTACCACTCCGCCCTCGTCCTGCGCGGACTGCCGGTCTACTGCGCGGACCTCGACCGCGTGCGACTCAGCCGCCTGACGCCGGGTCCGACCCGCACGAGGCCACGTCTGTCGGTCGGTCGCGTGGTGTCGCCCGAGATGGTCGACGGCGAGTGCGTCACCGTCGCGAAGGCCACCGTGCAGGTCGGCGAGTCGAGTGGGCCACTGGCAGCCCTGGTCGCGGCCGACGCGGCCCTGCGCCGCAACCTCACGACGCCCGATGAGCTGCGCGACGTCGCGCGGACCATCGAGAGCCACCCGCGTACGAAGGCCCTCCGGTCGCTCCTCGAGCTGGCTGACGGACGGCGCGAGTCCCCGGGCGAGACCCGGTTGGGCTATGCGCTGCATCTGATGGGGGTGGACGTCACGCCCCAGTTCGAGGTCACGGAGCCGAGGATCCACGCCTTCATCGACTTCGTCGTCGACCGGGTGATGGTGGCCATCGAGTTCGACGGCAAGGTGAAGTACGACCGGACTCTCGACCAGGTCGACCACAACGGGCGCAAGCTGTCTCCCCAGGAGGTGCTCTGGTTGGAGAAGAAGCGAGAGGACCGCCTGCGCGAGCTCGGCTACGAGATCGTGCGCGTGGTCTGGGCCGAGCTCGACGACCTGCCTGCCCTCACGCAGAGGATCAGGGCCGCGATCGCCCGCGCCCGGCCGCGCGTGTCGTCGCGACCTGCGTGAACGACGCGCGCGGCCGACTGCCTGACTGGAAGCAGGGGCGGGTTTCGCGCGTGCGCGACTCGCCTCCGTACTCGACGTCTCGAGGGAGGGTTGACTCGGAGTCGGTGGGCTCGACTGCTGTTTGGGGTGAGGTCGGCTCGGAGTCGGTGGGCTCGGCTGATGTTTGAACATCAGCCATCCTCAGCGACTCTGAGCCAACCTCCCCCCGGGCATCAGCCATCCTCACCGACTCTGAGCCAACCTCCCCCGGGCGGCAGCCAACCTCACCGACTATGAGCCAACCCGTCGCTACCGCGCGCCGAACGCCGCCGCGACCTCGAGGAGCCGGTCGTTCGCCTCGGGCTCGGCCACCGTGACCCGCACCCCGTCGTCACCGTAGCGCCGCACGACCAGCCCGGCCGCGTCGCACGCCGCCGCGAAGGCCTCCGAGTCGCCCCCGAGGGGGAACCACACGAAGTTCGCCTGGCTCACCGGCAGCTTCCACCCCTGCTCCTCGAGGGCGGCCGCGACCCGGGCTCGCTCGGCGACGATCGCCTCGACCCGCTGCCGCAGCTCGTCGTAGGCGTCGAGCGAAGCCACGGCCGCCGCCTGGGCGATCGAGCTGACCCCGAACGGGGTCGCCGTCTGCCGGAGCGCCGCCGCCACCCGCGGGTGCGCGACCGCGTAGCCGACCCGCAGGCCCGCGAGACCGTAGGCCTTGGAGAAGGTGCGCAGGACGAGGACGTTGGGGTGAGCCCTCCATACGTCGATGGCGTCGGGCGCCTGCGGGTCGGCGACGAACTCGAGGTAGGCCTCGTCCAGCACCACGAGCACCGAGCTCGGCACCCGGGCGAGGAAAGCCTCGAGCTCGTCGAGGTGCACCGCCGTGCCGGTGGGGTTGTTGGGCGAGCAGACGACGACCACCTTCGTGCGGGTCGTCACCGCGTCGGCCATCGCGTCGAGGCGGTGGCGCGCGTCGGCGTCGAGCGGCACCTGCACCGACACCGCCCCGGCGAGGGCCACGACGATCGGGTAGGCCTCGAACGATCGCCACCCGTAGACGACCTCGTCGCCGGCGTCGCACATCGCCTGCACGATGTGGGCGAGTACGGCGACACTCCCGGTGCCGGTCGCGATGTGCGCGGGCTCCACCCCGACGGCCGCCGCGATGCGCGCCGAGAGCTGCGTGACCGCGAGGTCGGGGTAGCGGTTGACGTGGGCCGCGGCGTCGGCGATGACCGCCTGCACGCGCAAGAGCGGCGGGTAGGGGTTCTCGTTGCTCGAGACCTTGTAGGTCATGACCCCCGGCACCGCCGCGGCCGGCTTGCCCGGGACGTAGGCCGGGAGGTCACCGAGGGCGGCCCGCAGCCGCACCTGCTCGACGTCGGTCAGCGGCGGCTCGCCGGGTATCTCGCTCATGGGATCCACGGTAGCGCCGGGCCCCCGCGTGACAGGATGGCACCATGAGCACGCTGTCCCGGCTGGTCCTCAAGACCGGTGTCAACGCCGTCGCACTGTGGGTGGCGTCGGCCCTCATCGCCGGCATCACCTTCACCCCACCCCGTTCCACCTGGACCTCGACGGTGATGTCCATCGTCCTCATCGCCCTGGTCTTCGGGCTGGTCAACGCGGCCATCAAGCCGGTGGTGAAGCTGTTCTCCCTGCCCCTGATCTGGCTGTCGCTGGGCCTCTTCACCGTCGTCGTCAACGCCCTGATGCTCGAGCTCACCGCGTGGCTCGCCTCCCGCATCGGCCTCGTCTTCGCCGTCGACAGCTTCTTCTGGGACGCGGTGCTCGGTGCAGTGATCGTCTCGGTCGTCTCGATGCTGCTCAACGTCGTCGTGCCCGACAGCGACTGACCCGAGCCCCGCGAGAGAGTCGACCCATGGCCCGTTTCATCGACATCCACCCCGACGACCCGCAACCGCGTGCGGTCACCCAGATCGTCGACCGCCTCCGTGCCGGGGCGTTGATCGCCTACCCCACCGACTCCGGCTACGCGCTCGGGTGCCAGGTGGGCAACGTCGAGGGCAAGGAGCGGATCGCGGCGATCCGCCACCTCGACGACCGTCACCACTACACGCTGGTGTGTCACGACTTCGCCCAGCTCGGGCAGCTCGTGCAGATCGACAACCGCGTCTTCAGGGCCGTCAAGGCGGCCACCCCGGGCCCGTACACCTTCATCCTGCCGGCCACGAAGGAGGTGCCGAAGCGGCTCCTGGAGCCGAAGAAGAAGACGGTCGGGGTGCGTCTGCCCGACCACGCCGTGACCCGCGCGATCCTCGAGGCCCTGGGGGAGCCGCTCCTGTCGAGCACCCTGATCCTGCCCGGCACGACCGACGCGATGACCGAGGGGTGGATGGTCAAGGACGAGCTCGACCACGTGGTCGACGTCGTCGTCGACGGCGAGTGCGAGGCCGTCCCGACCACGGTCGTCGACTACTCGTCCGGCCTGCCCGAGATCAGCCGTGTCGGTGCGGGGGATCCCGCGCCCTTCGAGTGACTGACCACCACCGCCATCACGTATGAAGCGCCGCCGGTCGCCGCCGGGGCCCGTCGCGACCAGCCCGACCCACAAGACCCGCCCGACAGGCAAGACCCGCCCGACACGCAAGACCCGCCCGATCCGCCCGATCCGCCCGACCGGCCCGACCACCGCACGACTGCAGCCGAGGAAGGGAGGCGGATGAGCACCGCACGCAGAGAGCGCATCACGATCAGTGACATCGCTGCTCAGCTCGGGATCTCGAAGGCGTCGGTGTCCTACGCGCTCAACGGACGCCCCGGAGTCAGCGCCGCGACCCGCGCTCGGGTACTCCACCTGGCCGACGAGCTGGGCTTCCACGCCAGCTCGGCCGCGGTGGCCCTGTCGGCGTCTCGCACCGGCACGATCGGCGTCGTCATCGCTCGCGACCCGGCCGTCATCACCGCCGAGGCGTTCTACATGCGGACCCTGTTCGGGGTGGAGCAGTATCTCAACGAGGCCGACGGCCAGCTGCTGCTGCGGCTGACAGGTGAGCGCGGTGAGGACCTCGACGTCTACCGCCGGTGGACCCGCCAGGGGCGGGTCGACGGCTTCCTGCTCTACGACGAGCACGACGACGACCCCCGCGTCCCCCTGCTCACGGCGCTCGGCATGCCCGCCGTCATGGTGACCTCCGTCGCGCTCGACGACGGCATCGGCCGCCTCGTCACCCCGGAGGCGCAGACCGTCCAGGTGATGCTCGACCACCTGCATTCGCTGGGGCACCGTGAGATCCTCCACCTCAGCGGACCGCTGGTCTACGCGCACGAGCGCGTGCGGATGCAGACCATGGCCAGCGAGGGCGCCGCCCGGGGTCTCCAGGTGGCGCACGTCGAGGGGACCTACGAGTTCGCCTCCGGCGCGGAGGCGACCTCCGCCCTCCTCCGCCGAAGGCCGAGCACGGCACCGACCGCGATCGTCGCGGGCAACGACATCATGGCCACGGCGGCGGTCTCGACTGCCACCGACCTCGGCCTCCGCGTGCCCACCGACCTCTCGGTCATCGCGTGGGACGACTCGGTGCTGTGCCAGGTGGCGCGCCCGCACCTGACGGCGATGGACCACGGTCTGATGGGGAAGGCCAGGCTGGCCACCGACCTGCTCTTCGACCTCA
>Ga0123337_10002009_pt1 | contig 24227 bp, 19 predicted proteins | sample frozenSSSSmetaG_FD_89792 | JGI IMG/M metagenome (GOLD analysis project Ga0123337, IMG submission 89792) | Glacier valley bacterial and archeal communities from Borup Fiord, Nunavut, Canada, to study Microbial Dark Matter (Phase II) -... | ecosystem: Environmental > Aquatic > Freshwater > Ice >...
CCACCTAATAATTCCAGTGTAGAAAACGCTGGTTGAGTTGATGAACGCTGGGGGACGACGGGACTAGAAGCTTTGGCTGGTTGTGGTTGTGGCGGAAGTGTTACAGAAGGTGTTACAGAAGGCGAATTAAGTTGTGTAGGGGCTTGAGGTTGTGAGTTAAGTGCATCTAAAACCTCTTGGGCTGACTGGAAGCGCTGATTAGGAGCAGGTAGCAGCATCTTGTCTAAAATGTCAGCAAGGCGAGGGTTGACAGTCACTTGCGATCGCCATTTCCACTGGTTGCTATAAGCATCAAATAATTCAATTGCTTCCTGATTTGTCAACAAAGTAATAAGAGTTACAGCCAATGAGTATAAATCTGTAGATGGGAATACTTGACCTCTAGCCATCTGCTCAGGTGGTGCAAATCCCATAGAATAAATTCCTGTGGAAGAAGCCGCAGAACCAAGTGCAGCATTTGTTACTTGTTTAACTGCACCAAAATCTAGTAAAAAAAGTTTACCATCACGACGACGCATAATGTTAGAAGGTTTGATGTCTCTGTGGATAATGTCTCGATCGTGGACAAACTTTAGCACCTTTAGGATTTCTTGCAGCACCTCCAACACTTGCTGCTCAGAAAATTTGCCATTTTGAATTAATTCTTCCTCTAAGTTTTGCCCATCAATGTATTCTTGTGCCAAGTAAAAAAATTGGTCTTGCTGTCCTGCTTGCAAGCCATTAACTATCACTGGAAAGAAGGCAAACAAGTCAGGAATTTGCTCGTGATCATTACCAAGTTGTGCTAAAACTTCTGCCTCTCTCTCAAACATCAGCTGTGCTTGTTGCAATTGAGTTGGGCTTAAATTCCCGGCTGGTTGAAACTGCTTAACTACGCATTGACGCATTCCAGGTATTCGGCGATCGCGTGCCAAAAAGGCTGCTCCAAACCCGCCCCTTCCCAGCAGCTTCGTTGTCACGTATCGACCATCTAGCATCAGTGGCATACCGCAGGTAGTACAGTACTTCTGCTGCATTGTTCTCAGCGTCGTAATATCATCTAAATCGACAAAATAGTTTTGTGGGCGTGGGCAACGGGGACGAGTGCAGTAAACTTCCATTTTCGTGATTATTTTAAATAATTCCTAATTGATAATTCGTAATTACTTCATTCAGGTTAAATAGAAACTAAATTTCTTTATCAGGAACAGGAAACTTTTTTAGTGATGTCTAACCTCTGGCTTGCCTACAGCACTCTGCACGAACAGCGATGGGTTAATAATTACGAATTACGAATTACGAATTATTTGGTCATTGGTCGTTTACCAAAAAACAAAGGACAAATGACCTGATTTTAGCCTTCGCCGGATGAGATGGGCGTTGCTCCATCCAAGGTAGTTACCACTATGCTTTTTTGTGCCAATAATAACACATCTTGATTCCATGCAGGGTTAGCAAACTCCGGCAAAATTTCCCGGCTAAAAGCTTCTGCGGCCTTGGATCGATATCGATTAGGATTACAAATTAGCCACAGTGTCCGTTTGACGACGACGCCTTCAATGTTGGCACAGTGCAGAACACCCATTTGTAACTCTTTAGCGATCGCACTAGTTGAGACAAAGGCAGCCCCCAAACCAGATTGCACAGCATTCTTAATTGCTTCAATGGAATTCAATTCCATTTCAACCTTAAAACGTCTGGTATCAATCTCACAGCGCGATAGCACTTGGTCAATTACTTTGCGAATAGTCGATTGGGAATCTAGGGCAATGAATTGTAATTTATATAAGTCTTCTTTGTGAATTTTTTCCAGTTTTGCAAAGGGATGAAAGACAGGTAAAATCAGCGCTAGTTCGTCTTCAGCGTAAGGAATAACTTCTAAAGATTCTGATAGTTCACCCGGAATTTCACCGCCGATAATTGCCAGATCAACTTGTCCGTTAGCGACACTCCAAGCAGTTCGCCTAGTGGAGTGGACGTGTAATTGCACTGCCACATCTGGATATTTTTGTCGGAACATCCCGATCATTCTGGGCAAAAGATAAGTGCCGGTGGTTTGAGAAGCACCGACAATCAAAGTACCGCCTTGGAGATTTTGTAAATCCTCGATCGCGCGGCAGGTTTCTTGACACAGACTGAGGATTTTTTCCCCGTAGCTTAGGAGTAAATGCCCTGCTTCGGTTAATTGGGCGCGTCGTCCTCCCCGATCGAATAAGGGGACATCTAGCTGCCGTTCCAGATTTTGAACTTGCAAACTCACCGCAGGTTGGGAGACGTAAAGACTATCAGCGGCACGCTTGAAGCTTCCTTCTTGAGCGATCGCTTTCAGAATACGTAATTGATCTAAAGTGAAAGGAAGGTCAGACATAAGGCTCAAACCACAAACTTTAAAAGGAGCGGATACATACAACAAATCAGCTTTGGCAACAATCAGCCAGTGATGATTTGTTACATATTAAACTTGAAGGCTTGACTCGAAAAAGACAGTGGCACAACATCTTGACTAAAGTCTCCTTTGGAATACTTTGTGGTATTGGTTGTACTGAGTTCGATTTTCTTTAAATTATTTCACCCGTGTAATATGCTGCTGATTTCTTGGTTGACACCTAGTCATTTTGTCATACTGGCGTTGCAAATAGTTTTTGTGATTGCTCACAGTGGAGGCGCTGCTTTACGCCCTTGGGCAGAAAAATACATCGGACCAAGGCTTTATCGCATTCTCTTTGCATTAGTTAGCCTCCCGTTGGCTGTAATCTTAATTATTTACTTTTTTGGACACCGCTATGATGGTTTGCAACTTTGGCAGGTACAAGGAGTGCCAGGAGTGCAAGAATTTGTTTGGGTGCTATCAGCGATCTCGTTTTTGTTTTTATATCCTGCTACCTTCAATCTACTAGAAATTGCTGCTATTCAAAAGCCCCAAGTTCATCTTTATGAAACAGGAATTATTCGGATTACCCGTCATCCCCAGATGGTAGGACAAATAATTTGGTGTGTTGCCCATACTCTGTGGCTGGGTACTACCTTTACGATTGTGACTTCCATTGGGTTAGTGCTGCATCACTTGTTTGGGGTTTGGCACGGGGATCGGCGTTTAGGCGATCGCTACGGCGAAGCTTTTGAAATTGCCAAACAACGGACTTCAATTATTCCCTTCAAAGCAATTATTGATGGACGTCAATCTCTCAAATGGCATGAATTTCTCCGCCCTGCCTATTTGGGAGTTGCGATTTTTATCGTTTTGCTTTGGTGGTCCCACCCACTGTTGCTGGAAGCAACTAGTAGGATAAACTGGGAAATCTAGGCGATCCCCAATGTCAGCATAAAATCACAAATAAATGAGAATTTCAGCTGATCAATTGCCCCAAAATCAATGTAGGATAAGTTCAAGCATCTATCAGTGGAGGTGCGTTCAGTCAGATGAAGGTTTTATATTGGTAGTTGTTGGTCGTTGCTTTGACTTGGGAGTAAGTGACAGATTCAGTCAAATTCTCAGGTGGAGACGGTAATCAGGAGTTTAACATTCAAAAAAGCCACCGTGAAAGTAGCGCTGGCTTTTTGATTCAGAGACATATTAACACGCTGAATTTTTGCCTAATTATTCTGTGTCCTGAGATTTAGTTCCTAAAAGCATCTATCGGCAGTTACCGACTTGGCAATCCTTCACTTTAGAGCTGATAGGTAGTTTCATATAAAAACCCTATAATCCAAGAGGCGTTATGGTTTTGTCGGTTAGTGAGCGGACATTTACTCAAGAAGTTTTAGAATCTCCTATTCCTGTTTTAGTTAATTTTGAAGCGCCTTGGTGTGGCTTGTGTCGGATTATCCACCCATTATTGTTGCAATTTCAAGCCCAATGCGGGGAGGAAATTAAATTAGTTACAGTTAACGCCGATCAAAATTTTAAATTGTCTACTACTTATAGGCTAAAATCACTACCCACTTTACTATTGATTGAAAATGGCACAATTGGCGATCGCTTAGAAAGCTTTCGCGGCACAGAAGATTTACGTCTAGCTTTAGAAGACATTAAAGCCAGGTACAGCAGTTGCCCCAAAATTTACAAAAGTTCAAAAACAGTGGACTTAGAGTATCGGTCAGCTTGATGGGCATTGGACATGGGGCATGGGGCATGGGACAAATGACCAATGACAAATGACCAATGACAAATGACCAAATCTAAAGCCATGCTTAACACCCCACCCAATCATCATTGGGTGGGTTATTTTTATCCTAAAGGGTGTGTGTCACAATTATTAACAGTTCCGACACGTTAGTTAAGAATTCTAAAAGTAGGCGTCAGTGATGGAAGTAATCTATCAGTATGCCTGGCTGATTCCAGTATTACCTCTTTTTGGGGCAATGCTGGTCGGTCTAGGATTAATCTCGTTCAATCAGGTGACAAACGGCTTACGGCAGCTTAACGCTGTGGTAATTATCTCCCTGATGGGAGCAGCTATGGGGCTGTCGTTTGCCTTGCTATGGAGTCAAATTCAAGGACACGCGACTTATAACCGCACCTTGGAGTGGGCAGCAGCAGGTAATTTTCACCTGAACATGGGCTACACTATTGACCACCTGACAGCCCTAATGCTGGTGATCGTTACCACGGTAGCCTTCTTGGTCATGGTTTACACCGATGGCTACATGGCTCACGATCCCGGTTACGTGCGGTTTTATGCTTATCTGAGTTTGTTTGGTTCTTCAATGTTAGGTCTGGTACTCAGCCCCAACCTAGTACAGATTTATATATTCTGGGAACTGGTCGGGATGTGTTCCTATTTGCTGGTCGGTTTTTGGTACGATCGCAAATCAGCAGCCGATGCCGCTCAAAAAGCCTTTGTGACCAACCGCGTCGGTGACTTTGGTCTATTACTCGGCATTTTGGGGCTGTACTGGGCAACAGGAAGCTTTGAATTTAATGTCATGGGCGATCGCCTGTCCCAACTAGTCCAATCAGGTTCTATCAGCAATTTTCTCGCTATCCTGTTTGCGATTTTAGTTTTCTTAGGGCCAGTGGCAAAATCTGCCCAATTCCCCCTCCACGTCTGGCTACCAGATGCAATGGAAGGCCCCACTCCCATTTCTGCCTTGATTCACGCGGCAACGATGGTGGCAGCAGGTGTTTTCCTGATTGCGCGGATGTATCCAGTATTTGAACACGTTCCAGCAGCAATGAACGTGATTGCCTTTACTGGGGCGTTTACGGCGTTTTTGGGGGCAAGCATTGCGATTACTCAAAACGATATTAAGAAAGGCTTGGCTTACTCCACCATTTCCCAACTCGGTTACATGGTGATGGCAATGGGAATCGGTGCTTACAGTGCTGGACTATTCCACCTGATGACCCACGCCTATTTTAAGGCGATGCTGTTCTTGGGTTCAGGTTCAGTAATTCACGGCATGGAAGGTGTTGTGGGTCACGATCCCGCTTTGGCGCAAGATATGCGCTTGATGGGCAGTCTCCGAAAGTATATGCCGATCACGGCAATTACCTTCTTGATTGGTTGCTTGGCAATTTCTGGTATTCCGCCCTTTGCTGGCTTCTGGTCAAAAGATGAAATTCTGGGTAAGGCTTTTGAGGCTAACCCACTCCTCTGGTTCATTGGCTGGCTAACTGCCGGGATTACGGCTTTCTATATGTTTAGGATGTATTTCTCGACATTTGAAGGCGAATTCCGGGGGAATAACGAGAAAATCAAGCAAAAACTCAAGAAGGCGGCAGCGACAATTGTCCTGGAATTAGAGTCAGAAGAACCAGCCCCGAATTTTGGGCCTGGGGCGATGAAAAAAGGAGAATTGGCTGCCACTGGTGAACACCATGACTCCCACGACTCCCATGACTCCCACGAGCATCATAGCGATTCTCCTCACGAGTCACCGTGGACAATGACTCTACCGTTGGCACTGTTGGCAGTGCCTTCGATTTTGATTGGTTTGCTAGGAACTCCCTACGCCAATTATTTTGAAGAGTTTATCTTTCCTCCTAGTGAAACTCTCACTGAAGTTATAGAAAAAGCTTCCGAGTTCAATCCGACGGAATTCTACATCATGGCGGGTGCCTCAGTGGGAATTTCCTTGATTGCGATTACCTTAGCTTCGCTGATGTATTTACGAGGGAAAATTGACCCGGCGGCGATCGCTGCTAAAATCAAACCACTTTACGAGTTATCCCTCAATAAGTGGTATTTCGATGACATTTACCATCGCGTTTTTGTCCTCGGCTTGCGTCGCCTAGCTAGACAAGTTATGGAAGTTGACTTCCGAGTTGTCGATGGTGCTGTTAACCTCACAGGCTTTTTTACCCTTGTCAGTGGTGAAGGTCTGAAGTACCTAGAAAACGGTCGCGCTCAATTCTACGCCTTGATTGTCTTTGGGGCTGTTTTGGGCTTAGTGATTGTCTTTGGTGTCACCTGATTTCTGTAGTGTCAACTGCGACAAGTAACTGGCGGTTAGTTAGAAACCGCCCTTTCATCTGAAGTTAACTTAGGAGCCTAAATTTAGACTCCTTTTTTTTTGGCTGATAGTCAGCAATTAAAATAATTCATAATTTGCTCTAGACCATCAAGGTAATATTCTTGCTTTGCCTTGTGTCCCAATTGTAGCAGTAGCTCTTTTTTGAGGAAATTTTTGGCTAGTGCTAACTTACCTGGGTAGTCTTGCCTGCAATGCTATACTAATTACCCAACGGGATATCTAGAACTATTTTCTGGAAATGCGCTCTAAATCTACAATAATGAAGATAAGGTTCGCCCTCACTGCTTATTAACCTGCTGACCTAATTGTTACCGATTCTACATGTGGGAAAATTGGGTTCATCGGCAGTTCCTCCTAGTTAAAAATCAGAGTCTAATGGCGTAAAATTACCTTCACTCTAGACAATCAAACACCTGTAGTTTCCACGCCACTTGACGCCAGTCCACTCAAGTCGGGAGACCCGCCCAGGCAGCTGGCTCCTCCACTTGGGGAGACCCCAAGACCTCAGTGGCTTCCCTGCATAGCGCTTTTGGGTAGTATGGATTCTCTAAAACCCAGCTTCTCAAAAACCCGTCGCGTAATTACCTAGCGGGGCTAAATTTTAATCAGGCGTGCAATCTTAAGTTTGGTTAGGTGAAGAGACTTGAACGCAGGCGAACTCTGAGAGCATCGTGCAGTGAGAAGTTCGGATATGCTCAGAGTTGTCCGTGAGTCGGCTTCCTTTGCTCGGAACTGCGGGAGTAGTTTTCCGCTCTTGCTGGGTCAGGCTTCCTTTCTTTAGAACTGAGGAAGCTTTGTCTCAGGGTAATTCGTTTCCAGCTTGTTTCTGTAAGCCGTGAGGGTATACAGAAAAGAACCAGATTAAACAAAAAATGATGTTTTGACCAAAGGTCGGTTCACTGCATGGAATTTTCAATCGCTACACTCCTGGCCAATTTCACCGATGATAAATTGGTAGCTCGGAAAGTTTTAGAAAAGAAACTTGGCTGTGAAGATGAAAAAAGTTTACAAAAACTTCACATTGCTTTAGATGTTCTCGAAAAAATCGGTCTTTTGGTGAAAGAACGGGGCAAGTACCGCCGTGTCTCAGAAGAGGGAATAATCGAGGCAAAACTCCGTTGTTCTAGTAAAGGCTTTTGCTTTGCTATTCAAGATGTGGAAGGAGCTGAGGATATTTACATCCGCGAAAGTCATCTGAGTAATGCTTGGAATGGCGATCGCGTTTTGGTCAGAGTTCTCAAAGAAGGCAGTCGCCGTCGCTCTCCTGAAGGGGAGGTGAAGCTGATTCTAGAACGTTCTAATCACACATTACTGGCACGAATTAAGCAGGTGGAAAGCGGTTTCCGGGCTGTGCCTTTAGATGATCGATTGCTGTTTGAACTGAAAATCCAACCTAACGGGGCGAAGTTGGAAGAAGCGATCGATCACCTGGTTCATGTGGAAGTTTTGCGTTACCCCTTGGCACAATATCCTCCCCTCGGTCGAGTTGTGCAAATTCTCGGCAGCGATGCCGAAGCAGCTGCTGATATAGATTTAGTTACGTGCAAACACGACCTTTCCCGGACTTTTCCAGATAATGTCCTAGAAGCAGCCGTCAAGTTACCCAAAAAGCTGCTGAAAGCAGACCTGAAAAATCGCTTAGATTTGCGTAATTTGTTTACTCTCACGATTGAAGGGGTAAATGGTGGCGACACCAAAGTTGTAGAAAACGCTTTTAGTTTAGAAAAAAACCTAGCCGGAAATTGGCTTTTGGGCGTTCATATCACCGATGTTTGTCACTATGTCCAACCTGACGAAGCCCTAGATAGAGAAGCATTCAAACGCGGCAAATCAGTGTATCTAGGAGAATTGGTACTGCCAATGTTGCCTGCAAGTGTGGCAGAACGCTGTTCTTTAGTACCTGGGAGCGATCGCTTAACTATCTCTTTTTTAATTACAATTGATCCCCAATCGGGAGAAGTGCTGGAGTGGGAAATTCAATCCAGTGTGATTAATGTAGAAACTGCACTGAGTACTGAACTTGCTCAAGCAATTCTTTTAGGTGAAGCTAAAGATCAATCACCACAGGTTTCCCAAATACTGCAAGACCTCCAAGCCTTGCAAAAAGCTGTCAAACAGGTACGCTTGACTCGTGGTAGCCTCCAGTTGAATCTGCCGCCCAGTCAAAACGCCTACTATGATGAAGGGATTCTAGGGACTGTAGCGGTGAATGATTTACCAGTGCGATCGCTACTCACGGAATTAGTGCTGCTAGTTAATCAACTGACTGCAACTCACTTAAATGCTCTTGGTGTTCCCGCTATCTGGCGAGTCCAAGGCACACCCGATGTCGAAGATGTCCAGGAAATGCTGAAATTGGCAGTCAATTTAGGCGTTGACCTCACACTAGATCCAGAAGTCGATATCCAACCCTTAGATTATCAGCATTTGACCACAGCTTTTGGGGAATCTCCCTCGGAGCAAGTTCTGACATACTTGTTACAAGATACACTTAAAGCCTCTGCATACAGCACCACCAAAGGATCTCACTTTGGTCTGGCATTACCGCAATATGTTCACTTTAGCGCTCCCTTGCGGCGTTACCCAGATTTGCTCATGCAGAGAGTGTATTACACGCTACTCGAAAACGGACGCGATCGCCGCAATACCCGTGTGAGAGAGCGCGTTAACCTGCGCCACTCCTCCAGCCACGAGGAAATTAACTGGAACGTTTTACCCCCAGAATTGCAACAAGAACTCCAAAGCGATTTAACTAAGGTAATTGTCCAAATCAACGACCGAGAAAAAGAAGTCCAAGAAGCTGAAGCCGATTTAGCCGGACTGCAAAAAGCCCAACTGATGAAGCAGCGCATCGGTCAGGTATTTCAAGGCGTGATTACTGGTGTCCAATCCTACGGTTTCTTTGTGGAAATTGAAGTACCAGCAGCTGAGGTGGAATCCAACAGTAATCCTGGTGTGCCTTTGCGCGTGGAAGGATTGGTACACGTCAGTTCTCTTAAAGATGATTGGTATGAATATCGCGCCAGACAACAAGCACTATTTGGTCGCAAAAATCGCGCTTCCTATAGACTAGGCGATCGCGTCGCCGTGCAAGTTAAAAGTGTCGATTACTACCGTCAGCAAATTGATTTGGTAACAGTCGGCAGCGATGGTCTAGCCAAAGGTTCAACTGGCAATGGTTCCCATGAGGAGCTTTCAGACCTCTACTTACCAAATGACATTGAGCCTGATGAGCTAGACTCTTACTCGGAGGATGAGTAAAATCCAGTAAAATTTACGTGTCAAATAACACTAAGCCTTTAATTTTAGGCGTATCGGGCGCATCTGGTCTGATTTACGCTGTTCGCGCGATCAAATTTTTGCTAGAAGCGGAGTATAGTATTGAATTGGTTGCCTCTAAATCAACTTACATGGTTTGGCAGTCAGAACAGGAAATTCGGATGCCACCAGAACCAACCGGGCAAGAACAATTTTGGCGAGAGCAAGCTGGAGTCGCACTTTCCGGGAAACTGCGCTGCCATCCTTGGAGTGATGTTGGAGCCGGGATTGCCAGTGGTTCCTTTGCCACTCTGGGGATGATGATCATTCCATGCAGCATGAGTACAGTGGCAAAGCTAGCGGTTGGCTTGAGTTCCGATTTACTAGAACGGGCAGCAGATGTCCAACTCAAAGAAGGGCGAAAGCTGGTCATTGTTCCTCGTGAAACGCCTTTTAGCCTCATCCACCTACGTAACTTAACCTCTTTAGCAGAAGTCGGAGTTAGAATTGTCCCCGCTATTCCCGCCTGGTATCACAATCCCCAAACCATCGAGGATTTAGTTGATTTTGTAGTTGCCCGTGCTTTAGATCAACTAGATATTGACTGCATCCCAATTCAGAGGTGGCAAGGTCGTCGCTAAAGCCCTCAGTGGATTTATCATAAATTTCACAATCGTCTTAAAAGGGTAATCATAGAGATGGCTGTTAGTGTCAGTAGTCAGTCAAGAATAATCAGACTCATAACTGATAGCTGACAACTGACAACTGACCACTGATAACTGACAACTGACAAAATTGCTATGGCTGTAATTCGCTTAATTCTATTGGTGGCGGTACTAGGAGGACTAACGCTGTTATTACTCCAAAATTGGTCTCCTGCCATATCGCTAGTATTTTTGGGCGTGCGAACTCAACCATTACCACTAGCGATATGGATTTTGTTCAGTACTGCCACTGGTGCTTTCACATCTATATTGATTGCTACTTTGTTTAACTTATCCAATTATTTTGTGGGAGGACAACGCCAAACTCCTAACAAAGCAAGCGCTACTTCACCTCGTGCAAAGACAACTCGGAGAGAAGAACCTACATCTCGCCCTGCCAGTCCTCCACCACCAGCTAGTAAAAAACAAGAGCCTAGCAGTGATGTATTTGATGATTGGGAAACAAATAGCAGTAAAGATGATGATTGGAACTTTGATGAAAAGTCAGAGTCAGCGCCTAACTCTAATCCTCAAACTCAAGAGCCTAGAGACTCAACAACTTACGAACCTCAATCAGAAGCCAAAAGCAATTCTCAATCTGGTTCAGTTTATTCCTACAGCTACCGTGAGCCGAAAAATACGGCTGCGGGAAAAACTGAATCAATTTACGATGCTGATTATCGGGTAATCATTCCCCCTTATCAGCCACCGACTACCAATCAAGCGGATGATGATGATTGGGAATTTTTTGATGATGATGATTTTGAAAATGATGGTAAACGCCCCCGTCGGTGAGATGTAGCAGGCTACGTCTCTACTTGATGCCACACTGCTCTCTAGACTCCTGCTTGACCTTACCAGTCATCGCAGCTTCCTGCAAAGTCATGAAAGCATTAAAATCTTCCAAGCCATACCGGGTAGTCAACAGTTGTCGTAGTTGATTTTCAGCTTCGACTGTCAAATAGCCAGTTACTAAGGCTTTTTGTACAACGTCACGAATTCGAGTCATAGTTGATGCCTCATTCATCCTACTATTTATTAATTCAGGCTTATTGGGGTGAAATATGCAGTAGTTTTTGTGTCAAAACTTCAAATTTGCATTATTTTTGGGCGATCGCAGTAGATAAGTCATCATTTATACCTTTATCATCAACATTTAATTGTTCAGTGCTTGTCATAACCAAACTTTTAGAATAACGACAATGTGCTGTTAGAAACAAAGTGTTTTGTATACTTAAAATGATCCACCAGAGTAAAAATCCGAGTTATTTAGATAGACAGAACTTGTTTGAATAAAGTTTCAAACAAGTTCTGTTAATTTTTTCATTAAGTCTAAGCAGCAATTGTCAAGTTACCTAAAGAAACTTATTAAATTTGTTAGAAATTTACGGTTTATTATTTATGTTGATTTCACAGAAGAATTGTTAATGTATTGCCTGAGTTACTTTAAATACATTAATAGCAGTAATCACAGCATTTAATTTAATTAAAATAGAAGATGAATTTGTAGGAACTGAAAATAAGCCTTTCGGCTATTGTTTGCGTAAGTCCTGTGAGTAAAACAATAAAAGCTTTCAAAGAAATTCAAGTTTATATATCATATCTTCTGGCTCAAGAACTTCCCAAATTAAAATTAAACGCCTCAATATTTCCCCAATCGAGTGGCGTAAACTCAAGAAATTAGTAGAGCAATTTCTCAAGCAGCCTCCAGAAGTGCGGTTTCAGGAAGTACGCTATCTATTGGAAGCTTTTGGCTTTGAAGAAAAAAGGTCTAAGGGTAGCCATCATAGTTTTCGAGACTCCCAAGCTAGAACGATCACTGTACCCAAAACAGGGGGACAAAAAGTTAAAGGAGTTTATGTACAACAAATAGTTGAACTATTAAATTTAGAAGAGTGGATTGATGAAGACACTGAACCAGAATAACAAGCAGATTGAGAAGCCGAAGCGGTCCCTAGAGTATTATTTAAATCTTCAGTACCCTGTAACACTTTACCCCGATCCAGAGGGGGGATATGTAGCTCAAATTAAAGATTTACCAGGATGTCTCACCCAAGGCGAAACCCTAGAAGAGACAATGGCAAACATTAATGAGGTACGAGAATTGTGGATTGAAACAGCTTATGAAGCTAGCGATGATATTCCCTTACCCAGCAATGATAATAGTTATAGTGGTAAGTTGTTAGTGCGGATGCCAAAATCTGTACATCGTCGTTTAGCTGAGACTGCTGAACGTGAAGGTGTAAGTCTCAATCAGTATATTGTGTCTTTGTTGAGTGCAGTAGCTTAATTAAAAATCAAGTAATTTTATATTTGCAGCAATCTAGCTAGTCAAAAAAGCGATCGCTTTTCTCTAGTCATACATAATAAACTACGTTAGTCCAGCCAAACCCAGGCATTGTTTAAATAGGCATATATGAGCGTTGGGTTTATAATTAAAAACTGTGACTCACAATTGGAGCGAAGTAACTGGTGAGCAGCTTATTACAGGGAGTCAACCTGTACTTAATTGGCATTATGGGCGTTGGTAAGACGACAGTTGGGTGCTTACTGGCAAAAGAACTGGGTTATGGGTTTGTGGATACCGATAATGTCATTGCCCAAGTAACAGGTAAATCTATCAATGAGTTATTTGCACAAGAAGGGGAAGAAGGGTTTCGCCAGTTAGAAAGCGACGTGCTTTCAAAAGTTTGTGCTTTTACAAAGTTAACTATAGCAACCGGTGGGGGCATTGTACTGCGGCGAGAAAATTGGGGTTACTTGCACCACGGTTTGATAGTCTGGCTAGATGCGCCAGTGGAGCTAATTTACAGCCGTTTAGCTGAGGATACCACAAGACCACTCTTGCAAGATGCTGATCCTAAAGGTAAATTGCGATCGCTCCTCGAACAACGAACACCACTTTACTCTCAAGCCGATTTGCACATCACTGAGCGAGAGGGAGAAACACCTGAAGACGTTGCCAAGCGAGTACTTGAGGCAATTCCTAACATTCTCAAAACACAAGTTTCTCATTAACATCAAAGTTATATTCAATAAGTAAAAATGTTGATTTGCAGAGAAACCCAGTTTCAAGAGGATTTTGTAAATATGATCGCCATCACAAATATCTCTACTTTTTAGCGAGATGCAATTTCTCTAGGATGTACAGCAGTTATTTCAGCGTAGCGAGTAAAATCTCTAATATTAAATGTAACAATATGCGTTAGTCCATGTACTAACATTGTCGCTAATAATCTTGCATCATGTACATTAACTCCCATAACTCCGTAGTTAACAACCAATCTGCGCCACTGTTCGTAAATATCCGGGATGTCTGGTAAAATAGTAAACAAGTCTTCCAAATCTGTTAACGCAGCATCAGCAACTGTCATCCCCAAACCATTTCTATCAGTTGGACGAGTGCAGGTGAACTCGTAACTGAACCAAACAGCTATAGCTGATCAGTACAAACATACTCGAATTTGGCATCAGAGATTGTGAGGAGTTACAAAGTCTTCTACACTGGCTGCATAGGTTTTAACTCTCTCTGTTAGGCTCCTCATGACGGTCAACGATTCTGAATACATCAGGCAAACTGAAGCCACTCGTGTACGTGTACTAAGCGAAGCACTACCTTATATTCAACAATTCGCCGGTCGCACTGTTGTTGTGAAATATGGTGGTGCGGCGATGAAAGAAAGCACCCTTAAAGATAAAGTCATCCGCGACATTGTATTTTTATCCTGTGTCGGCTTGCGTCCGATTCTAGTACATGGCGGTGGCCCAGAAATTAACAGTTGGTTAGATAAACTGGGAATTGAACCGCAATTTAAGGATGGTCTACGAGTCACCGATGCCGCCACAATGGATGTGGTGGAAATGGTTTTAGTTGGTCGAGTCAATAAAGAAATTGTCTCGCTGATTAACCAAGCTGGAGGCTTGGCTGTAGGACTTTGCGGTAAAGATGGTAATTTATTTACAGCCCGTCCCCAAGGTCAAGAAGGCATCGGCTTTGTGGGAGAAGTTAGCGGTGTTAATATCAAGATTTTGGAGACACTATCTAGTAATGGTTATATCCCAGTAGTGTCCAGCGTCGCCGCAGACGAAACGGGACAAGCTTATAATATTAACGCCGATACTGTAGCTGGAGAAATCGCTGCTGCACTAGGAGCAGAAAAGTTAATTTTACTGACCGACACCAGTGGAATTTTAAGAGATTACAAAGACCAGTCTACTTTGATTCCAAAAGTAGATATCCGCGAAGCCCGCGAGTTGATTGCCAATGGTATAGTTAGCGGTGGGATGATTCCTAAAGTCAGTTGTTGTGTGCGATCGCTTGCTCAAGGAGTCCGTGCAGCACACATCATTGATGGTCGTATTCCTCACGCCCTGTTACTAGAAATCTTTACTGATGTTGGGATTGGGACAATGATTTTAGGTTCGCAGTTTACCTCGTAGAGACGCTGGTCATCTTTGATGAAGGTGCAATATTTGACAAAATTTGAGCAAAGAAGTCTTAGAATTTTCGTTATCTAATCATCTTCTCTAAAGCGATTTGCAAATCTTTTGTCAAATCGCTCACAGCTTGTCTAGCCGCCAAGCGATCGCCTTGACAATTTCCCCAGCGTTCGGTAACTGAAATTGGCTCCCCCACCGTGATTTGTGCCTGTCGCAAACCTAACCGAGGTCGTCCCGGAAGTGTGGTATTCTGTATTCGGGAAAACATATCGAATACAAGCAAAGCTGTTTCTGCAAACCGTTCCGCCGTCGGTTGTTCCTGAATATAAGTAGCTGTGACGGCAACAAAACTTTCCACTATCCGCATATGTCGCATTCGCAAGTCTGCTTCCTGGGCAATCCAGTCTGCCAAACCGCGTTTAAACGGTGGTAAAGCATTGATATCTGGCAAATCTTCCCGATAAATGTAATTCCAGCCAGCCTCTTCCAAACGGCGACAACGGTCAATAAAATTACCCTGCGCTTGAACTCCAAAATATTGCTCCGCAACTTGTAAAGCCTTATCTAGTAAGCGATGGAGTCGGGCAATTAACACCTGATTCGGACTAGCAGATTCATCAGTTGAGATGCTTTTTGGGATGTCTTGATGATAAAAGCGACGATAAAACTCTTCCATCTCCGTAATTAGATATTCAGCCAATCTCCAAAGGCGTTGATAGTAAAACTCTTCGCCCTCGCCCGAATCAATTTCCTTAACTGCCAAGCCGCTATCAGCTTCCAACTTACTCAACAGCAAATCCAGTTTAGACCAAGGTGGCTCAACGTAGCGATATTGGATAGCGATCGGCACAATGATCACAGTCTCAGTCCGGTTAGCTTTTTGCAAGTCTTCTACACACCAGAACCCCATTTGAGCAACACCGGGTTCCAGTGGGCTAACAATACCACTATGACCATTTGTACCGCCTTCGGGTGCCACTGCGATCGGGAGTTCGCCATTAGCAAACAACTCCCGTGCAGTTTGAATAGCTTGGCGATCTAGTCGTCTACCGCGATGAACCGGCACGCCTCCGATTCTAGAGAACAACCAAGCCAGCCAATCTCCAGCCCAAACTGTCATACCCCGGTCATAAAGAAAATAGCTGTGAACAAGAGATTGTAGTGTAATCCCTTCCTGACGCGCCACCTTTGGCACAATGCGGGAAAGCAAATACAGCATACAAAGAGGATCTTCTACCTCTGGGTGGCGAAATGCCAACAAAAAGCGAATTTTTCCAGCCTGAAATTGTTGATAAAGTTCAGCTAATACCTCAACATTTTTGGCTTCAATCCGAACAATACCAGCCGTTAACCAAGGTCGAGTGCGAAACCGTAGTGCGATCGGCAGTAACCACCGAACAATCTGGAGTACCAGCCGGTTAAACCGTTGAGTAATAAATTTCAGTGGTGGTTGAGTAGACTGAATCGATCTAGGCAAGTCGCTCTCCAGATTGTATTTTTAGCGATTGTACAACGTCAGGTCTTGGTTTTGCCTAAACCCGCAGCCTCCTGTCGTCAAACATTTCAATCCCTACGTTTGGCTATCTTGGTTACTGGGCACTGATAAACTCTGCAACTATAGTCCCTAAGCAACGTGGATTAAATAAAATGCAAAACTTCATCCTGTCTCTAGCTTCCCTCTCCTTTATCAGCAGAGGGATTGAGGGTGAGGTAAGCCAGGGACATATAGATTGTATCTTATTTAATTCTTATTCCTAAGTATCGAATCAAAAATTATTTTAAATGTTTAGGAAAAGTTCGGAATAAATAGGCAAACACTGCTAAATTTAACACAAAAATAAATATTTTTATCGCCGAAAACCCCCGAATCAATTCATAAATTTCTGGGGCAATACTTAAACCAACAAGTACCAACACTAAGACGTGTGCCCAACGCTTTTCGTACCATAAACCAACGGCTTCAATAGTAGTAACAATAGCATAAACTCCTGCTCCAATACCGCTAAATGCCAAGGTTCGCGGATTTAAGTTGAGAACTTTATTTAAAACCCAATCAATAATTATCGATTTACCTTCTAAAACATAATTTTCTGAAAACACCTGTAGACTTTGATAATTTTTTAATGTCAATAATAAAGCGATCGAAGTAACCATAAGCAGCATAGCGGTAAATGCTTTGTAGAAAACAATTGCCACTAATCCCAATGGACGCTTTTTCAAACAACCTCCTCAGTATATATAAGTGAAACTCTAATTAACTGGCTCTGGATGAGTGGAGAGTTCAAAGCTAACACTGATTTAAATTATGAATTATTAATTATCAATTTCTCGTTCCAGTCTCTGACTCTTAATGCCTATTCGAGGCTCCGCCTCAAGACTTGCAGCAGAGCTGTAATGAGCAGTATTTCCAGCCAGAGGCTAGAAACGAGGTTTTAAAAGGGTTTTAGCTTAATTTGACACCAATGGCCTTTACCCTCTTCTACGAGCAGAGGGGAGTTTAGCTACTCCAACCCTACAAGGCTTGGGGGCTGTGGGGTTAGGTTTTTGATTACTGAATCGATGCTCTAGTTAAGGATAACCCGATGAAACTTGCAACTTTGCTCAATTTTAAGGTTTTGATTGACATTGGATGTGCTTAGGCATAGCAGGCACTTCGGCAAAGCTCAGTGACCACCGCAGGTCTTACCCTGAGCCTGCGCCGTTCGCGCAGCGTCTCGTAGAGAAGGGCATCGCGCATTGAAATAAATTATATCCAATGGAGGTTAGCGGACTCGAACCGCTGACATCCTGCTTGCAAAGCAGGCGCTCTACCAACTGAGCCAAACCCCCATAAAATTAAAATAGTAGGTAACTTTGATTGCTGTTGTTATTGTAACTGATATTGTTCCATTACCAAAAGGATGAAGCTAGAAAATATCCAAGTTGTTGCAGCACTGTATAAATTTGTGAAGCTGCCAGATTTTGCCGAGAAACAAGATCCTCTGCTGTCTTACTGCCAAGCGCAAGGTGTCAAGGGGACAATTTTGCTGGCACATGAAGGCATTAACGGTACAATTGCGGGTTCACGTCAGGCGATTGATTCTATTCTCTGCTTTCTACGTTCTGACCCCCGTTTAGCTGACCTAGAATCCAAAGAATCCTATACCGAAACCCCGCCCTTTGAGCGGATGAAGGTGCGATTAAAGCCGGAAATTGTGACTTTGGGGTTGCCTGAAATTGACCCAAATGAGCAAGTTGGCACTTATGTCAATCCCCAGGAATGGAATGATTTGATTTGTGATCCAGAAGTAACCGTAATTGACACCCGCAATGATTATGAGGTAAGTATCGGTACTTTCCAAGGGGCGGAAAATCCCCAAACTGGCTCATTCCGGGAATTTCCCAATTATGTGCTACACCACCTCGACCCAACTAAACACAAAAAGGTTGCTCTGTTTTGTACAGGCGGCATTCGCTGTGAAAAAGCCTCATCTTTCATGCTTGCCCAAGGCTTTGCAGAAGTCTATCATCTCAAAGGCGGTATTCTCAAGTATTTACAGGAAGTTCCAGCACAGGAAAGTTTATGGGAAGGCGAATGTTTTGTCTTTGATGAGCGGGTAACTGTCAGTCATGGGTTGGATGAAGGGAGTTGTGAGCGGTGCTTCTGTTGTGGGCGTCCGATTTCTGAAGAAGATAAACTGTCTCCAAAGTATGAGCTGGGTATCTCCTGTCCCTATTGTTTTGATAGCCTCAGCGAGGAGAAAAGAGCGCGTCAGCAGCAAAAATGGCGTCACTACCAAACCCAAGTTGATCACAAAAATCGGATGTAAGGGTTTAGCAATGCTAAACCCCGACGACAGATCCGGTTTTTTCCATCACACATATTTGGTATTTTCTGTCAATGCGTAAGTCCTAGTTTTATCTTGGGCGTCCCAATGTAGTAATATATAGAACAGCTTCATCAGCAGGAATACCCAAAACTTCATTTACTTGGTCATCAAAAAATCCAGCGATGCCACTGACGCCGAGATTCAGGTGGATTGCGGCTAAATTCAGGCGTTGTCCCAAATGGCCAGCATCCATATGTAAGTAACGGTAAACGCGATCGCCATATTGTGCGATCGCAGTTTTCAAATCGGCTGTATGAAATAACACTGCTCCTGCATCCCGCCCTAATTCTTGTCCTAAACAGAGAAAATGTAACTCTCGCCGAAAGTTTTTAAACCGAATTTGGCGCAATTCTTGGGCTTTAGGTGCGTAATAATAACAACCCGCCTCCAATCCTTGGACTCCACAAACAGCAATGAATGTTTCGATTAAATTCAAATCAAAGTAGTCTGGAGAAATATCTAAACTTTGGTCGATGTAATTTTGCGGTTGGTAAGTGAAATCGAGTAAACTTTTCAATTCATCGAAAGTTAAATCATCACCATTGTAAGCGCGGGTAGAGCGTCGCTTGTACATTGTAATTTCGAGTTTTGACAGATTTTTCCCCCAGTCTATAGGCGCAGTGGTGGTGGGAATTTTCAAACAGAAAGGAAAGTTGTATTTATCCTCCAAAGATTTTTCTTGTTTGATAGTTGGGAGATTGAGATTGCCAGTTATACCTAATTGAATTTGGGTGTGTCGATGGAAATATGCCAGCAGTTCACCATCAGGGATTTGAGGATAACTGGTTTCTGTGGCCGAAGGTAAAGCAGTACATCCCAATGGCAAATTTTGATTGACATCTAATAAGTCTGCCAGAGGTAAGACAGCGATTGCACCCTCTTGTTGCGGATCGATATAAAGCAGATCGTTTACCGATTCATCCACAAAACCGCCGATTAAATGGGGGCGATAGTCAGTAATCGCACCAGCCAATTCGATATTGCCCAACAGGTGTCCCGTATCTAGAAAAATCCGGCGGTAAGCCCGATCTTCATAGCGCCACGCAGAACGATAGAATACCGCAGTCACAATAATTGCTAGTTGGGTATTATCTAGGGAAGGATGCCAGAAACAAGCAGCTTGGAGAGTTTGCCAAACATCACTTTCCCAATAATGCATCAGGGAATGATCTCGACACTGGTAGTTATACAAACCAGGTGGCAATAACGACGTACCACGGGAAACCACATACACCTCAGCAGGGTATAATCCGCCGGCACTGGGAGCAGCACGTAAATACCCCGCACTACCCATAGAAGGCATTTTCGCTGTCAATCCATAGCTGCGAAACAGCAGCCGTGAAAGTCTTTGCCACCATTGAGCATCTGGGTTATTAGCAAATGCCTCTGGTTTTTCTTGGATATAGGGTTTGAGATCAAAAGTAGAGCCAATTTTATACTCTTTGAAGGGAACCGGCTGTTTAGCCCAATCTAACCCTTGATTTTTGGAGGCAAGAGTATCAGGGTTGTATTTAGTCCGTTCGTGATAATGCTGGGCAATTGATTCGTGTAATTCTGGCATAGTACTTTGAATATCCTTGGGGCGTCCTTTTTTTGATCTTGGCATTCATTAGGCTGATTATTTCGTCTAAATTAGTACAATCTTCAGAGTCACAAAGTGGTAAATAGTAACAACTGAATTGGGCATTGGGCGGCTGCGCCGACTTGTACTCCTACCGAGAAGCAAGCTACGCATAGCGTCTCCCCTTCTCCCAAAGGGAGAGGCTAGCGCCAAGGGAGAAGCACCTAGCGTAATTGGGAAGGCAGGCGCTAACTGAACCGTATTGAACTATAAACCTTTATATTGAAGATTATGTGGCGCTTCGATGTCATGGCAAACCCTTGATCTTAATCTGCCACATTCAACACTAACTCTATGCTGATTAATCGCAAGAGGATCGCAGACTATGACCGAGACAGTACAGAAACTTAGGCTTGAACTATCTCAGCTATCTATTCAAGAGCGTGCAGAGCTTGCTTACTTTTTGATCCACTCTTTAGATCAAGATGTTGACGATAACGCAGAATTTGCTTGGAATGTTGAGTTAACCAAAAGGATGGAAGAGATTAATAGTGGAACAGTTTATGGTGAACTGTCAGACAAGGTATTCACTGAACTGCGAGAAAAGTACTCGTGAAGCAAGCTGCGTCGCTATGTCCTTCAGTGTTTTCTCTATCTCATCTTCTACGCAGAATTCGAGGAGTTTATTTGGATCGTTGCAATAGGTCATGGAAAGCGCAGACCAGATTATTGGAGGAAACGACAGGTTGAATGATGCTTTAGAGGACAAAAAATAAACTTATTAATTTATCTTAACTTTTCACAACCCCCGAATCGCAATTTCTAACCCTTCACATACACCGCTCAGAAAATCTAAATCCAAAGTAGCGATCGCATCACTAGATTTGTGATAATGTGGATTTCGCAAGAATGCCGTATCTGTAACCATCATTGCCGGATAACCCAAATCCCAAAAAGGTGCATGATCACTACGTCTGGTTTGGGGAACTATTAAGCCTCGATTTGGTACAGGTAGCCATTGACTAGATACGCCAGCTTTCCGAATATTACGGCTCATGCCAATTAAGTCAGGCAATGTCCGCAAATTCCCAATTAAAGCAATAAAATCACCTCTGTCTGGGTAGAAGCGTTCCAGAGGAGGGGGGTAACTTTGGGAACCGGCTGTAGAATCCTTATAGCCCAGCATTTCTAGGGAGATCATTAAGCGCAGCTGTTGCTTTTGTTGATCCAACAAAGCTGCATAGTCAGCACTACCCAGTAAGCCGTATTCTTCCATATCGAAAGCAACCAGCCTTAAGGGATATCTTAGAGGTTCGGCAGCAAACTTTCTGGCTAATTCCAGCAACACCGCCACACCTGTAGCATTATCATCAGCTCCTGGTGTTCCCGGAACTGTATCATAATGAGCGCCAATTAAAATAGGTGGCAAATCCTTTTTTTTCCCTCTAGCTTGGGAGGGTAAATTTAATATCAAGTTCTTACAAGCTTTACCTCTGACTTCAAAGGTGTGGATTTCCACACTCCCCCATTGGGAAAACTGCTGGCGGATGTATTCTTGGACAAAAAAATGTCCAGCCGTTGCCATGTAAGGATCGCGTTCTCGCGCTACCTGACTCAGGGAAGTTTGTAATCGCTCTGTTAAATTCAAATTTTTAAAGTAGTGAGAATATTAGAGTTAGAGTTTTCAGGCACTCAAAAAAGCAGAACAAGTATTATTAAGGTGCATTTACCAACTTGTAGATACCATAAATAGAAGTAGCAGGATAACAAGAATTGAGGCAGCTTAGGCACACCAACCATCTCAATGCTATCCTAGTCTTGCAACTATCTCCTCTAACTGCACTTCTGAGTTTACTGCCTTAATGATGACTATTATACAATTGGGGTGTTTTTATCCTGTGGCACAAAGCTAGAGGTAGTTCCGCCCAATCATAATAAATATATAAGACACTTTAGGAGAAAAGTAACGCATGGGCAAGGTAGTCGGCATCGACTTGGGTACAACCAACTCAGTAGTCGCCGTTATGGAGGGTGGCAAGCCGGTGGTGATTGCCAATGCAGAAGGAATGCGAACAACCCCCTCCGTAGTTGGCTTTAGCAAAGAAGGTGAAAGGGTGGTTGGGCAAATGGCACGGCGACAAACCGTTCTCAATCCCCAAAATACTTTTTTTGCAGTGAAACGCTTCATTGGGCGGAAGTATGGCGAACTTAACCCAGATTCCAAGCGTATACCCTACACTATCCGCAAAGACGAAGTAGGTAATATTAAGATTGCCTGTCCCCGTCTGAATAAAGATTTCGCCCCAGAAGAAATTTCGGCAATGGTGCTGAAGAAATTGGCAGACGATGCTAGCCGCTATTTGGGTGAACCAGTCACAGGGGCAGTGATTACAGTACCCGCTTATTTTAACGATTCTCAGCGCCAAGCAACGCGCGATGCTGGCAGAATTGCCGGTTTAGAGGTGTTGCGGATTCTTAATGAACCGACTGCTGCATCTTTGGCTTATGGATTAGATCGGGGTGAGACGGAAACTATCTTAGTATTTGACTTGGGTGGTGGCACCTTTGACGTGTCGATTTTAGACGTTGGTGATGGGATATTTGAAGTTAAGGCTACCAGTGGAGATACGCAACTTGGTGGTAATGACTTTGACAAAAAAATCGTAGATTGGTTAGCAGATCAATTTCTGGAAACAGAAGAGGTAGACTTAAGACGCGATCGCCAAGCTTTACAACGTCTAATGGAAGCGGCGGAAAAGGCCAAAATTGAACTTTCGGCTGTCAGCGTCACCGATATTAACTTACCCTTCATCACCGCCACGGAAGATGGCCCTAAACATCTGGAAACTAGTCTAACTCGTTCCCAGTTTGAGGGCTTGTGTGGTGATTTGGTGGGGCGCTTGCGGATACCAGTCAAACGAGCGCTCAAAGATGCCGGACTCTCACCTAGAGACATTGAAGAAGTTGTTTTAGTTGGCGGTTCTACACGGATGCCAATGGTAAAACAACTTGTGCGGGACTTGATTGGTACGGAACCCAACGAAAACGTCAACCCCGATGAAGTCGTGGGAGTGGGTGCAGCAATTCAAGCAGGTATTCTCGCTGGCGAACTCAAAGATATACTGCTTTTGGATGTCACACCCCTCTCTTTGGGATTGGAAACCATCGGCGGCGTGATGAAAAAACTCATTCCCCGCAACACCACTATCCCAGTCCGCCGTTCTGACATTTTTTCCACGTCTGAAAATAACCAAAATACTGTGGAAATTCACGTAGTCCAGGGTGAACGGGAAATGGCAGCAAACAACAAGTCTCTAGGACGGTTCAAGCTGTATGGCATCCCGCCAGCACCGCGAGGAATCCCTCAAGTTCAGGTGTCATTGGATATCGACGCTAACGGTATTTTACAGGTAACAGCCCTAGATAGAACCACTGGGCGAGAGCAGAGTATCACCATTCAGGGCGCTTCCACCTTGAACGAGTCGGAAGTGAATCGGATGATTCAGGACGCTCAGAAATACGCCGATGTTGATCGGGAACGTAAAGAAAGGGTAGAAAAACGGACTCGTTCTGAGGCGTTGATTTTCCAAGCAGAGCGACAACTCAGAGAAGTAGCACTGGAATTTGGTATGCAGTTTGCCCGCAGCCGCCGCCAAAGAATTGATAATATTTGCCGACAACTAAAGGAAAGTCTCAAGGAAAATAGCGATCGCGGTATTGATCAATCCTACGCCGACTTGCAAGATGCTCTCTATGAGCTAAATCGAGAAGTCCGCGAGACTTATGCTGAGGATGAAGACGACGACTTGTTTGGTACTATCCGGGACATCTTTACTGGCGGTGATAAGGATAAAGAACGCGAATCTCCCAGAGATACATATCGAGAACGCGACTCATACGGTAAAGACTATGGCAAAGATTACGGTAAAGACTATGGCA
>Ga0123337_10002011_pt1 | contig 24213 bp, 25 predicted proteins | sample frozenSSSSmetaG_FD_89792 | JGI IMG/M metagenome (GOLD analysis project Ga0123337, IMG submission 89792) | Glacier valley bacterial and archeal communities from Borup Fiord, Nunavut, Canada, to study Microbial Dark Matter (Phase II) -... | ecosystem: Environmental > Aquatic > Freshwater > Ice >...
CGGCAGGCCGCGCTCGGGTTTCGGCAGCAGCACTTCCGCCACCGGGCTGCGGGCGAGGCCGCGGCGGAGGACGAGGAATTTGTAAAACGACCGCAGCGCGGCGAAGCGCAGGCGGATGGTGGCGCGCTTGAACCCCTGCTTCATCAGCGCGAAAAGGTAGTCGCGGAAATCATCGCCCTCGGCCGCGCGCCAGCCGGTGAATTTTTCGCCGCGCCATTTCTGATAGGCCACCAGCGCGTCCCGATAGTTTGCCAGCGTGCGGGGCGAGGCGCTTTTTTCCGTCGCCTGGAAATCGAAAAAAGCGATCTCGTCGGGGTCGGTCATCGGTGGTGAAGGTAACTTCGCTGTTCCGGGTTTCCAAGCGAATAGAGGGCGTCCGGGTTATTGGGAATTTACCACGGAGAGAGGAGTGAAGAACGAGAGAAGAGAGGTGCCGGAGGGGGTGCGGGGTTGACGAGCATTCTCCGCGATCTCCTTCTTCCTCATCCCTCTGTGGTCAAAATGCGGCTCTGATGGAGTGAATGAAAAGCCCCGGCAGGCGGACCTGACGGGGCTTGAAGCCGGTTCTGAAAAAATCAGTTCTTTTTCATGCTTTCGAAACGCTCGCGCAGGCGGATGACCGCCTGATTGACACCGCTGTGCACGGCTTCCCACGAGGTTTTCGTGGTGGCTTCGCGTTTCGCGCCGAGACGTTGGTCGGTGAGGGCGGAGAGGCGTTCGCCGGTCGCTGAATCGACGACCTCGCCCTCAAGGGCGACTTTGGAAACCAAGGAAGCGACAGCATCCGAGGCGAGTGTGCCGCTGAGCGTGGCCTTCGGACTGGCGTGAACGGTGGTCACCGCCTTGCCGGAGGCCTGGCCTTCCGCGACATCGGTGAGGGCGGTGCGGACGCGGAGAGTGGTCGGGCCGGCGATGCTGACAACTTTAAGATCCTTGCCGAGTTGGGTGTGCAGCGAGCTGCTGAGGTAGGCGGCGAGCTGCGCGCTGACGGCGGGATCGACGCCGGGTGTGGCGATGACGGTGGTGACCGGATCAATCAGCACGCTGTCGTATTTTTTGAAATCGACGCCGGGTTTCAGATAGGAGGAAACGGCGTTGGTGGTGCCGTAGCCGCCGTCGAGTTGCTTGTAGTTCGAGAGGAAACCGGACGGGGACTTGCCGCCGGTGGCGCAGGAGGAAAGGGTGAGGGCGGCGCCGGCGGTGGCGAGGAAGCCAAGTCGTGTGATGATTTTCATGAGATCGAATGGTTGGTTATTGGAACGGATGCCGTGCTGGCGCATCGTTTCCGTTTCTTTCTGTCAGGCGATTCGCACGGGGTCAAGTTCAGGCCTCGGGAGATGCGGCCGGAATTCGTAAAAAACAGGAAAGGTAATTTGAGGGTCAGGTCCGGACGCCTCGTGGTGAGGGAAACGCGCTTGTATTTGATTCGGAAATGTAAAAGATTTCCCGCAAGGTGACTCGGTTTCAATGGTGGATGGCGGTTTTGATTTGCGGGGTGGCCGGGGTTTTTCCGGCACCGGGTCAGGCGCTGCCGGAGTGGCTGGCCAAAGACGGCACGCCAAGACCGCCGGACTTCGGCATCCGCGACGAGAGCGGTTTTTTCAACAAGGACAGCGGGGCCTTCAAACGCATTTCCGACCAGTTCCGCAAGCTGGAGACGGACCATGGTTTCCGGATCGTGCTGATGGTCGAGCCGGTGCTCATCGGGACCTCCGCCCCCGAGCTCGCGGGGCAACTGCGGCAGGCGTGGCTGCCTGATGGAAACGGCCTGGTGGTGGTCTTCGAGGCGGACAGCCGCAGCGTGGGGATCGGCCGTGACCTTGCGGGTTCCTCCGATCCGAAAGAACCCGGAGCCGTGATCCCGACCCACGAAACGGCGGCCCTCATCACCCGCGCCATCGATGCCGTGGACCCGAAACTCGTGCCCGAAGCCTACATCGAGGCACTTTCCGGAAAACTCGTCGAGGAGTGCAACCGCTATTTCGAACTCCGCGACGCCCCGCTGCCGGCGGGTAGATCGATGCGCATCGGTTTGTTAGCCGTGGGGGCGCTGGCCTTGCTGGCGCTCGGCGCGTTGGGTCTCGGGTGGCTGGTGAAACACTCGGCGATGGCCGAGGTGCGGACATTCCGATTTCCCGTGGTGGACCGGCCGGAGCGGTTGGGTGCGCCCTGCGGCGCGGCGGTCACGGCGCGTCGGTTCGGGCCGGTATCCGCAAAGCGTGTCTGAGGCCCCGTTTCCGCACCGGCAGATGGTGCGGCAGGACCGCAGAAAACAGGTGGACCAGCGGATAGGCGGCAAGTGCCATGAGGGTTCCCAAAGTAATGAATCCGACGATGAAGTTGCTCAAAGACGCGACGCCGACGCCAGGCAGATCGAGTGAGACCTTTGCAACGAAATGGGGAATCGGAAGTGAGAAAAAATTGATGAACCACTGCCCCAGCCAGATCTGGGCCAGCCAGAAAGGCCCGTTGGTGAGCGGATTGCTGATAAAACAAGCGGCGATGGCGAACGGAACATTTCCCCGAACCCGCATGGCAAGAACCGCGGCGAAAATCGACTGCGGGATGAAAGGAACCATGGAAAAGAAAAGCCCGATCGCCAGGCCCGACGCCACCGTATCCCGGCACGGCACCCACAGGCTGCGGTGGAAGAGCGGCTTGGAAATCTTCTGCCACCACGGGCGGTGGCGGAGTTTCTTGTGGCGGAGCGCACGAAACGCCCGCCTGACCATTCTGAGGTAGTGGACTTTCATGAAGGGTGGATCACGCGCAGACCTTTCTCCCGTCGCGCGGGAGAATCAACCGCAAATGCCTCACGTCTGACGCATCAATCATTCAGCGGTCGATTTGGTCACAAAGAGGCTGAAAATCTTCATTTCATTTTGATGCACCGGCTCAGGCAAATGCCTTGCCCTGCGCGGCGGCTTTGCCCAGCTTCCACGAAATTTCATCATGCATCCTCTCCAAGCATTCATTCTGGGCGTGATCGAAGGGATCACCGAATACCTACCGGTCAGCTCCACCGGCCACCTGATCGTTGCACAGAGGCTGATGGGAATCGGCACCGCCGGTCCGGAATCCAAGGCGGCGGCGGATGCCTTCGCTGTCTGTATCCAGGGCGGTGCGATCCTCGCGGTGCTGGGACTTTATTCGAAGCGGGTCATTCAAATGATCCGCGGCATGCTCGGCCAGGATGCGGAAGGGCTGCGGCTGGCGATCGCGATCATCGCGGGATTTCTTCCGGCGGCGGTGCTGGGCATACTGCTGAACCACTGGATCAAGCAGCATCTTTTCGGCATGTGGCCGGTGATCGTCGCCTGGATCGTCGGCGGCCTTGGAATCCTCGGCGTTTCCGCGTGGCGCAAGAAAAACCCGGCGATCGGCGGCGGCAAGGAGCTCACCGAGCTGACTGTGAAAATGGCCATCATCATCGGATTCCTCCAATGTGTGGCGATGTGCCCCGGCACCAGCCGCAGCCTCATGACCATTTGCGGTGGATTGTTGGTCGGCCTGTCTGTGCGGGCGGCGGTCGAGTATTCATTTTTGCTAGGCGTGCTCACTCTCACCGCCGCCACTGCCAAGGATGCGGTGGACAAGGTGAAGGACGCGGGCGTCGATCCGGCTTATAACACCCTGTTCGGCGGCACCAAGCTGATGATCCACGAATACGGTGTGCTGCCGATGGCGGTCGGTTTCATCGCGGCTGCGGTGTTCGCAGCGCTGGCGGTGAAATGGCTGGTTTCCTATTTGCAAAGCCACGGTCTCGCGGCGTTCGGCTGGTACCGCATCGGCATCGGTCTGATCGTCGGAAGCCTGATCATAGCTGGCACGTTTCAAGCTTGAAAAACCAAGGAGCCGCCTTTCCTAGCAAAGCCGGATCATGTCCTTGATGAACTGGCCCCACAGGAAAAACAGCCCGCGTTTCGAGTATTGGAAATGGCCGTCGCCCGTCAGCTCGATGAGCCCGGCGGCCAAGTTGTGCTCTACTTGATGGCGCATTTCGTTTTCCACGCCGTCCTCGATTTCCTCGGGGTCCGGCATGCGCAGGTCGTCCGTGGCCACCTTCACGCGGCCGAGGTAGGTGTGGTGGTCGCGGAGGATCTGATGGAAACAACTGCGCTCGCACGGCACATGGTTCCAACGCACGTTCGGCGGGCACTGGAGCGTCGGGGCGAAGGGGAAATTCGTCGTCCGCCAGATTTTTCCCTCCGCGTCGTGCGAGGTGATCGTGATAAACGCGAAGGCGACGTTGCTCTGTTCGCAGAGGCAAACTGCGGCGATCGCGCGCTCCTCGGGATGCCAGAACAGCCGGAAAAACTGCTTCATGCCCGCCCATTCCCAACCGCAGTCCGAGACATGCTCGAAGCCGGCCTCCTCCATCGCCGCCGCCGCTTCCGTGGCGTTCGGGAAAAACGACGGGTTCGGGATTTCCCTATGGCGCAGGCGGTTGTTGAGCGGCAGCCGCATCCGGCGGATCCGCGTGAGCAGCTCCACCCACGGCAGGAAAAACCAAAGCGCCACCCCGATCAGCCCGCCCACCAAATGGCCCGTGATAAAATAAAACAAACAGAAACTCGCCGCCAGCAGCGTGAACGCGCCCAGCTTCCGCAGCAGGTTCACCCGCGATGAGCGCAATGCCACGGCGAGGACGAGCAAGCCAATGACCGTTAAGGTTTCACGCATGGAAATGAATGCAGGGGGCGGGTGGGGCGAAAAAACACTTCAGATGTGTCCCACCGTTACCGGAACCGCGCAAGCCCTTGTTTTTGTGAGTGATCCGGTTTTCAGACCCACGCCTGGCCCAGCAGCTCCTTCAGCCGCTCCGGATCGCTGGCCGATGTCTTCGCCACGAAGCCCCGCGCATGCGCGAAATGCACGTCATCGCACTGCGCGATCCGCGTGAAATCCAGCCGCGGGTGGTCGTTGTGCCGCGAGAGCCCGTAGCCCTTGCCCCGGCGGTCCGGGTAAACCATGCCCGCCACCTCCGTCATCGTCGGGTGCGAGTCGATGAACCGCGCCAGCCCCGCCGACGAATCATCCGCCAGCGGCTCCTCGCGCGGCATATAAAGCACGTTGAACGCCCCGCCCGGCGCCTCGATCCGCCAGAACTCGCCCACATCCCCGATGTAATCCAGCCGCGCCCGCAGCGTCCGGATGTAGTTCAGGAGATCCTCGCCGATCCAGCGCATCATCTCCCACAGCGGCTCGCCCGGCTCCAGTTTCGACACCTGCGCGAACCTCCGCAGCAGCGTCGTGTCGATCGGCGAGTTCAGTTTGAAAAGCGTCTCCCGCTCCACCCCCAGCCAGCGCGCCGTGTCCACCGGCCCGCGCGTGTCGAACCATTCCGCCGGCTCCAGCCAGTCGCAGAACGTCCGCGCGTCCTCGTAAATCCCTAGATGTTGCAAGACCAGACTCAGCGAACACGTCGGCGGATGATCCTTCGGAAACTGATGGTGGTCGAAATTTCCCCGCTCCGGATCATGCACATGGCCCACATCCACCACCGCCATGGAAACGTCCGCCAGATCCTCCGGCGTTGGCTCGCGGCGCACGATGGTCACCGGGTTTTCAGCAAGCAGCAGGCAGCAGGCGAGAAACTCGTCCTTATGCGAGCCGCCGGGGTGGGTGAGGATTTGGGAAAAGGTCATAGGGAAATTGTTTCGGCGCGCACCTTAGGGACGGGGCGTGGCATGGGAAGCATTTTGAAAAGCGCGCCCGGCGTGAAACAGACATTCCTGTCTGTTCTTTCACAAGCCCCAGCCAGCGTGACACAAACATTCCTTTCTGTGCTCTTCCGCGGGTAGGCCACCCTTCAGAGGCTCTTCATCGCGCCCCGCTGAACTACGCATAAACTCTGCCGCAACCCCTCCCGCCCGGACCGCGCCGCCTCCGATTTCCACTGCGGAGTCAAAAATTTCCACTGCGACGCCTCCGAACTCGACTGCGGAGCCTTATTTTTCCACTGCGAAGCCACCGATTTTCACGGCGACGCCCCGATTTCGACTGCGGACTCTCAAAACTCCACTGTTTTCAAATCGTTCCCGACTGCGGAATCATCAACTTTCACTGCGAATCGCTATTTTTTCACTGCGGAAGAATCGAAATCCACTGCGATGTCCCGATTTTCGATGTTTTTAAATTAAGATTCCACTGCGGAACCTTGATTTTCCACTGCGAGTGGCTGTTTTTCGTGAAATATGCCCCGCATACCAGCCAAACTAGATTGACTGACGACTTGAGGGGATCGCCGGTCCACCACACCAAGCGTCACCGCCCGCCCTATGGGTCTCATTACCTTTTATCTGAACCTCACTCCCTTTTCGAACCTCGCTCGAGCTGGTGGGGTTGCGTGTTCTGGGAATTCCTGCTAAACCTACAAAACATGCACCCCAAGAGCAAAGCCGCATTGATCGCTTCCGGACTTGAGGAAATCCGCAGAATGCGACGGATGGCATGGATTGTTTTTTTCCTTTTTGTTCCGGTGATCATGCTGGCAGACCTGCTTCCCGGGGATATCGTTGCGCCGTTGGTCATGGGGGTTTGGATAATATTGTTTTGTTTCTCGGGATTTCGAGTCTGGTTGAGCAGGTGCCCGCGTTGCGGAGAGCGCTTTCACGTCAAAACCTGGTGGCACAATATTTTTGCAAGAAACTGCCTCCACTGCCGTTTGCCGCTGAAAGATAACGCTCGCTAGCCCGATTTCAGAATGAACAACCATCGATCAACCGCCCGCTGGAACGTTTTGATGTTGGGTGAGTCGGTGAAAAAGGTGACGATGGGATAAAACGAGTCACTCCACTACTCCCGATGTCACAAGACCCCGACTACGCTCCCGCCGTCCCGCTCACTCGCGGGCGGATCATCGCTGGCATTCTGGTCGTGATCTGGATCGGTTCCGCCTGGCGGATCGGGGGCCTACCACTGGCGGTGCGGGCAGCTGTGTTTTTCATGATCCCGCTGACCTTCGTCTGGATTCCGGAATGGATGTCGCGCATCGCGGGATTGGCCAGCAGGAAGTCCCTGGCGGCCGATGTGCCGGTGCTGCCGGGGATTCTGAGAGGGATCGGCTGGCTGGTGATCGTGGGAGTGCCGGTGAGCTGGATGATTTTCGCGGAGGTCTTGAAAACGCCGTGACTGCGCTCAGTTCGCTTTTTTGAATGGATCCACCGGTGTTTTGCCGCCTTCGTCAACTTTCAGAACCCACTGGCGGTCTTCCCTCTGGGTTTTTCCCCAAGGGTAAACCACGGACACTCTGGCGTTCTTGTAGCCATGGTTTCTATAGTATTTCTCGATGAGGCGACATGCGTTTTCACGCTGTGCATCGGTGGCAGCGGCAGTCTTGAGCTTGCTCGCTTTGAACAGCCTTAGATCGGAAAACGCCATGTTGCCCAAGATGAAGGGTGGATCGGGTCCCAAGGGTGGTCTGGTCCGCAGTGTTCCGATTACTCGGACGGCATTGCCATCCGGTTCAGCCTTTAAGTTCACGTCGTCCACTAAACCCGATTCGTAAAGGGCTTTCATATCCTGGTTGAGACGCTCGTCCGAATACGGGGTCCCTGCTTTGGAGGTGATGAATTTGTGGAGGCGTTTTTCCTCCACGGTCGGCTCCCCCTGATAGTGGATCGATAGGCTGGAGATTCTTCTTCCTTCGAAATCCGGGGAAGGTCGCTTCACCGCGCAGGATGATAGGGCGATGGAAAGTAACAGAAGCGGAGTGTTCCGCCAGACTTTTGCCGCCCTTTGTTGGAAGGAGAAAATCATATTGGCGGACTGAAGTCCGCGCTCCCGGTTTAGGAAATGGGCGGTGGGGTGGGTCTGCCAGTTTCGGGTTGGCCGGCGATGAGTTGGGCGAGGAGTTCGCCGCCTTGGGGAAGGACGGTGAGCCGCGCTCCGCTGCTGACGACCTTCTGCGTTTCGAGGATCTCGAACATGGCTTCGGAAACCTCGCGGTCTTGGGAGATCTGTTGGAGCGACTGGCCGACGATCTGCGGGCGGATGGCGGCGGCCTTGGCGAACTCGACGGCGGCCTGGCGCTCGGCGGTGCTGGTGATGATGCTGACCTGGTTGGCGCCGTCCTGTTTGATGGCGGAGGTGACCTGGCGCAGGCGGTTGACCACCTTGCTCTCGATTTGGCGGATCATGCCGATGTCGCGGAAATGCACCTTGCGGATGTAGATGGAGCCGAGTTTGTAGCCCCATTCGTGGGATTTCGGCGAGACTTCGTTGCGCACGGTGTCGCTCATGGCATGGCGGTTCACCATCATGGTGCTGAGCGGCATGTTGCTGAGGCAGCGCACGGCGGAGTTACTGACATTGGCGGAGAGGGAGCCGCGCGGGTCGCTGTTTTTGAACAGATAGGCGACGGGATCGCTGATGAACATTTCGTGCCAGATGCCGATGCCCATGGGCGCGCCTTCTTCGGAGTTGACGGGCTGGCTGCGGAGGTATTCCTGGTCCAACCGCATGTCGAGCAAGTGGCACTGGCCGAGCCAGTTCACGATGAAGGCGGCGGGGCCGAGTTTGGTGAGCAGGAAGTGGAAGCCGGGCTCGTCGATGGTGGCTAACACTTTTCCGAACAGCACATAGACGTTGCATTGGCGCTCGTTGACGATGGCGTAGAGGCCGAGCATGCGGCAGATGCCCAGGAGGAGCGGGAAGGCGATGACGCAACCCACGAAGGAGATACCGGTGGCGATGAGGAAGTTCATTTTTTGGATTCCACGAAGACTTGATGGGCTTTGTCGAAAAGCGAGAGGCGGACGTTGCGGATGTAGGCGCGAAGGGCGTCGGGGCCGTGGCGTTTCAAATCGGCGAGCTGGGCGGCGAGGCGGACGAGCGGCTCGACCTCGGCCTGCGCCTTGAGGGTTTCGATTTCCACGGCGCGCTTGGACTGGACGATTTTCTGGTCGGCGGAGGCCTGGGCGAGGGAAATGTCGGACGAGACTTGGTTGTAGGCGGTGTTGATGGCGGCGAGCGCGGACTCGACTTCGGGCGGCGGATCGATGCCGGTGATGAGTGTGGCATCGAGCACCATGCCGTAGCGGGCGGCGGACGAGAGGCATTCCTTGTCCATGTGCTCGTTGAGGTCGCGGAGGTTTTTCCGGAGGTCGTTGATGGAAATACCGATGACGGCGGCGCTGTCCGGGCTGCCATCTTCGTTAGGGATGGCGGGGGCCTCGAAATTGGCGATGCGCTCGCGCAGCACGGAAACGAAGTAGCCCATGACGTGGGCGAAGGGGTTCTTGATGCCGAAGAGGAAGGCGTAGAGGTTGCGCTCGGAAACGCGGTAACGGATCTGCCCGGTGAGGCCGGTGTTGAGCTGGTCCTTGGTGACGGCCTCGAGCATGGTGCCATTGTAGTTGGCGGACGGGTCCTCGGGGTCCCACGCCATGTTCACGGTCTCGGTGGCGACGGAAATTTTATGAATGCGCTCCCATGGCCATTTGAAATACGGGCCGCCGGGCGGGATGACGCGGACCTGCGGATAGACGTAGCGGTTTTTCTGATCGGGGTTGAGCGGATCGGAAATCGGGTCATCCAGCGTGGTTAGGTTGCCGACGCGCTCGGCGCGGCCGAAACTGGTTTTCACCGCCCGTTCGTTCTGGGCGACGGTGTAGATGCCGGCGACGAGGTAGCGCATGGCGAACCAAAGTAAAAAGCCGAAGATGCAGCCGAGGATGATTTGCATGGTTGAGGGAAAAGGAACTGTCGGCAGGTTCGCGGGATGGCTGCTGGATGACAAGAAAGAACGCGGTGATTGGAATCTGAGGGGGATTTCACATCGACTTCACCAGGGTTTCATGGAGAGGTGTTGGAAATGCAGCACTTCCATGAACGCATGCTCAAAGGCTTCGTTCTCACCTTCCTGCTTTTCGTGAGCTCCTTCTTTGCCGTCATCGACCTCCAGTCGAAAGAACGCCACAAATTCCTCCGATCCGCCCGTTTTCAGCGGGAACCCGCCTGCTGAAACGGGGTTTTTCGCCCACTCCGGCATTTTTTCAGGGAATCCCGCCTTGCCATCACGGGAAAAAGCGTGCATAGCCCCGCCCCCTTCTCACGGAAGGCCGCACTCATCAATTGTTCCCATGTCTCTGAAAATCCGCAATCTCGCCATCATCGCCCACGTTGACCATGGGAAAACCACCCTCGTCGACCAACTCCTCCAGGCTGGCGGCACTTACCGTGAAAACCAAGCTACCACTGAGCGCGCCATGGACTCCATGGACCTCGAACGGGAAAAGGGCATCACCATCAAGGCGAAAAACACCGCCATTCTCTGGGAAGGTTACACCATCAACATCGTCGATACTCCGGGCCACGCCGATTTCGGTGCTGAGGTGGAACGCGTCATGAAAATGGTCGATGGCGTGCTCCTCGTCGTCGATGCGTCCGGTGGCCCGCAGGCGCAAACCCGCTTCGTGCTCCGCAAGGCGATGCAGGAAGGTCTCAAGCCGATCGTCGTCATCAACAAGATCGACCGCCCGCTCGCCACTCCTGAAAAAGTTCACGACCAAGTTCTCGAACTCTTCCTCGACCTCGACGCCGATGACGAGCAGTTCAACGCCCCCTTCGTCTATGGCTCCGCCCGCGACGGCTATTTCATGGATCATCCGGGCGACGAGCGGAAGGACTGCATTCCTCTCCTCCGCAAAATCATCGAACACATCCCCGAGCCGAAAGCCGATCCTGAAGCACCCTTCCTCATGCTCGTTTCCAACATCGAGTGGGACGAATACGTCGGCCGTGTAGCGGTCGGCAAGGTCCTCGGTGGCAGCGTCAAAAAGGGCGATACCATCTACCTGATGCGCCAGGACGGCACCAAAGTGCAGTCCAAGGTAATGAAAACCTTCACCTACTCCGGCCTCGCCACCGCCGACTCCGACGGTTGCGGCGCGGGCGGCATCGTCGGCATCGCCGCCGGTATTGAAAACATCGACATCGGTGAAACCATCGCCGGCAGCGCGGAACAAGAGCCACTTCCTTTCGTCGCCATCGACCCGCCGACCGTTTCGATGCAGTTCTCTATCAACGACGGTCCGCTCGCTGGCAAAGAAGGCAAGCACGTCACCTCCCGCGCCATCCGCGAGCGCCTGATGCGCGAGTTGAAAACGAACATCTCCATCCAAGTCGAAGACACCGACACCTCAGGCGTCTTCAATGTTTCCGCCCGCGGAGCCATGCAGATCGCCGTTCTCGTCGAGCAGATGCGCCGCGAAGGATTCGAAGTCCTCGTTTCCCGTCCGGTCGTGATTTTCCGCCGCGACGATGCAGGGAAACTTCTCGAACCGTTCGAAACCCTCTACGTCGAAGCTCCCGGCGATTACACCCAAGGCATCCTGAAAATCCTCATGAACCGCAAGGGCCTGATGGAGCACATGGACACCGAGGCCTCCGGCCGCGTGTTCATCCAGGCCACCATCCCTACCCGTGGCCTGATCGGCTTCGAAACCGAGCTCGTCAACCTGACGTCCGGCCACGGCATCATGTCCCACCTTTTCAAGGAATACGCCCCGCATGCCGGCGACATCCAGAACCGCACCACCGGCACGCTCGTCTCGATGGATTCCGGCACCGCTACCCCGTTCTCGCTGCAAACGCTCGAAGAACGCGGCATCCTCTTCGTCGCCCCCGGCGATGCGGTTTACGGCGGCATGCTTGTTGGTGAAAACCCGCGCGTCGGCGACCTTCCCGTCAACCCGGTGAAGGAAAAGCACCTCGACAACATGCGTTCGTCGGGCAAGGACAAGACCTCCAAGCTGACTCCTGCCCTGCGTTTCTCCCTCGAGCGCGCCATCGAATACATCGATGCCGACGAACTCGTCGAAGCCACCCCGCAGAACATCCGCCTTCGCAAGCGCATTCTCGACGCCAACGCCCGCAAGCGCGCCTCCAAAGGCCCGAGCGTCGAAGACCGCAGCGCCCGCTAACACCGGGAGCGCGGACTTCAGTCCGCCTGTCCTCTCAACAAATAGCCTCTCGTGCGAACGAGGGGCATTTTTGTTTCCCGACCGATTCTTTGATTGCTCCACGTAGAAATAATTCTTTTAAACATTCATAAAGAGTTGTATAACCATCCTTGTGAGCTTGGATACGATGGAATGGGACGAAGCACTGGCACTCTTGGGCGAGGTGCTTGAGAGCCGCAGCACCGTGCCCTGCCATTTGATCGTGTGCGGTGGCGCCGCCTTGAGGGCGGGATTGATCGTTTCCCGGGTGACCAAGGACGTGGATGTGCTTGCGTGCCGTGGCGAGGTGGATGGCGAGATCTCCTCGGCGTGGCCGTTGCCCGAAACGCTGAAAGAAGCGGTATCCGAAGTGGCCGTCGAACTGGGTTTGCCTGCGAACTGGCTCAACGCTTCGACCTCGCTGCTGATTGGCCCGCTTGAGGAACTGCCGCCGGAAGTCTGGAAAGATCTACAGGAAAAATCCTACGGTCTGCAGCTGCGCATCAGCTACGTATGCCGTGCCGGACAGATTCCCCTGAAGCTGCATGCCGCTGTGGGCCGCAACGAGGCACGCGATCTTGACGATCTGAAGGCGTTGGCACCGGACGCGGAAGAATTCCGCCGTGCGGTGCGCTGGTTGCGCCGGGCGGGTCTCGATGCTGTGGGCGAACGGCGCTTGAATCAAATCCTCGAACTTCTTGGGCATGGAAACGACTGAACTTCAAAAACGTCTTCACGCGTCGTTGCTCGATTTCCTTTGGGACCAGTGGGTGGCGCTGGGTCTCGCAGGTCATGCCAGCGGCGCACCGGTGCCGTTTGTCATCGACCCAGAAGCGCTGTTATTCGCATCGCTCGGCTTCGCAATGGACGAAGCCCGGTTCCGCGGCGAAGTGCTCGATTGGCTGACGCGAAACGGCGCGCTTCTCAGCGTGCAGCGGATGAAAAACCTCGATCTCTCGATGCGCGTCGCATCACCGGACAGCGTCCAGGCTCTGGCCGGTTTTATGGAAAAGGCGGGCTACCGGAACTGGAAACTGCTGGAAGCGCGGGTGTCGTCCGGCACGAATTCTGAATTTCCAGAATCAGTCGGCCGGGGTATGAGCCGGACACCGGATTCCGCACGGCCCGAAGCCTTTCTGCTGCGGCTGCGGCTGCTGTTCGGCGTCAATGCCCGGGCGGAGGTGATCACCTGGCTGCTCACCCACGTGGACGGCCATGCGGCGCGGATCGCGCGTGAAACCGGATGGTTTTCCAAATCGGTTCAGACCATCCTCAACGATCTCGATCAGGCTGGAATGCTGGTCGCCCGCACCGATGGCAAACGCAAGGAATTCGGCCTGCACCCGCGCGGCGGTATCTTGAATCCGGATCTGGCCACGCCGCTGCATTGGTTCTCCCAAGCGCCCTTCTACCTCGGCGTGCATCATGTGTTCCGGACGCTGGAGCAAGCAAACCTGTCGGACCTCTCCGCCGCAGCCCAAGCGATCGCGATCCGCCGCGACCTCCCGCCCCTTGAAACCTCCTTCCGCCTCGCAGGCCTCGGCCATCTTTACGCAGGTGCAAGCAAGGAACGAGGCGAAGCCTTGATCGGGCACTTCATGGAGGCGACGCACCGCCTTGTCGGAATGATCGAGAAACGGGTGGGTTTGCCTGGATGAGATGTGTTCGACCCTTCGATTCCCAATTGGAAAAAACTAACATTTGGGCAAACAGTTACGGCAAAAGATCTTAAATTAAAAAACATGAACTCCTCCCGCTGGTGTGATTTTGACAAACTCATTGAAACGGTTAGTGGCCAGTTTCATGGAAACTGGCATTCTGTTCACGGTCCCGATCATTGGCGACGCGTCGAACAAAACGGGCTTTGGCTCGCGACGCAAACTGGCGCAGATCCATTAGTCACCCGCTTGTTCGCTTGGTTTCACGATGCGAAACGGGAGAACGAATTCACGGATCCGGATCATGGCCGGAGAGGCGGCGAATATGCCATCAGCCTCCGGGGAAAACTTTTCGATCTCGATGATGCCGCATTCGAATCGCTGGTTTATGCCTGCACTTGGCATACTGACGGAAAGTTTTCAGCCGATCCCACGATCGGGACCTGTTGGGATTCGGACCGCCTTGACCTCGGGCGGGTGGGCATGATCCCTTCAGGCGAATTCATGAGCACTGCATTTGGAAAGGTAGTGGCTGACGCGGGTTCGTTCTTTCCGTTCCTTGACAGTATACAGCTTTCTACGGCGGATTATGGAAAAACCGGAGGGTGATCGATCCTGCCAGACTCACGGTGCCTTCACCTCATCCCACGTCTTCGACCACAGCGCGAGCGCGTCTCCCAGATCGTCGATGGCTTCGCATTTCGCGAAGATGGCTTCGTCCGGAAATAAGGCGGCGTTTCCGCGGAAGTCCTCGCTGAGGAGCTTGTAGGCGGAGCTGTTGGGCGAGCGGCCGGCGATGGACTGCATGTTCTGTGCGGAGTTTGCGGGCTCGGTGATGAAGTTGATGAACTTGTGGGCGAGTTCCGCATTTTTGGAATCCTTCGTGATGCACAGGTCGTCGCAGGAGAACGCGGAGCCTTCCTGCGGGATGCGGACGACGATGTCCTCGTTTTCCTCGGCGACCTGCAGGAGATCGCTCGGGTAGCCCTGGACGAGGTGGAACTCGCCGGATGCGATGCCGCTCTTGTATTGCTCGCTTTCAAACTTGGCGATGTTCTGCTTCCAGCGGCGGGCGACGTCGCGGGCTTTCGCGAGTTCGCCGGGGTTGGCGGAGTTCAGATGGAAACCGAGTGATAGAAGTGCCGCGCCGAGGACCTCGCGCATGTCGTCTAGCAGAGTGACGCGGCCCTTGAGAGCGGGGCGGTCGAACATTTCATAGGAGGCCACGGGTTTGTCCACCTTGCTGCCGAGCCAGGCGAGGCTGGTGCAGGCCATTAGATAGGGAACGGAGTGGGTCATTTCCGGATCGAGCGCGCGCTTGAGGTAGGCGGGGTCGATGTGTTTCAGGTTGGGGATCTTCGAATGATCCAAGGGCAGCAGCAGTTTCTCGCGGACGAGGGCCTTGATCATGTAGGACGACGGGGTGAGCACGTCATAGCCGGTGGCGCCGGCGGTGAGCTTGGCGAGCATGGCCTCGTTGGAGTCAAAGGTGTCGATCTCGATCTTGCAGCTGTTGGTTTTCTCGAAGGCTGCGACGAGTTTCGGGTCGATGTAATCCGCCCAGGTGTAGATGCGCAGGGTGGTTGCGGGGCTCTTGTTGCAGGAGGAAAGGGCGGAGGCGGCGAGGGCGGCCGAGGTGGTGGCGAGGAAATGGCGGCGTTTCATGGACTCGGCATAGGTGAACCATGAAATGTGCCGCTTGCCCATGAAATTTCGCGGACTTGCGGTCATGGGCGGTGTGGCTAAAGTCCGGGAAATGAGTCGCAGATCCAGAAGACGAAGTGCCGCGGGCGGAGGTGGATGGTGGACCAAGGCGGTGGTGGTTTTCCTGATCGTCTGCGTGCTCGGAGTCGGCGTGGGATATGCGATGCTGCGCCGCTACCTGCACAGCGATTCGTTCCGGAAATTTCTATCAGCCGAGGCCAGCGATCTCGCCGGGGTGACCGGTGAGTTCGCACCGTTCCACTGGGACGGGCTGGGGGTGGAGACGGATTCGTTTGAGGCGAAGGGCGAGGGCGCGGTGACCAATCTGCGCGCCGACGGGCTGCATACGGAAGTGGGATTCGGCGGGCTGAACCGGGGGGTGTGGGAGATCAAGGGCTCCAGCCTGAAGCGGTTGGAGGTTTTCGTGGATGCCACCAAAACCGTGGGCGAAACCGTCACCGCCGAGGTGAAACGTGACGCGCGCAAGACCGTCGTAAAAACCGGCTGGCTGCCGAAAGATGCGGAGCTGCAGGGGATCGACGTCGGCGAGGTGGTGGTGCGGGCGAATCTGGAGGAAGGCCCGGCGATGGCATCCGGCATGACCGTGCGCGTCGAGCCCTCCGGCGGAAAAAACGCCTACCGCGCGGAGGTGAGGGGAGGGACGGTCCGCATGCCGTTCAAGATCGTGCCGGAGATCCGGTTGGACCACCTGAAGCTGCGCTATCAGGACGGCAACGTTTTCCTCACCGACGCGTCGGTGTTGGCTTGGAAAAACGGCCGCATCGAGGGATCGGGCGAGTGGGACATAAAAACGCGGCGGTTTTCGATGGAAGGCGGGGCGTCCGGGATGACGTGTGAGGACATTTTCAGTCCGGACTGGGCGAAACGCATGACCGGCGACGTGGCCTCCAGCTTCACCATGGACAACGCCACCGGCACTCCGATGGCCCGCGGAAAACTGACGATCCAAGGCGGCGTGCTCACGGCCCTGCCGATGCTCGATGCGTTGGCGGCCTACGCGGACACCCGTCGATTCCGCGTCCTGCAACTGAACGAAGCGCACACCGACTGGCGCTGGAAAAAAGGCGAGCTCAACCTCACCAATCTCGTGTTCTCCAGCGACGGCCTCGTCCGCCTCGAAGGCACCCTCACCATCCGCGGGCGTGACATCGACGGCATTTTCCGCCTCGGTCTCGCACCGGGCACGCTCGCCACGATCCCCGGTGCTGAGACGGACGTTTTCATCCCCGGCGAGCGCGGCCTCCTCTGGAGCCCGCTGCGGATCACCGGCACGCTCGACGATCCTAAGGAGGATCTCACCGATCGCCTCATCGCTGCGGCCGGACTGCGGATGTTCGATCAGATTCCGGAAACCGGCGAGAAAGTCATCAAGTTCACCCGCTCGGTCCTGGGCGATGATCCGAACAAAGCGATCGACAAGGGCGTGAAGATTATCGAGCAGGGTAGCAGCATTATCCGCGAGGCTAGTGGTGTATTCGATGGTTTCCTCGGCGGAGGAAGCGTGGACGAAAAGCCCAAGGATGAAAAAAAATGAGCGCGCGCATTTCCCTCATCGTTCCGGCGCACAACGAGTCGGCGTTTTTGCCGGCCTGTCTGGACGCGGCGAGGACAGCCGGTGAGCGGATCGAAGGTGAGGTGGAGATCGTTGTGGTGCTGAACCGCTGCACGGACGACACGGAGGAAATCGCAGCGCGCCACGGCTGTGTCATCATTCGCGAGGATGCGAAGAACCTTTCGCTCATCCGCAATGCAGGAGCCGCCGCGGCGTCGGGCGAGGTCATCGTCACCTGCGATGCGGACAGCCGGATGCATCCGGAAAGTTTCCGCGAAATCCTGCGGCACCTTGATACGGGTCGCGTAGTAGGTGGCGGCGCGCTGGTGTTGCCGGAGCGATGGTCGCTTGGGATCGTTGCGAGTGGTTTTGCGATTCTGCCTTACCTTGCTTTCACCGGAGTGAGCTTCGGGATGTTCTGGTGCCGCAAGGATGACTTCGACGCGATCAGAGGTTTTGATGAACGGTTTGTCTCGGTCGAGGATATTGATTTCGCGCGGCGGCTGAAAAAACACGGCCGCGGATCGGGCCGTGCGTGGGGCACGCTTTTCCGCGCGCCGCTGGTCACATCGTGCAGGAAGTTCGACCAGTTCGGCGATTGGTATCTTTTCAAAAACCCGGCATTCGTCCGCAAAGTGTTCCGTGGAAATGATCGGAAAGCAGCGGATCATTTCTGGTATGACGTGCGTTCCGAGTGATGCCGTGCAGGGTGCAACGGGAGATTTTGTTAGCTTGTCCGGGACAGTGGTTTGCTTTTTGTAACAAACTGGAATTTATGCCTTTATGCATTATGGCAGATGTGTCACAAATCGTGGTTTGAGCCCACGAAATTTGCACTGGAAGATTTCTGTGTTTACTTCGTGTTGGCACGTTATGTGCAACCGATGACCCTGGAGCGACATTGCATGTTTGTGAATTCACAAGATCAGATGAATCCGGCACACCGGGGGAAGGCTTTTACGTTGATTGAAATGGTCACGGTCATCGCCATACTTGTGATCCTGATGGCATCCGGTGTGAGTCTTTTGAGTGGAAGTGGTTCGCAGTCGCGCAAGGCTGGCACCGACATGATCAGTGGCCTCGTGGAGCAGGCGCGCACCATCGCCATCACCACCCGCACCGATGTCGTTGTCGCCATCGCCGAGCCGGGCGACCTTCCCGGCAGTGATGAAAAATGCCGGCTGGGACTTTTCCGCCTGCGCAAACCCGTCGCTGGCGCGCCCGCACCGACGTCGGACAAGTATGATCTGATCGCGCGCTGGCAGACTTTGAACACCGGCGTGGTGCTGCTGGGCGACAAGGTGGACAGCGTACACAATCCCATGGATGAGGCCCAGGTGAACATCGTGTATGGTCCTGCGGCCAAAGAAATCACCCTCAACGCCCACATCATCAAGATCAACTCAAGAGGTAAACTCATTCTCCCCGAGGGCTCGGACCCGATCGTCTTCCGCATCGCCGAGGGCGGCTACCGAGGAGACCCGCGCCAGCCTAAGGCCAACATCCGTGCCGACAGCGGTAAGGTTTCTGAAAATCTCCTGAAAATCGGCCGTGTCACCGCTCGGCCCTACCGCATCGACTAATCATGAAAACCCCGCCCATCAGAAAATCAGGAAAGGGTGGTTCCTCTCTTATCGAGGTGGTCATCGCCATCGGCGTGATGGCGGTCGCGGTTCCTCTCGTTTTCGGCGCTTTGGCGGAATCCGGCAAGAGCGGCATGTCCGCCGAGGCGGAAACCCGCAGCGCGTGGATGGTCCCGATCTGCATGGATGAGATCAGGGCCTCGCGCGAGGGGCGTTCGGAGTATTTCACGCCCACCGTCACCGGGCAGGTATTCCCTCCTGCCAGCGAAGTGTGGGCACTGGCGTTTTCCCCCGAAGGCAAGCCACTCGGCAAGGTTTCAAAAGCCGATTATGACAAGGGGATCAAGGAATCCAAGGACCTCAACGGCGTAAAGGTAAAGGTGCAATACCTAACCGTAATGAGTTCGGTCGTCCCCAAGACCCAGACCGGCCCCACCCCGATGCTCACCGCGAAGATCACTGTCGAGTATCCCTCGGGTGCTCCCGCAGCCAGGCGCCAGAAACTTGATTTCTTCACCCGCATTCCATGAGTTCCAGAACCCACAGATCCGGCGGTTTTACGTTGGTGGAGCTGATGTTTTCCATGGCGATCGGCACCATCGTGCTGCTGCTCGCTGCGACCATGTTAGGCTCGTCCGGTGATGGCTACGAACGCGTCGGTGGCAACGTCGCGGCCGAACGCGAAGCCCGCGCCCTGATCTCCCAGCTCTCGTCGGACCTCTCGACGGCCTACTTCCACAAAGACGGCGTGATCGACAAATCGTCCGCTTCCTGGGCGACCGACAAGATCGGATTCCTCACCCTCCAGCCTGCCGCCGCGCAAACCGATGAAGGCCGCATCGGCGACCTGTGTGCGGTGAACTATTATATCAAGGATCTCACCATGGGCGGTAGAACCGTGCGTTGCCTGATGCGGGGATTCCGCGAAAGCAACGACACTTTCAAGGCGCTACGCGAGGAAAAGGTGGATTCGCTTTTCAATGAGCAGGTCAAGATCGACGAACCCGTTGCGTTCGGCGTTGTTTCGTTCACCGCCACCCCCAGATCGAAAGACAACTCCGGAAAATGGATCGACTGGGTGAAAAACGACACGACGGGTCCCGACGCCTTTGACGTGCGTCTTGTCGTCGCCCGCCGCTCGCTTTCCGGAAGGCTCAAGACCCCGACCGACTGGAGCGGCGGTGCCGGTCTGCTAGGCACCCCGGGCAAGGCCGATCGCAACCAGAATCTCGAAATTTACGAAACCACCATCCGCTTTGGAAATCATGCCAAATCCTAAATCCTCGCCGCGTCACAAGATGCCGGCGGGATTCACCTTGCCGGCCATTCTCGTAGTAGTGGGCGCACTCCTCATCCTCGCGGTGGGGGTTCTTCTCATTGTTGGCATCGAACGAAACACCGCGCGGTCTTTTGTGGACCGTCAGCGCGCGGAACTTGCGGCTAAGGCCGGACTTGAAGACATCCGCGGCATTTTCACCAGCGAGGCGGCCAATGATGATTTTGTGGTGCTCCAGTCCACCCTCGCCGATCCTATCAGCACTGCGACGCCCCCTCCCGACCGCGCTCCCCAGCTTTTTCTCGCCCGTGGCAAGGTCGAGTCCGGAAAGGTCGCATATCGTTATGTGCCGCTGTTCAGTACGATCTCCTCCGTTTCGGGGGAAACCTCCACGCTGACTCTTCCGCCGGTCGATGATAAATTGGTGGGGGCAAGTGCCACTTCATATATTGATTTTCAAACTCTTCCCTACTTGGACAAGGCCCGTGCGTCTTGGCTTCCTGTCTTGGACGAAAAGAGCAATAACAAGATGGTCGGCCGCTATGCCTATTGGGTGGAGGATCTCCAGAGCCGCGTGGATGCGGGAACCGCAGGCAATACGAAGGGTGGCGCGGGGGAGCATCTGCGTTATGGGTGGACCGAGAAAGATGCGTCGGCTACGGCCCGCTTTCCTGCACCAGGATTGAATGCCGAGCCTTCGGATCTCGGCAGCGATGGTCATGACAAGAATCCGCCACTGGATCAGGTTGCGTTGTATTCGTTGGATTCAACATCCGGGGCGAAAGACAGTTCGGATTTGGACAAAACGATTATCGACGGACGAAAGGCGCTTGTGACCCCGGATTCCGTGCTGGCGGTTGCGGGTGTCGTGCCACCGCTCACCCGAGGCAACGATGGGCATCTCTCCGATTCGAAGGCGCGTATGATTGAAGAAAGTCTTGGCGCCTCCGTGCAACCTTACGAAGAGCAAGCGTTGGTACCCTATGCTTCCGGCATAGACCCAGTGATCGTCGGGAAGGAAAGGCTCAATCTCAATGCTCTCTTATCAAAGCCTGCGGCAACAGCCGTGGATGAAATGGCGAACTGGATCAGCAAAGGGCTTCCCGCATTTGAAAGTCGAAAAGGAGGGTTTCCTGATAACTATCTTAAGACCTTGGCAGCAAATGCTTTGGATTATGCGGACCTGAAAAATGAAGCGACCACCTCCGGCAATGTCGTGACAGGTCCAAGTGCCTATCGCGGGTTGGATGCCTATCCGCTGATTAGCGAAGTGGTCCTTCACTACAAGTATCAAGGAGTGAAAACCTCAAAGGGGCGTAAGGTGATGTTCTGGCAAATGTTGGTATTTGTCGAACTCTGGAATCACACGAATCTTCAAGTTAAAGGTTTTTTCAAGGTCTCGTATGAGAATCGATTTAGGATGCCCGCCATCGGCGCCGACATCGCTCGAACGTTTGACGATGAGGACTTGCTAACTGACGCGGTCCAAGTGCAACCCAAGTTGGACAAGATCGGCGACAAATTCTGGTCCTCACCACTCATAGCGGATCTGGCGCCCAACCAATATAAATTTTATAATCCAATCACGCTCAACTACGCCGTGGATCTGGGTCCCTCTTCAACCAAGATTCAGACTCAGTTCAACATTGATGAATTGGATTTCGGCGCTTCTGGTATAAGCCTGATGTGGGAAAACAAGGAGGTAGACCGCAGTCAAAAACTACTCCGCGGAAATATCGATCCGAAATATTCAAAAACTGACTTCATTACGAATATCATGAAACAAGACGGCTACGCACACATTCCCGCACATAGTTTTGGTTTTCCAGGCGGCGCTTTGCTGAACAATATGGGAGATTGCAGGCAATCGCTTTATTTGCGTGCGAATGACTTTCCACTTTCGGACAACAGCTACCCCGGCAATATCAGCCCGAATCAAAGAAACATCCGTAATTACACTATCTACAAAAATGGAACGAGGCAGTCCTTGGTTTACGGACGGGTGCTCCCCTCGGAGTGGCCCGATGGTGGTCACAACGTGTCGGTAAAAACGTCCACACTTCGGCAACCGAGCAGTTCTCTCTCCTCCGATAATTACAATCCTGCGGACATAAATATCTTCCCGGACTACAAGAACTCTCTTGAAGGTGATACGACGACTTTTATTTCCAACAATGGGCGATTTTACAGTGCGACGGAGTTGGGGCGCATTTACGACCCCATCATGTGGGTTCCGACTTACGATAACAGCGATAGCATACTAACAGGGACAATGCCATCTGATCGTTCGTCGTGGCCATCGGTCGAGGCAGGTAACAAGATGGACGACCCACGGAATATTTACTATGGTGGTGGAAATACGCTCAGGATCGGGCGCCCCGAGCATCCAAAGTTTGACAGAAAGGCAAGTAGTTTTCCTTCGGAGATGCCAGGCACGCATGCGGGTCGATTACTGGATCTTTTTCACGCGGGAATATCACGTTCGGCAAGTCAGGCAGATCGAGAGGGACATTTGGTAAGAATTGAAGGCAATGTGAATCTTAATACCGCTACTGAGGATGCGCTGCGGGCATTGGCGGCAGGAAATCTAAAGGCAGACCCGAGATTGGGCAAAACCACTTCCCCGGCGCACTCGGTAGATACGGCCGCTCCCCCGGTGACTTCTGTGGAGGTTCCAGCTCTCACCGAGACCAAACAGGCGGATCTTCTTGCCCAGGCGATTATCCGAGGCCGGCCGTATTCGTCACCATCGGAAATTGCGACGTCGAGAGACGTTAATGGGAAAATTGCATTTGGAAATCCATTACTTTATCCCGACTTCAAGGTTCCCGGGAAAGCTAATATGACCTCGTTGGAGTGGTCGGACGCCGCTGCGGAGGAGGCCTTTGCAAGGGTTTACAACTCAGCAACCGTTCGCTCCCGGAATTTCCGTATTTGGGTGGTAGGGCAGGCGGTTTCATCGACTAATTCTTCAAACTCATCACCCGAAGTGCTTTCCGAAGTCCGTAAAGTTTACACAGTTTTTGTAGATCCCGGAAAGCGAAATTCGGACGGGTCAATCAATAGCGCTGAATTCAAGATTTCAATACTCCATGAAAACGATTTTTAGAATACTTTTTGCCTTCGTGGTATCCTGGAGCTTGTGCCATGCGCAGGGCGAACAAGACAAAGTTCCGACCGGGTTCATACGCCTCGTGAATTGTGTGGCGGAAGGTAAGGGAACTTTAAAGCTGGAGATAGATGGTAAAGACATGCGCTCTCAGGGATACAAACTTGGAGATGCTACAGGTGGCATCGCTCTGGGACCTGGCGGACGCAAAATAACGATCAAGAAGGAAGGTGTGGAGGAGGGAAGCACCACGATTCAATTGGAAAAAGACCAAACCGTCACTGTGATTCCATACGCCGAAAAAATCCCGGCAACTGATGAGAGTCCCGCGCATCTGGCCATTCGGATTCTCCGCCTCAAGCAGCGCACTGTGGAGAGTGCTCGAACGGCTACTTTTGTTTCAGTTTCCGGCATGCCGGAACTAAAGGCTGAAGTGCAAGGGTCGGATAGCAACTGGTCCAGCGCTTTTGTGAAGCGTCTTTCGATCTCAGAGGTGTCTTTGACTAATTCGGTGGGTTATGCCCCCGTGAAGATTAATGGAAGCCCCGGAAAGCCCATCCCAATCGGCGGTCTTGGAAATTATGTGATTGTTCTCTACGACGACACGGAAGGCAAGGTGCAGTCGCTGTATTTCCGCGACTTCAAGTTCCTCAGCGCGGACTGATGGATTTTCGTCTTCTGGAAACGCTCGTGGTGAGTTAGGACGATCCCATGCGCCGCCTCCGTAATGATCTGCCCTACACTTTCCGTCCGCCGAAGTCGGGTTCCTGGTTGCGTCCCCTCGGGCTGGCGGTGAACCGGGCGGGGCATCTGTCCCGCAAGTATCGGATCGCGAAGATCGAGGATCAGGGATTCGGCCGTGTCCGTGAACTGGCGGAAGCGGGCCATTCGGTTCTGCTTGCTCCGAACCACTCGGATCACTCGGACCCGCATGTGGTGATGGAGCTTGTGGCGCGATCCGGATTGAGCGCGTTTTTCATGGGGGCGCGGGAGATTTTCGAAGTGAACCGGGTCGCCGCGTGGGCCTTGCAGGGCATGGGGGTCTTTTCAGTGGATCGCGACGGACCCGACCTGTCCGCCATCAAGACCGCCATCAAGACCGCCATCACTTTGCTGGAAAAAGGGGGCGATCCGCTGGTGATTTTTCCCGAGGGCGAGATCTATCATCACCACCGCAGGCTGGATCCGTTGAACGAGGGTGTCGCGTCGATCCTGCTCAAGGCCGCCGCGCGCCTGCCGGATGGGTGAGAGCGGCGGAGCGAATGGCGCATGAATCGGGCGGTTTAAAAAGCGCATGGCAAAAACGAGGTGGCGGATCATTTTTGGCGTGGCGGTTGTGTTAGCTCTCGATGCGGTCTTTCATGC
>Ga0123337_10002012_pt1 | contig 24211 bp, 22 predicted proteins | sample frozenSSSSmetaG_FD_89792 | JGI IMG/M metagenome (GOLD analysis project Ga0123337, IMG submission 89792) | Glacier valley bacterial and archeal communities from Borup Fiord, Nunavut, Canada, to study Microbial Dark Matter (Phase II) -... | ecosystem: Environmental > Aquatic > Freshwater > Ice >...
CATACCGAGCTTGCCGGCTCGCTCACCCTGTCAAGCTTTTATTGAAATTATTTGCGTTTAAATCGCTGAAAATCAGTCATTTATGCACTAAGCTGACGCGAATGCGTTCGATCCCAAAAAATGACAGGATGAGTGTCGTAACAGCAATTACGATAAAATGAACGAGATAGATCGGGTAGGAGAGCTCTCCAATTTTTCGGTCATCCTTTTGATTTCCAAATGCAAAAAATAGGACAGGAATTAGCAGTGCCCATAGCAGATATGACAATAGCATGGATGTTTCTTGGCCAAGGAGGCGCCCGGCGTAACCGGTGGCCCGTGCCTCGAGATTGAAGAATAAAAGTAGTGAAACGCTGCCAAGGACGTATGATAATCTCGATACGCATCTAAGGCGGCAGTGATGGTGATAGGGGGTGGTCTTCGAATAAAGTCGATATCCGAGCATGCCTAGAATGAACAAACTGCACTCAAAGGGGAAGAAGCGATAAGTCCATGGATCACGCGCTTCACCCATGTATAAATAAGTGAGCAGGCGTGATCCGAGTGCGAAGATGGCAACGAGTGTCAGCCATCTGCTACGCAAGCGATTCAAATATGGAGCAAAAGCATAAAAGGCAAGTTCGACTCCTACAGACCAGCATTGTGGAATCAGGAGGTAGTGCCATAGCGGATTCTTATCATTCCAGAAGTTTGCGGTGAGGCCGATTCCTTGTCCTGAGTCGTGACTCAGGAACATAATCCAGTCTTGGCCGATCAGGGTTAAATTGGAAGCGGCAGCTAAGAGAAAGCCTGTGGTTCCATTTTGTGCAAGCGGATGGGAAGTGTAGGGGGTCAACAAAAGCCATTGGTGCCATAATAGTCCGGTGGTCAAGCACGCCAAGAGCGTCAGAACAAGTGTGATCCAATAGGGGGGGAGGATTCGCATCAAGCGGCTTTTATAAAAGTCGCGTGGATTTTCATATCGCGTCGATAGTACCATCGCCATATAGAAACCTGAGATCATGTAAAAAATCTGAACCGCTTGCCTACCGTCATGCATGCGCCAAGGAAATACGGACCCGCCCGAGTGGCTTGCTATTACACATAATGCCAAATAAACTCGAAGAATTCCCATTGATTTTCAAGGTGGATCTGGCAGAGGGAATCGTTGTACGGTGGAACTGGCTAGACGAGGTAAGTCTCGCTGTTTTTTATTCAGACGTTCCCAGTGACCCTTATGGTGCCTTAGTGCTGTTTTCGTCGCTTGGACACCCAACGGTTCCAGCAATCCTGTTCCACGAGGATCGTATTTACAAAGGTATCGGCATAGACCACGTAATTTTTGGACTTCATGAAATCAATGATCTCGGTCATTTTTCTCACATTCGCATTGGTTATTGTCTCGATGCAAAACGCTTCTGGTCTGTAGGTGGTGAAATCAAGGGTTTCGAGAATGGCCATATCCATTCCCTCTGTGTCGAGGGAGATTAAATTCGGGCAGCCTGATGGGAAATTGCGGGCGATGACAGAGTTGATGGACTGGACTTCGACCTGAAGTTCTTGTGTCAGTAATAGTCCCGCTTGCAGTTGTTCGTCCCTGATGGTTTCGGAGAACGTGTTCATGGTCGGATCGTTGAACACGTAGAACTTGAGGTTGCCGGTGGAACCTGCTGCGATCCCGATGTTGAGACAGGTATCCCGCGGGCGGCCGGCCTTGATGTTCTGGCAAAGGCGGGGATCCGGCTCGATACAGACTCCTTGAGCTCCTGCCTTGTAGAAAAGGTAGGTGTTGCTGAGATAAGTGGGGTGGTGGGCTCCGATGTCCAGATAGGTGGGGTGAGGAATATCCAGCAGGCTGAAGAGGAAGTGGAGGATGCTGTCCTCTCCGCATTGAGCGTAGGTGGTTTGATAGTCCTCCCGGCGAAGAGCCGCGCCCAGTCGTTTTAGTAGTCGGATTCCTTTCATGATATTAAGTTCCAAGGGATTACGGGGGCAATTAGTCCAGGACGCTTGATGGTCCATAACGGAGAATCGCTCAGCCCGCCTTGAATGTTGAGAAAGATCTGGGGCGCGTTCTGGCCGGGCTCAAAGAGCCACTGCCGGTGATGGAGTCCGCCAATCAATTCAATGCGATAGACGCCTTCGTTCAGCAACCGCGTCGGAATACGGCTGCGGAGTTTGATCGGCCCAGGTTCGATGGAAGGCCAATCATCAGGATGGGTGTCTGTCTGATAGGACCAATAAAGTAGCTCACCACTTTCGGAATAGATGGCGTAGCCGATGGTGAGGGCTGGATCCACCGAAGCGGCGTCGGCTTCGATGTGGACCCACATTTCGCCGTCATTGGAAGCCGGAGCGGGAATCGCATTCCCATCCTTGCTACCGAGATAAAAGCGGCGGGGGGCGAACCACGCGTTGTCGAACTGGGCATCCCTGCGTGTCCACTGGGAACGTGCGGAGATTTCGGAATCGTCGTTGCCGAACAGATAGTCCCGGATCACGCCCCGTAGGTCGGTGCTGTCTGTTTTGACCCGGCCCCCGTCCAGCTGGATGACCCGCGAGCAAAGCTGCTCAACGGCGTTCATTTGATGGCTCACAAACAAGACCGTGCGTCCGCCGGAGGAGACCTCGCCCATTTTGCCAAGACACTTCTTTTGGAATGTTGCGTCGCCCACGGCCAGAACTTCGTCCACCACCAATATTTCAGGTTCGAGGTGTGCCGCCACGGCGAACGCCAGGCGCATGTACATCCCGCTCGAATAGCGTTTGACCGGAGTGTCGAGGAACTTCTCCACTTCGGCGAAGTCCACAATCTCGTCGAACTTGCTTTTGATTTCCAACCGGCCCATGCCGAGGATGGAACCGTTGAGATAGATGTTCTCCCGCCCGGTCAGCTCGGGATGGAAGCCTGTGCCCACTTCCAGCAGGCTTGCGACACGACCCTCAAGTTCCATGCGTCCCGTGGTGGGCTGGGTGATGCGGCTGAGAAGCTTGAGCAGTGTGGATTTGCCCGCGCCATTGCGACCGATGATGCCGACGGCCTCGCCTTGGTTGATTTCAAAAGAGACGTCTCTGAGTGCCCAGAAATCTTCGGTGGATTGATGTTTCGCGGTTTCCGTTTTGCGGCCCCCCAGCAGACCTCCCACCTTGGAGGAGAGGACTTCGCGGATGGTCTTGTAGCGGCCGCCCTGTTGCTGGTGATGCAACTGGTATTTTTTACCTAGGTTTTCGACGCGAATGACGTTTTTACTCATAATCAGATGACGTCGGCAAACGCGCGTTCGGTTTTACGGAAATACCAGATACCGCCCGCAGCAATCAGGAAGACCAAGGCCAGGGAGATTGCAAAACCACCCCAGTCGAAGAAGACGGCCTTGCCGGTGATGGCCCAGCGGAATCCATCGATGACTCCGACCATCGGATTGATGGAGTAAAGAAGACGCCATTTTTCAGAGATCACACTGCTGCTGAAGCCAACAGGCGAAATGTAGAGTCCGAACTGGACTACAAACGGAATCACGTAACGGAAATCCCGGTATTGGACATTGAGCGCTGCCAACCAGACGCCGGTGCCGAATGCCGTCAGGAAAGTAATGGCGGTGAACGGGATGATGAGCAGGAGATGCCACGTGGGTGCGATGCCGTAGTAGAACATCATGACGGCGAGGATGCAGAAAGAGATCAGGAAGTCCGTGAACGCAACAATGATGGCACTCGCCGGAACCACCAGACGCGGAAAGTAGATCTTCGAGATCATATTGGCATTGCCGATCAGACTGTTGCTTGCCTCGGAAAGTGCGGATGCGAAGAATTGCCAGGGCAGCATGGCGGAAAAGACCAGGATGGGGTAGGGAACTCCCTCGGAGGGCATTTTCGCAAGCCTGCTGAAGATCACGACGAAGACTATCGTGGTCAGGACCGGTCGTATCACCGCCCAAAGTACTCCGATGACGGTCTGCTTGTAACGAACGAGAATGTCACGCCAGGAGAGGAACAGGAACAGTTCCCTGTATTTCCAGAGATCTGACCAATAGTGGCGTTCGGCTTTTCCGGCTTCTATGATTAATCGGCTCAAGGTTTGTTGGGAGGTTGGTGGACGGAGAATAATGATGATTTTCTGCGCCAACGCCTCATGAGGTCGGGGCGGGATGCACAGATTGTTTCTTCAGAATGAATGGTTCCTTCCGGCGGACGAGGTATGCCGGCAACGGCAGGTTGTTCTCGAGCAGGCGGAGCGTCGCGGCTCCGAGCAGGATCCCTTGGCTCGCGGAATCGAAATCACCGTAAACGAAGACCCAGAAGAGCACGCCTGCGATCATGGGAACTCCAATGAAAAGTGAGACCGAATACCATTCCGTCCCTCGACAGCGTTGGATCTGGCGGTGGGCGTGGACTGCCAATCTGATGAAGCCGATCATGATGACGAGAAGTCCCACGTAGCCGATCGTGCGGATGGTCGTGACGGGGCCGCTGTGGTAACCGCCGTTGATCATCATGTTTTCCTGTCCCGAAGTCAGTCCGCTCATTTCGGTCCTCCCGCCTTTGACGGCATTGACCGACTGCATACGTTCGAGGTCGGATTTGGAGAAGCCGAGACCGTCTCCTAACCATTTGTTTTTGATCCACTTGTCCGTGAACAGTGCTTCACGCCACATGGTGAGTCGCCACTCGGTGGAGTTTTCGGCGTCTTTCTCATAACGTTCTTCCCAGGTTCCGGGGAGGAAGGTCAGGGTCCGCTGGACGTTGGGGGGCAAAGGGGCGATAAGATTGACAAATGCCAGCACCGCGAGCGAGAGGGTGCCGAGCACGATGGAGGTAAAAAAACCTTTGATGCCGTTCCAGTAACAGATGCCGATCAGGTAGGTCAGACCGACAATGATGAGCTGTGAGCGGAAGCCACTGAATGCGGCTGCGACGAGGGAAAAGAGGATGACCGGCATCCAGAGCGGATGGAAACAGGCCCGGATCGGGGAGATACGACTGACCAGCCAAGTGGCCGACGTTATCGAAATTCCCCGGACGAAGGAAATCCGTGACGCATCTCCTGTGGCAATCTCCTCATTGGCGGTCGCAACGTCCGTGGAAAAGCTGGCACCCAGATAGAATCCGATGGAAGGAAACAATTTGCCGACCGCTCCCAAACCGAAATTGATGAGGGAGCCTAGTATCGATAGGCGGACCCACCAGCGCAGATCACCCGGGGCAACATGAAGTACCGAAAGCAGCAATGCGACCGCACAACTGATGCCGAAGAGGATGTAAGGCTTGCCACCCACTGAACTGCCTCCGAACAGGTTCAAGCCCACGGGATTTCTCAAATACACTTGGACCACGCAGGCGATGACCAGAACACACCAAAACTCCAGTTCGGTGAAACGGGCCCGGATGGGCAGACGGCGCATGAGGAACAACAGCGTGCAGAACCCAAGAACAAGGCCTTGGGCCATCAGGGTGGTGGTGAAGTTTCCTGGTATTGGGAGGACCAATCCGAGCGAACTTGCAAATGGAAGCAGTAGCCAGATCCGTCGGCCGAGGGCGAGGCAGACGGTGAGAACGAGTCCGCCGAGGACCCATGCGACCACTTCAAATTGTGCCGTCGCCGCGGCGACGCCAAGGTAAAGCGCGCCGAACGCGGCGAGCACGACGATGAGGATGGCTTTGAGTTTACTGGAGTCCATGGAGAAGGGGCGGTGGGCAGAGCGGGGAGCGCGGGAAAGGTATCTCGTTATGCCAGTGGGGACATGGGGGATTTGAAATTGGGAAATGAGGGTCTCGTTTTCAGTGACTTGAAAATTTTGGGAGGTTCACCATGCTTCAGGTGGCGGGAAAACCGTCCTTCCGAGCGATCTTCCGGCCCTCCTCACAAGTGCGATCATGGTGGAATCTCAACAGAGCAAAGCCCAGCAGAATGATCGCAGTGAGACCCATGACCGGACGGTAGTAAGGTTGATAGGTGGGACGATATTGGAGTCGCAGCGGCGTGGCTGCTGTGACGGTTGGATTTGCAAGATCGATGCGAATGCCGTGGAGTTCGGTTTCATGAACCGGGTTCCACACCTGGCCGTCGATGGAATATTTCCACCCCGGATTGAAGGATTCCATGAGCGTGATGGATTTGACGCTGGCGGGCAACGCGATATCGCGGCGGTTCGGCGACGAAAGTTTGGGAAAGAGCGGCCGCTTGCTTCCATCCGCCATCGTGGCCGTGCAACTGCTCTGAAACGAGAGGTTTTTGTAGAGAACCAGCTCTTTTGAATCGATGATTTTTTCCCATCCCGTCATATTGACCGGATCCTTTCCCGGGGGAGCGAGCAGGTGGGAGAAGCCGGAATTCGCGCAGCGCAGGGGGGCATGGCTGCTCCCGGCGTAAGGATCAATTCTCCGGGGTGTCACGGTTTCGTATCCATCGGCAAAACGAATGGCGTAGGCGGACGGGGTGTTGAGACGCAGATAGTCAATATCCGAAGTGTCGTCGTAGAGCACGGAACCGTTGCCGACTGCCTGTTTGAGCCCGGTTGCCCATGCGGGCTCGGCATACAAGCCGTCTCCGGGTGGTTTGTCGGAGAGGGTCACCCAGGTATTGGCGAAGAGAAGCAATTCACCAAAAGTGCAAAGAGCGACCAGCACCGCAAAACGCGGCGCGTTGCGACTTTGGTTGTGAATGCGGGAGCAGGCGGTCAGTCCCATCCCCAGCAGAACCAACATGGCGAGGTTGCGCGGCGCCCAGACCATCGAATCTTTTAACAGGTTGTCGGATCGCGATAGCATCCAATCGATCCGCGATCCCTTGTTTTCCGGAAGTTTTGCGAGGACGATTTCATGCAGTCTGCTTTGCAGCCATGGCTCCTTGATTGCGATCGCAGCGCTGCCGATGAGCCACGCGCCAACGACTACGGAGAGGATGATTATGGCGCGTTTCCAGACCTTGGAAGGCGGCTCGTTTGCGATGGTGGCCAGATACCACGCCGCTAACCAAGCCGCGCCCAGTGCGAAGATCGAAGTGCAACGGCTGTAGAGCCATTGGTCGGCCGGGGTGAAAGGTAGAAGCAAACCACAGACCAACAGCGCTTTGGCGGCAAGTGGTGCCTGACTCCTCCAACAAGCCAACGCGGAGAGCAGGAAGGCGACCCCTCCCATGAATTTGATCGAGAACAAGTCGAGCTTGAACACCTTCATCAGATCGAGGCACTGGGGCGTTCCCAGGCTCGTGGGAAACACGCAGGTAACCAAGGTGGGGAGAGCCGCGAGCGTATCGACCCAGTGCCTTGCTGGCAATTCCTTGCTGCCGTTTAACAACGCCGGGACGGTTTCCACGACGACGTCCAAGGCAAAGACCGCCCCGAAGATTCCGGCGATGGCGTAAGGAAGGACAGGCTTCCATGCGTGCCGGAGATTCCAACGTTGATCGGATTCCCACCAGTCCGCCGCGGCCAGCAACATCACAAACAGGACGACGAACACGCACGCTTGCAAGTGCCCGCCTCGGAACGCCAGCGCGATGAATGCAACCGATGGCAAATCAATGAGACGGCCGGATTTTTTCGCCCTGAGCAAGGACCACACAATCCACGGAGCCCAGCACATCGCGCCGAGCACCCATCGGTGCTCGATCCAAATGATGAACTGGGAATAGAATCCAAACGCGATCACTCCGATCAACGCATAAGCTGCGGGGATTTTCTGTTCACGGAGCAGCATGAGCATGCCCAGCCCGGCGAGGGCGAACTGCAGGATGATGCCGGTGTCCCAAGCAGTCCAGAAGGGGAGAATGCGGTAGAGCTGATGCCGCCAGTCACCCGGGCAGATCATCGTGTTTTCTACAATGGAGGTGCCGCTATGGGTGTAGGGATTCCAGCCGATGTAACCGTCCTGCCGGAGGCTTAGATAAACCGACCAGTCATAGGGAAGATACTGGGAAATGGCGTCATAGGTGAAGGCGTTGTGGACTTCGATTTTCCCAGTGCTGGCCCATGGACGCAGCAAAGATTCGAGAATATCCAAGGGCGCTAGAACTTTGCCTTGAAAAATCACAGGCCAGAAGAAGACCACGACCAGAGCAAGCCACAGACCGGCGGCGAGTACAAAGGGTTTACGGGAAGTCATGACAATCGGGGGGGGTAAGAAGGTGCTTGTCGCCGCCTTGAAAATGACGCCAAGGATCCGGAGGGACGACTACCGCGATTCAGTCACCGCCTTTTTTCGGACGGGTGATGTCCTGCCAGTGGAGCAGTGCGAGAGCGTGATTGAAGCGTTGCGCCGCGGCCATCGAGTCAAGGATTACGGCCATCGCAAACAAGAGCAGCGCGAGGATGGAAAGGCCGGATGCGAGGATCGCCAGCGGGAAGTGGGTGATCTTTGATGTGCGGAAAAATTCCACGACGGGGATGCTACCTGTCGCAAGGGCGGCAACGGCGAAGGTCAGCGAACAAAGGCTGAAAAAGAGCAGTGGCCGATAGTTGACAAAGATGGAAAAGATCGTCTTGAGGACGAGGACACCATCGGTGATGGTGTTGAGCTTGGAGAAGGAACCCTCGGGGCGGTCGCGATAGTCGGTGGGCAGTTCGATGATGGAGTAGCCCTTGTCCAAGGCATGGATGCTCATTTCTGTTTCCAGCTCAAAGCCGTCGGCCAGGATCGGATAGTTTTTCACGAAGCGCTTGGACATGATTCGGTAGCCGGTGAGAATGTCTTCGAGCGAACCTTTGAACAGGGCGTTGATGAGCCAGCGGACGAGATTATTACCGAAGTCGTGCATCGGGCGTTTGTTCTCACGTTTGTAAACGCCTGAGCTGTGGCGATTGCCGCAGACGATGTCGGCCCGCCCGTCGAGCACCGGGGCCAGCAGGGTGTGCAGATCGCTGGCAGGGTATGTCATGTCGGCATCGACCATGACATAGATGTCGGCGTCGACTTCCAGGAACGCCTTGCGCACCGCGGAAGCCTTGCCCTTGCGTGGTTCTTCCAGCAGGCGACCTTTGCAGCCGAGTGCCTGATAGGCGGCACGGGCCATCTCGTTGGTCCGGTCCTTCGATGCGTTGTCAATCACATAGATTTCTGCCTCGGGACACGCGCTGAAGAAGTCCTTCATCGTGTCAACAATCGTCAATTCCTCGTTGTAAGCGGGCAGGATGATGGCGATGGATTTCGACATGGGAGGGTGATGATATTAAGGGGAGATTGGAGATTCATCCGTGTAAATCCGTTTCATCCGTGGTTGATCCATCTTTGGTTTTCACTGGTGAAGGGACTCTGGCGACACCTTCGATCGTGCGGCGGGCGAAGGTGAATTTGGCGAGGCTGAAGATGACCACGTTGGTGAGCTGGATGAAGACGTAATGGACAGGAATCACCGAGACCAAAAAGGTGTAAAGTCCCCAATCGAGCACTCGGGTGGCAAGGATGCCGGTGGCGAAGATGGCGAACTGGGAGGCGAGGCTCTTGGAGGCGTCCCGCTTGAAGACGAAGAGGATGCAGGCGAAGAAGTTGATGGTGACCTGGACGACCAGGACCAGCGCGTAGGCGTTGGGTTTGGGCCAGTGGAGTCTCTCTATCAGGAAAAAGTTCAGGGGGATGGCGATCAGGAATGCCGGAATGCCCGCTGCGAGGAAACGCAGGAGCTTGAGGAGGTTGGCAGGCATCGGGAAAAATGGGGCACGATGGCGCGGTCCCGCCAGGACCGCCCTACCTTGATCAGGGCGTCGGAGGCATGACCGCGCTGATGGGGGCGTTCCGCCGGATGAGGGTCCAGGGTTCCCTGCCCCGGTCGTTCCGGGTCAGATAGTATTCCGTGGCAATGATGGAGAAGCGCGGGTCGTTTGCAAACTCCCGTCCGAGACGGAGATAACTGCCATTGATCGCTCCAGCGAGGATGAGGAACTCCGGCCCCCGTGCCGCCAGATCGTCCAGCGTGACATCAGCGGGGAAAAAACGGACGTGGCGTTTCGAGGAGCGGGTGCCCCAGAGGTGGATCAGGTTCTGATCTCCGTTTGCCATGATGCCGACTTCGTGGACTTGAGGCGGGATTTTTGCGACAAGGGATCTGCCCGCCGTGGCGCGTTCCTGAAACGCAAGGTAGGGATCCAGATAGGAAGACAAACTTGGGTAGAAACGGGATATGGTGCGGGCAGGCCAGAGCGGACGGCCGGGAGACAACACGAGCGGAGCCAGCGATGCGAGAATCGAGCAGACGGACGCTCCGATGATCCACCGGCGTGGCAATTGAACCAGGCCTGCGATGCCCAGCGGAATCATGAGAACCAGGAAACCAAGGAACGAGCGGCCGAGGGTGGAGGGAACGACCTGAACCATCACTATGGCAATGCCGGCCATTCCCGCCAATGCTGATAGGAACGGCCAAAGGGGCATTCCGCGATATTTCCGCAAGGCAATCACCGTGCCGATGCCGATCGCCAGGGCCGTGACAAAACCGAGTGAGGCACCATCCACCACGGGTACTTCGCGGCAGGTGAGGTTGAAGCGGGACGGCAGATCGTGAAGGCCGATTCGATGGATGAATGAATCGGCGAATTCCTCGGTCTGCCTTGCGAAGGGATTGACCGGAGGTTGGAATACGCTCCAGACCATCATCACGCCGCCCATCCAGATGTTGCTCCACGGCGGGCCGAGGCTGAATCCACCGTCGCCTGCAGGTCCCGTAGCACTCCCATAGTGGGCGTAATTCGACAAAAACGTGGGGACCGGCGAGCAAATCACGGCGATCACGGCGGCAGGCAGCGCCCATTTCCATCGGACTTTTGCGAGCGGCTTGCTACTGGAGAAAATCGCCCAGAGCACCCAGGGCAGTGCTAGCACTGCGAAATGGGGTTTGGTGTTGGCTGCCAGCGCGAGTGCGATCCCGCTGGCAAGGATGTCGCGGAACTCCCGCTGCTTCTCGAAGTGGAGAATGAAAACCAGGCTCATGGCGATCAGTGCCGCGGCCCACACATCGTTCATGGTGCTGGAGGCTTGCAGGACGAATCCCACCGAAGCCGTAGGGATGAGCGCCAGCCACCTTGCCAGACTGCGCTCGGCTCCCAGATTCACGGCAACGAGCACCATCGACAGGTAGAGGAGGATCCACGAAATCAGGCCGCCAAGCCACAGCAGGCGGAAACCGGAAATCAGGTAGAGCGGCGAATTGGCAAACCCCCACACCGGCGTCATGAAGTTGAGGCGGGCGTCCGGATTGTCCACGTAGACCACGCTGCCTTCCTGCAACCAGATCAACATGCGGGGAATCCGGTAGCTCACCGAATCGAGAACGGCTGGCAGGTAGAGAATGCCCGCGAGACTCACAAGGCCGATGAGGAGGAGAACCGGTGGAAACCTGAGGTCGTCCAGGAGAGCCTGGCGCTCATCCGCTTTCGTTCTCGTCCAATTCCTGGCGACGTGCCATCCGCATCCCGCAAGGAGGGGAATGCTGGCCCAGCCGATCCATTGATAGCCATGCGCGAAGGACAGGCCCCAGCCCAGGAGCACCATTCCGGTGAGATAGATCAGCCAGGATTCGAAAAGCAGTCGGTGGGCGGACACGGAAGTCAGAGGCTGTCTTAAAAATGGCAGGGACCGTTCTCCGCAACGGTCAGGCGAATGGAGGGCGAATGAATCAGCCCATGAAATGCTTGAAATCCGTTCATGGTCGCCTATTCAGGTCCCATTCTCGCGGACCGCCCGGAGGTCGATCCCTGCCTTCGCGCATTTTTCAGACAGTCTCTCAGAGGAAAAAGGAACGGCGCTTGGTTTGATAGAGGACTTCCTCTGTGAGCCGGCGCTGGGAGCGGATCAATTCGGCGAAGATGCCGGCGATGACGAGTGCGAGCCCGAAGACCGCGAGAATGGCCAGCAGGATGAGCGACGGAAGGTGGGTGCGGGTCGGATTCTGTCTTTCCAGCCAGTAAATGAGGGCGAGGAAACGAATGCCGAGCGCGCCAGCAGCCAGGAAAAGCGGCAGGGAAATCGTTAGAAAAAAGCGCCCCGGGCGGTAGAGGACGTACATGGAAACCATCGTCGAACCGGTTTTCCACACGTACTGGGGGATTGAGCGGAACAACCGCGAGTCACGCGTCTTCGGGTTGGTCCGGATATCCACGGACGCGATGCGCAAGCCGTTGTTTCCCGCTTGGATGAGAGTCTCCATGCAATAGGAAAACTTCGAGTAGAGGAATATCCGCTGGCAGGTCTCGCGGGAGAAGGCGCGGAAGCCGGAAGGGGCGTCGCGGACGGTGGTCTTGGAGATGCTGCGGAGCGTGGCGCTGCCGAGGAGTTGCAGGATTTTCTTGATAGGGCTGAACTCGGGGTGGTCCATGATGGGACGGCAACCGACTACCAGATCGGCACGGCCTTCGAGGATCGGTCGGACAAGGAGCGCCACATCCGCGCCGCAGTATTGGTTGTCGCCGTCGGTGTTGACCACGATGTCCGCTCCATGGGCGAGGGAAAAATCGACGCCCATGCGGAAGGCGGTGGCAAGGCCGCGGTTGCTGCCGAGGGAAAGGACGTGGTGCGCTCCGCATTCCCTGGCGACTTCGGCGGTGCGGTCGGTGCTGCCATCATCGATGACGAGGTATTCGATGCTGTCGATGCCTGGAATTTCGCGAGGAAGGTCGGCAAGTGTTTGGGGAAGAGTGTGCTCTTCGTTCAAACACGGAATTTGGATGAAGAGTTTCAAAGAGTCCGGAAGTTTGCGGCTAGAGGAGGCCTCGCCTCATGAAAAGGCTTTCACATACCTTGTTTCGCATTCGAACAAACCATCCCCACGCTTGATGGTTTCGCTTTTTGCAAATCCGCGCATCATTTCGAAGTCTTCCGGGTGGAAACTGTCCGCACTGGCGACGTGGCGCTTGGAGCTGCGGGGGGCGCGGGTGATCCGATCGGCGTCGGAGACTCCGGTGATTTTGTCGAGAATGACGAGAGCATCGCCCTCGAAGGTGACGCGGCGGGAAAAGAGATACGTCCGCTGGGGTTTTTTGAAGATGACGAGGCGCTTGAGGCTGCGGATCAGTCGTCTGCCTAGCAGAAAACTTCCGATCCGCAGGACGATGTGTTTGCCCGGCGAACTGACGAACTCCTTGTGGGCGACGAGGTAACCCTCGCAGGTGGTCGATTCGTCCGTGCTTCCGACCGTCCAGTCATTGCTCGACCAGTGGCTGACAAAGAGCTTTCCGGAACTCTCCACGATCCATCCGAAGTCATTCGCGCAGGTGCCGTCCGGCCAGACGGCGGTGGCGATGGATCCCTTTCGGGTGGAGATGAGCGCGCAGGCGCCACTGGCGGATTTTAGCAGCGCATGGCCGGAGCCGGGTTGGCGCGATGGCAGCGGAGTGAGGTGTTCTGACGAAGTGACTGATGGGGCATCCGCTTTTTCCAGCAGAAGTAGCGCCCGGAATACCGAGTGACCGATGTAGTGGCTCCAGTAGCGGTCGTCCACGGCATCGAACGGATGAAAGGATCTCGCGTGCCGCCTGTTGAAGATTCCACGGACGACAGCGGACGACCTGCCGGAAGAGGGAGCTTCTTCGAGGGCGAGGCGGACGAGGCCGTAGGGGACGAAATAGTCGGTGTTGCGGGAATTGTGCATGCCCGCCGCGCCGATGGGGCTGAGAACGAACCAGGCGGTGTAATCCGCAGCCATCGTGATGGCCTGGCGCACGCGGGAGTCGCCGGTTTGATCGAAGAGGTCCCACAGGCAATCGATCGATACGGACAGGTAGCCGAGATCGGGGCCGTCGTATTCGGGAAACCAGCCTTCCCCGTGCTGGAGCGCGAGGGTTCTTGATAGAATCTGTTGGAACTCCGGTTCCGCGATGAGCGAGGCATCGAGCGAACGGATGACGGACAGGGCGGCGGTGCCGGCGATCTGCTGGTTCGCGGCCTCCGCTTCGAACCGGGTGAGGAGCTGGCGCGCGGCGATGACGAGGCCCGGGCGGACATCGGCGAGCGTGACGATTCCCTGCTGGCAGAGTTTCGCGACGGCGAGTGTGGAGAATGCGACAGGAGGATATCCTTGTTCGTATGGGTAATATTCCTCGAAGGCACCGTGCAGGACCGCGCGCTGGTTCCAGAAACGGGCGGAGGCGGCGGCCAGTTCGCGGAGTTGGCCGCCGGTGGAGGATGCCAGCGGAAGATCGGCCGCGATCGACAGGGCGTAGCCGGCCTGTTGGAGAATGATGGAGGGGAAATCGCGGATCTTGTAGTGCCACCAGTTGCGGTCGCAGGCACCGTGGAACGGAGCGCCGGGATCGCGTGAAATCTGAGTCAGGATCCGGGGCAGGATCTGTTTGGCCGTGGCTTCGAGGAATCGTTTGACGTCGTTCATCGGGCGGCCCAGTCAGGCGTGTGTGGCTGCATGCGGAGGTCCTTGAGGCCTTTCCGTTTGGCTGGCTTGCTGGCGTTTTTCCATGCGAGGCGGAGCTGATTGAAAACCGGCCCGAGGATTTTTTCCGGGATGTGTTCCATGGTCCAACGGGCAAGGGGTGTCCGGCAGACGATGAAGAGGGTGGAGATGACGATTTCCACCAGGATGCGAGAGGCTCCGGTGCCGACCGGACTGAGTCCGTAATCAGGGGCGGCCAGGCCGAGTTTCCGCCGCCATTGGTTGCGGAGGTAGCCACCCCGTTTTTTGAAATCGATCATGTGGCCGTGCATGCCGGAGGCTTCCAGGACATCCATCGGCTCCAGCGCCAGCAGGCCCTTGTCCAACATCTCTTGGATGATGCCGGTCATTTTTGACGTGCGGGAGGCGACTACGGAAAATCCCTGGCCGAGGCTTTCGAACTTGGGCGACCACGCGTCTCCAACAGAAAGATCGGTGAACTCATTGGCGAAGTCCATGCTTTGCAGGCTGGTCTGGGTGACGAAAAACGGGATGAGGAAATTATAGTAAACTTTTTTCGAGCGGATTTCGCGACCGGAGGCGGTGAGGATTTCCAGATGTCCGGGCCACTCGCCGGCACGCCATTTGAGCGAGGTGATGGAGTCGTCTCCGGCTACTTTGTTAGCGCGGAGCAGGGAACGGATGGCGCGTCGGTCGAGGGCGGTTCCGGTGTAGGGGCCGAGCACGTATTCGACCTGAGCCGCCCAATCAAAACCACCGTGCTGGAGGACGCGGAGGGCGGCGCTTTGTTCCGGCAGGCAGGTCATCGCATAGCGCTCGCCCGGAACGAAAGCCTGCATGGCGTCTAACATTGAGAGTGGCACATAGACGGACTGGGCGCAGGAAAGCACTTCCTCACGATTGCGGGCGATGAACCAGGAGGCCTGTTCCGGAGAGGGAACACCTTGTTTCGCGAGCACGGCTCCATCAATGCGACCCGATTCCAACAGATGGATGATGACCGCGCTGGTCACTCCTCCCGACGCACCCATCCGCCTGGTCCGGGGGTCGGCAGCATGGCCGGTCCACAGCCGGTCGATATGTCCGACGCGCCAGTCCGTGGGGAGTTTGCCGAAATGATCCTGATAGAGCTGCGGGTAATCCACCCCTTTGCCGGGGCAAGCGGTCCAGGCAAGTTCCGGTAGATCGCAGTCATCGGAAAAAGCAGGAATCACACCACCCGCCGAAGCGGTCATGTGCGCGGTTCCGGTTTTGGCCAAGGCAACGCAGGCACCGCAACCCGTGCAGATACCGGTCCTGACGACCTGTGTTTCCAACCTGGAAGTGAAATTCATGAGCAGCGGATGCCGGGCCGGCCGGCTTGCCAGTCAGGCTTCATTGGACGGAAGATGCGCCACCGCCCGGGCGACGCTCCCGTCCGCACGCTGCCGCCCTTGGTTGCAACCGTCGGAAACGGCGGAACCTGTTGGGTTTTCTGCGGGTTTATTTGCAACACATGGAGGCTGCATGAAAGAAGAGTGGAACAGCGGAAGATTTGTTCAAGAAAAAATGAACAAACGGGTGGATTGCGGATTGTGGATCGAGGGTGGTCATGAAAGGCTGTGGACCAGCGATGGAAATCTTGAAAAAGCTTCTGAGTGACCGGCGGTTTCACCGCTTGGCGGGCGGGGTGCTGGTGCTCGGAACCGGAGCGCTCTTGTTGGTATGGAAAATGGGGGTCGATGCCGCTGTTTTGAAGACGGCATGGAAACAGACTGAAGTGTTTCTGATGGACCGGCCCTGGCTGCTGTTTGCGGGACTGGTGATTTTGCCGGCATTGCCGGTGCCGACCAGCGCGCTGCTTTTCCTGGCTGGTACGGTATGGCACGATCGGCCGATCGTGGCCTGCGGAATCTGCCTGGTGGCGCTGGCTCTGAACATGACTTGGACCTACTGGGCCGCGGCGCGCCCGGGGCGGGGACTGGTGGAGAAACTGCTGGCGGCAGGGAAATTTCAGGTCCCCGAACTGCCCCACGGCAATCACCTGCGCTTCATCCTGCTGCTGAGGCTGACTCCAGGATTCCCACTGTTCCTCCAGAATTATCTGCTCGGATTCTTCAGGGTTCCCTTCGGACTCTACCTGCCGGTATCGATCTTGTGCACCGGCATCATTGGCTGCGGCGTTGTCCTCAGTGGCGCGGGGCTCGCGGACGGGAAGGTGAAATGGGCGATCACCGGGGTGTCGCTGATCGTGTTAGGTAGTGTGCTCACCCACCTGATCCGGGGCTGGCTGGCGAAGAGGAAGCGGGTGGTGGGGGAAGGGTGAGGAATGGAGATTTGAGATTGGGCGAACAGGCGGGAATGCCTGTGTCACGTTTCGGAGTCGCGGTTCAGAGCCTTTTCGCGACCCGCGCGCAGGGCGATGGTGAGGTTTTCGGCTTCTTCCAGCCATTCGAGTTTTTCGAGGAGCGTGGACTCCAGGCCCATCAGAAGGGTGTGCAATTCCGCGCCTTCGGCGGTGCACCACTGCCAACCCGGGTGATTTTCCAGTTCTGGATGGTTCATTTCCGATAGGGATCGAGTTTTCTTAATGAACTGACGTCGAGCAGATCCTTTTCTCTGCCTGCTTCGATCTTCATGTGGATGAGGGATTCGTAATCCAGAATGGGAATGGTCACCCCATCGAAAATCGCCGAATGGATCACTTTGTTCCACTCAAGATCAAAATCAAACGGTTCCTGGATGAAGACATCAATGGGAGTCCTGCGGTGCGCGTCGCTCCACATTTTCAGGAGCAGCATTCCTTTTTTTCATGCCAGTCCGCCCGGTTCTCGGCGTTCGCAAACTCCTCGGGGCTGACGGGGATGGATGGGGCGTATCCGATCTCTATCAGCGAGTGCAGGGCCCGGCGGATGTTGTCCGGTTCGAGGCTGGTGACCAGGTTGATATCGTGGGTGAAGCGCTCGTATCCGTGAACGTTGACAGCAAGTCCACCGACGACGATGTAACGGATTCCCTCAGAATTCAGCGCATTGGCGATGGCGGTGACACTGCGGAGTTCCATGGTTTCGGAGGATCTGGAGAAACTCGCGGCGACCGGTGATCGCCGCCACTTCAGATGATCATCCCCGCGGCGACGGTTTCGTTGGTGCCGGGGTCGATGAGGATGAAGGAGCCGGTGATCCGGTTGCGGCGGTAGGAATCGTGGATGAGCGGCACGGCGGTGCGCAGTGAGATGCGGCCGATGTCGTTCATGTTGAAGCCGGTGACACCTTCGATCTTGTGCAGGGTGTTGATGTCCACGTGGTATTTCACCTCCTGGATGATCGCCTTGGTTTCCTGCGTGGTGTGGCGGATGACCAGCTTGGCTTTTGGCGGCATCGGCTTGTTGGAGAACCAGCAGATCATCGCCTCGATGTCCTGCTCGACCCGCGGCGGGTTGTTGGATTTCACCAGCGTGTCGCCACGGGAAATGTCGATCTCTTCGGTGAGCGTGATGCAGACGGACTGCGGGGCGAAGGCTTCCTCCTGCTCGCCGTCCGGGCTGTGGATCGCCTTGACGCGGGTGGTGAAACCGGACGGAAGCACGGTGACCTCGTCGCCGGGTTTGAAAACACCACCGGCGACACGGCCGGCGTAGCCGCGGAAATCGTGCCATTCGTCGCTCATCGGACGGATCACCCATTGCACCGGGAAACGGGCGTCAACGTGGTTTTCCTCGCCGCCGACGTAAACGTTCTCGAGGTGATAGAGGAAGGTCGGGCCCTGGTACCATGGCATGTGCTCGGACTTGTCGACGACGTTGTCGCCATTGAGCGCGGAGATCGGGATGTCGGTGATCTCGACGATGTTGTCGAGGCGCGAGGCGAAGTCGCGGAAGTCCTGGACGATCTTGTTATAAACTTCCTCGGAGTAATCGACGAGGTCCATCTTGTTGACGGCGACGACGAGATGCTGGATGCGCAGGAGGTTCGCGATGAAGCTGTGGCGCTTCGTCTGCTCGATCACTCCCTTGCGGGCGTCGATGAGGATGATCGCGAGGTTGGCGGTCGAGGCACCGGTCACCATGTTGCGGGTGTATTGGGTGTGGCCCGGCGTGTCGGCGATGATGAACTTGCGCTTCGGCGTGGCGAAGTAGCGGTAGGCGACGTCGATGGTGATGCCCTGTTCGCGTTCGGCCTTGAGTCCGTCGGTTAGGAGAGCCAGATTGACGTTTTCGTCGCCGCGGCGGCGGGAGGATTCCTCCATGGCCTCGAGCTGGTCCTCGAAGATGGATTTTGAATCATAAAGAAGGCGGCCGATGAGGGTGGATTTGCCGTCATCGACGGAGCCGGCGGTGGTGAAGCGGAGTAGGTCCATGGTTTGAAAAATTGTAGCGGCGGCCTGTGACCGTCGGAGTTGGTTCTGGATTCAGGGAAGTGAGAGTGCTCGGGCGGCCTGCCACTGGGCTTGCAAGCCGAGTTGGTCCAGGTAACGGCTGAGCGTGTCCATGTTGATTTCCGACAGGGATTCGGAAAGCATGGAAGCGATGTCACGAAGGTGTTTTTCGGAACCTCCCTCGCGGTAGAATTCCAGCTTGCGGAGGATCACATATTCCGGGGGGGCGAAGGAAATCGGCTGGTTGTCGATCTCGAGAATTCGCGTCTCGGCCAGTCCCCATCGTTGGATGGGATCCGCGCCAACCAGATAGATATCCGCCTTCAGCATGGTCAGCTGGCTGATGATGTTGAAATGCCCCCTGCTTCCACGCAACAGTTCCGTTTCGATCACTTCAACCGGCGGGAGGTAGAAATGCTCCTCGGGAAAGGCCTCGAACAGTTTCGGAATATCCTGAGAGGTGATTTCCAGGACGACATCGACATCGTTGGTCAGCCGGGGTTCGCCATAGACCATGGACGCGACCGAGCCGGTGATGAAATACCGGATGCCATTCTCGTTGAGCGGGCGGATGAATGTATCGATCAGCTCAATCATGGAGCAGGAAAAAGCGGCGGTTCAGCTCGTGGGTCAGCTTGGCTTCCGTCCAATCCGGATGGACCCGCTTCAACGCCGCGAGTTTCACCTTGCGGGCCGTTGCGTAGAGCATCGACGCGACGCGCAGCTTCTGGGCCGGGCTTGGTTTGGGAGAGGACATCAGGATGAATAGGGGAGAACAGGCAGGAATGCCCGTGTCACGTCAGAAGTAGCCTTCCTTCTTGCGGTCTTCCATGGCGGTTTCGGAGCGTTTGTCGTCGGAGCGGGTGCCGCGCTCGGTTTGGCGGGCGGCGGCGACCTCGGCGATGACTTCGTCCAGATCCGAGGCGTTCGATTCGACAGCTCCGGTGCAGGTCGCGTCACCGATGGTGCGGAAGCGGATGACCTTGCGCTCGACGGTTTCGTGATCCTGCGGTTTCAGGAATTCGGTGACGCCGAGCAGCGAACCGTTGCGCTCGAAGACGTCGCGTTCGTGAGCGAAATAGATCGATGGAAGTGGGATCTTCTCGCGCTTGATGTACATCCAGATGTCCATCTCGGTGAAATTCGAGAGCGGGAAAACGCGGAAATGTTCGCCCGGATTCTTGCGGCCGTTGAAAAGGTTCCACAACTCGGGGCGCTGGTTTTTCGGATCCCACTGGCCGAAGTCGTCGCGGTGCGAGAAAAAGCGCTCCTTCGCGCGGGCCTTTTCCTCGTCGCGGCGGCCGCCACCGAGGCAGGCGTCATATTGAAATTTCTCGATGGTATCGAGCAGGGTGACGGTTTGCAGTTTGTTGCGGGAGGCGTTCGGACCCTTTTCTTCAACCACGCGGCCGGTGTCGATCGACTCTTGAACTGAGCCAACCACCAATGTCGCGCGGATCAGATCCACGAAATCGTCGCGGTAGGTCATCGTTTCCTCAAAATTGTGTCCCGTGTCGATGTGGACCAGCGGAAACGGCATGCGCGCCGGCCAGAATGCCTTGCGGGCGAGCCAGGCCATGACGATCGAATCCTTGCCACCGGAGAAAAGCAGGGCCGGGTTTTCAAACTGGGCGGCGGTCTCGCGAAGAATGAAGATGGCTTCGGCTTCGAGTTGGTCGAGGTGGCTAAGGTGGTAGTTGGGCATGAGAAGGGAAGAGCGGGACGGCGGAATAGTGCCGCGTCAGAGACGGGTCAAGATTTTATTATTATCTTGGGTGAAATAGTAATGATTTACGGTGGAGTCGTGGATTCTGCAGTGATTCGAATTTCGGAGTCAACCCCGAGGCTCTCAAAGCGGCCGCTTGACCGCGATTTTTTCGCGGATCGCTTCGAGCAGTTCGAAGGCCGCATCCTCGATGGTCGTGGTCTCGGTATCGAGTACAATGTCCGCATTCTGAGGCGGTTCGAATGATCCGTCCTTGCCGGTGAAATGGGCGATTTCACCGCGCGCGGCCTTGGCGTAGAGGCCTTTCACATCGCGTTTTTCGCAGGCCTCGTAGCTTGCCTTCACATACACCTCAAACAGGTCGTTTCCCAGCAAGCCGCGGGCGAGATCCCGCAGTTCGCCCCGCGGCGTGATGGCGGAGACGAAGGTGATGACGCCCTGCGAAACGAAGATTTTCGCCACTTCGGAAACGCGGCGGATGTTTTCCATACGGTCCTGATCGGTGAAGCCGAGATTGGAATTCAGTCCAGTGCGCAGGTTGTCGCCATCGAGAATCGTGGTGAAATGGCCCTGCTGGTGAAGGACCCGCTCCGCCGCGTTCGCGATGGTCGATTTCCCCGAACCGGAAAGCCCGCACAGCCAGACGACGATGCCGCGCTGGCCGAGAAGGTTCTCTTTGTCCTGACGATGAAGGAAGCGGTGGAATTCGGGGTGGATATTCATGAGGTAAAGGCTGAAGAGCTCAAATGCTAAAAAAGATTAGCAGAGGAGGAACAGTAAAGACTGAAAAATTTCACAAGTCTCCGCGATCACTGCTATTTCCCGAGCTCATCGGCATTCGCCCATCACTCGCCTTTCCCGATGACAAACGCCTCGAAGCCGTGGGCCTTCAGAGCCGCGGCAGGGAGAATGGCGCGGCCGTCGAAAACGAAGGCCGGCTTGAGCATCAGATCGTAGATCCGCGGCAGGTCGAGCGTGCGGAATTCGTCCCACTCGGTCAGCGTGGCGAGCGCGTGGGCTCCCTTCACCGCGGCGTAGGGATCCTCAGCGATCTCGATGTTGAAATTGATGATGTCCTGCGGGACGCCGACTTCGAGGAGGTCGCGATGGATGGTCTCCACTCCCACCTGCGGATCGTAAATGACGACGTGGGCGTTCTCGGCGACGAGATCGCGCACGATGTTGATGGCGGCTGACTCGCGGGTGTCGTTGGTGTCTTTTTTGAAGGCAAAGCCGAGGATGGCGATGCGCTTGCCGTTGACCGTGTTGTAAAGGGTGCGGACGATTTTCTCGACGAAGCGGGATTTCTGCCAGTCGTTCATCGTGACCACGGAGCGCCAGTAGGCGGCGGCTTCCGGTAGTTTGAAGGACTCGCAGAGATAGACCAGGTTGAGGATGTCCTTCTGGAAACAGGAACCGCCGAAGCCGACGGAGGATTTGAGGAATTTCGATCCGATCCGGGAATCACTGCCGATGGCGCGGGCGACCTCGTCCACATCGGCACCGGTGGCCTCGCAAAGCGCGGAAATGGAGTTGATGGAGGAAATCCGCTGGGCGAGGAAGGCGTTGGCCACGAGCTTGGACAACTCCGAGGACCACAAGTTGGTGGTGATGATTTTCTCGCGCGGCACCCAGTTCGCGTAAACGGTGACCAACGCTTCGAGCGCGGCCTGACCTTCGGGCGTGCTCTCGCCGCCGATGAGGATGCGGTCCGGGTTCTCCATGTCGGCGACGGCGGTGCCTTCCGCCAGGAACTCGGGATTGGACAGGACCTGGAACGTGGCATCGGTGATGGAATTCGCCATCAGGATGGATTGGATCGCCGTGGCTGTTTTCACCGGGATGGTGGATTTCTCGACGATGATCTTATTGCCCGTCGAAACTTCCGCAATCAGTCGCGCGGCGGACTCGATGTAGCGGAGATCGGCCGCGCGGCCCGCACCGATGCCGTAGGACTTGGTGGGGGTGCCGACGCAGACGAAAATCAGATCAGCCGCGGCGATGGCGGGCTTGATGTCGGTGGTGAAATGCAGGTTCCTGTCGCGGGCGGACTCGACGACTTCCTGCAGGCCGGGTTCATACACCGGGAGGTTGTCGGAATTCCACGCGTCGATGCGCGCCTGGTTGAAGTCGCAGACGGTGACCTGGATGTGCGGGCATTTGGCGGCGATCATGGCCATGGTCGGGCCGCCGACGTAACCGGCGCCAAGGCAGCAGATGTTCTTGATGGTATATGGCATAGTTTTGGTTGGGGGGTGATCAGTTAGTTGGTCATCCGGTCGCGGACGAGATGATAGAGGAAAAGCGAGTTGTAGGTGAAGTAGCGTTTGAAAAGCCGGCGCGGCTCCATCGCGAGGCGGTAGGCCCACTCGCAGCCGAGGCGCTGGACGGCGGCCGGCGCCTGGCGGACCTCTCCGGCGTGAAAGGCGAAAGCAGCTCCGATGCCGAAATAGACGCCGGGCGGCAGGCGGTCCTTGTGGTTGGCGATCCAGTGCTCCTGCTTCGGGCAGCCGAGCCCCACCCAGATCAGGTTGGCACCTGACCCGCGGATTTTCCCGCAGATCGTTTCGAACTCATCCTCCGGCCACTCTCCGAATGGTGGTGAATGCGTCGCCGCGATGGTTGCGTTGGGAAATCTTTCGGAAAACTCCGTCGAGAGTTTGTCCAGCGTGCCTTGTCTTCCGCCTAGCAGAAAGTGGCTGAACTGAGGTTTGCCAGCGGTGGCCTTCAGAGTCTCCAACATCAGCGTCGGTCCGTAAACGCGGTCGGTCAGCTTTTCTTCCGCGGGGAGTTGTGAATTGATCGCCCACACCAGTGGCATGCCGTCGGGGCAGATCAGGTCGAAACGGCGCATCGCCGCGCCGAAGGATTCATCCGCCCTCGCCAGCGCGGCGACGTGGGTGTTCGCCGCTTCGACGGCGTAGGTTTTTTCGCGGTGTCCGGCGTGTTCGAGGATCCATCCAACGGCACCCGCGTAGGTGGTTGCTGCGACGGGCAGGCCGATGACGGAGACGGTTTTCAAAATATCAGATGCGCAGGAACGGTTCGACCGCCCGCAGTTCGGAATGTGCGGAGAGCGCCTTTTCCCGGGCAGCCGTTTCTTCAAACAGATAGAGCGCGTAGCCGCCGTGGCCGCCGCCGCAGTATTTGCGGGCGATCGAGCCTTCGATCTCCGGCAGCGCGTCCATGCCCTCGGCAAGCTGGGCTTCGTGATAGAGCCGTACGCCTTCCGCGAGGAGTTGGATGTCGGCGTTGAAAACTCCTTGGCGGGCGATCCGGCCGCTCTGTGCGATCCGGTCGTAGTCGCGGGCATTTCCGGCGACGGCCGGCGTGTCGTGAGAGCTGCCGGTCCAGTAGACCGCCATTCGTCCGGATAGAAAGTCGCCGTTGTGTTTGAAATCGAGCACCGGTTTTTCTCCCGAGCGCCAGACGCAGAGTCCGGTTTCGCGAATGACAGCCGGATCCTGCCAGCCGACGCCGAGATCGACTTCCGAATTCACGCCATCGCGGCCGTTCAACAACGCCCACGCACCGCTGCCACCGAGACCGGCTTGTTTTTCGTACGGCCACTCGCGCAACGAGACGAGCGGTGAAATCGCGCAGTTCACGATGAACTCGCCTGCCCGCGAGAAGCGCGGGACATCCAGCCAGCCACCGGCGAAATCGACCCGCAGCGGTGCTTCCGTCGGAGCCTGCACCCAGCGGACGATCGAGCTCGTGGACACCGGCTCGAACCGCGGCGGGGTCTTCGGCAGCACGGTGTATTGGGCTCCGACTTGTTCGCAGAGCCCGCGTTTGATGTCGCCGTATTTGTCGTC
>Ga0123337_10002014_pt1 | contig 24202 bp, 16 predicted proteins | sample frozenSSSSmetaG_FD_89792 | JGI IMG/M metagenome (GOLD analysis project Ga0123337, IMG submission 89792) | Glacier valley bacterial and archeal communities from Borup Fiord, Nunavut, Canada, to study Microbial Dark Matter (Phase II) -... | ecosystem: Environmental > Aquatic > Freshwater > Ice >...
AGCGGTAGGGACGGGCAAAGCGCCACAGCCGCAGCAGCACCCAGGTCGAGGGCGGCGTGTGCAGCGCGCGGGCGCAGGCCGGACAGACCTCGCTGTCGGGCGGCAGCGGCAAATCGCATGCCGGGCACAGCGCCACCTCGTCGGCCAGCCCGGACGCGCCGGCCTGGGCTTGCTGCTGCACAAACAACCGGACCAGGCGCAGCGCCTGCACATTGCCCTTGAGGGTGAAGCGCCAACTGGCGAGCCGCTGCGGCGCGCCGTCATCTGGCGTGGCCACCAGTTCGATCGTGCCCACGCCGGCATGGTCGAAATGGCGAAGTTCCAGCCCTGGCACCGGGTCACCCGCATCGTCCCGGATGGCCCAGCTGAGCCAGTGGCCATCGGGGCCGCGCGCCAGCAGGCGGCGATCGCTCAGTGCCAGCAGGCCCGGTGCAAAACGAAGTTGGGCGTTGAGGTCAACCGCCAGCGTGCACAAGACGTTCTCATGGGCAGTCAGCTGTGAACGAAGCCCTGCCAGTGCAGGGTCGGGTTGGCGGGCGTCGCCCGGCGGGTGCTTATGTTGCATGGTGTGCTTATGAATTCCTGGAATCCGGTACTTGGCGCGGCTTGTCAGTGGCTTGCGGGGTTGGCGTGTGGACCGACTCAGGCAGTGCACACGGGGTCCGGATCCTGGATTTTCGCCGAAGCCGGCCCCCCAACGCTTTTGTTTACGTTTTTCCCATTTTTAAAACAGCGCAAGCGGCACAATCCAAGTTTGGCAAACCGCCCTCATTTTGTATACGAAAATATCAACCATCCGGCAAATTTCCAGCAGACAACCCGTTACCGGCATGGCCTGACACGCACATCTCCGGCCCAGCATCGAAACGTTTCACCGGTCGCGCCGGTTGACCCGAAAATTTTGCAAAACATGAGCAAACAGGACGACATCACGCTACTGCGCATCAACTATCTGCGCGGACCCAACATCTGGACCTACCGACCCGTGCTGGAGGTCTGGCTGGACCTGGGGAGTCTGGAAGACTTTCCGAGCCAGTTGCTGCCCGGCTTCAACGACCGGCTGCTGGCCCTGCTGCCGGCCCTGGGTGAACACCACTGCGGCGTGGGCGAGCGCGGGGGCTTTCTGCAGCGCCTGCAAGAAGGCACCTGGGCCGGCCATGTGCTGGAACATGTGGTGATCGAGCTGCTGAACCTGGCCGACATGCCCACGGGTTTTGGCCAGACACGCAGCACGTCGCGGCGCGGGGTGTACCGCATGGTGTTCAGGGCGCGCGACGAACAGGTGGCCCGCACGGCCCTGGCCGAAGGGCATCGGCTGCTGATGTCGGCCATCAACCCGGACGCCGACCAGCCCTACGGCCCGGCCGAGGTTCAGGCGGCCATCGGCACCATACGCACCCAGGTGGACGACTGCTACCTCGGGCCCAGCACGGCGTCGATTGTGGTCGCCGCCACCGACCGGGGAATTCCCCACATCCGCCTGAACGACGGCAACCTGGTGCAGCTGGGCTACGGCGCCAGCCAGCGCCGCATCTGGACCGCAGAGACCGACCTGACCAGCGCCATTGCCGAAGGCATTGCCCACGACAAGGACCTGACCAAAAGCCTTCTGGCCACCTGCGGCGTGCCGGTGCCCGAGGGCATCATTGTCAGCAACCCCGAAGAGGCGTGGGATGCGGCGCAGGACATCGGCCTGCCGGTGGTGGTCAAGCCCTCGGACGGCAACCACGGCCGGGGCGTGTCGCTGGACCTGAACACGCGGGAGGAAGTACACGCCGCCTTCAAGGTGGCCGAGCCCGAGGGCAGCGAAGTCATGGTCGAGCGCTATGTGCGCGGCCATGAACACCGGCTGCTGGTCGTCGGTGGCCGCGTGGTGGCCGCGGCGCGCGGCGAGGTGGCGCTGGTCACCGGCGACGGCCAGCAGACGGTCAGGCAATTGATTGACCTGCAACTCAACACCGACCCCCGGCGCGGCGCGGGCGAGGACTTTCCGCTCAGCCCGATTGACCTGGCCATTGATGCCGCCATCGTGCTCGAATTGCAGCGGCAGGGATTCTCCCCCGATGGCATTCCGGCCGCCGGCCGCGAGGTGGTGGTCCAGCGCAACGGCAATGTCGCCATCGACTGCACCGATGAGGTTCATCCCGAGGTCGACTACATCGTCTCGCTGGCCGCCCGCGTCGTGGGCCTGGACGTGGCCGGCATTGATGTGGTGGCCCAGGACATCTCGCGCCCGCTGCACGAGCAGGGCGGCGCGATTGTCGAAGTCAACGCCGGCCCCGGCCTGCTGATGCACCTCAAGCCCGCCGAAGGTACACCGCGCCCGGTGGGCCGTGCCATCTGCGAGCACCTGTTTCCACTCCCCACGGAAACCAGCGAAGCCACTCACCACGGCCAGCACAACCTGAGCGGCCGCATCCCGGTGGTCGGCATTGCGGGATCGGTGGGTACCGCGTGCGCGGCGCGCCTGGTGGCCTGGCTGCTGCACCTGTCCGGTCGCTACACCGGCCTGGCCTGTCGCGACGGTCTGTTCCTGGACCAGCGCCGCGTCGACAGCAGCGACTGCACGCACTGGGAAGCGGGTCAGCGCCTGCTGATCAACCGGGCCGTTCAGGCGGCGGTATTCGAAAACGGCGCAGACACCATTTTGCGCACCGGCCTGGCCTACGACCGCTGCCAGATCGGCGTGGTCACCGACCTCGGCGGCGCTGCGGGCCTGGCGGAATTCGACATCACGGATGGCGACCAGATGTTCAAGGTCATGCGCACGCAAGTGGACGTTGTGCTGCCCGGCGGTGCAGCGGTACTCAACGCCACGCATGCGGGCGTGGCGGACATGAGCGCCCTGTGTGACGGCGAAGTCATTTTCTACAGCGCCAACCCCGATGCGGCGGCCATGGCCGCACACCGTAGCAAAAACGGCCGCGCGTTGTTTGTCCGCAACGACCAGGTGGTGCTGGCCACCGGCGGCACCGAAGCTTTTTTGCCCGCCCTGGGCAAACTGGCGCCCTGGCGCGAACGCCAGGCGCACCGGAAAATCTCCGAAGAAACGCTGCTGGCCGCCGTGGGCGCCGCTTGGGCGCTGGCGATCCCGCTCGACCTGATAGGCGCAGGCATAGAAGCTTTCAATGCCGTCGAGGCCTCCGAGTCCGCTGAAAAACCTGCCGGGAGGGCAGATTGATGGAAGTTTCCCGCATCCGGGCCCTGCGCGGCCCCAACCTCTGGAGCCGTCACACGGCACTTGAAGCCATTGTGACCTGCACGGTGGCTGAATGCACGGCAAGCGACCTGCCCGATTTCGAGCAGCGCCTGCGCGGGCTATTTCCCGGCATGGCGGCGCTGCGCCAAAGCGGCCACGCCGGTCCGGTGTCACTGGCCCATGTGCTGGAGGCGGCTGCGCTTGAATTGCAGGCGGCGGCCGGCTGCCCCGTGACCTTCAGCCACACCGCCGCCACCGTCGATACCGGCACCTACCAGGTTGTGGTCGAGTACAGCGAAGAGGCGGTGGGCCGCCTGGCGTTTGAGCTGGCGCAGGCACTGATCCAGGCAGCGCTGCACCACACGTCGTTTGACCTCGACGCGGCCATTGCCCGGCTGCGCGAGCTTGACGAGGACGAACGCATGGGGCCCAGCACCGCCGCGATTGTCGATGCGGCCGTGGCGCGCGGCATTCCGTTCCGGCGCCTGACAAAAGGCAGCATGGTGCAGTTCGGCTGGGGCGCGCGCCAACGGCGCATCCAGGCCGCTGAGCTCGACGTGACCAGCGCCGTGGCTGAAGCCATTGCGCAAGACAAGGACCTGACCAAAAAGCTGCTGCGCGCCGCTGGCGTGCCGGTGCCGCTGGGCCGGCCCGTCGAAGATGCTGAGGACGCCTGGGCGGCCGCGCTGGAGATCGGCCTGCCGGTGGTGGTCAAACCGCAGGACGGCAACCAGGGCAAAGGCGTCACGGTCAATATTGTGAGCCGCGATCACCTTGACATCGCTTACCGTGCGGCAGCCGAATATGGCCAGGTCATGGTGGAAACGTTTTTGCCCGGCAGCGACTTTCGCCTGCTGGTGGTGGGCGACAAGATGGTTGCAGCCTCGCGGCGCGAGCCGCCGCAGGTGGTGGGCAACGGCCTGCACACCGTGCGCGAACTGGTCGACATCGTCAACCAGGACCCCCGGCGCGGCGAAGGCCATGCCACGTCGCTGACCAAAATCCGCTTTGACGAAATCGCCGTGGCCCGGCTGGACGTGCAGGGGCTCACGCCCGAATCGATTCCAGCCAAAGGCCAGCGCGTCGTGCTGCGCAACAACGCCAACCTCAGCACCGGCGGCACCGCCACCGACGTGACCGACGATGTGCATCCGGCCGTGGCTGCCCGCGCCGTGGCTGCTGCGCAAATGGTGGGCCTGCACATCTGCGGCGTCGACATGGTCGGCGAAAGCATGCTGCGGCCGCTTGAAGCGCAGAGCGGCGGCGTGGTCGAGGTCAATGCCGCACCCGGCCTGCGCATGCATATTTCCCCGTCCTACGGCAAGGGCCGCGCTGTGGGCGTGGCCATGATTGACGAGCTGTTCGCGGCCGGCGACAACGGCCGCGTGCCGGTGGTAGCCGTGACCGGCACCAACGGCAAGACCACGACGGCGCGCCTGATCGCCCACCTGCTGACCGCGCAGGGCCTGCGCACCGGCATGACCAACACCGACGGCGTCTACATCAATGGCCGGCAGACCGACAGCGGCGACTGCAGCGGACCCAAAAGCGCGCGCAACGTGCTGATGCATCCCGACGTGGATGCGGCCGTGTTTGAAGTGGCGCGCGGTGGTGTGCTGCGCGAAGGCCTGGGCTTTGACCGCTGCGAAGTGGCCGTGGTCACCAACATGGGCACCGGCGACCACCTCGGACTCAACTACATCACCACGGTCGAAGACCTGGCCGTGCTCAAGCGCGTGATCGTGCAAAACGTGTCCGTCACCGGCCATGCCGTACTCAACGCCGCCGATCCCATCGTGGCAGAGATGGCCGCCAGCTGCCCCGGCAAGGTGATCTTCTTTGCCGCCGATCGCCACCAGCCGCTCATGGCCACGCACCGCGCGCAGGGCAAGCGGGTCGTGTACGTCGACGGCCCCATGCTGGTGGCCGCCGAAGGCCCCTGGGTGGAGCGCATTGCGCTGCAGGGCATCCCCGTCACGCGGGGCGGCAGCATTGCCTTTCAGGTTGAAAACGTCATGGCGGCAGTGGCTGCAGCCTGGGCCGTAGGCGTCAACTGGGAAGCACTTAAAAGCGGGCTGGCCAGCTTTGTCACCGACGCCCACAACGCGCCGGGCCGCTTCAACGTGATGGACTACCACGGTGCCACCGTGATTGCAGACTACGGCCACAACCCCGACGCCATGCGCGCCCTGGTCGCCGCCGTCAACGCCATGCCCGCGACGCCCGCGCAGCGGCGCAGCGTGGTGATCAGCGGCGCCGGCGACCGGCGCGACAGCGACATCCGTGACCAGACCGTCATTTTGGGTGCAGCGTTTGACGACGTGATTCTGTACCAGGACGCGGCCCAGCGCGGCCGCGCCGACGGCGAGGTGATGGCGCTGCTGCGCGAAGGGCTGGAAGGTCAGCACCTCGCCAGCCGGACCCGGCGCATCGACGAAATCCGCGGGGAGTTTCTGGCCATTGACACGGCGCTGGAGCGGCTGCAGCCCGGCGACCTGTGCCTGATTCTGGTGGACCAGGTGCAGGAAGCGCTGGACCACCTTGCGGCGCGCGTCCGGCAGGCCAAAGAAAAAGCGGCCGCCCCTTGAGCGGGCACGTCACCAGAACCATAAATTTTATATAAAAAGTGCCTCTAGCCCATATAGAGCGTGCGCTAGCAGCTATTTTATTTATAGCAGTTTAGGTACATGACCCGCGTTAAACTCGGGCCATGACCTGGAATGCATCGCTAGCGCTCGACTACACCCGGCACGCCGACAAGACGGTGGCCCACTTTCGCCACGACGGGCCTTTGCGGATTTTGCAAAGTCTTTACCCCGAAGGCGAAGCCATCTGCCACAACGTCATCGTGCATCCGCCCGGCGGGCTGGTGGGCGGCGACACGCTGGACCTGACGTTCACTGCAGGCGCGGGCGCCCACGGCCTGGTCACCACGCCCGGCGCCACGCGCTTTTACCGCTCCCAGGGCGAGCCCGCGCTGCAGCGCACCCACATCAGGCTGGACGCCGGCGCCCGCATGGAGTGGCTGCCGCTCGAAACCATTGCCTACAGCGGCTGCCTGGCTGAAAACCGGCTGACCCTGCAGCTCGCGCCCGGCGCCGAACTGATGGGCTGGGACGTCACCGCCTTCGGCCTGCCCGCCGCCCGCCAGCCCTTTGAACAAGGCCACTTCAGCCAGCACATCGAGGTGCCCGGCGTGTGGCTGGAACGCGGGCGCATCAACGCCACGGACACCCTGCTGCTGAACAGCCCGCTGGGCATGGCCGGGCATCGCTGCGTCGCGTCGCTGTTTTTTGTGGCCGGCAGCAAGCTGGAGCGCAAGCGCCGGGAACAAGCACTGGACGCCGCGCGCCAGGTCATGGCGGCCCACGCCCTGTCCGACACGGCCGGCGCCACCAGCCCGGATGGGCAGATTGTGGTGGTTCGGGTGCTGGCGCCCATGGTGGAGCCCGCCATGGACCTGCTCAAGCAAGTCTGGAAGGCCTGGCGCGGCCATTTCTGGAACCAGGCGGCGCCCCGCCCCCGCATCTGGTCGGTTTGAAGGCCCGCCGGGAGACTCTGTCCTACAGCGATACCCGCCGCTCGGCCCTCCGGCGCGGGGGCGTTGACCTTCAACGCCCGCGACCCGTCGTTTCTAGACTGTAGGCATGGTCCCAACACAGGAAATCGACATGACTTCAATCCTTTACTCCGTAAAAACCACCTTTTTGCGCAAAAGCATGGCCTTCATCGGCCTGAGCGCTCTGCTGGCCGTCAGCGCCGCCTCGGCGCAAGTCGCTTCAGGCACCACCGGTATCGATGCCTCGGGCAACACCCAGCGCGAAAAAGCCGCGTGCCACAACGGCATGACCCAGCAAGATTTCGTGACCTGCATGCGCGAAGCCAACAACGCGGCAGCCGCCAAACGCAGCGGCAAACTCGACAATGCCGGCGGCCAATTCGAGGCCAACGCGCTCAAGCGCTGTGACGTGCTGCAAGGCAACGACAAGATCGCCTGCGAGGCCCGCATCATGGGCTATGGCAGCACCAGCGGCAGCGTGGCGGGCGGCGGCGTGGTGCGCCAGGTTGAAACCGTGGTGTTGCCGCCCAACGGGGCCAAGGTCACGATTGAGCCCAAAGCGTCAGCTGACATCCTCCTGGTGCCCGCAGCGAAATAAACGCTGCGCAGCGGTCTTGCTTAAAGCGTGGAAAAGCTGCAGAAGCTGCTGCGGGCCTTCAAACCAAACAGGCCACCCCACTGAATGGGGGGTGGCCTGTTTTTTTATGACGTACCGTCACGGGCCGACCGCACCGCCCATTCCCCGGTCTTTCAGCCTTTCAGCTCAGCCGGCACCTTGCCGCCATTGGCCGCCACCTTGTTCATGACCTGACGGTGCAACCAGATGTTCATGGAGGCGCTGTCGCTGGTGTCGCCGCTGTAGCCCAGCTCCCTGGCAAGCTCCTTGCGCTCGCTCAGGCTGCTGTCCAGACCGAGCAGCTTCATCAGGTCGACGATGGACGTCTTCCAGTTGAGTTTTTCGGGATGGGACTTGGCCATGTCGTTCAACACAGCCTCCACATCGACCAGCGGCATTGCAGGCACTGCTCCCGATGTGGGTGGTGCTGGCGTCGTCGCAGTGGCAGTGCCCGCTGCGGCCGGCGTCGCTGCAGCTTCAGCGGAGGGGAATATTTTGCGAAAGATATTGCCGAGGATGCTCATGATCAGTCCCATCAAGGAAGTGTGAAGGCATTCATGGTAGTTTGTGCCGCCTTTCCGGCGAGGCAGAAACAGGCGCGTCACCGTGTAGGAAAACAGACTTTTAAAAATCCGGCAGCTACGGCGCTGCGCACCGGCTGGTCCTCAGGCGGCCGATGCGCGCGGACCCGACGGAATCGTGAAGAAAAATGTGGCGCCCTGCCCCACAACCCCTTCGGCCCAGATACGACCGGCGTGACGGGAAATGATGCGCTGCGAGGTTGCCAGCCCTATTCCCGTTCCGGCAAACTCCCCAGGCGAGTGCAGGCGCTGAAACGTACCAAACAGCTTGTCCACGTAGGCCATGTCAAAACCGGCGCCATTGTCATGGACGAAGTAGGTCGTCATCGCCTGGCCATCCGGCAATTTTCCAACCCGGATCTCCGGGGCCGCGGCATTGGCCGTGAATTTCCAGGCGTTGCCGATCAGGTTTTCCATCACCTGGCGCAGCAGTGTGGGGTCGCCCATGGCGATCAGATCCTTTTGGATATGGATTTTCACGGCGCGCCCGGCATCCCGCTCGCGCCAATTCTCCAACACCCGCTCGGCCATGGCAGTGAGGTCCACCGTTTCGGCTTTCAGGCTGGTTCGGGATACATGCGCCAGAGACAGCAGGCCATCGGTGAGTTCCCCCATCTGCTTTACGCCGGCGCGTATGCGGCTCAGGTAGTGCGTGGCACGCTCTGCTGCACCGCCGCTAACTGCCTTGTCCAGCAGGTGGCTAAAGCCGTCAATGGCGTTCAGCGGGGAACGCAAATCGTGCGCGACCGAGTACGAGAAGGCTTCAAGCTCTTTGTTGGCCGCCTCCAGCTGCGCCGTGCGGCGTTTCACCCTGTCCTCCAGCTCCGTGTTCAGGGCCTTGATTTGGGCCTCGGCCAATTTTCGTTTTGTCACATCGCGCAAAAAAACATTGGTGCAAGCCGCACCGCTCTGGTTCAGGAAGTTGGACAAGGACAGCTCGCACTCGAAGCGTGACCCGTCGCCCCGCACCATGGTCATCTCGCCTCTGGCCTCACCCGCCATCAAGGCCTGCGCCATGAAGATATGAAAACGCGAGTCCTCGGGATCTACCAGTCCGGCGTAACCGAGTTCGCGGATCTCGTCCTGGGTCAAGCCAAAAAGCCTGCACGCCGCCGGATTCGCATAGCGCACGCCGCCGTCCGGCTGCGCCTGCAAAATGCCGTGGAGGCTGCTTTCAAACAGGTGGCGGAAATTTTCCTCGCTGGTGCGCAGCGCCAATTGGGTGGCCTGCTTGTCCGAAATATCCATGTGGGTCCCCGACATCAGGTCGGGCTTGCCCTCGGGCGTCCAGGTCGACACTTTCCCCCGGTCAAGGACCCAGATCCACCGCCCATCGCTGTGGCGTATCCGATGCTCGCATTCAAAATACCGGCTTTCCCCCGAGAAGTGCCGCTTCACGGCGCTTGCTACAGCCAGCCTGTCATCGGGATGAATCCGATCGCGCCAGTTTTTGATGTTCAGGGGCCCCCGCACCTGAAGGTCGTGGCCCACCATGGCCGCCCATCGCTCGTCGAGGTGTAGCTCGCCGGTCTGTACATGCCAGACCCAGGTGCCAACATTCGTTCCTTCAACGATGTTCAGCAGGCGCTGGCGCTCATGCGCCAGGTCAGCGGTCATCCGATGCGCCAGTGCCAGGGCGCGAGCCCGTCCACTGCCTAGCAGCCAGACACTCAAGGCCAGCAGGCTACTCAGCAAAATGCCGGTCAACGCCTGCAGCGCAGTCGCCGACCTGGCCTGCTGGGCCTCGAACAATGGGGTCGTCCCCATGCGCAGCGTCAGCGACCGGCCGCCCACCAGGATGACGCGCGAGGTCTGAAACATCGGCGTTGCCAAAGCCGCACGCCGGGCTGCGCCTTCACTCAAAGTCTCAGGCCCCTTGAGATCAAACAACAAATTGTCGGGCGTTTCCCCAGTTCCCGCCGGGCCGTCGTACAGCGCCAAACTGGTTTGCCCCTGCGCCGACACGGCGACCCCCGACATGATCTCGTCGACCACTACTGGCGCCAGCAGCACGCCCACCAGGGCCGCCTGACGCTGCTGCTCTGTCTCGGGGTGGGATCCCTGCCGATATATCGGCAAAAAAACCAGAAAAGCAGGTCGTTGACGGGCATCCTGAACCAGGTAAATCCGCCCGCTCAGTGTCGCCTCTCCGGTCCTGATGGCGCGTTCTATCGCCTGCCTGCGGACGGAGTCATAAGCAATATTGAGCCCCAGCGCGGCCTGGTTAGGCCCGGCGGGCTCAATGAATTTGATGACATACAGGTCCGGCGCATCGCCCTGCGGCTTCACCGCAAAGTCCGGACTGCCATCGCGACGTTGTGCCGCGACAAAACTATCCACGTCGCCCTTTTTGACGCGCTCCACAAAGCCAAAGCCTCGTACGCCCGGGTATTCAAGCGCAACGTTGCTGGACTCCACATAAGCGCGAAACTCGGCGCGCTCCACCGAGACGCTGGCCGCGTAGACCCCTGCGGCGCCCTTCAAGCCGGAAAATGGCAGGTTGAGGTCGTGCGTGACAAGGTGCTCGATACCCTCGACCTGCTGCTCAAACCGAATTCTGGCCTTGGTCTCCTGGTCCTGGTGCAGCCAAAACCAGGCAGCCATGGTGGCACCCAGACCAACCGCCAGCACCATCGCCGTGATCACCCGCATGGCACGCAGGTTGCCATCGGGACTGCCTGCGCTGAGAGAGAAATTTTGGAAGAGGGCCTTCATCGGGACGGGCGCTCTGAAGTCGCCCTGTGGGGAAAGCCAAACAGTATGCCCTAGCGGCAATACCCTTTTTCGTGGGCACCGTGAAGACGGCGGGCCAGCGATCAGATCGCGACCAGCTGCCGCACGCCGCGGCCTGCATGTCCTTGCCCAGTCCGCGCGCAATGAACTCGCCGCGCTCCATCACCAGGTAGTCGTCGGCCAGCATGCGAATCACGCGGCCAATGTCCTTGATGCTGCTGCTGGCCGACCCGGCGGCTGAGCATCGGTTTGAGCACCGGGAATAACTCATAAAGCTCGGCCGGAATCGGCGTACTGGATGGGCTTGCCGTCGAATTCCGACTTACTTTTCTTTGCTTCGCTGTAGGGACCGGAGAGATACGAAACAAGTGTGCAAGGACATAGTAAACACTTCACCTGCCCTCCCCCGGCATGGTCGCCTGCGCGGCGGCAGGTCAGTGGCTGATCATCCATGGCCTTTTAGTGGGAAATGCCTTGGCTCCATTCGGTGCTGTCACGGTCGTGCTGTTACGCCGCCCCGAGGAACAACAGCCGCACCCCGACGGATGCCGCATCCTGCCGTAGCTTCCCTCACTCGAGGAGCGCGGCTCGTGGCGGGCCCGCTCGTTGATGTCCATCGCCTTGCGTGTATCGCCAGGCAGATGCGCCAAGTGAGGCGCGCTTACTGCCAGCCTGCGGGCGCCGGCCCCGCAGACCGGACAGGCGCAGGCCGCGTCGCGCTCGGCAATCCGGCGGACGGCTTCAAATCCGCCGCAGGCGGCGCACGCATAGTCGTAGGTGGGCATGGTCAGCGGTCCTGCGAAATCGGCATGTTGATGCTGCCGTCAAGGTGGATGATCGGTCCGGCCGCAGACGGGTTGATGTCGAACTGGAAGATCTCGGTCGGCAGCCACAGCGTCGCGCAGGCATTCGGAATGTCCACCACGCCGCTGATGTGGCCCTGCACCGGGGCCGTCCCCAGGATGGAATAGGCCTGGGCGCGGCTGTAGCCGAACTTGGTCATGTACTCGATCGCGTTCAGGCAGGCCTGGCGGTAGGCGACGTTCACGTCCAGGTAATGCTGCTTGCCCTGCTCGTCCACCGAGATGCCTTCGAAGATCAGGTAGTCCTTGTAGTTGGGCGTGATGGTGCTGGGCTTGAAAATCGGGTTCTTGATGCCGTACTTCGCCATGCCGCCCTTGATCAGGCTGACGCGCATGTGCACCCAGCCGGCCATTTCAATGGCGCCGCAGAAAGTGATTTCGCCATCGCCCTGGCTGAAATGGAGGTCGCCCACGCTCAGTCCGGCGCCGTCCACATACACGGGGAAGAAAACCTTGGAGCCGCGCGACAAATCCTTGATGTCGCAGTTGCCCCCGTGCTCGCGCGGCGGCACCGTGCGGGCGCCTTCGGCCGCCGCCTTGTCCCGTGCCGGCCCCTTGAGCTTGCCCATGTGCGCGGTGGGCGCAAAAGGGGCATTGGCCAGCGGCGGAACCCGGTTGGGCTCGGTGGCGATGAAGTCAATCTCGCGCTCGTTCCACAGGTCCAGCATCTTCTGGTCGGGCAGGCAGCCGATCAGACCCGGATGAATCAGGCCCGCAAACTCGACCCCGGGGATATGGCGGCTCTTGGTGAACATGCCATTGAAATCCCAGATCGACTTTTGCGCCAGCGGAAAGTGATCGGTCAAGAAACCGCCGCCGTTCTGCTTGGAGAAAAATCCGTTGAAGCCCCACATGCTTTCGGGCCGGGCGCCAATGTCCAGCAGGTCCACCACCAGCAGGTCGCCGGGCTCGGCGCCTTTCACGCCGACCGGGCCGGACAAGAAGTGAACGATGGACAGGTCGATGTCGCGGATGTCGTCGGCGCTGTCGTTGTTCTTGATGAAGCCGCCGGTCCAGTCGTAGGTCTCCAGGATGAAATCGTCGCCCGGGTTGACCCAGCAGGTCATCGGCACGTCGGGGTGCCAGCGGTTGTGGATATTTTCGTTGGCGTAGGGGGACTGGTTCAGGTCGACTTTGATCAGGGTTTCAGCCATGGTGCACCTCTTGAGTAAAACAAACAAAAAAACAAAAAAATGGTGTTCAGACCGACAGGTATTGCCGGATGCGCGCCACGTCGGTGTCGGCGCGCGCGGTCTCGTGGACCAGCCGGCCGCCTTCGATCACAAAGAGTCGGTCGGCGACGTCCAGCGCGAACGACAGGACCTGCTCCGACACCACGATGGTGATGTCGCGCATCTTGCGAATTTCATTGAGCGCCCTGGCGATGTCCTTGATGATGGACGGCTGGATACCCTCTGTTGGCTCGTCCAGCAGCAGTACCTTCGGGTTGGTGACCAGCGCACGAGCAATGGCCAGCTGCTGCTGCTGCCCGCCGGAAAGGTTGCCGCCCTTGCGCTTTTTCATGTCGAACAGCACTGGAAACAAGGCGTAGATTTCATCGGGTATCTGCTTGTGCCTGGCGTTCTCCAGGCCGGTCTGGATGTTTTCTTCCACCGTGAGCGTGGGAAAAATCATCCGGCCCTGCGGCACATAGGCAATGCCCTTGGCCACGCGCCGGTAGCTTTCGTCTTTGGTGACATCCTGGCCGCCCACCTCCACCTTTCCTGACTTGGTGGGCAGCACGCCCATCAGGCTTTTGAACAGCGTGGTCTTGCCCATGCCGTTGCGCCCCATGATGGCGATGGTTTCCTGGGACCGCGCCTCGAACGAGATGCCGTGCAGCGCCTCGCTCTGGCCGTAGGCGACAAACAGATCCTTGACTGCCAGCATGTTTGAGTCCTTTGCGTTTTTGAATTAAATTCGGTACGGCAACCCGGCTCAATGGCCAAGGTAAACGTCGATGACACGGGGGTCGTTCTGGACCCTGTCCATCGAACCTTCGGCCAGGATTTTTCCCTGGTGCATCACCGTGACCTTGTGGGCGATGCGCTTGACGAACTCCATGTCGTGCTCGATCACGATGAGCGAACGGTTGCGGGCGATTCGCTGCAGCAACTCGGCCGTCAGTTCACGCTCGCGCACGCTCATGCCGGCAATCGGCTCGTCGAGCATCAGCAGTTCGGGGTCCTGCATCAGCAGCATGCCGATTTCCAGCCACTGCTTTTGCCCGTGCGAGAGCAGGCCTGCCTCGGCGTTCAGTTGCCCGGCCAGGCCAATGTCTTCCACCACAGCCTGGATTCGTGCCCGGACCTCGTCGTCGCACTTGAAAGCCAGCGCGCCAAACACGCTGCGGCCTTTCGGGTAAGACACCTCCAGGTTCTTGAAGACACTGAGGTTTTCATAGATCGACGGCGTCTGGAACTTCCGGCCTATGCCGGCCCGCACAATGCGGTGCTCCTGCAGCCCGCTCATTTCCTGGTTCTTGAACTTGATGCTGCCGCTGGAAGGCCGGGTCTTGCCGCAGATCAGGTCAAGCAGAGTGGTCTTTCCCGCGCCGTTGGGGCCGATGATCACGCGCAGCTCGCCACGGTCCACATAGAGCGTCAGCTTGTCGATGGCCTTGAAGCCGTCGAAGGACACGGTGAGGTCTTCCACCGCCAGAACGAAATCGGTATTGCTCATGAGAAAGTTTTCCTGTGCGTGGTGACCATGGACTGATCAGCCTTGTTGCTTGCTGATGCCGGCGGGCAGGTCGCCTGCACCCGGTGCGATCACATTCGGGAAGGCGGCATGCGCGGCTGCCAAACGCCGGTCTTGCCGGGTCCGCTGGGCGCGCCGCCTGGCCCACCAGGGCTTGAGCTTTTCCTCGTACAGGCCGGCCAGCCCGTTCGGGAATGCCATCACCACGCCAATGAACAGCGCGGCCATCAGGAAGAGCCAGAGGTCGGGCGCAGTTTCCGAAAAATAGGTCTTGCCCGCATTGACCAGCAAGGTGCCGTACACCGCGCCCACCAGGCTCATGCGCCCGCCGACAGCGGCGTAGATCACCATTTCAATGGAAGGCACGATGCCGACGAAAGACGGCGACATGAAACCGACCTGGAGCGTGAACATGGCCCCGCCGATGGCTGACATGGCCGCCGCCAGGCAAAAGGTGAACACCTTGAACATCGACACGTCATAGCCCGAGAACCGCACCCGGTCCTCCTTGTCGCGCATGGCCAGCAGCAGCGTCCCGAGCTTGCTGGTCTGGACCCAGCGGCACAGCAGGATGCAGCCGATCAGCAAGCCGCCATTGACGAAGTAAAGGATGAGCTTCGCGCTGTCGGTGCGCGTGTCCCAGCCGAGCATCGTCTTCAGGTCGGTCATGCCGTTGACGCCGCCCGTGTAACCTTGCTGCCCAATGATCAGCACCGTCACGATCAGCGCCACGGCCTGCGTGATGATGGCAAAGTAAACCCCGCCCACGCGCCGCTTGAACATCGCATAGCTGACGATGAAAGCCAGCAGCGTCGGCACGGCGATGACCAGGATCAGCGTCAGCGTCAGGCTCTGGAATGGTTTCCACAGCAGCGGCAGCGCGGTGATCTGGTTCCAGTCCATGAAGTCTGGAATGCCCGGCGTGGACTGGATCTTGGTCGAGATCGGATCGGACGCCTCAAGCTTGAGGAACATGGCCATGCAATAGCCGCCCAAGCCAAAGAAAACGCCCTGCCCCAGGCTGAGCGTGCCGCCCCAGCCCCACAGCATCACCAGGCCGATGGCGACAAAACCGTAGGTGAGGTACTTGCCCACCAGGTTCAGCCGGAAGCTGTCCAGCGCAAGCGGCAACACGACAAGAATCACAATGGCCAGCAGCAGCACGCTGCCCAGGCTTGAGGTTTTTATCCAGTGCAATAAGTTCTTCATGGTTCTACTCGGGGTTGGATCTGTACGGGTTGGGACGGCTTAGCGGCGCACCTTGGAGGCGAACAAGCCTTGCGGACGAATCATCAGGATCAGCACGATCAGGGACAGCGTCAGCACCTTGGCCATCGAGCCAGTCAGGAAGAACTCGGCAATGGACTGCGTCTGTGCGATGCCGAAGGCCGACGCCACGGTGCCCAGCAGGCTGGCCGCGCCGCCGAAGGTGACGACCAGGAAGGCGTCCACGATGTAGAGCGAGCCGGAGGTCGGGCCGGTCGAGCCAATGGTGGTGAAAGCCGCACCGGCGATGCCGGCAATGCCACAGCCGATGGCAAAGGTCAGGCGGTCGGTCCGGCTGGTGTTGATGCCGATCGCATTGGCCATCATGCGGTTCGAAACCGAGGCGCGAACCCGTAGCCCCCAACGCGATTTGTAGAGCGCAAGCATCACGCAAACAGTCACCAGCAAGGTCAGGCCCATTACGAACATGCCGTTGATCGGGATGTCCAGTCCTTCCTGCGGTGACCACGACCCCAGCAGCCAGTCGGGCAGCGTCGGGCTGACTTCCTTGGGGCCAATGAAGGTGCGAAAGCATTGCTGCATGCCCAGGCTCAGGCCCCAGGTGGCCAGCAGCGTGTCGAGTGGTCGCTTGTACAGGTGCCGGATCAGCGCCCATTCGGCGAGCCAGCCCACGGCAAAGGCCAGCACGAAAGCGAGCAGGATCGCAAAGGGGAAGTAATAGGTGACGAAGCCGGGAAAGCGGGCTTCGACAAAGGTGGATACCATGTAGATGGTGTAGGCGCCAATGGTCATGAACTCGCCGTGCGCGAGGTTGATCACCCCCATCTGGCCGAAGATGATGGCCAGGCCCAGCCCCATTAAGAGCAGCACGGCAAACAGACTCAGGCCGGCAAAGCCCTGCATCATGGTGATGTTGATGATTTCAGAAACGGTCATGGTGCGCTTTCCGCCGGGGTGAAACTTCTAAAGATTTAAAAGGCCACCCCTTGCGGAGCGGCCTTGCCTGCTGAACCCGGCTTATTGGTAGCCTTTTGGAAACGGATCGGGCTTGATCAGCTCGGCCGACTCGGCCACCACCTTGAAGCTGGCGTCGCGCTGGCCCTGGCCGATGCGTGCTTTGCTCCACAAGTGATGGTTGGCGTCGAGCTTCACGTAGCCCTCGGGCGCCGTTTTCAACTCAATACCAGGCGAGGCCGCCACGACTTTGTCCACGTCAAAGCTGCCGGCTTTTTCAACCGCCGCTTTCCACAGCCATGGGCCCAGGTAACCGGCCTGCGTCACATCGCCAATCACGGCGTCCTTGCCGTACTTGGCCTTGAAGGCGGCAACGAACTTCTTGTTGTTGTCGTTGTCCAGCGACTGGAAGTACTTCATGGATGAATAGAAACCGGCGAAATTCTCACCGCCCACACCAGTCATTTCGTCTTCGGTCACCGACAGGGTCAGCAGGAACTGCTTGTCGCCGGTGATGCCGGCGGCCTTGAGCTGCTTGTAGAAGGCTACGTTGGAGCCCCCCACCACGGCGCAGAAGATGCAGTCGGGCTTGGCCACCTTGATCTTGTTGATCAGCGAGTTGAAGTTGGTATTGCCCAGCGGGTAATACTCTTCGCCGACGACCTTGCCCTTTTGGTAGGCCTCGATGTGCTTGCGCGCAATCTTCATCGACGTGCGCGGCCAGATGTAGTCAGAGCCGACGAGGAAGAAGGTTTTGGCCTTCTTCTCTTTTGCGCCCCAATCCAGGCTCCAGATAATTTGCTGCGTAGCTTCCTGGCCGGTGTAGATCACATTCTTGGACTGCTCCAGGCCTTCATAGAAGGTCGGGTAGTAGAGCAGGCCGTTTTCTTTTTCAAAGATGGGCAACACCGCCTTGCGTGAGGCCGATGTCCAGCAGCCAAACACGGCGGCGCAGTGGTCGTTGACCAGCAGCTTCTTGGATTTTTCGGCAAAGGTGGGCCAGTCAGACGCGCCGTCTTCCTTGATGACCTTGATCTTGCGGCCCAGGACGCCGCCCATGGCGTTGATCTGGTCGATCGCCAGTTGTTCGGCCTGGATGGAGCCGGTCTCGGAAATCGCCATGGTGCCGGTGGCCGAGTGCAACTGGCCCACGGTGACTTCCGTGTCCGTGATGGCCAGCTTGGTGGTGTTGACCTTGGCGGTCGGGAACTGCTGCGCCAGCACCAGCGACGGAACGCCAGCCAGGGGCGACATGGCCATCAACTGCAGCAACCTGCGGCGCGTGGCTGAATCAGGAATAGTGGAAAGCGGAGAAGACGAATCAGCTGACATAAGGGCTCCTGGAAGGTGGGGGGTTTCCGCATCCCGTTGCCAGGCCTGCGTTGGAGTGAAATTTATCTGCCGCAGCTCTATTCGGGAATACGTCAATTGACGTAGTGCGCTACGCACACGACGGCGCCACACTGGCAGGCCATCCACACGACAGGAGTACAAAGATGCGACATGGTGATATTTCAGGCAGCGCGGATTGCGTCGGCGTTGCCGTCGTCAACTACAAGATGCCGCGGCTGCACACCCGGGCCGAAGTGCTGGACAACGCCCGCAAGATTGCCGACATGCTGGTTGGCATGAAGCAGGGCCTGCCCGGTATGGACCTGGTGATCTTTCCGGAATACTCAACGCAGGGCATCATGTATGACCGCGATGAAATGTATGAAACCGCCGCCGTCATACCGGGTGAAGAAACCGCCATCTTTGCCCAGGCTTGCCGCAAGGCCAAGGTCTGGGGCGTTTTTTCACTGACCGGCGAGCGCCACGAAGAGCACCCGAACAAGGCGCCCTACAACACACTGATCCTGATGAATGACCAGGGCGAGATCGTGCAGAAGTACCGCAAGATCATGCCCTGGACGCCGATTGAAGGCTGGTATCCGGGCGACCGCACCTACATGACGGAGGGCCCCAAGGGCCTGAAGATCAGCCTCATCATTTGCGATGACGGCAACTACCCCGAGATCTGGCGCGATTGCGCCATGAAGGGCGCCGAGTTGATCGTGCGCTGCCAGGGCTATATGTACCCGGCCAAGGACCAGCAGGTGCTGGTGGCCAAGGCCATGGCCTGGATGAACAACGTGTATGTGGCCGTGGCCAATGCCGCCGGCTTTGACGGCGTGTACTCGTATTTCGGGCATTCCGCCATCGTCGGATTTGACGGACGCACACTGGGTGAGTGCGGCGAAGAAGAAATGGGGATCCAGTACGCCGAACTGTCCATGGGCCTGATCCGCGACACGCGCAAGAACGGCCAGTCGCAAAACCATTTGTTCAAGTTGCTGCATCGCGGCTACACCGGCACCATCAACTCGGGCGAGGATGCCGGCGGCGTGGCGGACTGTCCGCTTGATTTTTACAAGACCTGGGTCAATGACCCGCAAAAAGCGCGCGCCATGGTCGAGGCCATCACCCGCACGACGCCGGGCACGCCCGAATGTCCGATAGAAGGCATTCCGAACGGCTCCTGAAAACCAGCCGCCCCACGCGTCAGCGCCCCGGAAAACCGGGGGCCCCACCGCTGAATCCGCCTTCAGCGGTACGTTTATTGCTTGAGTCTTGCATGCCCAACTGCCAGCTCAAGCGCGCGTGACACAACCGACACCGCCCACACAAAAAATCTTCCGTATCCGGCGCGACTACAACACCTGGGTCGCCAACGAGACGATGGAGGATTTCTCGCTGCGCTTTACACCGCGCGGGCGGCGCCATTGGTCCGAGTTCCGTGTGGCCAATACCGCGCTGGGCGCGGTCTCCTTCCTTGCGCTGGAGGCCATCGGCGCCGCCATGGCCCTGAACTACGGTTTCACCAACACGTTCTGGGCCATCCTGATGGTGGGCCTGCTGATCTTCCTGACTGCGCTGCCCATCAGCTACTACGCCGCCAAACACGCCATCGACATGGACTTGCTGACGCGCGGCGCGGGCTTTGGCTACCTGGGCTCGACGATGACCTCGCTGATCTACGCCAGCTTTACCTTCATCTTCTTTGCGCTGGAGGCTGCCATCATGGCCTCGGCGTTGCAGCTGTACTTCACGGACTGGTCGCTGACCGTCTGCTACCTGCTGTCTTCGCTGATCATCATCCCGTTCGTCACCTACGGCATCACCTTCATCAGTCGGCTCCAGCTCTGGACCCAGCCCTTGTGGCTGCTGCTGCTGCTCTCCCCTTACCTGGCCATCCTGATCAAGGACCCGTCGGTGTTCTTGCAGGTTCGCAGCCTTTCGGGCTACGCCTCGGGCGACAGCGGCTTTAACTGGCTGATGTTCGGCTCGGCGGCCACCATGGCCATTGCGCTGGTGGTGCAGGTCGGCGAGCAGGTCGATTTCCTGCGCTTCCTGCCGGAAAAAACACCGCAAAACCGCAGGCGCTGGTGGTTTTCGGTGGTGGCGGCCGGCCCGGGCTGGATCGTCCCCGGCATGTGCAAGATGATGGGCGGGGTGCTGCTGGCCTATCTGGTGCTGCAGGCCCAGTTGCCGGTTGAAAAAGCGCTGGACCCCACGCAGATGTACCTGGCCGGTTTCAGCTACGTCTTCACCCATCCGGCCATCGCCATTCTGGCCACCGTCCTGTTTGTCGTGGTCTCGCAGGTCAAGATCAATGTGACCAATGCCTATGCCGGCTCGCTCGCCTGGTCCAATTTCTTCGCGCGCCTGACGCACAGCCATCCGGGCCGCGTGGTCTGGCTGGTGTTCAATGTGGGCATTGCCATCTTGCTGCTGACGCTGGGCGTCTTCAAGGCGCTGGAGCAGGTGCTGGGCCTGTATGCCAACCTGGCCACCGCCTGGGTCGGCGCGCTGGTGGCCGATCTCGTCATCAACAAGCCACTGGGCCTGTCGCCAAAGGGGATTGAATTCAAGCGCGCCCACCTGTATGACATCAATCCGGTGGGCGTCGGTGCCACGCTGCTGGCAAGCCTGACGGGGATCGTCTGCTACACCGGCGGTCTGGGCGCCTGGGCGCAGGCTTTTTCGCCCATGGTGGCGCTGGCTGTGGCCCTGCTGGCCTCGCCCCTGCTGGCCTGGACGACCGGCGGGCGCTTTTATATCGCCCGCAAGAGCCCCCGCTTGTGGCAGCCGGGCCAATTGGTGCAATGCACGGTGTGCGAGAACCGCTTTGAATCCGAGGACATGGCTTTTTGCCCGGCCTATGGCGAGGCGATCTGTTCCCTGTGCTGCACGCTGGAGTCACGCTGCCATGACCGCTGCAAGACCCGCTCGCGGTCAACGGAGCAAATGCAGGATCTGCTGGGCAGGCTGCTGCCAGGTGCCCTGTCATCCCGAATCAATTTTCGCGTCACCCACTACCTGGTGGTGCTGTCCTCGCTGGCAGTGTTGCTCACCGCCGTCATGGGCCTGGTTTATTACCAGGAAGCCGTTGCATCCGCACTGGACCCGGCGCAGCGTGCCACCCTGTGGCTGGCCTTCCAGAAAACGTACACGCTGCTCTTGCTGGTGCTGGCCGTTGGGTCCTGGTGGATTGTGCTGGGCGTGGAAAGCCGCCAGGTGGCCCAGGAAGAATCGAACCACCAGAACCAGTTGCTGCTGCGTGAAATCAAGGCGCATGAGCAGACCGACGCTGCCCTGCAGCAGGCCAAGGAAGCCGCCGAGGCCGCCAACCAGGCCAAGACCCGCTATGTCACGGGCGTCAGCCATGAATTTCGCACGCCGCTCAACAGCATCCTGGGGTATTCGCAGGTGCTGCTGCGCAACGACAAGGCCACGGATGAATTGCGGCGCCAGGTCACGACGATCCAGCGCAGCGGCCAGCATCTGGCCAGCCTGATCGACGGCATGCTCGACCTGGCACGCATCGAGGCGGGCCGCATGCAGATGGACAACGCGGCCATTTCCTTTCGCGATTTTCTGGATGACGTGGTCAAGATGGTGGAGCCGCAAGCCGTGGCCAAGGGCCTGGTTTTCAGGTTCGATGCGCCGCGGCGTCTGCCCGCCTACATCCACACCGATGCCAAGCGGCTGCGGCAAATCCTGCTGAACCTGCTGGCCAACGCCATTAAATTTACTGAACACGGCAGCGTCACGCTGCGCGTGCAGCACCGCATGGAGGTGGCGCGCTTTGAGGTGATCGACACCGGCGTCGGCATTGAAAGCCACGACCACGCGCGCATTTTCCTGCCCTTCGAGCGCAGCAGCTCGGGCCGGCGAACGCAGGAGCCCGGCACCGGACTGGGCCTGACCATTACCCAACTGCTGACGGAGCTCATGGGCGGCGAGATTTCGATGGAAAGCACGATTGGCCAGGGAAGCAATTTCAAGGTTCGGATGTACCTGCGCGAGTTGACGGCGCTGGACCAGCATGCAGTGAAAGACCACCGCCGCATCATTGGATATGAAGGCCCGCAGCGCCGCATCCTGCTGGTGGACGACCAGGCGAGCCAGCGCCAGCTGCTGGCCGCGCTGCTGGCCCCGCTAGGGTTTGCGCTCAGCGAAGCCGCCAGCGGGCTTGAATGCATCGAGGCCGTGGGCCGCGAGATCCCCGATGCGGTGCTGCTGGATGTGAACATGGAAGGCATCGATGGCTGGAAAACCTGCCAGCGCCTGCGCGCCCAGGGCCTGGCCACGCTGCCGGTCATCATGGTTTCGGCCAACGTCTTTTATGAGCCCCTGCAACGCAAACAAAGCGGGTGCAATGCGTTTGTCAGCAAACCGATGTCGGAATCAGAGTTGCTGGGCCAGCTGCAGACGCACCTGAACCTGACATGGACCTACGAGACCAGCCCTGAATTGCTAAGCGCATCCGTGGCTACCCCGCCGGCAGTGCCGGCGCAGCGCTCACTGAGCAACGAAGCCGTGGCCGAACTGACCTGGCTGGTTCGCATCGGGGACATCTCGTCCCTGCGTCGCAGCATTGACCGCATGGGCGCGGACAAAGGCGCAACCCCGGCTGAATGCACCTATTTGCGGGCCTTGCTGGACCGTGTTGATCTGGAGGAGTTTTCAAGATGGCTACGACAGGAATGAACCCCACGCCGGCCGATGGCGCGAGCGCGCGCACGGCGCAGCAACTCGTCGTGCAGGTGATAGACGACGCACCCGACACGCTCGGCTTTCTGATCGGAGCCCTGGAGTCCGCGGGCTATTCGGTGCTGGTGGCCCGCAGCGGCGAGGCCGCGCTCGAAACCCTGCAGTGGGTCACGCCCGATGCTATTTTGCTCGATGCCATGATGCCTGGGCTCGATGGATTCGAGACCTGCCGGCGCATCAAGCTGCTGCCTGAACGTGCCCATATTCCGGTCATCTTCATGACCGCCCTGTCGGAGACTGCGCACATCGTCACCGCCTTCGACAGCGGCGGCGTGGACTATGTGGTCAAGCCGGTCAAGATCGATGAAGTCCTGGCGCGCCTGTCAGCCCACATGCGTAACGCCCGGGTATCGCGGCTGGCAAGGGAAGCCGTTGACGTGGCCGGTCTGGGCGTACTGATGCTGGACGCGCACCGCCGCCTCGCCTGGCAATCGCCCAAGGCCGCCGCCTGGCTCAAGGAATTTGTAGCGCCAGGCGCGACGGTCGATCTTTTCAAAACCCTGGCGAGCCAGTTCGCGATCTCGGGTTCCACCACCTGGCCAATCGGACAACGCGGCGGCGAAGAACTGGTGATGCACTGGATTGGCAGCAGCGGTCTGGGCGAATCCATGACGTTGCTGCAGTTGCGTCCGGTCGCCGCGTCCCGCGTGCGAAGCGCTGACCTCACGCGGCGCGAGACCGAAGTCCTGTCCTGGCTGGCCAAGGGAAAGACCAACCGCGATATTGCAGACATTCTGGGCATGAGCCCGCGCACCGTGAACAAGCACCTGGAGCATGTGTACGCCAAGCTCGGTGTGGAAACGCGTACATCGGCTGCTGCAGTGCTTTCGCGAGAACTCGATCACTCCGCTTTTTGACGTTCCGAGGTGACGGCCACCGCAGTGAACTCGCTAGCTTGAATTTAGAACCAGATAGTGGCTTCTGCCGTCACAACAGCGTTTTTCTGGCGTCAAGCCCATGGATGGCACGGCACCCACTGGCGACCGGGCATTGCCGGGAACCTTGCCTGCGAGACAGGCGTTGCCGGCGTCGGCATTCGGCGCTTCTTTGCGCCTGCAGGTATTCTCGCCCTCATGAACTCCATCAAACCTGAATCCAGCAGCGCTGGCGAAATGCGCTCGCGCACCGACAGCGAACAGATCATTCAGGCGCTCACGGACGGCAAAAACAAGCGCGTGCGCAAACTGCTGGCGACCATGCACCCGGCCAAAATCGCGGCCTTGCTGGAGTTGCTTGGCGCGGAGCCGCGCGCGGCGCTGTGGCAGCAGCTGGACCCGGCGCTTGAAGGTCGTATCCTGCCGCATCTGAATGCAACCCTGCGCGCGCAACTGGCTGGGGAATCCGGCGAGGCGCCGGCCGCGGAACTGGCGGATGCCGCGCCCGGCCAGAAGCCCGGCCACCAGGACACCGTCAATCAGCGGGAGGCCATCCGCAACGCCTTGCGCGACGGCAAGCTCAAGCGTGTGGGCAAGATTCTGCATCGCATGCACCCGGCCAAGGTGGCGGGCCTGCTGGAGGCGCTGCCGCCCGCAGAGCGGCGCCCGGTGTGGAGCATGGTCGAAACCGAGCGAACCGGCAAGGTGCTGACCTATCTGCATGACGAGATCCGCAGCGCCCTGGCGCTGGAACTCGACCTGGACGACCTGGTTGCGGCGGCGCAGCTGCTGGAACTCG
>Ga0123337_10002015_pt1 | contig 24195 bp, 16 predicted proteins | sample frozenSSSSmetaG_FD_89792 | JGI IMG/M metagenome (GOLD analysis project Ga0123337, IMG submission 89792) | Glacier valley bacterial and archeal communities from Borup Fiord, Nunavut, Canada, to study Microbial Dark Matter (Phase II) -... | ecosystem: Environmental > Aquatic > Freshwater > Ice >...
GCAGTGGCGGCGAATCCTTTTGCCGGTCTTAATACCAGTGGAAGTGATGCGTTCCTTAAGTTTCTTCCTATGTCAGCAGAACTGCGTACGGGTAAAATTGTGCATGAGTTCAGGGTCAATACTTTTTTTGACTTAAATGCTAAAAACAGATTTGTATTGGGAAAGACTATCGCTGATGAAACCGATAAAAATTCAGGATGGAAACACATCAAAGGAAATGATTACAGTTACGGTTTTTACGTGATGAAAAATGATATCAGCTCTTACAAAAAAACTTGTTCAAGTGTTGGTGGTGGTATTCAATTTCTCTATGGCATGTTTACAACAAGTCCTGAAACTATTAATATTACTCAGAATAATGTCTCAAAAGCAATTCTGGTGAATCCCAATATTACAAGATATGAAGCGCTTATTAATTTCAAGACCAATTTGTATAACTGGAAATCACATCTGTTTATCACGATGTTTTATGGCGCAGGGGCAGGTATGAGAAGTATTGCTTATAATCCGCAAACAGGTATCAATGAGAACGATTTGAAAGATGAAACCATGACTGTATTCGAAGATCGCAGATATATTCAGAAAAACTGGCAAGGTGCTTATTTTACCTTCAGACTGGGATTCAGATTTGGACTTACCTTGTTTTAATCGAATAACTCTTTGCTTAGACTGAATTCATTGAGCGAAATTTTATAAATAATTAAAATTTCTTACCTTTGGCATCCTTTAAACCGACTTATCATCATCATGAATAAACTATTGCTCTCATTCTTTGTGCTTTGCCTGATGAATTCTCAGGCCCAGATTCGTTACAGTTCTTACGGCAAACAAACTACTTGCGGCTACACTTATACCAAGGTGTCCAGTGATCCCACAGCAACCAGATGGTACACTTTACCCAACGGATTGACCGTTATATTGTCTGTGAATAAAGATCAGCCCAGAGTGCAGACTCTTGTGGCGACTAAAGCCGGTAGCAAAAATGATCCTTCAGATCATACCGGGCTGGCCCATTATCTGGAACATATGCTGTTTAAAGGTACAGATAAGTTCGGAACTCAGGATTATGCAAAGGAAAAAGTTTATCTTGATCAGATTGATATGTTGTATGAACAATACAATAAAACTAAGGATGACAACAAAAGGAAACAGATTTATCGCCAGATAGATAGTATCAGTGGTCTCGCTTCGCAATACAGCATTGCAAACGAATTTGATAAAATGTGTCAGGGTATTGGTGCTCAGGGAACAAATGCTTTTACAAGCGTTGAACAGACCGTATATGTGAATGATATTCCGGCTAACAGAATTCACCAGTGGTTGGAAATAGAATCGGAAAGATATAGAAATCCTGTGCTGCGCCTGTTTCATACAGAATTAGAAGCAGTGTATGAAGAAAAAAATATTTCTCTGGATAATGACGCTGAAGAAAGTTATGAAAAAATATATGCCAGTCTATTCAGAAATCATCCATATGGCACACAAACTACTATTGGTACTGTAGAGCACCTCAAAAACCCGTCATTGTTAAGTATAAGGGATTATTACCACACCTATTATGTACCGAATAACATGGCAATTATTATGGTTGGTGATTTTAACCCTGATGAGGTGATTGCAATGGTAGACAAACATTTTGGATTCATGACAAGCAAACCGGTGCCTAAATTTAGTTTCAAACTTGAATATCCAAGAGGTGTTCCTGACAGTATCAGTGTGGTGGGACCGGATGCAGAAAATATTTTGATGGCTTGGCGTTTTGATGGTATGGCATCTAAGCAAGCCATACTTTTGAGATTGGTAGATCTGATACTCAGCAATAGCAAAGCCGGTTTAATTGACCTGAATCTGGTAAAAGACCAGAAAGTATTATCGGCAGGTTGTTCTCCGGATTTTATGAAAGATTACAGTGTGCATTTTTTCACGGGGAAACCCAAACAGGGGCAGACTTTGGAACAGGTGAGGGACTTATTACTAGAACAGATAGAAAAAATAAAAAGAGGTGAATTTGATGAGGCCCTTCTGAAAGGAATTATTGCCAATAATATGGTGGATGATATTCGCAATTTTGAAAATAATGACGGAATTGCCTACAGTCTCTTGAGCACATTTGTAACAGATCAAAGATGGATTGATGTGTTGAATATCAACTATGAAATGAGCCTTATTACCAAAAAGGAAATCATGGAGTTTGCCACTGAATTTTATACTAAAGGATATTCTATCGTGTATAAAAGAACAGGTGAAGAACCTCAACAGGAAAAGATTGAAAAGCCTGCGATTACCGAGGTACAACTCAATCGTGAAAAATCATCTGAGTTTGTCAATGACATTCTGAATGAAGAGGCTGACAGTATTTTTCCCGTATTTATTGATTTTGAAAAGAACTTTGAAAGAGGGAAGATTGGAAAGGCCGATCTACTGTACAAGAAGAACGAAAAAAATCAATTGTTCACTTTGTATTATGTGGTGGATATGGGCAGACTTAACAATAAAAAATTGCCGTTTGCACTTGAATACCTTCAATACATCGGTACAGATAAATATACAGCATCGGAATTGAGTATGAAATTTTATCAACTGGCCTGCAATTTTGGAATCTCGGCGGGAGATAAACGCAGTTATGTGTATCTGAATGGACCTCAACAGAATTTTAATGAGGCTTTGGCCTTATTTGAGGAGCTTTTGGCCAATGCCAAACCAGATCAGGTGGCATTAAATGACTATATCTCAAGAGTCAATAAATCAAGACGTGATGCCAAAACCAATAAACGTGCGATTTCTTCGGCTCTTAGCATGTATGCTACCTATGGTAAAATCAATCCAAGAACATATACCCTGGATAGTACGGCCCTCAAAGCCATGACAGCTGCAGAACTGGTAGGAATGATTAAAAATCTGAACCATTATAAACACCAGATAATGTATTATGGTCCGGAGGATAAAAAAGCACTTGAAACTACTTTAACGGCTCAGCACAAGATGCCGGCAGAATTTACTGCTACACCTGCCGCTTATGAATTCAAACCATTAACTTACGCTGCTAATACGGTCTTTTTTGCCCATTATGAAATGGTACAGGCAGAAATCAACTGGCGCAGAAGTGCGGAAGTTTTTGATATCAATAAAATGCCTACCATCAGAGCTTTTAATGAATATTTCGGAGGGGGAATGAGCAGTGTAGTATTTCAGGAAATACGTGAATCAAGAGCTCTGGCTTATTCTACTTATGCATATTATAACCAGGCTTCTGAAAAAGGAAAGAATGACATCTTGCTAGCCTATGTAGGTACTCAGGCGGATAAACTCAATGAAGCGATTACAGCTATGAATGAATTGCTGACCAATATGCCGGCCAATGAGGAAAGCTTTAATCAGGCAAAATTGGCGATTCTAAGCAGTATTGAGGCAGAGAGAATCAATAAGACAGATATTTTCTTTTCATACCTTGGCGCTTTAGATATGGGGATTACTTATGATTACCGCAAAATGGTCTATAACGCCATTCAAAGTATGACGTTTGCAGATATCAAAGCTTTTCAGGAGCAGAATATTAAAGGCAAGGTTTGGGCTATAGGGATTGTCGGTTCTAAGGATAAAATCAAGATGGAAGATCTGAAAAAATACGGCGATTTAAGAGTCGTTACGCTTGAGGAAATTTTTGGATATTAGAATATAGCTGTTATAAGAAAGATAGAGACCTGATTTTTAATTGGGTTTTTGCTTGTAAGGAAACTATACAACGGAAAAAGTCGTCTGTATAGTTCATGAGGCTATTCCTAGCAGGTATCTTGTTTTTTTTCTTACAATCTATTAGGGCTCAGATAAATATCGGGCATGATACGAGTGTTTTTACAGTCGATAGCACCCGTAAGCCAGTTTTTTGTTTTCATTTTAAATCCATCCCGGAAATAAGTTATCGCTGGGGGTTTTATCATACGACGGATATTCGCAGGGAAAAACTTGTATTCAGAGAAAATAAATTGAACGATCCTTACAAGAACTCAGATACAATGGTTTGTGAAGATTTCCGGGATTCATTCGGAGTGTATTGGGTCTGTCTGGAAATTACCGGCATTAATGGATTAAAAGACACCTTGTGCAAAAAAGTAAACAGTAATTATATGCACATAACACGGAGGGCCCCTGAGTTTACGCCAAAGAATGGCTCGACTTTTAATCCCTTCCCCTTACTTGAAAATGAATCATTGTATAATCTGGTGATATATAGCCGCTGGGGTGTCAAAATCTTTGAGTCATTAGATAAAAATATAGATTGGAATGGTCAGATGAATAATACGGGAGAAAAATGCCCCGATGGCACGTATTATTATATTTTAAAATACCGGTATAACGGGAAGGAAGCAGATGAGCCGGTTTTGAACGGCTCAATAAGATTGATTTGGTAATGGTTTACAACCTCTCCCAGGGAATGGCGGATAAAATCACAATCAGAGCAATGCCAAAAAATCTGGCGCTTATTTTCTTTAATTGGGCATTGTCAGTCGCTTTTTTTGCTTTGGAATAACCAATATGCACCAGAACAAGCGCCAATAGCATCAAGATAAAATGTTCGACGGCAATTTTTCTGACCATACCATTTTTCATCACAAACGACATACCATTGTCAAAGGCAGCCATTCCAAAGGGGCTATAGCCAAAATACAAAATCAGTCCAATCAATAACTGAATATCACAACTAATCATAAAAGCCAAAGCAGGTAGTTTTGATTTTTTACTGACAGCTCCTGATGAATTAGTAAAAGGCAATAAAATGGCTAATACTGCTGTTACAAGCACAAGCCAGCGCATATGGGAGTGAGTATTTAATAAAGTTTGATACATGATAGAGGCAAAATTAAGGCAATTTGCTAATTAATTGCAAAACATAATGCTATTTTTCTTGAATAACGATTCATCAAGCTGCCTCGGCTTATGGTCTTGTGATGGCAGTCCTGATAGCATCAAGTGTAAATCCCTCCTTCTCATAAAGCTCTTTCATACTGCCGTGAGGAACAAAATGGTCTTCAATGGCAATAGATTCAATAGAACCTTTATAGGCTAAATCTGAAGCAAGTAACATCACACTGCTGGCTATTCCACCAATTTTCTGTCCTTCTTCCACTACCACAATGCGATTAAAATCATTAAATAATGTTTTTAATAATTTAATATCCAGTGGTTTAATATATTTTAAGTCATAGTGAGCCGCACCGGTATCTTTAACTGCTAGGGAACAAAGTCCTGCCATAGTGCCAATACTTAATACTGCAGTTCCTTTTCCGGGTTTTAAACATTCCCCTTTTCCTGCCTCAAGTAGTTTAAAAGGAGTCTGCATGTAGGTTTCTTCTGCTTTACCCCTTGGATAACGAATAATCAAAGGACCTGTTTGATGTTTTGATGCAGTATAAACAGCATGCCTTAATTCCTCCTGATTGCGGGGAGAAATAATGCTCAGGTTGGGAATAGTCTGCAAAAAAGCGATATCAAAAACACCGTGATGTGTAGGTCCGTCTTCTCCAACCATCCCGGCTCTGTCAATGGCAAAAATGACCGGAAGGTTTTGCAAGGCTACATCATGAATAAGTTGGTCGTATGCGCGTTGTAAAAAGGTAGAATAAATACAACAGAAAGGGATAAGACCCGAAGCAGCAAGTCCTGCAGAGAAAGTAACTGCATGCTGCTCGGCTATACCGACATCAAATACTCTTTCCGGAAATTTATCCTGCATATAATGCAAGGAACTGCCTGAAATCATGGCAGGGGTTACTGCTACTATTTTTTCATTCAGTTCAGCAAGTTCCAGCAGTGTTTTTCCAAAAATATCCTGATATCGGGCCAGATTGTCATTATGCCCTGTGCTTTTGCCGGAAAGTTTATCAAACTGTGAAGTGCTGTGCCACTTGGTCTGTTCAGCCTCCGCAGGCGCATACCCTTTTCCTTTGATAGTCCTGATATGGATAATTTTAGGTGCGTCTATAGTTTTAACCGCATTAAAAATAGTAATCAGTTCATGTACATTGTGTCCATCGATTGGACCAAAATACTGAAAACCGAAATCAGTAAATAAATTATCTGTTCTGAATTCAAGCTGCTCCAGATACTCACCCAAAGCACCCTGACTTGGATCAATACCTATATGATTGTCGTTAATGATAATCGTAATATTGGTGCGACTGATGCCGGCATTGTTTAGCGCTTCAAAAGCCTGTCCTGCGCTTAGTGCGCCATCACCAATAATAGCAATGTGTTGACGATTAATGTTCTGTAAGCCGGCTGCCGTGGCATAACCTAAGACTGCAGAAATAGAGGTAGAAGAATGTGCTGTACCGAAAGCATCGTAAGTACTCTCACCCATTTTTGGAAAACCACTAAGTCCATCCAGTTTTCGGAGTGAATTAAATCGGTCTTTTCTGCCGGTAATTATTTTATGGGCATAGGCCTGGTGACCAACGTCCCAAACCATAATATCGGCAGGTGCTTGATATACATAATGCAATGCAACCGTAAGTTCCACCACACCAAGGTTAGCTGCAAAATGTCCACCGTGTTCAGCGATATGTTCAATCAGGTAATTTCTCAGCCATTCAGTATAAGGCACTAACTGGCCTGATTCTAATTCTTTTAGTTTCCCGGGGAGATCTATGTTTTCAAAAGGCAAAGCCACAGTGCAAAAGTAATGATTTTGGAATTAGTTATATGTACAATCAAATAATGCTTACTTCAAAGGGTTATGCATGCTATGGATAGGAAAAAGTTCTGTTTAATGTGTAAGGTTTAATGAACCCCATTTCGTGGTGATGTTTACGTGAGCATCAAAGGTTTTACCTGGTGTTTAATCAAAAATAATTGACGGATAAAATAATATGACAATTTGATGATACTATAATTTTTCAATTTGCGTTAATCCTGCTTAATCTATAAAATATGAGATCTTATGTCGTTTATCTACCTGTTTTGTTTTCAGCAATTTTTCTCAGTTTGTTTTATCACGAATTGCTTGGAATTAATGTGATAATATTTGAAGTCTTAATGATAGGTACCAGTTTTCTTGTGCATAGACCAAGAGGGAATAATCTGCATGCAAAGATCGTATTAACAGGAACAATTTTGAGCGCTGTTTTTGTCTTGTTGTATGGTTCTGCAATTGCAAAAACTATAAATGTATTTTCATTCTTTCTTTTTCTCGGGTATCGCTGTGACATCCATCTGCGGTCACCATTAAACAGCTTATTACTTGCGACACTTCACATCATAAAGATACCGGGCGTCTTTGTGCGGAAACTTCTGTTGAAAAAAGGCGTTACTCAAAGCACTTTATCCCGATTGCGGTTTTATGGAAAAATCATTGTGTTCCCTATTTTAATTCTTATGCTCTTTATTTACATTTATATATTGGCAAATTCTCGATTTTCTGATTTTATGGAGGATATGATGATATCTTGCCGGTCAGCTTATAGATATATCTTAGAACATTTTAATTTCAGTATGTTTTATACGCTATTGTTGGGACTGTTTGTTTCATCTGCTTATATTTTTCAAACAGATGAAAAGCGCATATCTCAAATGGATGATCATGGCGAGGATAGTTTATTCAGAAGGCGAAAGAAAAAAGATAAAAATAAAGAAAGTTTCAAAACGATGGATTTGAAAAAAGAATATTATGCCATGTTGTTTCTTTTAATGCTTTTGAACATGCTGATTGCCATTATGAATGTCATAGATATTGATTGGGTGTGGCTGAATTTTCAATGGGACGGCTCTAATGGAGGAGCAGAACTCAAACAATTTGTACATACCGGCACTTATTTGCTCATTTGTGCCATTATTTTATCCGTCGGCATTTCGCTTTATATTTTCAGAAATAACATGAATTTTTATGAGCGGAATACATGGATAAAATTTCTGGCATATCTCTGGCTTTTTCAGAATGCAGTGATGCTTGCTTCGGTGGGGATGCGCACTTACAGGTACGTTCAGCATTTTAATCTGGCGCATAAACGCATCGGTCTGCTGTTTTTTCTGTTGGCTATGCTCATCGTAATTTTTATTGTCTTCGTGAAGATAAGGGATAAAAAATCTTCTTATTTTCTTGTTAGAACCTGTGCATTGAGTTCATATATTGTCTTGTTTACAATATGCACTATAGATTGGGATATGTTTATTGTCAAATATAACTTCAGACATGCGCATTCTGCTTTATTACATAAAGATTGGATGATGAACCTTTCTGACAAAACACTGCCTATTGTAAGGGTAAATATCCATCTAATGGATGATTCAACAAATCAGCCTGGCGAAGGGCATGTATACACCTATAAAGAACTTCTGGAGATACGGGAGGCAGCGTTTAAAAAAGCCTATAAATGCAGAGGTGTTTTTTCATGGAACTATGCCGATGCACGTGCTTACAAGCAATTGGAAGAACAAACGACCATCGGCAAATCCAGAGAATTGAGTGCGCGTAATCAACCTTAGGTCCTTTGTTTGCAGGCCTTTAGGGCTCTTTTTGGGCCACTAAATTCATTTTTGTATAATTCAGCCTAAATCGTACTTTTGCAGTATGTCTCATACAATGGCAAAAGACAAACAAAATATAGATTTTGAAGCTTTCAGAACCGAAGTGCTGGAGGATTATAAACTGGCTTGCGAAAGCCGTCAGGCCAGCCTGCTTGGCAGGAAAGAGGTTTTGACAGGGAAAGCTAAATTCGGTATTTTCGGGGACGGCAAGGAAGTGGCTCAGTTGGCCATGGCAAAGGCCTTCAAAAAAGGAGATACAAGAAGTGGTTATTACCGCGACCAGACATTCATGTTTGCAACCGGTATGAATACTGTTCAACAGTTTTTTGCCCAATTATATGCGCATACAGATCTTGATGCTGAACCAAACAGCGCCGGAAGAAGCATGAATGGTCACTTTGGTTCAAAAATGCTGGATGCTCAAGGCAATTGGTTGTCTCAGACAGACAGGTTTAATTCCTCTTCCGATATTTCTCCTACAGCAGGACAAATGCCACGCCTTCTGGGCCTGGCTTTGGCTTCTAAGATGTATCGTCAGAATGCAGATTTGCATCAATTCACAGATTTTTCTGATAAGGGTAATGAAGTGGCATTTGGTACGATTGGCAATGCAAGTACAAGCGAAGGCGGTTTCTGGGAAGTTATCAATGCAGCAGGTGTTTTACAGGTGCCATTGGCCATGAGTGTATGGGATGATGGATATGGTATTTCTGTGCCTGCTAAATACCAGACAACAAAAGAAAATATCAGTGCTATACTCAGCGGTTTTAATAGTGATGAGCATGGTGTCGGGGTGGATATATACAATGCTAAAGGCTGGGATTATCCGGAATTGTGCAGGGTGTATAAAAATGCGGTTCAACACTGTCGCACGAATCACAGACCGGTATTGATTCATATCAATGAAGTGACACAGCCGCAAGGGCATAGCACATCCGGTTCGCACGAACGTTATAAAAGTAAGGAGCGTTTGCAGTGGGAGGCGGATTTTGATTGCCTAAAAAAAATGCGTGAATGGGTAGAAGAGAACCAGATTGCATCTTCTGAACAATTGGATACGATAGAAAATGAAGCAATAGAATATGTGAACACCTGCAGGAAAAATGCTTGGGAAGCTTATCTGGCGCCTCTAAAAAAAGATGTGCAGGAAGTGATTTCTATTTTAGAAACAATCTCTCACGCTTCATCGGCAGAAGCTATTAAAGATTTAAAATCGACTAAGGATGCCATCCGGAAAGATATTGGTATGGCAGTAAACAAAGTGCTGATGGCTACTATTGGAGATGATAGTGCTGAAAGACAAGAGCTTACCCATTATTATAAACAATTCCTAAAAGATAATTACGAAAGATATTCATCAACCTTGCATAGCAATTCTGACCATAATGCATTGGTGATTCCAGAAGTGAAACCAGTGTATAGTGATGATAAAATGGTGGATGGAAGGGAAGTGGTATTGGCTTGTTTTGACGCTGCACTTGGCCGTGATCCAAGAGTTTTTGCCTTCGGAGAAGATGTAGGCGCCATTGGTGATGTCAATCAGGGTTTTGCCGGGATGCAGGAAAAATATGGTGAAATGCGGGTAAGCGATACAGGTATCAGGGAATTGAGTATTATTGGTCAGGGTATAGGCACGGCCTTGAGAGGTCTCAGACCAATTGCTGAAATCCAATACCTGGATTATCTTTTATATGCTGTCCAGATAATGAGTGATGATATTGCAACCTTGCAATATAGAACCAAAGGTAGCCAAAAAGCTCCGATTATTATCAGAACAAGGGGACACAGACTGGAAGGTATCTGGCACAGTGGTTCGCCTATGGGTATGATTATTCACGCTGTAAGGGGTATGCATGTATGTGTGCCACGCAATATGACACAGGCTGCGGGCATGTATAATTTGTTGTTACAGGCTGATGAACCCGCTTTAGTTGTAGAATGTCTTAACGGATATAGACTTAAAGAAAAAATGCCTTCCAATATTGGAGAATTTACTGTGCCGCTTGGTGTGCCGGAAATCCTTAACGAAGGTACCGATGTCACCATAGTCGGTTATGGAAGTACGCTAAGAGTGATACAGGATGCGATGAAAAAATTGGATGCAATCGGTATCAGTTGTGAATTGATAGATGTTCAAACACTTTTACCATTTGATATTCATCACCATATTGTAGAGTCTTTAAAGAAAACCAATAAAGTGGTATTTGTGGATGAAGATGTGCCCGGAGGGGCTTCTGCTTATATGATGCAGAAAGTTCTGGAGGAGCAAAAAGGATATTTACATCTGGATGCACAACCTCTTACCATTGCGGCTAAACCTCATAGACCAGCTTATGGAACAGATGGCGATTATTTCTCTAAACCCAATGCCGAGGATATATTTATTGCAATCTATGGATTGATGCATGAGTATAACCCGGGAAAGTTCCCGCAATATTTATAATCTAAGATAAAATTATTCCCCCGAATCTAAACGGACTACAATTACTTGTTTGTCAGGTTTCTGTTGGGGATTGTTTTTATTCGATTTCTTCTACTTCCCGTATTTTTAATACCCTTTGTTTGGTGTATTTATTCCTGACGAAAATATATAAAGAGCACAAGGTCACAGTAAAGATAAATAAAATGCTGAGCTGTGCCGATAAACGTCCTTGTAATGGCAAAGCTATAATAATGATAGAAACAATGGCTTGCACAGAAGCATAAATTAGAGAAATCTTGACATGTTTTTGTTTGCCTACATGCACAAGTTTTTTGAATAGAAAATCCCTGTGCGGAACAAATATATTTTCTCTCAAAAGCAATTTAAATATGACCGTTAAGCCGGCATCGATACCCACTACGGCAAACAGTAAAAGATATGCATAATTGCCGGTTTTGAAGATAAGATTAAGCATCAGGTAGAAAATAATAAATGCCAGAGAGATGCTGCCAACATCCCCTGCAAAGACTATGGCTTTCTTTCGAAGATTGAGTATAAGAAATATTGAAACACCTGTAATCAAGGTGTATAGGAATTCTGTCTGAATAAATGAAATAGGTACGCCGGATTGGTCTACGGAGTGGTAGTTGAGCCATAAAAAACTCAGGAGTATCACCAGGCTGTTCAGTCCTAACATACCGTTGATGCCATCCATAAAATTGAACGCATTTAATACACCTATGCCAAGTATGACTATAGCAATAATCAATGGCCATTTTTCAATTGTAACATAACTGAAAGGTAATTCTATCGCCATCAGTGTCAGGGCAAATACCTGAAAAATAAGACGAATAAAATGTTTGACAAAGGCAATGTCATCAATGTAACTGATGGTAGCTATCATCAGTAAACCAATGATAAAGAATGATTTAAGCGTGTAAGGGAAGGCTAGGCTATAGATAAATAATCCAAAAAGCACAAAAATTCCAAAGCCCGTAATGGTGCGGTTTAAATGGGAACTGCGGCCAACTGGATGGTCGTAGATTTTAAAATAATGTGCAATTTTAATGTACATTAATGTAAACAGGATAAAGCAGACCGGTCCAATTAAAAAATAATAAAATTCAAGCATCTGTTTTAGTTTTGCGGGTATAGTTTTTCAATGAGATGGTGGTATTTTTCTTCAATAATTTTTCTTTTTTGTTTTAAAGTCACAGTAAGCTCGCCCGACTCAATAGAAAATGGTTTCCTTTTAATCACAAAATCGCGGATTCTGGCATAATTCGATAAAGATTGAGACAGTTTTTTAATGTCTTCTTCAAGCCAGAATTTAATCTTTTCGTCTTTTATTTCATCATCCTCAGTTTCAAAAAAGGATGAATTTAAACCGAAGAAGTCTTTCAGATGATCTTCTTTAGGGATGATAATGGCTGTTACATATTCCTTTTGATCACCAATGATAAAAATCTGTTCAATTTTATCACTCTGTAAATAGGCGTTCTCAATAGGGGTTGGATAAATGTTTTTACCCAAACTGGTTTTTAGCATGTTTTTATATCTGTCTGTAATCTTCAGATATCCTTTCTCAAATTTTCCGATATCACCGGTATGAAACCATCCTTCTGCATCCATCACGAGCGCTGTTTCTTCCGGATTGTTATAATAACCCAACATGATATTAGGCCCTTTACACAAAATTTCTCCTTCGGCACTTCCAAAATCAGGTTTAAAACTGTCATAAGTCTGAACTGTAATAAATTGTTTGGTTTCTATATCCTGTATGGCTACTTGTTGTCTAGGAGCCACTCTGCCACTAGTGCCGTGCACTTGTCTTTCAAATTCGTTTACAGTCACAAAAGGTGAGGTTTCTGTTAATCCGTAACCCTGCTGGCAACGGATGCCGATATTGCCGAAAAATTCTCCAACATGTTGGGGTAAGGCTCCCCCACCTGATACCAGGAGTTTGAGGTTGCCACCTAATTTTGCCTTTATTTTACTGAATACAAGTTTCTCAGCCAGCATATGTTGAATGGTTAAAGAAGGACCGGGAGTTTTTTTCTCCTCGAGTTTTAATCTATATTTTTCTCCAACCTTTAGACTCCAAAAAAAGATTTTGGTTGTCAGGCCGCCTTTAGAAACTGCATTATTTCTGATTCTTGCTTCTAATCTCTCAAGCAATCTGGGCACACAGGTCATAATGGTAGGTTTTGCCTCCATAAAATTCTGTGATATCTTTTCTATGCTCTCTGCAAAGGCAATTTGCGCACCGATAAATGTAGGAAGATAATAACCGGCCATTCTTTCGTATACATGGCTTAGTGGAAGAAAGGAGAGAAATCGGTCTTCTTTGCTGATAGAGGGGCAAAGTTCTTTGGCATCATAACAATTGCTCATAAAATTATAATGACTTAGCATGGTGCCTTTCGGAATACCTGTTGTCCCGCTGGTATAAATCAACGCTGCAAGATCATTATGCAATATGGTCGGTAAAATCGCTTCTATTTCGGTTTGTAAAGAAGGCCATAATTTAGCACCTTCAATCTTGATCTTTTCTACATTGATGATTTTAGGTTGATCTGTTTTTGAATCAAATGCCGTAAAAACCTGAATGATATGAGGACATTTATCCTCAATTTTCTGAAATTTCTTGAGTAAAAAGGGATTGCCTACCAATACCGCCTTGCTTTCACTATCATTTAAGATAAAAGCTGTTTCATCAGGAGTAAGGGTTGGGTATATGGAAACATTTACCCCACCTAGTTTTTGCAGTGCCTGATCGAGGTAAATAAATTCAGGGCAGTTTTCTAAAATAATAGCAACTTTATCTCCTTTTCTGATACCAATATGGAATAAATAGGCCGCCCATTTCTCTATATTTAAGATAGTTTCCCTATAACTTATATTTTGATAGTCCTTACCATCTTTTTCCATCATGAAAGTGGTATCAGGCTGATGGATCTTGTTTGCTGAGTTTAAAAAGAACTCATGCAATGAGCCAAAATCAGGGTCTTTTATCGCCATGCGTATATTGTTTTCTGGATGCGAAGTTATTGGAAAAAAATGCTTTTACAATAATATTAATATCATTCTGCCATTGGTAGTTTGTAGCATAGATAAAATTGAGGTTATAAATCAATTGTTCATCTTTAATATTGGAATGGATGTTCTGGTCTACAAAAAAAACTGCCGGCTGTATGCGTGGCAAACTCCTGCAATCTACTTGTGTATTATAACCCACCCATGTTTTTAGTCCCCTTAGACAATGTATCCAATTCAATAAGACCTGTTTAAGAAATGTGGGCCTTAAAAGTAAAAAAGGAAAAAACAGAATAAAACTGACACAGATAACGATATCTATCATGCGTTTTTTATTCTTATTCTGTTGATTGCTCAAGGCTGGCGTGATGTCCACACTGTAAAATTCCCCCGTCGTATTTTTAGAATTGCTGCCAATAATATAGGCTCCTTTTTCGGGCATGATTTTGTATTTTACCTTCGAAAAATTGACCTTACCCATTAATTGCATGATTTCAGTACTTGAAATATCGCTCGCACAGAAAATAATCTCATTCGCTTTATAGATTTCTATCAATAGTGGAAGATTTTCACTACTACCCAGCCAATCGCCCTTTGACTGATGGTCCGAAGGCTTAATAAATCCAAGCAATTTAAATCTTAAAGGATAATTTAAAAGAATGTTTTTTACCCTGTTACATTCTTCAGGTCCACCTACCACCAATACCTGCGATATTTGACTGGCTGAGGTATCCAGATGTTTGTATTTTACAAAATGCAATACCAGTCTGATAAATACAGTAATAAGCAAAGCCCATACTGAACCCAACAAAATGAGCGCCCTCGAAAAACGCATGTTTTCGGGTAGTAAAGCATAAATTGCCAACAATGAAAGACTTCCGATAATCAGCCCCCTGATAGTTTTACTGAGTTTAAATGCTTGATGGTATCCGCCGCTAATCCATATTCCCCCTAGCCAAATGAGCACGTAGACAGGCACATGGTATAAAAAATACTCCCTTGGATAAAATCCCCCGACAACATATTTGTTATAGATTTCCCAATAGCGCATCAGGCCGTAATAACCAATCAGGATCAGTAAAAAATCAAGTAAAAAGAGTTTTGAGGCATTAAATAAACGAACCAACAAAGCTACTGCTGCCCTTGCATAAATAGCGATATTAATACAAAGGGTAAACCACCATCCCTGCTGCTTTGAGAAATGTTTTTTCGCAAATTTGGCCATGGCCAGATAAAAAATCTTGACATAGTTAATGCTGTGTTTTTTTGTACTCTCACCTTTATAATGGATAATGGTGGTTTCGGAAAAATAATAATTGTCATAACCTGCCTTGATAATTCGGTAACTCAGGTCGATATCCTCGCCGTACATAAAAAAGGATTCATCCAACAAACCAACTTTATCCAGTACATCTTTCCGCATCATCATAAAGGCACCACTGAGAATATCGACCTTGTGATTCTCATGCTGACTCAGGTAACTGAGATGGTATGCGCCAAATGTTCTTGAACGTGGAAATAATCTGGCCAATCCGCTCATTTTATAAAAGGCTACAGCCGGAGTGGGGAGCCCGCGTTTTGATTCGGGAAGAAAATCCCCCCGTCCATCTATCATTCTTACACCCAAAGCGCCTGCATTAGGCGTTTTTTCAAAAAAAGCAACAGTTTTAGTCAGGGTATCCTCGCTTATCACAGTATCCGGATTTAACAAGAGAATATAACGCCCTTTGGCTATTTTTATCCCTTGGTTGTTGGCCTTGCTAAATCCGAAATTTTCCTTGTTTTCAATCAGTATGACTTTGTCAAACTTTTCCTTTATCATTTCACATGATTCATCCGCCGACTGGTTATCAACTACTATCACCTCTACCTGGAGGTGTTGAACGGCCTTGTAGACCGAAAGTAAGGTCTGTTCCAATAAGGCCTTAACGTTATAGTTGACTATGATGACGGATACATCCATTCAGTAATAAAAAAGTGCTTGCTTAAAAATGCAAATATATTGAATTGCCTACAATTGCCGTAATGCTATATTTAGGTCTTGTAACTTATCTCAGATGTTTTAAAACCTGATGAATGGTTCAGTCGGAATAGCAGTTTGTCAAAAATCTTATTTCAGGAAGAAATCACTGTTGTATTTCATTACTTTTCCAAAAATGTAATCCTGTATCTGAACAACCTCTTTGGTATTGTTATTCACAAATGCATAGAAGTTTTCTAATTCAAACTGAAGAGGATTTCCTTGCTGGTCCATTTGTATATCTGAATCCGGTTTAATCCCCTTTTTATGAATACTGAGCGTTGTTATCTGATTCTTTTTATCGGTGAGTGTAAGGATTAAAATCGCTTGGGTATGCGCTATAGAATCAATCTTATGGGCATCAAGGTCGATAGGGAATCCCTCAAATGAGAGGTTTTCCCACAGTTTAAGGTAAGACTTAATCTGATTGAGATTTACTTCTGTATTGTTTTTGTAGGTTTTGTTTCCGGCAATCAGCAAGGGCTCTTTGTTCTCGTTGTTGATGGTAAATGATTTTTCAGGAGTTGCTATCCATTTAATATCAATTGTCTTAATGTCTTCTTCCTTAGTACTGAAAATAGTTTTGCTTCTCCAGGCGACTACATCCGTAAAAAAACGTGTGTTAAGAAAAGCATTTGAGCCGGGTATATGGCACACATAAGGTTCTTCGCCTTTTTCCATAAAAAAATAAGTACCCATTTCATCCTGAGTGTTCTGACCTACATAAAAGGTCTTGGAAACAGATCCATTTTCATATATTTCTACCTTTACCGCATGTAAAGCCATGTCTTTGATGACCGTGTTTTTTTCATTTTTTGATACAGGTCTTTTAACCCTCATGTTTTTAAGTGTGGCAAATATGAGGTCAATCTGATTGTTATTCACCTTGAATGAGTCATTCACCAACCATTCCGCGGGGCCTTTCTTGGTTAAAGTCACATATTTTTTTGTGGCTCTATTGCTTAAGAATATTTTATCGATTTTGTCTGTCGAGTGGAATTCAAACTGACTGTCCTGTCCACTTATAGTACTGGTGATATTGCGTTGCAGGACAAAATATAACAGAATGACAACGGCCAGGGCTGAAATCAGGATAATAGTTTTTTTATTCATAAATATATATGTGACACAATGTATAGTGGTAGGAATTTAGACAAAGACAAAAGGCTTATTGCTGCATTATCTGCTGTAATTCGGCGCTTCTTTTGTAATTTTGATATCGTGGGGATGGCTTTCCTTAATACCGGCGTTACTAATTTTAGTCATAGTTGCAGTTTGTAAATCTTCAATGGTAGCAGCTCCGCAATAGCCCATTCCTGCCCTCAAACCTCCAACATATTGATATAAAACCTCGCCAACTTTTCCTTTAAATGGAACAGTGCCAACAATACCTTCAGGCACCAATTTCGAAATCTCTTCTTCGGCATCCTGAAAATAACGGTCTTTACTGCCTTCTTTCATCGCTTCTATACTGCCCATGCCGCGATATGATTTAACCATCCTGCCTTCATAAATACTGGTTTCTCCCGGGCTTTCTTCTGTGCCTGCGAATAGGCTTCCTGCCATAATGGTACTTGCACCTGCAACAATAGCTTTTACCAGGTCGCCACTGTAGCGGATACCGCCATCTGCTATGATAGGAACCCCGCTACCTTGAATGGCCGCCGCACTATCCATAATGGCAGAGAGTTGTGGAACACCTATGCCTGCAATAATCCTTGTGGTGCATATACTGCCCGGACCAACACCTACTTTTACGGCATCTGCCCCTGCATCTACAAGTGCTTTGGCCGCATCTCCTGTGGCTACATTGCCAACAATAACTTCAAGTTTCGGGAATGCCTTCTTTATTTTTTTGAGTTCAATAATCACTCCTTTTGAGTGTCCATGAGCTGTGTCAAGTGTAATCACGTCAACTTCTGCATCTACAAGCGCCTGCACCCTCTCGAGCGTATCGGCAGTGATACCAACAGCTGCGCCAACCAGTAAGCGGCCAAACTTATCCTTACAGGCTTTCGGATGACTTTTTACTTTTTGAATGTCTTTATATGTAATCAGACCGACCAATTTGCCTTTTTTGTCTACAATTGGCAGTTTTTCTATCTTGTGTTTTTGAAGTATGGATTCCGCTTTTATGAGGTCTGTTCCTATTTCGCTGGTAATCAATGGTTTTATTGTCATTGCTTCCTTGATTTTTTTACTTGTATTTTTTTCAAATCTCAAATCGCGATTCGTAATAATACCCACTAAAGCACCTTTTGCATCTATGATAGGAATGCCGCCAATATGATTTTCTTTCATCAGTTTTAAAGCATCCTTAAGGGTCGCATCACCCGTAAGGGTAATCGGATGTTGAATCATACCGCTTTCACTGCGTTTTACCTTGGCTACTTCCTTTGCCTGTTGGGCAATAGTCATATTTTTGTGGATGATGCCGATACCGCCTTCACGCGCCATAGCAATAGCCATAGTGCTTCCTGTTACAGTATCCATGGCAGCAGAAATAATGGGAATATTAATGCTGATATTACGGGTCAGTTTTGTTGTCGTAACAACATCTCTTGGCAATATCTCGCTGTAGCGCGGTAAAACCAATACATCGTCGAAGGTCAGGCTTTCGCCAACAATCTTTTGAGTAAAATCTATGGGGGTTTTTTTGGACTTAGCCATGCAAATAATTGTTTTTGTTATTTGCGGTGCAAAGTTAATGTTTTTATTTCAAATATTAAAGAATATATGATTTTTATTGTTTGGCGGTTTTTGTCCCTTATTTTTGTTTTCTTAAATATGAAAATCTGGATTTGTTATTTTTCACTCTTTGCCTGTTGTACCAACTTGCAATCCCAAACCCAATATATTAGCGAACTGCCTCTGAACAATCTGGATATTCTGGATGATGTGGTATCGGAATACCAGGTGTTTTTTACCGGAGAAAACCATACTTACGCAGATGAGAATACAAATATTAAACTGAAAATGCTTAAATACTTGAATAAAAAGGCAGGTGTCAGAAATCTGCTTCTAGAACTTGGATATTCAAGAGGTTATATGCTGGATAAGTACATCAATGACGATTCTTCTTATTACGACCTGATGAAATACACCACCAGTACATATTATCTGGAAATGTATAAGGCTCTGAGAAATTTTAACCAGTCACTGTCTCCGGAGGATAGGGTCACTGTGCATGGTATTGATGTGGAGCGTTTTGCAGATGATGGGCCTATATTGCTCGCAAAACTGATTCCAAGCCATAAAACGATACCTGCATCCATTGATTTTTCTGTCGAGGTAATCAAATCTTACGGGGCATATTCCATGAAAAAGTATCAAAGTCTGCTGATGAGCGATATTGATGATGAATCAATTATAGAAGGAATCTATTCCGGAAGAGGTTTTTATGATGCTAAAACAATCGATACCATGATTGCTGATTATCAGGTAAACAAACAGGTTTTTAAAGAGTATCTTGGGGATGATTTTGCCTTATTTGACAAAGTATTTAGTTCTATCATAGAATACCGTAAATATATGAATTATGTGGGTATGCCACATCAGTACGTTTATCGTGAACGCAAAATTTATGATAATCTCAGTACCTTGATGAAAGATAACCCTGATGAAAAATATTATGGACAATTCGGACGCTGCCATATCAGTCAGACCCAGTTAAATGCGGAATGTAACTGGTGGGCGTTTAGTTCAGTTGCGAAACGCCTTAATGAAGGGTCTGCACAGGATAAGGTCTTGAGTATTGGTATTTTTTACAATGAAAAAAAGACGAATAGGTATTATAGAGAAACTTATTTTGACGATTATTCCACAACAATGGAACTGCAAAAATATATAGATATTGAATGTAATAACAGTAATGTTTTATCCCGGATTGACCGCAATGATACAGGTCTGGTAAAACATTACCAGTACCTGATTTACAATAATCCATGTGCTACTAAAGGTAAAAAGTCCGGTAATAGTGAAGATATAGACGATTTTCATGAATGGGCTGGTATGCTCGATTTTGGTTATGGTATGGCACAATTTGACCTTAAAAACTTAAATGCAACTATGCCTTCGGATAAACAATTTGATTCCAGACTTGCATTTTATTCTGCGGGCTGGTCTCACAATGATTTTGGTTTTTATACCCAATCAAATTTTCGTTTATTTACAAAACAAAAAATAAGTACAGGTCCCGTCAATTATACACTTAGTGGATACAGTATAACGCAAGGGATAGGCTTTATGCCATATATCGGAAGACGTTTCACTTTTGGCCTTTATGGTAGTTTTGGCTTGAATAAACTGACATTAAATGTACAAAATGATTCTTCTGCGGCAGTATTTGCAGCAGGATTTTCTAAAGTGAATCAGGTGAAATATGTCAATAATGGTTTTGTTGCGGGAGCAGGGCTTGATATCAGGTTTGCCCTATCAAGCTGGTTGGGACTTTATGCCAGGGGTAATTATCTTTTTGATTTTTCTAAGAAATTCTGGAAGCAGGCTGCCGGATACAAAAATATAGATGACAAAAATTCTCCAAAAACATCCGTAGGTTATTATGGTTTAAATGTCGGATTCAGTTTTCTCATACAGGAATAATTAACTTCATATATGTATATCAGAATAAAAAAACAAATACCCAATCTTTTTACGCTGGGCAACCTGTCTTGCGGTGTGATGGCTATTTTGTGCATTTTTAAGGATGAACTACAGCCAGCGGTTTTATGGGTTCTTCTGGCAGCTGTTCTGGATTTTTTTGATGGTTTTTTAGCCAGATTGCTCAAAGTAAGTGGCGAATTAGGTAAACAACTGGACTCTCTTGCCGATATGGTCACCTTTGGTGTAGCTCCCGGATGTATGTTATATGCATTGAGTTCGGATATAGACGGTTATGTAAGATATGTTTTTCTTTTGTTACCGGTGTTTTCGGCTTACCGTCTGGCTAAATTTAATATCGATACCAGGCAAAGTACTTCTTTTATCGGGGTGCCTACACCTGTAACAGGTATTATGTGTATGTCATGGGGGTATATTGATGAGAGTTTCAGGGAATATATTTTTGTCAATCCGTGGAGTTTTGCCTTATTCTGTGTGGTTGTTTCCCTTTTACTTGTAAGTGAACTGAAGCTGCCTTCTCTTAAATTAAAAAAAGGCCCCCTCAGCAGTTATACAAAACATATCGTATTGCTTCTGATTGGTTTGATTGCCCTTGTGTTCTCGGGTTGGCTCTGTATTCCGGTTTTTTATCTGGCTTATGTTTTATCTTCCTTTAGCCATTTGTTTGGGAAAAGCGCACATCATTGAAAAATTATGATGTTTGATTCAACAGGAATGGTTAATTTTGCCGAAAATTAATTGAGTCATGAAGTTTGCAGTAGAAATAGAAGTGATGCCTAGAAAGGAATTGCTTGATCCACAAGGTAAAGCTGTTACCAACGGTTTACACAATATCGGTTTTAATGGCATAGACAATGTCAGAGTAGGTAAATGTATTACCTATGAAACATCTGCAGCCACCGAACAAGAAGCCATGCAGCAGGCCGAAGAAGCCAGCAAAAAACTTCTGGCCAATCTGGTCATGGAAAGTTATTCTGTGAAAATAAAATCTCTGGCCTAATAGAAGCCGGATGATTGATGTCGCCATTATTGGAGGTGGTGCCGCGGGATTTTTCACCGCTATTAATTTGAAAAAGAAGCACCCGGGTCTGAAGGTGCATATTTTTGAAAAAAGCAAAACTGTACTTGGAAAGGTGAAGGTAAGCGGCGGTGGACGTTGCAATGTCACGCATGCCTGTTTTAGTCCTGAACTTTTAACCCAGTTTTATCCCAGAGGAAAAAAGGAATTATTGTCTGTTTTTAGACGGTTTAATTCCACCCAAACCATTCAATGGTTTAAAGAACAAGGCATCCATTTAAAAACGGAAACTGACGGACGCATGTTTCCCGTTACGGATGATTCACAAACAATTATCAATTGTTTTTTGCAGAATTGCACACAGCTTGATATTCCGGTTTTTACCAACTACGCGGTTCATTCTCTAAAGAAAAAGGCTGATTTTTTTGAATTAACTTGTGATGGGGCAATCATCAAAACCAAACAGGTCGTTATCACATCGGGAAGCAGTGATTATTTTTGGAAAATAATAGCTGAATTCGGACATACAATTGTTCCGGCAGTACCCTCTCTGTTTACATTTAATATCAAACACGCATTGTTAACCGATTTAATGGGTCTTTCTGTCAATCCCGCCTCAGTCAAACTTGTGATTGAAAAGGATATGGCAAAATCATTTGGATTAAAAGAAAATGATTTGGAGCAATCCGGCCCCTTATTAATTACACATTGGGGTTTGAGCGGACCGGCAGTTCTAAAACTGTCATCTGTTGCAGCCAGGGTATTAAATCAGGTAGGTTATTGTTTTAATATTCACGTGAATTTCAGTCAGCAAAACACTGAAGATATCTTTTCTGCTCTGCAGGCTTTCAAACTATCCAATATTAAAAAACAAATTGTTAATACACCATTATACCATATTCCGTCCCGATTATGGACGCGTTTAAATGAATTGACATTCGACCGCCAATATCTTACCTGGGCAGATATTTCAAAAAGGGAAATGATGCTTTTAGCTGAAAACTTAAGCCGGTTTCAACTGCCGGTGCGGGGTAAAAGTACGTTTAAGGAGGAGTTTGTTACAGCTGGTGGAGTTGATTTAAAAGAAGTAGATTTTAAAACCATGCAGAGTAAATTAGTTCCCGGCATGTACTTTGCTGGAGAAGTCCTGAATATTGATGCACTAACAGGTGGTTTTAATTTTCAGGCGGCCTGGAGTGAGGGTTGGTTGATTAGTGAAAGTATCGAGAACTGATATGTTGATTTTATTAGCTTTCGGTTTGAATTGCAGGCTGCAGCATAGAAAACTGTAACAGGATAACAATAATAGTCTTCATGGCTTGTCTATGATTCAAAGGGTTTAAATTCTGCTTTGAGCTCTGCACAAATAGATGAATTTAGGCAATATGTTCTTAAATCTTAATTGTCTGAGCAGATTAGTTAAATTTGATTTTGCCCAGAGTTTTATCCAGAGTTAATTTCAAATAAATGGAATAACTGTACTGAAAAAGGCCATATTCATAATCGTAGAAAGGTTCAATTCGGGCATCCAGAAATACCCCTTTGCTAATTGCCTGTGTATACATTAAACGACCCATCAACATATGTCTTACCCTTCGGTATTCATAAATATTATAAGAGTTATAATTGTTGTAAATCTGTGTGCCTACAGGCGATTGATATTCTCTTCCTGCCCAATAATTAAACATTAGTTCTACTCTTTTGTAATCCAACGCAAGCGTATGCCAGGAGGCATTTCCGTTTTTATAAGGTTGGGTAATGCTGGGCGAAAAATCTTCACTGTGTAAAATGTAATTCTCTGTTCGGATGCTGAAGTTTGAATTCACTCTGAAATTTAGTTTTAACCCGGTAGCCAGATTCAGTCTGGAATAAATAGGTGTGGGGTTGCTGTTTAACTGTCCTCCACGATGCGCCAAAGTGCCTTGAACGGGAATTGAGATATAAATGGAAGGCCTTTCTAGAAGAACTCTATTACTGGTAATTCCTGTGGTAAATCGCTCCTGATTCATGCTGGTCCTATAGGTGGCCTCATTCCAAACCAGAAAATTATTGAACTGAAATGTCCTGCTTTTGTAAATGGCCTGTAAACCATTTTCAACTCTGTTGACAATGGCCTTGTCAATATTGTACATAGGTTCTATAAAACCATAATTTGTAGTTCCCTGAAGCATGCCCAAATTGTAACGCCAACGCTTTTTAAATATGGAAACACTAAAAACGGGTTGCACAACAATAAAACCTGTGGTTCCAAAATCCTGACGGGTCTGTATGCCCGCTTTTACCATCACCTGCTTAAATGGCTGCAAACGCAAGTGCATTTGTAACATTTGACCAAAATATGTCTGGCCTTTTTCTATCATATCAAAGTATTCCGTATTTCTCAAATAGTTGAATAATTCAGCATGCAAACTTACAGTTTGTGTATCATTGGGCATGAGTGAATCAGATTGCTCAAAAACTCTGTTCATTAACTGGGAATACAAACAGGGCCTGAAGGCAGTCATGAAAAGCAGGAGAAACGTTATTTTTAATGAGAATCGGTTCATTTAAAAGTTTTCA
>Ga0123337_10002016_pt1 | contig 24190 bp, 16 predicted proteins | sample frozenSSSSmetaG_FD_89792 | JGI IMG/M metagenome (GOLD analysis project Ga0123337, IMG submission 89792) | Glacier valley bacterial and archeal communities from Borup Fiord, Nunavut, Canada, to study Microbial Dark Matter (Phase II) -... | ecosystem: Environmental > Aquatic > Freshwater > Ice >...
TATATCCGCTTCGGCTGAATGTGCATTTTCTATATCTTTTCCACAATAGAACTGATAAGCAGCTTTTAAAGTACGCTGCTCCATCTGATGAAATATATTCTGTACATCAACAAAATGCCTGTTATCAATTTCAAAATCAATTCCGGCACGTAAAAACTCTTCCATTAAAACCGGAATGTCAAAACGGTTGGAATTGTAACCTGCAAGGTCACAATCATCCAGAAAACGGGCTAGTTCTTCTCCTGCCTGTTTGAATGTGCGCTCATGACGGATATCCTCATCATAAATGCCATGAATGAGTGATGATTCCAGCGGAATCGGGATTCCCGGATTGATGCGCAGGGTTTTAACTTCTTCCGTTCCATCAGGCATTGCTTTCAGGATGGAAATTTCAACAATGCGGTCGGAAGCAACATTTACTCCGGTCGTTTCAAGATCAAAAAAGGCAAGCGGACGTTTAAGGTTTAATTTCATGGGTTCAACTAAAGATTATGATGCCCGCCAGAATACCCAGAACCATAATCAGGTACATCAGAATCTCGGTGGTAGCAAAGCGCTTATATTTTTTCCAGAATGTATAGTCGCCTTTTTCTGTGCTCATAAATAGGTCTGGAATTATAATTTCCCAAAATTACTGATTTAAACAGATAATCAATGAAAGAATTGAGTCTATGGTTTGACACTTCCGGCCCTTGTAAAGTATTTATAATACCAGGGATCTTTTAAATCACTGATTATAACCCCTTTTGAGGTAGAAGCATGAACAAATTTATTGTTATGAAGATAAACCCCAACATGACTAAACTTCTGGCCATCAAAATCAAAAAAAACCAGATCACCTTCCTCCAGATCCTGCTCATATTTTCGCTTTACTTTATCTGCCATCGTGCGGGCGGTTCGGGGTAATTCTCTGTTAAAAACCTCTTTTTCAAGTAAGATTGTAAAACCGGAGCAATCCACACCCTTTTTATCCATTCCACCAGAACGATGCGGCACTCCTATCCAGCTGTCAATAAAACGGTAAAGTTTCTCATTATCGAGCTCCTTTTCCTTTACATTCAATAAGGATGCATAACGCTCCTTTATACTTCCTGAAGATATCGCTTTAGATTTTGAGGCATCGGTGATGATCTTTTTGCTTTTACAGGAAGTATAAATCAGTGGAATGAAAATAATAATATACAAAAAAATAGCTGGTCTGACTTTTATCATCATGATTTAAAGTTCAATAAAACAGCAGTAGCTGGTATCATGCTTTTATAAACACCTGTTAATAACCAGAGTAAAATCCTGAATTTGTCTCCTGACACAAAACTCCTGTACACAATAAAGAAATAGGGATAAATACCAGAATATACTTCCTGCATTTATCCCCGTGAAGAAAAAAACTATTAATCAATTAATGATGGTCTAATCATCAACTATAAGTCCTGTCATGTGATCGAATATCATTCCACTCGTTTGTAGGAGCAAAATAACTCTTATCGCTTGGCCTCAGGTGCTGTTTTAATACATCTTCATTTAATTCAATGCCTAAACCCGGAGAATTGAGCGGAACAATAGCAAAACCATTTTCAATCATCTTCTTACCATCTGTGGTCTTAACCAGGTCTTCCCACCATGGTATATCTACAGAATGATGCTCAAGTGCGAGGAAATTCTGCGTTGCAGCAGCACAATGCACACTAGCCATAAAAGAAACAGGTGTACCTGCCTGATGCATTGCCATAGCTACTCCATATTCTTCAGCATAATCTCCTATCCTCTTGGTTTCAAGCAAACCTCCTGAAGAAGCCAGATCCGGGTGAATAATATCTACTGCCCGTGCATGAATCAAAGGCTTGAAATCCTTGAGCAAATAGATGTCCTCACCTGTAGTTGTTGGAGTTTCCAATGCATCTGAAATGGTTTTCCATTGTTCAGTATAGGTCCAAGGCACCATATCCTCAAACCAGGCTAATCTGTATTTTTCCATAGCCTTACCTAAACGGATGCTATTATTCAGGTCAAAATGACCATAATGGTCAGTTGAGATCGGAAGATCATACCCTACCATTTTACGTATAGAATCTACAATCTCTGACAAACCCTCCAAGCCCTTATCGGTAATCTGAATCTGTGTAAACGGATGTGCGGTATTACCATAAGACATCATATTTCGCTGATCCCCCCATTGTGCCAGATCTCCTTTATCATTTTCCCAGAATTTAGAATTCACAACTGTACCTGGTTTTCCTTTTAACTCACTGATTGAGATATCCATTTTTAACCAGGTATACCCCTGATCATTGATCCGGTAACTGATCAGTTTTTGTTGTTCTGCAAGACTTGCAGCTTCGGGTGTATCCGCATACAGCCTGACCTTATCACGATATCTTCCCCCAAGTAATTGCCAGGCAGGTACTCCATATGCCTTGCCGCAAAGATCCCACAAGGCCATTTCTACTGCACAAACGCCTCCGGCCTGGCGGGCTGGTCCGCCGAATTGCTTAATAACCTTAAAAATCATTTCGACATTACAAGGATTCCTTCCAAGAATACGGCTCTTTAACATCAGGGCATACCGGACGTCTGCAGCATCCCTTACCTCACCAAGGCCATAAATGCCCTGGTTCGTATCGATACGTATAATAGCTGTTCCTCCCATAACATTTGTGAGGCAATAACGCATATCGGTAATCTTCAGATCTGAAGGCATGGAAGACCTTTTTACATTTTGTGTTGTATGAGCAATGGTATCCTCGATAGAAAGATTCATTAAGCCACCTAATGCAATACCACCCAAAGCAGTTTTTTTGAGAAAATTTCTTCTGTTGGTACCTGTTTCGGGGTTATTGATTTCAGCTTCTCTTGATGTAGCATAAGCCTTTTCTTCTTCCTTATTTTTGGAAATGAGCTGTTGTAAAGTACTTTTCATATCGATTTAAATTAGAGATTAATAATTTATCAATGATTTTTACCCAAATAGGTATCAAGTTGTTCCGGTGTGTACATAGTTTTCCTGGGATATTTAGCCAGCCATGCCTTGAATTCATTTTTTATGGTATCAGTCCAGTCTCCATGAATCTCTCCGGAAAGATATTTACCTTGCTTCAGCAATAATCGCTCAAACTCATCGCGCAGACCAGTAAGCTCATTTGCCTTAACCAGATCTTCAACAAGATGTGCAGGAATAAAAACCACCCCATAATCATTTGCAAAAACAATATCTCCCGGGAAAACGGTAACCTCTCCAACACGAATCGGTGCATTGATCGCTGTTGGGGTCATATCCCTGATATAAGAAGGATCATGACCTTTCACCCATGCATTAAACCCTTCAGTATCCCTCAGCTCCTGCATATCTCTGATCGATCCATTAAAAACTACTCCTTTACCAGTTTTAGCATAAACTGAATTCCCCAGACTCGATCCGATCAGGGTTCCATCCTTTACTTTACCAAATCCATCAGCTACATAGACATCTCCTTTAGTTAAGATATCAATAGGCCAAATATTATATCCGCCACGCTGTGAACGCCCTTCCTTCCTGCCCTGTGCTTTTACAAGTGAATCAAGATCTGGTCTTGAGGGCATAAACTGTGCAGTGACTGCACGACCCACCATAGTTTGTCCTGTTTTTAGAACAGTCCAGTTTTTTTCTACCTGATTACGGTAGCCTTTATTCATCAGATAGCCCCATATTTGTTCAAGTGTATTAAATTGTAGACGTTCAAGCACGAATTCAGAAACCAATGGACGGCCATCCGCCGAACGCTCACCCTTCCATAAGGCAGTCATCTGTTGTACATACTCAGGGCTTGAACCAATTCGCTGAGCATAGGAAAAAAAACTACTGCAAATAAGAAGAACTAAAAGGACTGTTACTTTTTTCATAATTAAGGATTTAGTGATTTTAAAAATTTCACAATAAAACAATGAATTGATTAATAATTTATATTCTTTTCTCCTTTGCCACGGCTTCAGCAAGACCCCGCATATACCCAATGGCAAAAAGGTTTCCCAGAGTCATATATCCTGGCCTGGTATTCTCTTCACCAGACATTGTAGGAACATGATCAGGACGGATTGGACCTTTAAATCCTATATCATAATAAGCCTTCATGGCAGCATACATATCAATCTGACCTTCATCATGAAAGGTTTCAGTAAATTTAGTACTGGGTATCACTCCACTCAGGTCCTGAACATTTCTGAAATGAACAAAATGAATTTTACCCGCTTTCCCCCATCTTCTAACTAATTTGGGTATATCTGCACCCATCAGAGAAAAATTACCCTGGCAAAGTGTCACACCGTTAAAATCACTGGGCATGATTTTTAACATTCTATCAAAATTTTCAACCGTGTTCATAATACGGGGAATTCCCTGAATACTATTAACCTGGGGATCATCAGGGTGGAGTGCCAGTTTCATTTCAATTTTTTCTGCCTCAGGAACAACTGCCTTCAGAAAATATTCAAGGTTTTTCCACATACTTTCAGGAGAAACTTCTCCATATTTTGTAAGTGGTCGGTTTTTTATCTCTTCATAATCAAAAGCGGTAACAAGTGCACCACCCCGACCAGGGCGATCTGTTTGTGTACGTGCCCAACTGATTACCGGCATCCAATTGTAACATATGACATCAACACCTGAGCGTTTGAGATTTCTCATGAAGCTTATAAAATTTGCTATTTCTTCATCTCTGCCATCAAGCCCAAGCTTAGTTTTTTCTCCCAAGCAAGGCGGACCTTCAACTGTATTATAATTCAGTCCAACCTTTTTCCAGGATTCCCTTACCTCCATTATGGCATTATAATCCCATGGGTTTGCATTTGCAGTTCGGGTTAGCCGCATGTCAATTCCTGCTATTGCACCAAATGCTCCCATCTGTTTTGCAAGTTCAATAAGCTGCTTATTTGCCTCCATTCCTGAAAAATATGCATTACTCATTTCCATGCCTGCATCTTTTGCTACTGAAACTAATTCTGAATTGATGGGCGCAATTTGATCAAGAGGTTTTGAGATAGTTGGATTTATACCACCCACAGAAAGAGCGGCAGCAATTGAAGCACTTTTTTTAAGGAAATCCCTGCGATTTTCTGTCATGATTACATAAGTTTTGAATAGATATTGGCAATGCTATAAATAATCGAAGGTCCCAGTTAGATAATTGAACTTTCTAATATGGGGTTCTTAACTTAATTACAATTCTTTCACCAGTCTACTACCGAGCCGTCAAGTGAATTGTAAGTTTCCGGATTTTTCCAATCATGACCTATTTTATCAGCCATTAATGCTTCATCCAATTCAACACCCAAGCCTGGTCCTTTAGGAATAAGAACAGTCCCATCCTGCTGTAATTTAAACGGGTTTTTTAAATATCCTTCGCCCAATGAAACTTGTTCCTGCACTAAAAAATTAGGTATGCTGGCGGCTAGTTGCAAGCCCGTGGCTAATGAAATCGGTCCCATTGGATTATGCGGTGCAATTGGAACATAGTACGCTTCGGCCATGCCAGCGATAATCCGGCCCTCAGTAATACCACCAGCATGACAAAGATCAGGCTGAATTATACTTGCAGCTCCCTTTTCAAGTATTTCCCGGAAACCCCATTTGGTAAAAATTCTTTCTCCCGTTGCAATTGGAATATGGGTTCCCCTGGCAATGTCAACCATTACATCAACATTTTGACATTGACAAGGCTCTTCAATGAACATGGGCTGGTAGACTTCAAGTTCTTTGATCAGAAGTTTTGCCGTTTGGGGAGAAATACTTCCATGAAAATCGATTCCTATATCCATATCATCACCCCCGGCATCCCGTAAGGAAGCAAAATTATCTACCGCATATTTAATAAATCTTGGATTCTCGACAATATTTGCATGAGTTTTTTTTGCAACCCCTGTTTTAATTACAGTAAATCCTGCGGCCTTTTGCTGTTTCATTTGTTCAGGAGTACTTGCACGTCCATATACTCTCACCCGATCACGTGTAGGACCACCTAATAATTCATAAATCGGAACATTTAAAAGCTTTCCCTTGATATCCCACAAAGCCTGATCAATTCCACTTAAAGCACTTGTAAGAATCGGACCCCCGCGATAGAAAGCATGCCTGTATATAGCTTGCCAGTGATGCACTACATTTCTGGGGTCTTTACCAATTAAATATGGCTCTATCTCTTTAATAGCCGTTTGAATTGTCAATGCCCGACCCTCCAGTAAAGGTTCTCCCAGCCCAAAAATTCCAACATCTGTATGAATTTTTAGAAAAATCCAGCGAGGCTTTACCAGAAATGTTTCAAGCCTGGTAATCTTGACCTCTCCATTTCCTTTAATTTGTTCAATTGATGGTAATACTTTGTTCCCAATATCTTTTGCATAAGAAGATTCAGGTAAAGCCATAATCCCCATCCCTGCAACCCCTAAAACAGACTGTATCGCAGTACGACGGGAAATTTCTAATTTCTTTGTGTTAGATTTCATCAGATAAAAGTTCTAAACCAATACTATTATTATTTGCGTAATCTGGAAATTCAATAATTTAAGTTTTTACTGATTTATTCAGCACTAATCGAACCTACATAACAACACTAATTCAGGCCAATTTCATATCAATAAAAATTAATAGAGAAAGTTATTCCGGGTAAATAACCAGAGCGTAAAATCCCATTAATTAGTTTCATAAAAGTTAAACAAGATTCTTCAATAGTGATTGGATAATTTGGCAAAATAATTTATCGGAAAGTGGGCAAACACTTTCCGGTTTTGTAGACTTAAACTTCGTTCTCATTTTAATATAGCGTTCAATTCTCAGGATAAATTCTTTAGAAAAGAGACTATGGTCTTATAATGGTTCCATCTGTTTTTCTAACCTGCCAATTAGATTTTGTACCGATAGGATACTTAGCGGCTTCTTTTTCATTCACCTCCACACCTAAACCAGGTACTTCATTTATATACATATAACCATCTTTCATTGTTGGAGAACCCGGGAATATGGCCCTTGATTTATCCGAAATAATAGCTGCCTCCTGAATTCCGAAGTTCCAGATGGCAAGATCAATATGAGCATGTGCCGCGTGGCCAACAGGAGAAACATCACCCGGCCCATGCCAGGCGGTTCTAATATTAAACCACTCTCCTAATCTGGCAACTTTCATAGCCGGGGTAATACCACCTATCTGAGAAACATGGCATCTGATATAGTCAAACCATTGATTAACCATAGGCATTTTAAATTCATTCACATTATTAAACAGCTCTCCCATGGCAATCGGCACAGTGGTACTTTGACGAAGAAGTTTGAACCATTCCATATTTTCAGGAGAGAAAGGATCTTCAATAAAAAATGGACGATATTGCTCCAGCTGTTTAATCATGTTAATAGAATCCATAGGCTGAGTATTCTCATGAATATCATGTAATAATTCGATCTCGTCTCCACAAACCCTTCTAACGGTTTCAAACATCTTAGGAACTCCCTTAATATATGCATACTCATTAATATGACGATCTCCTTCATATCCAAAGCCGGCCACCTTAAAATCAGGTTGTTTAGAATTTGTACCTACACCTCCATAACCGCCCTGTTGAATCCTGATATATTTATATCCTTGAGCCATGAATGATTGAACACTTTCAGCAACAGCTTCCGGGGAGTTCCCTCCAGCATGGCCATAGCATGGTATTGCAAATCTTGATTTACCACCTAAAAGCTGATAGACCGGCATATTGGCCCGTTTACCTTTAATATCCCAAAGTGCCTCATCAAGTCCGCTTAAAGCATTATTTAAAACCGCACTATTCCTCCAGTAAGAACTTACATAACAGGAATTCCACATATCTTCGATATTGTCAACATCCTTACCGGCGCAGAAGTCATTAAGATAGTCGTTGATTGCTGATACCACAGCAAATGCACGTTGCGTAAATGTTGCACAACCATATCCATAAAGGCCCGGTTCAGTTGTCTCAACCTTTACAACGATTAAATTAGATCCCTGAGGGGCAGTAACAATGGCCTTGACACTTTTAATCTTTACCGGAGCTAATCCCTTTTGATAGCTGGGTGTTTCGTAAGTTGCTGCACGAGCCTCTGCTGTTCCGAATAAACCTAACAAACCGGCTGAAGAACCAAGTGCAAGCATCTTTAAAGCATCACGACGGCTTGAGGACGTATTTTCTTTTAAATTTTTCATGTTTTATCTTCTATTTAAAGGTTAAGTTATTATTAATCGAAGAAATTTTTGTCTTCTTCTGCCAAATATTTTTTTGCTTCTTTCACAATAAAATTAACACCTAATCCCGGTCTATCCCATACATCAATTAAACCATCCTTTACAATTGGATTAGGAAGGCCTTCTACTATATCATACCAAAATGGGGCTGCTTGGGTATATTCAAAGGCAATAAAATTCTCCGGCATCGTCGCGCCAACCTGCACCTGTGCAGCAAGACCAAGAAGGCCGTTAAAGGTACCATGAGGAGCTATTTTTATTCCATAAAGATCGGCATGCTGAGCAACCCACTTCAGTTCTGATATACCTCCCATATCTGCCGGGTCGGGGCCAAGGATATCAATAGCATGCCTGTCTATCAGTTCTCTAAAATTTTGCCTTAAATAAATCTGTTCGCCGGTAAATATTGGCAGCGATGTACTTTCTGTAAGCTGGCGGTAATCGTCTGCAGTCACATAAGGGGTATAATCGCCCGAAAGCATATCTTCCGCCCAACAAATGTTGTAAGGCTCCAAGAAATTTGCCAATTTAATGGCGTCAAACAACATAAAGCCAGGTCCGATGTCAAGACCCAGGTCAATATCGTCACCAAGTGCAGTCCTCATTCCTTCAACATGGTCAACTATCATTTTATATCCCGTAATTTTCATTGGACCGCGATAATATGGGTTGGCTTTCTTGCTCTCTGAAGATTTGCTTAGATTATTATAGCTGAAGTCGGGATTATTTTTCATTGAGGGTCCGTGAAAACCTAAATTTTCCTTAATGATTTCCCAACCATATCCGGAAGACTTGACCTTTTCTGCCCAGTCACGATAATGTTGAGGTGTTTTACCCTCAACCGTGAACCGTATTCCTTTACCATAGCTGGCATAACAGCGCACCTGATCGCGAACCTTACCACCTAAAAGCTTATAAATAGGAAGGTTTGCAGCTTTACCAGCAATATCCCATAGAGCTGTTTCAATAATGCTTACCGCACTCCCCCAGGGTTTGAAACTACCCATACGTCTGATCTTCATCATCACACGCTCCACATTGGTAGGATCCTCACCAATCAAATAATCTTTGTAAAAAAGGACAAATGGTTTAAGGTAAGGCTTGGCAGTTTCGGCTTGTCCATAGCCGCTAATACCTTCATTTGTTATTATACGTACTACCGGGCTTCCTCCAATGATGGCACAATTAATGTCAGTAATCTTTAGTGCAGCCTTTGGCGTAGCCATTCCATTTGCATAAAGAGGATCATTATGGGCAGCAGCATTTGCCGAATTGCTGTCAAATAATCCAAAGATTCCGGATGCCGTGCCTAAACCCAGCATTTTAAGTGTGTTTCTGCTTTGGTCTTGGCAATTATTTATAATTAAATAATCCTAACCCGTGGAATTATCCAATTGCCCAATAAAGGTTGTTCTATCCTATTAGGAATAAAAAAATGAGGCTGTTACCTGCCCTAAAAATCTGAAGATTTTGTAATTGTAAGTGCCAGAACTCTTTAAATTTGTCTTAAATATCAATAAATCTTGAAATACAGAAAGTCAGAAAAATTAAATAAATGTCGAATTCCGGAAATTAAATTTCGCAAAACAATATTTTTGGCACCATTATTTCTGTACTTTAATTGCCATATACAATGTGGTTTCAAAAAAATTATGAGAAATTTATTAATCCTATTTGCCTTTGCAGTAATTGTTACAGGGTGCAGCACTAACGCAAATGAGAATGCCAGAATAAGTCAGGACTCGATCAGAATGGTTCATGAGCTTGACAGCTTTAAAAGGGCTGCATCTGCAGACTCGGCTGCAACTGCTCTTGCAATAGCAAAGGAAAGAGCAAATACTAAAAATCAGTACCAATCATCAGGAACAAGTTCAAAATCAGTGACTACCACTACCAACACAACAACTCAATCAGGTACAACAGCTAAGAAAAAAGGCTGGAGTTCAGCTGCTAAAGGTGCGGTTATTGGGGGAGTTATTGGTGCAGGAACAGGAATCATTGTTGATAAAAAAGATGGCAGAGGTGCTGCAATAGGCGGTGCTGTAGGCGCAGGAACAGGCTATGTGATCGGCAGGGAGCAGGATAAAAAATCAGGCAGAGCAAATCAGTAATAAATTCTACCTAAGAAAAAAAAATGCCCTGGTTTAAAATTTAAGCCAGGGCATATTTTTTGTCTTGATACCTGATACCTGATAATCAATACTCCTACTACGACTTAAGTACCCTCTGAATCTCATCCAGTTTCATCAGAGCTTCGACCGGAGTCAGTGTATTTACTTCAAGATTATTCAGCATATCCCTGATCTTAACCAGTACAGGATCATCAATGGAAAACATTTGCAACTGGTAAGCCTGCTTCTGGACCTTTTTAAGGCTGTCTTTGATATCCTCTCCTCCGGTACGTTCCTGCTCAAGCCTTTTCAATATTTCGTTAGCCCTGCTGACGAGTTTTGGAGGCATTCCGGCCATCTTCGCCACATGGATACCAAAACTATGCTCACTGCCCCCAGGTACCAGTTTACGAAGAAAAATGACTTTATTGCCCAACTCTTTGACAGACACATTGAAATTTTTGATTCTGCTGAAAGAGTTGGTTAATTCGTTTAATTCATGGTAGTGTGTGGCGAACAACGTTTTTGCCTTCGCTACCGGATGATTATGTAGGTATTCGGCAATTGACCAGGCAATTGAAATACCATCATAGGTACTGGTACCCCTACCAATCTCATCCATCAGAATGAGGCTTCTGGGTGATAAATTATTCAGAATACTAGCCGTTTCATTCATTTCAACCATAAATGTTGACTCTCCGGTGCTAAGATTATCTGAAGCTCCTACCCTGGTATAAATTTTATCAACCAAACCTATCTGTGCCGCTTTTGCAGGGACAAAACAGCCCATTTGGGCCATCAGCACAATTAAGCCGGTTTGCCTCAGTAAAGCTGATTTACCCGACATGTTCGGCCCAGTAATGATTATGATCTGCTGGGTATCACTGTCAAGAAATACATCATTGGTAATGTATTCCTCACCCGGAGGAAGATTTTTTTCAATAACCGGATGTCTGCCCCCTTTTATATCGATCACACTGCTTTCATCAATCACAGGTTTGACATAATAATTCTTGATCGACAGGTTGGCAAAATTGATTAATACATCCAATTGGGCCACTAATTGGGCATTCAGTTGGATCGGTTTAATAAATTCGGATAATGCAAAAGTCAATTCATTGTACAGACGGGTTTCCAGAACCTGAATCTTTTCTTCTGCACCAAGAATCTGCTCTTCGTATTCTTTCAGCTCCGGAGTAATATATCGCTCAGCATTTACCAGCGTTTGCTTTCTCAGCCATTCGGCCGGAACTTTGTCCTTGTGCGTATGCGTAACTTCCAGATAATAACCAAAAACGTTATTAAATGCAACTTTTAAGGATGGAATACCGGTAATTTCAGCTTCACGCTTTTGGATTTCAAATAGGTAACCCTTTCCTCCGAATGCGATCTTCCTCAAACGGTCGAGTTCCTCATCAACCCCATCTGCTATAACAGAGCCTTTCGCAAGCATCACCGGCGAATCGGGATTCAACTCCCGCTCAATTTTATCCCTGATCAGAACACAGGGATTAAACTGCTCGGCAATCATTTTTAATGGGAAGCTTTCAGATCCCTGACAAAGTTCTTTGAGATTGGAAATAGCATAAAGTGCTCTTTTCAACTGCAATACTTCCCGTGGATTGGCCTTTTGAAGTCCTATTTTGGAGATCAGTCTTTCGAGATCTCCTATTTGTTTCAATTCATGCAATAATTTTTCACGCAGTTCATCCTGCCCCACAAGAAACTCAACCACATCCAGACGCTCCTGAATCGGTTTTAACTCCTTTAATGGCATAATGATCCATCTACGAAGCAAACGAGCTCCCATTGGAGAACAGGTCTTGTCCAGAACATCTACCAAACTGACCGCATTCTCATTCGCTGAACCAATTAATTCAAGGTTCCTGATCGTAAACCGGTCCAGCCACATATAACGGTCTTCTTCTATTCTGGAAACAGAAGAAATATGCTGAAGGTTACGATGCTCGGTCTCGTTCAGGTAATGCAGGGCTACCCCGGCTGCAGTAATGGCCAATGGATATTTTTCTATTCCAAAGCCTTTCAATGATTTTACATCGAAATGTTTGAGCAGAAATTCAGAAGCATAATCCCCACTATAGGCCCAATCGTCGAGGTGATAGGTGTAAAAACGGTCGCCAAAGGTTTCCGTAAAATCACGCTGCCTGCTTTTTTGAAATATGACCTCACTTGGTTTAAAACTCTGAAGCAGTTTGTCAATGTAATCGGCATTACCCTGCGCAACAAGGAATTCACCTGTTGAGATATCGATAAAAGCGATCCCAAATGAATTCTTTTCAAAATAAAGCGAAGCCAGATAATTATTGGTGTTTTGCTGAATGATATTATCACTATAAGACACACCGGGAGTAATCAGTTCGGTTACCCCTCTTTTAACAATAGTCTTTGTTGTTTTTGGATCCTCCAACTGATCACAAATAGCCACTCTTTGACCTGCTCTGACTAACTTTGGCAAATAGGTTTCAAGCGAATGATGTGGAAAACCGGCAAGTTCTGTATTGGTGCCCGAACCATTTCCCCTTTTAGTGAGCACAATTCCCAATATTCCGGAAGCTTTTATAGCATCCTGCCCAAAAGTTTCGTAAAAATCGCCAACACGAAACAATAATAATGCACCGGGATATTTCGCCTTGATAGCATTATACTGTAACATTAAGGGTGTTTCCTTCTGTTCGTTCTTTTTAGACAAGTTCTTGCAATTAATAAGGCCATAAAGTTAATGGATTGCATAAGTTTTAGAAGATTTGTGGAAAACTGTCTTAAGGTGGGAAATTCCGCAAACTGATTTTGTTAGATCCCTGTAATAAATAATCAATTTGATAGTCAAATATCAGGTTTATATCAAATTACCGAACTATTATTTAATTTGCTGCGTGCTTTCATACCCTGTTAATCTATATAAAAAAGCCTATTCCGGACTTAGTAAAGAAAGCTGGTACCTTTCTTTTGTGATGCTTATAAATCGCAGCGGGACGATGGTGGTGCCATTTTTAACCATTTACTGCACCCAGAAACTAAACTTCAGTATCGTTGAAGCTGGATTGATTATGGCCATCTTCGGACTTGGATCAGTGTTTGGTGCATTTTTCGGAGGGAAATTTACTGATAAGATCGGTTTCTATTACCTTCAGATCGGGGCTCTATTAAGTGGAGGCCTGATGTTCTTTATGATCAGCTTTCTTGAAACATTTTGGAGCCTGGGCATTGGTACATTCATTCTGAGTATGTGTAACGAGAGCTTCCGGCCAGCAAACTCAACCGCGGTTGCCTATTACAGCAATGAGAAGACAAGAACAAGATCCAACTCATTGAACAGGCTTGCAGTCAACCTGGGCTGGTCATTTGGAGGTGCATTAGGAGGTTTTCTCGCTTCTGTTGATTATCATCTGTTGTTTTATGTTGATGGATTCTCCAATATCCTGGCTGCAGTCTTTCTGATCAAATTATTGCCTGCTGAAAAAAAATCTCAGAATAAAGAAACTGAAAATCATGAAATTCATGTTCAGTCCGCGTATAAGGATAAATTATACCTGGCATTTATCCTTCTGACCATCTTATTTTCTTCCTGCTTTTTTCAGTTGTTTACACTTCAACCAGTGTTTTTCAAAACAGAATGGAAGTTGAGTGAGCAATTTATCGGAGGACTGATGGCAATGAACGGCCTGATCATTGTTTTCACTGAAATGCTTCTGGTAAACAAGCTTGAAGGGAAAAGGTCTCCACTCTACTTCACTGGTATTGGTGTGACTGTGGCTGCCTTTAGCTATTCCTTATTAATATTTTTTCCGGCTGCAGCCTGGCTGGCGATCATTTCGATTATTATGGTAACTATTGGAGAAATGATTGCAATGCCATTCATGAATACCTTCTGGATGGGCCGTTCAAATGACAGAAACCGCGGTGAATATGCAGCCTTGTATACCATTGCATGGTCTGTTGCACAAATTATCGGTCCGATTTACGGCTCATTTCTGATCGAATATGGGGGTTATAAACTATTCTGGTACTTTATTTTTGGCATCTGTTTGCTAACTGCCGGCGGCTATTTCTATCTCAATAATTTAAATAGAAAAAGAGACTATAAAAAGGCCATAAACGTGGCCTCTTCTTAAGTTACCGAAACTTTATAACTGGTTTTACTCTTGTATACCTCTCCCGGTCTTAATATAGTGGAAGGGAAATCCGGGATATTTACTGCATTTGTATGATGCTGGGTCTCAAAGCAAAGGCCACTATAAGCTGAATAGTTGGCTCCACCCTTAACTCCTGTATTATTTAAATGCTTACCGGTATAAAATTGAACAGTAGGTTCATTAGTAAAGACCTCCAGTTTAATACCACTGCTTTCTGAGTAAGCCATTGCCGCCTTTCCCCATTCGCCGTACTCTTTATCTAAAATGAAAGACTGATCATAACCATTCTCAGGATCCCATACCTTGCTAATCTGTTTTAAACTTCTGAAATCATATAATGTATCCTGTACAGCAAGCATTTCACCGTTTGGTACCATGTCACTATGCTGTCCAAGGTAATACGAAGCAGGTATTTCGGCGAAATGGTCTTCAATTGACCCTGAACCATTCAGGTTAAAATATCCATGATGCGTTAAATTAACCGGGGTTGCTTTGTCGGTCTGGGCCTCCAATTGCATAAGCAGTTCATTATTATCTGTCAGCTCAAAAGATAGCATTACCTTTAAATTTCCTGGAAACCCTTCTTCTCCATCTTTACTAAGATAGCTAAAGACAAGTTGAGCATTCGGAGTACCTGAAATTCTTTCAATTTTCCATACTTTTCTGTCAAATCCTTCATAACCGCCATGAAGCTGGTGCGGAGGATGGTTTGAGCTAAGCCGGTAAAGTTCAGAATCCAGTTCAAAATTAGAATTACTGATTCTGTTGGCGTATCTCCCAACAATAGCGCCGAGATAAGAATTTGCTTCCAGATAGGGCTGATCGATGTAATGCTCCATTTTATCAAAGCCTAAAACAATATCAATGGATCTTCCTGAACGATCAGGAACTATAAATGAACGCACAATAGCTCCAAGATTACTAATACTTACCTCAATACCATTACTGTTTTTCAATGTAAAAAGATAAACATCTTCATTCTGGTATTGAAATAGTACCGGATACTGGAATAATGACATATTTGATTCAAAAACCCATAATTGAAAGGGGATTCTAAATGATGAAATTAAGCCAAAAACTTTAATAATTTTGAAAAATATAGCGGATTATATTCAAAGAGGCTATTTTTAGGAGATATGCGGAAATTAAAAACAGAAGAACTTGGGCGTGTAGGCATTGCGGACTTTAAAAAACAGGATAAATTGCCCATTGCTGTGATTTTGGACAATGTTCGCAGCATGCATAACATTGGTTCCATTTTTCGTACATCTGATGGATTTGCGCTAGAAAAAATATTCCTGTGTGGGATAACTGCTCAGCCACCTCATCGTGAAATAGAAAAAACAGCACTTGGAGCGACACAATCTATAGAATGGGCCTACACAATAGATATTATTGAATTAATTACTGAATTAAGAACAGCCGGGTATAAAATTATAGCAATTGAACAGGCAGATAACAGTATTATGCTCAATGACTTTCAACCTAAAACCTCAGAAAAGTATGCCCTGATCTTTGGAAATGAAGTAAATGGAGTTTCTGAAGAAGCAATGAAGCTAATTGATGCCTGTATTGAAATCCCTCAATTCGGAACCAAACATTCGTTTAATATTGTAGTATCAGCAGGAATAGTGCTCTGGGACTTTTTTGCCAAACTAAAACTTAAATTTTAAGAATTTCCTCGTTAACAGCTAAAAATGATAATAGAAGTCGTTCAAAATCAAGACATTGATCAATTAAATTTATTACAGCCTGCCGACTGGGATGATATAAGACCCTACTTTTATTATTACAGCTCCTCTTCCTTCTGTGATCCGATAAAAATCAGTGATGCCAATAGGATCGTCGCAGTGGGAACCACAATTAAACATCAGGATACGGCCTGGCTGGCCCATTTGATCGTACATACTGAATACAGGAATCAGGGTCTTGGTAAAATGCTTACAAATGCTCTTGTTGATCGTGCAGATCCAAAGATCTTTAAAACGATCTATCTTGATGCAACCGACATGGGATACCCGGTTTATAAGAAAGTAGGATTTGAAATCGAAATGGATTACATGCATCTTGATGGTAATTTGATCAATCTAAACCTGAAAAACCCGGCCAGCGTTATTCCATTTGAGAAAAAATACAGAGATCAGGTTATGGAACTGGACAAAATTACCTCAGGCGAAAACAGGGAAGTCATTTTCAGGGATCATTTGAAATCTTCCATGATTTACCTCCTGGAGGGGAAAGTCAGGGGCGCTTACTTTCCGGGCTTTTTCGATCGGTATATTATGGCTGATTTACCCGAAGCCGGAACAGAGCTAATGAAATTGCGGATGCGGGCAAAAAATACGACAAAACTCCCTGTAAAAAACCAGGCAGGTATCGATTTCCTGCTTGAGAATAACTACAATGAGGTAAGAAGATCCAAAAGAATGATTTTGGGTGAAAAACGGGAATGGAAAGGAGAGAATAATTTTAACAGGATAAGTGGAGGATTGGGGTAAGTTATTTTAATTGATAACCAATAGCTAACGGGTTGAGAATTGAGAATCTGTTGCCGGTTATCAGTTATCTGTTATCAGTAAACTATCCTGATTATAAAATGCCTGGTAAGTGGAGAGTGTAAATATCCCTGAGTAAAAAAATTCAAATGAACCACTATTTTGTCCTGGTTCCTGGTTCTTGGTTCTCTCATATCTCATATCTCATATCTCACATCTCATATCTCACATCTCATATCTCACATCTCACATCTCAAAAAAAAGCCCCACCTTTTGAGCAGAGCTTTTCAATTATCTACGATATATTTTATGAGTTCACATATTCATTAATTCTGTCCTTACTTGGCAGCGTGGTTGCTCCCATCAAAAACTCATCAACCTTCCTTGCTGCTTCCCGGCCTTCAGAGATTGCCCAAACTACCAGAGATTGTCCTCTGCGCATATCACCTGCAGCAAAAACCTTTTGAATATTAGTCTGGTAAATCCCTTCATCTGCTTTTACATTACCTCTTCCATCGAGATCCAGACCGGCATGTTCTACCAACCCCGGATACTGAGGATGAAGAAAGCCCATAGCCAAAAGAATTAACTGACAAGGTATTTCACGATCAGATCCGATTACTTCATTAAATTTCACCGGACGACCCATTACATCAAGTTCCCAACTGACATCGGAAACCAAAATAGCCCTTAGTTCTCCATTTTCATTACCTAAGAAAGATTTGGTATTGATTCCCCAGAACCGCTCACAACCTTCTTCATGTGAACTGGTTGTCTTCAGAAGCATTGGATAGGTAGGCCAAGGCATATTTTCTGTACGCGATGCAGGCGGCTGAACCATCAACTCAAACTGCTTTACTGTATTGGCATGCTGCCTGTTAGAGGTTCCCACACAATCAGATCCGGTATCGCCACCACCAATCACCACTACATCTTTTTCTGTTGCGAGTATACGCTCTCCTGTGAATGAAATATTCCCTACGGTCTTGTTCTGCTGTTTTAAAAAATCCATCGCAAAATGGATGCCCTTTAAATCACGTCCGGGAATATTCAGATTACGGGGGATTGTTGAGCCACCGGCTGCAACTATCGCATCATGCTGATCAATAAAGGCCTTCATATCACCATGCTTGCCTACTTCTACATTACAAACGAATTTAATACCCTCCTGCTCCATGATCTCGAGACGACGGTCTATTACCGATTTCTCCAGTTTAAAATCAGGAATTCCATATCGAAGCAAACCTCCGGGACGATCATCCCGCTCGTATACCGTAACATTATGACCTGCCTTGTTCAATTGTGCCGCTGCTGCTAATCCGGCAGGACCTGAGCCTATAACAGCCACATTCTTACCTGTACGTAAAATTGGTGTGCTAGGCTTTACATATCCCTTAGCATATGCAATCTCGATAATATGCCTTTCAATCTCTTCAATCGCTACCGGTGGCTTATTTATACCCAGAACGCAGGCTGCTTCGCAAGGTGCCGGACAAATACGCCCGGTGAACTCCGGAAAATTATTAGTTGAGTTAAGAATCCAATAAGCTTCTTCCCATTTACCCTGATAAACTGCATCATTAAATTCAGGAATAACATTTCCCAGCGGACAACCTGAATGACAGAACGGAACTCCGCAATTCATACATCTGGCTGCCTGTTCATTTAACTTCTCAGGTGGATATTCCTGAACAAATTCATGATAATTTTCCAATCGTTCTGCAGGGGCAATTTTCTTAGGAAGCTCCCTGTCAAATTCTTTAAATCCTGTTACTTTTCCCATTATCCCGCTGATTGCTGTAATTCTCTTTCTAATAAAACTTTTTTGTATTCCTTTGGAAAAACCTTGATGAATGATGAAGATTGCTGCGCCCAGTCATCAAGAATATATTTTGCAACCTGACTTTGGGTGAGCTGAACATGCTTATTCAAAAGACTCTGAATTTCTTCTTCGTCTTTAGGTGATAATGGATCTAAATCAACCATTTCTGTATTACAATTCTCTACAAAAGAGTTATCCGAATCATAAACCCAGGCAATACCTCCACTCATACCAGCAGCGAAATTGCGGCCTGTTTTGCCTAAGATCAAGGCTCTTCCACCGGTCATATATTCGCAGCCATGATCACCCACTCCTTCAACAACAGCAATTGCTCCAGAGTTTCTTACTGCAAATCGCTCACCTGCCTGACCTCTCACAAAGAGTTCACCCGAGGTAGCCCCATACAGGGCAACATTACCAATGATGATATTCTCCTGCGACAAAACTTTACTTTTTTTAGAAGGATAAATGACCAGCTGGGCTCCAGAAAGACCTTTTCCAACATAATCATTCGCTTCACCACAAAGTTCAAAGGATATACCCTTGGTACAGAAGGCACCGAAACTCTGTCCGGCAGAACCTGTAAATGTGTAATTTATTGTGTTCTGCGGAAGTCCGGCAGACTGATATTTCTTTGTAATCTCATTCGACAGAATAGTACCAGTAGTACGGTCAGTATTCTTGATGTTAAAAGAAGCAAATACAGGTTCCTTAGATTCAATTGCCTTTGCAGCATTTTTAAGCAATTCCCAATCAAGAACATGATCCAGGTTATGATCCTGCTTTTCACTGTTATACAAGGTCATGCCAGAGGGATTGTCCATCGGATAGAGAATACCCGAAAGATCAATGTTTTTCACTTTCCAGTGATCCACATCATCCCGCATCTTAAGGAACTGAACCCTTCCTACCATATCATTGATAGTTCTGAATCCAAGTTCTGCCATGATCTCACGTAATTCTTCTGCAATGAATCTGAACAAATTCACGATATGCTCAGGCTTACCTGAAAAGAGTTTTCTAAGCTCAGGATCTTGTGTAGCCACTCCTACCGGACAAGTATTCAGATGACATTTACGCATCATAATACAACCTCCTGCGACCAATGCCGCCGTTGCAACGCCCCATTCCTCAGCTCCCAGAAGTGTCGCAATTGCAATGTCTTTACCAGTTTTTAACTGACCATCAGTTTGAAGCACTACCCTGCTTCTCAACTTATTTTTAACCAGGGTTTGCTGAGCCTCAGCTAAACCAAGTTCCCATGGTAAACCGGCATGCTTAATTGAAGTGAGCGGTGATGCTCCGGTCCCGCCATCATGTCCTGCAATCAGGATCACATCTGCATGAGCTTTTGCAACCCCTGCAGCAATGGTACCAACACCTGCTTTAGAAACCAGCTTAACACTGATACGCGCAGCACGGTTTGCATTCTTAAGGTCGAAAATCAATTGTGCTAAATCCTCAATCGAATATATATCATGGTGAGGCGGGGGCGAAATCAATCCCACACCCGGCGTAGCATGACGGACTTTTGCAATCCATTCATCTACCTTATCCCCAGGCAGTTGCCCTCCTTCTCCCGGCTTAGCACCCTGTGCCATTTTAATCTGTAATTCATCCGCATTGGTCAGGTAATTGGCCGTTACTCCAAATCTTCCGGATGCAATCTGCTTGATGGCGGAGCGCATGGAACCTCCATCTGCTAATGGCTCATATCTTAATTCATCTTCCCCACCCTCACCGGTATTACTTTTAGCACCAATTCTGTTCATTGCAATTGCAAGCGTACTGTGTGCCTCATGAGAAATAGATCCAAATGACATTGCCCCAGTTGCAAAACGCTTCAGAATCACTTCTACGGGCTCGACCTCACTCAAAGGCACCGGCTGGCGGTGATGAGCAAAATCCAGCAATCCACGGATGGTATATAAAGTGTCAGTTTGTTTGTTGATATGGGATGCATATTTTTTATAAACATCGTAATTATTAGTCCGGGTAGCATGTTGCAGCAAATGAACCGTCTCCGGATTGAACAGATGTGCTTCACCCTTTCTTTTCCATTGGTAAACGCCACCTTCAGGTAATAATTTATTTTCTATACCCCTTCTCTTAAAGCCCAGGAAATGTTTCCGTAAAGCTTCTTCAGCGATATCATCCAATCCCATTCCTCCAATCCGGGATACCGAACCGGTGAAATAATTATCGATTACATCCTTGTTTAAACCTACGATCTCAAAGATCTGGGCACCATGGTAAGACTGCAATGTAGAGATACCCATTTTGGAGAATATCTTCAGCAAACCATCATTAACAGATTTGATATAATTTTTATATAAATACTTAACATCCAATGAAGTATCTATTCTTTCATCAGTTTTTAGTTTATGTATTGTGGCCAGTGCCAGATATGGATTAACAGCAGTAGCACCAAAAGCAATTAGACATGCAAAGTGATGAACTTCCCAAACATCCCCGGCCTCAAGCATAATGCCCACAGCACCACGAAGACCTTTCTTGATCAGGTGATGATGCACTGCTGAAACAGCAAGTAAGGACGGAATTGGAGCGTGTTCTGAATCGATTGCACGGTCAGATAAGATCAGAACTTCAAATCCATCATGAACCGCATCTTCTGCATACCTGCAAAGGCGTTCTAGTCCGCGTTGCAATGAACCCAGCTGACCATCAGCCTTGAAATAGGTTTGCAGGGTCTTTGCCTGAAAAGAACCGGTATCTATACTTCTGATTTTTTCCAGTTCTATATTACTCAATACCGGATGTGGCAATGCCACACAATGACAATGCATTTCATCCTCATCCAGGATGTTACCATTATTACCCATAAATCCGGCAAGACTCATTACCAGGCGTTCCCTGATCGGGTCTATCGGCGGATTGGTAACCTGTGCAAACAACTGCTTAAAATAATTGGACAGATGCTGCGGGCGATCAGAAAACACCGCTAGTGGCGTATCTGTACCCATTGATCCTATTGCTTCCTTACCTGTAAGGGCCATCGGCTTGATCAGGGTATCTATATCTTCACGTGAATAACCAAATACCTGCTGGTATTTGAATGTTGATTCATTTGATAACTGAGTAAAGGCAACTCTTGGCTCTGCCAGGTCTTCAAGTCTGATCTTATAGTTTTCTAACCAGGTGCCATAAGGCTGCTGTGTTGTAATTGCCCTTTTGATTTCATCATCTTCTATGATTGTACCTTTTACGGTATCAACAACAAGCATTTTACCGGGCTGTAAACGCCCCTTCTTAATCACTTTAGATTCATCAACAGGTAAAACACCTGCTTCTGATGCCACAATGATCTGATCATCATCGGTAACCACAAAACGTTGCGGACGAAGTCCGTTCCTGTCGAGTGTTGCTCCGATCATATGTCCATCGGTAAAGGCAATCGCTGCCGGACCGTCCCAGGGCTCAATCAGGGTAGCATGATATTCGTAAAATGCCTTTGTTGCAGGATCCATTTGCTCATTTCCATCCCATGCTTCAGGGATCAGCATCATCATAACATGAGGTAAAGACCGGCCGCAATGGAATAACAATTCAACAACATTATCCAGACATGCCGAATCGGACTGATTATTATCAATGACCGGCAGCAGCATATCCATTTCGTCCTTACTGAAAAAGGGTGATGCAAATGAGCGTATACCCGAATAGAACCAGTTTAAATTTCCTTTTAATGTATTGATCTCCCCATTATGAGCAATAAACCGAAATGGCTGTGCCAGCCGCCATGATGGAAAGGTATTTGTCGAAAATCGTGAATGAATCATTCCAAAAGCAGAACTCAGCAAGCTATTGTTCAGATCGGGGAAATAAATCCTAACCTGGCTGCTTGTAAACTCACCCTTGTACATGATAACATTCTGAGAAAGCGACACGACATAAAACTGCTGCTCAGCACCTATTACTGTTTCTCTTACCAGTTTGGTAGCATAATTTTTGAGGACATATAGTTTTCTTTCAAAATCCTCTGGTGTATGCAGTGAAGCAGGTTTAGCAATGAATACCTGCTCAATATCAGGCTCCGAGGAGAATGCAGCTTCCCCTATTATCCCGCTGTTAATCGGAACTTTACGGTAACCTAATATTTTGAGTCCAAGTTTATCTGCTGCTTTCCCTATCGCTCTGCGACAATCTTCCTTAATTGTAGCCTTCTTTGGGAAGAAAAGCATCCCTACACCATAACTGCCAGCCTTTTCAAGACCAATATTTAGTTTCAGAGCTTCCTGTTTAAAAAATTCATGTGGGATTTGTATTAAAATCCCTGCACCATCACCAGAATCCGGATCACAACCGCATGCACCGCGATGTTCCATGTTCTCCAAAATAGTAAGGGCATCACTAACAATCTTGTGAGATTTTTTTCCCTTAATATTTGCAATAAAACCAACTCCACAAGCATCGTGCTCCATTGATGGATCATATAAACCCTGTGTTTGGTTGTCAGTATTTGTCATCTATTGAATTAAATTTATTAAGCCGTCTAAATTAACTAAAATACGTCGTTTTTACTTGATTTACAACAATTTTTATTATTAAATCAAAAAATCCTATTTTTATGGATTAGAATTACAATATTAATAAATTTACTGCTATTTCATTAACATTATCGTATTTCAACTAACTATTTTAGTGTTCTGGCCTGAATTTGCATTTTTTTTCTACTTTTGTGCCGGGCAAGTCTTTTACGACCAGCTCCCTTTGAACTCCCCCAGGGTGGGAACGCAGCAAGGGTAGAAGGTTGTAGCGGTGCGATAAAAGGTGCTTGCCCATTTTTTTTTCTAAATTGAGCTAATTAGTAAATGAGCTAATTAGCAAATTGCTTCCACCGATGAGCAGGCTTAAAGCTGATGAAAACCCAATCGTTTTAAAAACATTTGCTTTTGCTGTCAGCGCTGCAAAATATTGCCAGATTCTCCAAACAAATAAAAATTTTCCACTTGCAAATCAACTTTTCAAAAGCTCTACCTCTATTGGTGCAAACGTCAGAGAAGCTCAAAATGCTGAAAGCAAGGCTGATTTTGTTCATAAATTCAAAATTGCGGTCAAGGAAGTAGACGAAACCGAGTACTGGCTAGCATTATGCAAAGAATTATATGATCATGAGGAACTTATCAGTCTGAAAGAACAGTTAACTGAAATACAAAAAATCATAAATAAAATAATTTCCACAAGCAAGAAAGCATAATTTGCTAATTTGCTAATTCACTAATTTGCTAATTAAATTGACATGAAATTCTTCATCGACACCGCAAATCTCGCCCAGATCAAAGAAGCACAGGCATTGGGAATATTAGACGGAGTAACCACAAACCCAAGCCTGATGGCCAAAGAAGGCATTACAGGTGATCAA
>Ga0123337_10002017_pt1 | contig 24186 bp, 18 predicted proteins | sample frozenSSSSmetaG_FD_89792 | JGI IMG/M metagenome (GOLD analysis project Ga0123337, IMG submission 89792) | Glacier valley bacterial and archeal communities from Borup Fiord, Nunavut, Canada, to study Microbial Dark Matter (Phase II) -... | ecosystem: Environmental > Aquatic > Freshwater > Ice >...
AAAATTCAAATTATGAGAAAAGCTGACCTCGTTAACCAAATATCTGAAAAAACAGGTATCCCAAAGGTTGATGTACTGGTTACCCTTGAAACCATGTTTAAAGAGGTAAAGGATACTCTTTCTCAGGGTGAAAATATATATATCCGCGGCTTTGGCAGTTTTATTACCAAGAAAAGAGCCGCTAAAATAGGCAGGAACATTAAAAAGAATGTTGCCGTTCACATTCCCGAGCATTATATCCCCGCTTTTAAACCTGCAAAAGAATTTGTTGCAGAGGTAAAAAAATTACAATCCGTAAAAGAAGATCAGTTAAACTCCGATGATGAAGCGTAAATTCGCATTTTAAAAGGAAGGATTGAAAAAGCAACAACTTATTTTAATAGCAGGAGCAACACTGCTTCTGTGCGTGATCTATTTTTTTGGAAGAACCGTTCCTCCCAAAGAAGCCGCGTCTACCGTTGCCGGTGAAATGAAGAAAAGCGACTTTGACATCGAAAAAGTTTTGCAGGCATCGAAAGCACAGCTTACTCCTTCCCAACAGGCTCACGTTGCCGAGCTGGAAAGCGCAGTGGTCCGTGGCAATGTAAAAGAGCAGCAGGCGAAGGTTTATAAACAACTCGCGGCGCTGTATAAAGACAGTGCGCATCTCCTACTTCCATTCGCATTTTATACCGGAGAAGCAGCTAAGTTGGAAAATTCTGAAAAAAGTCTCACCTTCGCTGCCCGTTTCTTTTTAGAGAGCGCACGGGGACAGCATGAAGAGGGCCTCAAAAGGTGGATGGCCAACCAGTCAAAAGAGTTATTTGAAAAAGCTTTGATCCTGAATCCTGCCAATGATTCGTCTAAAGTCGGCCTGGGAAGTTGTTACATTTTTGGTAACATCGCAGATAATCCTATGGAAGGCATTATGATGGTCAGGGAAGTGGCCCAGAGAGATCCATCCAATATGTATGCACAATACATGCTGGGTGTAGGCGGACTGATATCCGGGCAGATGGATAAAGCAATAGAAAGGCTTAGTCTGGTTGCTTCAAAACAACCGGATAATGCGGAGGTTAAATTCATGCTCGCTGATGCGTATGAAAAAAAAGGAGACAAGGTTAGTGCGGTGAAATGGTATGAATCAGTGAAAAATTATGTCAGTAACCCTGAAGTTATAAAGGATATAAACGCGCGTATTGAGTCGCTTAAAAAATAACAAGTTGTATTTGCAACTGCTATCAACCCATTAGAATTGAATTTTAAAATAATTGTTTAACTAAATCATTGGTGAATTATGCCTTGTGGTAAAAAAAGAAAGCGTCATAAAATAGCGACGCACAAGCGTAAAAAAAGACTAAGAAAAAATCGTCATAAGAAGAAGAGCCGTTAGTCCTTCTTAATAATGTATGGGGCCCTTAAACGGGGCCATTCTTCTTGTCGCTGAATCAATTATTTGTCATTTATCGCAGATTGCTTACGTAAACGAATGCCTGATAGCTGGCAAATAATTCTTCTTCAGCATATCCCATTAGTGATGATGGTTAGACGCAAAAGTGATTACACTTGAATAAGGAATTAATCATAAATGCTGCCCCCCTTGGCGTAGAAATCGCCCTGCTGGAAGATAAAAAGCTCGTAGAACTGCATCATGAAAAAACAGATGCCAGTTTCGCCGTAGGAGACCTTTACCTGGGAAAAGTTAAAAAGCTTATCCCCGGACTGAATGCCGCCTTCGTGGATGTTGGTTTTGAGAAAGACGCCTTTCTTCATTATACCGACCTCAGTCCATATGCCCGGTCATTACTTAAGTATACCCAGCAGGCTGTGAATGACAATAGTCCGGAAGGGTTTGACTTCGGCACCTTTCATGTTGAACCCGAAATTATTAAAACGGGCAAAATCAATGAGGTACTGAGCGGAAAGCCCAATATTCTCGTACAGATATTAAAAGAACCTATTGCAGCGAAAGGCCCCCGGCTAAGCTGCGAAATTTCTTTGCCCGGAAGGTTTGTGGTCATCACGCCTTTTAATGATATCGTTGCCGTTTCCCGGAAAATTCACTCTGCAGAAGAAAGAAAGCGCCTTCAGAAGATCGTTGAAGCGATTAAGTCCAAGAATTTTGGCGTAATCGTGCGTACTGCCGCAGAAGGAAAAAATACCGCTGAACTGCACGAAGACCTCACCATGCTGGTTGAAACCTGGAAACTGATCCAGAAAAATCTCAAAGGCGCTGTTCCCCCGGCAAAAGTGCTGAGTGAGCAGACCAAAACCACCAGCATGCTCCGTGACCTCCTGAATGAGGATTTTAACAAGATCGTGGTCAACGACAGGAATATTTTCAACGACACCAGAAATTACATTCAGCGTATCGCTCCTGAAAAAGCTGATATTGTATCCTATTACAACAACGGCCTTCCGATTTTTGACCAGTTTGGCATTACCAAGCAGGTCAAGGCTACATTTGGGAAAACCGTCAACCTGCATAGTGGCGCTTACCTCATCATCGAACATACGGAGGCCCTGCATGTTATTGACGTGAACAGCGGTTATAAAAGTGTCAGCAATAACCAGGAACAGAACGCCCTCGAAACCAATCTTGAAGCAGCAGCCGAAATTTCAAGGCAGCTGAGGTTGAGGGATCTTGGAGGGATCATCGTGGTTGATTATATCGACATGAAGCTGCCCGATAACAAAAGGAAGCTTATGGAATCTATGGAAGAGTTCATGCGGCCAGACAGGGCTAAGCATGCGGTACTTCCCATTTCCAAATTCGGCCTGATGCAGATCACCAGGCAGCGGATGAAGCCCGAAATGAATATCAACACACAGGAAGTGTGCCCGACCTGTAATGGCACAGGCAAGATTTCTTCTACACTATTACTGGAAGATGAAATAGAAAAGAACATCAGCTATCTTATCACTCACCAGCATAAGGACCTGACAATAGTGCTTCACCCAATACTATACTCTTATTTTACCAAAGGCAGCCTTTTCCTGCGGTCAAAAGTTTGGAAATGGAGATGGAAGTATGGTCAGAAGATCAAAATCAAGCAAAACACCAGCTATCATCTTACCGAATTTCATTTCTTCGACGGACATGAAGAAGAGATCAAACTTTAGCTTCTCCTGCTACCTCCCAGGAATATACTAACATATTGAACAAGAGTGGCTACAGAGGCCAGCGCCGCAACTACATACGTCAGCGCAGCCCATTTCAGCGCATCTTTTGCCTTGGGGTATTCTGTGGTGGTAAGCATTCTGGAAGAATCAAGCCAGCCGAGCGCCCTGCGGCTTGCATCAAATTCCACGGGAAGCGTGATCACCGAAAAAAGCGTAATAAAGGCAAAAAGCACAATTCCTGCCAGCAATAATTGAGGGAACGCATTGATCATCAGTACCCCACCGAGCAATACCCATTGAACGATCCCCGAGCTGAACTGTACCACCGGCACCAGCTTGCTCCTTAAATTGAGCCATGCATAAGCAGTCGCATGCTGAACCGCATGCCCGCACTCATGAGCCGCGACAGCGGCCGAGGCGATGGAGATGCCGCTGTATACTTCAGGGCTGAGGTTAACCGTTTTTGTGGCAGGATTGTAATGGTCAGTCATAAATCCTTCTACAGAAGTCACCTTTACATCATATATATTATTGTCCCGCAGCATTTTAGCAGCTACTTCGGCACCTGAAAGGCCGTTTGAAAGGGCGATTTTGCTGTAAGCCGAGAACTTTCTTTTAAGAATTCCTGAAACCAGCAGGCTTATGCCCAGAAACAGGAGGGAAATGATCAGTATTGATGGTGTCATATTCTAAAATCTTTATGTTCATCTACGTTAGAGCAAATCAAAATCCAATTTTTTTAACCGCCATTTTGATGGAAATCAAGGTTTATTTTTAGCCTTTTTGTCATTAGATAACTAAGTGAAAAACAAGGGCTGACAATTTATCACAATGATTGATATCTGGATGGAGAGTTAGATGCAATATATTGAATATCATAGAATTGTATAATAAATTATCGTTAAATTTCTCAAAATAGTAGAACTGGAAAAATTATACACACAGTCAAAAAATTATTTTGTTATGTGCTTCTAATTTGTAATTTAGTGGAAGAATTTAATGGGTTAGTAAGTAAGGGGTCAGCAGCGATGCTGACCTTTTTACTTTGGTATCGTTTTAATCTTCGCGTTTACCGTTTTTTCACTGCCCGTAACATCTATTTCTCTTCTACCTTCACAAAATGAGTAAGACAAGGACTGCTTTTTTTTGTTCCAGCTGTGGATATGAAACAGCAAAATGGACAGGCAAATGTCCTTCATGCGGAAGCTGGAATACCTTTGTTGAAGAAGTAATTCAAAAGGACAATATAAAAACGGATAATGGATGGAAAGATCTTAAAGAAGTAAAAAGAGATTCGAAAGTTGTAGCGCTGCATGAAATAGAAAATGTGACACAGGAAAGGATCATCACACCTGATGCGGAACTCAACAGGGTATTGGGTGGAGGAATAGTTCCCGGGAGTATTGTATTGATCGCAGGTGAACCGGGAATTGGAAAATCAACATTGTTTTTGCAGGATGGTTTGCTGATGACCGGAACGAGGGTGCTATATGTGAGCGGGGAAGAAAGTGAGCAACAGATAAAAATGCGCGCGGACAGACTGAATTTAAAGCATTCAGATTTCTATTTGCTTACAGAAACATCCACACAGGTTATTTTCCAGGAAATAAAAAAGATAAAACCGCAGTTGCTTATCATCGATTCGATCCAGACGCTTCAATCGAACTACATAGATTCATCGGCAGGGAGTGTTTCTCAGATCAGGGAATGCGCGTCAGAACTGCAACGCTTTGCAAAGGAATCTAACATACCTGTTTTCATGATAGGGCACATTACGAAAGACGGAACAGTTGCCGGGCCAAAAATACTGGAACATATGGTAGATACTGTTTTGCAGTTCGAGGGAGACAGGCATTACGCATACAGGATCCTTCGAACGATCAAGAACAGGTTTGGCAGCGCATCCGAACTGGGCATTTACGAAATGACCGGAGATGGAATGCGGGGCGTGAATAATCCAAGTGAAATACTGATCACTCAAAGGGAAGAGCAACTCAGCGGCACCGCGATAGCCGCATCGATTGAAGGCATGCGACCATTATTAATAGAAGTGCAGGCGCTTGTTACCCAATCTGTTTATGGTACGCCGCAGAGAACTGTTTCAGGTTTTGATCTAAGAAGACTGCAGCTGTTACTGGCCGTACTGGAAAAAAGAGGTGGATTCCATTTTGGAATGAAGGATGTATTTCTGAACATCGCCGGAGGGCTTAAAGTGGAAGATCCCTCAATAGACCTTGCTGTATTGTCTGCGTTGCTAAGCTCATTCGAGGATGTGCCACTGCCCCGGCACATTTGTTTTGCAGGAGAAATAGGATTAAGCGGAGAGATCAGGGCCGTGAACAGGATCGAGCAGCGAATCGTTGAAGCAGAGAAGCTGGGATTTGAAAAAATAATCGTTTCCAAATACAACCTGGCAAGCGCAAGAAAGGGGGAAACAAAATTAAACACCAAGCAGTTTGGAATTGAAGTAGTACAGATGTCGAGAGTGGATGAACTGTATAAATATCTTTTTTAAAAGGTTCGGATGGAAAATGTGGAAAAGAGAGCAGGCATTTTATTTAGAATGTGGCAGGGACTGTTGCATCTTGTGTATCCGAACCTGTGCGTGGGATGCGGAAGCGATATGATCACAGGGACTCAGCTTATTTGCCTGGATTGTATAGAGGCATTGCCCCTTACAAATTTTCACCTGCATGAAAACAATCCTGTCGAAAAAATTTTCAGGGGGAGAATAAATATCAGTTGTGCATCTGCCTATGTATATTTTACCAAACAATCCGCGATGCAGCAGATTCTTCATCACCTGAAATACAAAGGCAACAAGGAAGTGGGTTATTATTTTGGAAGGAAGATCGGAAGCGCTTTAAGGCAGTCATCGAGATTTGATACGGTTCAGGGACTAATCCCTTTGCCGTTATTTTATAAAAGAGAAAAGCAACGGGGATATAACCAGGCCACATTAATTTGTGAAGGAATGGCGGAAACAATGAATGTTCCGGTGCTGGATAAAGTGGTCAGCAGAAAAATGGCCACAGAAACGCAGACCAGGAAAAACAGAAGAGAAAGATGGGAGAATATTGAAGGCAGGTTTACGTTGAAGAATGAGAAGGACATAACAGGTAGACATATATTGCTCGTGGATGATGTGCTAACCACAGGTGCGACACTGGAAGCCTGCGGCACTGAATTATTAAAGGCTCACAATGTACAATTAGGAATAGTTACACTTGCATATACGTCCTCATGATCAAACCGGGATACATACTTGCGCCATTGCTGATACTAATGATTATTTCCTGCCGGAAAGAATCCTTTATTACAGGCAGCGACGCAGTGATCAGCATTTCTGCCGATACACTTCACTTCGATACATTATTTACAACCGCAGGCTCTGTTACCCAGGCGCTCAGGTTGTATAATAATAATAACCGTAAACTGCTGATCAGTGCGATCTCAGTAGGCGGAGGAGCCGGATCCTACTTCAGGATAAATGCAGACGGCTTTGCAGGGCCGGAAGTTAAGGATCTTGAAATGGCGGCTAATGACAGCCTGTATGTTTTTGTGACGGTAAATGTGGATCCTGGTTCGGCAAAACTTCCGTACCTCATTCAGGATAGCATTAAAATCCTGTTCAATGGAAATGAAAAGTTTGTGCAACTGGATGCGTGGGGCCAAAATGCCACTTTTTTAAGGTCAGGAAGTATTTCTGCAAATACGACATGGACAAATGACAAACCTTATGTGATTCTTGGAGGATTACAGGTGAACGAAAACGTTGTATTAACCATTCAGAAAGGAACAAAAATATTTTTACATGCAGATGCCCCGCTTCTCGTTGACGGAACCCTTAATGCTCTGGGAGAAAAAAAGGACAGCATGCAAATCGTCTTCAGTGGTGACAGGCTTGATGACCCATACAGAAATTATCCGGGCGCCTGGCCAGGAATTTATTTCCGGGCAAAGAGCAGGGATAATATACTGAAGCATGTCATAATAAAAAATGCTTACCAGGGAATCGTGGTGCAGGGATTAACAGTAAACAGTAACCCCAGGCTTTATCTGGATAAATGCATTATTGACAATTGTTATGATGCAGGATTGATCGGTGTTCAGACCGATATTAAAGCAGAGAACTGCCTGATAACCAATTGCGGAAAGAACATTCAGCTGATCAGCGGCGGAAATTATGAACTGACCCAGTGTACGGTCGCAGCGTACTCTAATGTGATGATCGCACACAAAGATCCCGTACTGACAGTAGCCAATTTTATCCTGCAGGGCAATGTTCTTACTGTTGGAGATCTGAATGCAAGCTTTAAAAATTGCATCTTCTGGGGAGGCAACGGGATCGTGGATAACGAAGTGGTAGTAGCGCAAGATGGATCTGGGATGTTTAACGTCGATTTTAAAAATTGCTTGTGGAAGGTAGCCAACGCTCCAGGTGCTATTACCTCCTCAGGCATTATTTCTAACCAGGACCCAGGGTTTGTGAATACAGATACCAGGAACGGCATATATGATTTTCACCTGGATAAGAATTCTCCGGCACTGGGGGCGGGAATACATGTGGGTGTGGGCACTGATCTTGATGAAAACAAGAGAGATTTAAATTTTCCTGACTTAGGAGCATTTGAAGCAACCTTTTAATCTCATCTTTGTACTACAATTATGTTTTAACCTAAAATGTGAATAATGCTTAAACTTCTTATTTTATCAGGCTTAATATCACTGAGTATGAGTATATACGATTTTAAAGTTCCTTCTCTTGATGGTGGTTCGATAGATTTTTCTGCCTATAAAGGCAAAAAGATACTGGTAGTAAATACCGCCTCAAAATGCGGCTTTACTCCGCAGTATGCCGAACTGCAGGAATTATATAAGAAATATGATGGAAAACTGGTTATCATCGGGTTTCCGGCAAATAATTTCGCACAGCAGGAACCAGGGACAAATAAAGATATCAAGGAATTCTGTCAGAAAAATTATGGTGTGACTTTTCCAATGGCTGAAAAGGTTTCTGTTAAAGGTGATGATATTCATCCTTTGTTCAAATATCTCACTGCCGAAGCTGACAAGCTGGGCGTTAAAGATCCCATTAAGTGGAACTTTACGAAATTCCTCATCGATGAAAATGGGAGGCTGGTAGCCGTATTTGACAGCAAAACGAAGCCGATGAGCGCAGATATCACTAAATATCTGAATTGATAATCCGCCCGTTTCATGCTGTTTAAAGAAGTGATCGGACAGCCGGTTATAAAAAAGCATCTGACTGAAATAGTCCGGCAAAACCGGTTAAGTCATGCTTTATTATTTGCCGGAAAAGAGGGCAGCGGTGCATTGCCGCTTGCAATTGCTTTTGCCCAATATGTATTGTGCGAAAGCAAGGGGGAAGATGCCTGTGGAAAATGCAATACCTGTATAAAATCAAAGGCGCTTGTCCATCCTGACGTTCATTTTTCCTATCCGGTAATTTCAAAAAAACCCGGCGACAAACCCATCAGCACAGATTTTATTTCTGAGTGGAGGGATTTTATTTCAACATTTGCTTATGGCAATGTATACGACTGGCTGCAGTTAATAGGCGCAGAGAACAAGCAAGGCAACATCACGGCCAACGAATGCAACGATATCATAAGAAAACTCAACCTCAAAAGTTTCGAGAGCGGGTACAAAATATTGATTCTCTGGCTGCCTGAATACCTGGGCACCGAAGGAAACAAGCTGCTAAAGCTGATAGAAGAGCCGCCACCAGGAACCTTGTTCATACTTGTTACAGAAAATGAGGCTATGGTGTTACCAACAATCATTTCCAGGACGCAACTGATCCGGGTTCCCCCCATGACAACAAACGATATTCAGCAGGCGCTGGTGGAAAAAGGAAAGATGAGCAGTGACCAGGCGCGGCAGATCGCGTCGGTTTCAGGAGGCAACTACCGGGAATCGCTTCAGTTGATCCAGCATGCTGGCGATGACTGGATGGCACTTTTGAGGGAATGGTTAAATGCTATCATGAAATCAGGGCCAGTAGCACAGGTGAAATGGATAGAAGAGATCAGTAAGCTGGGGCGCGAAAAACAAAAGCAGTTCCTCCGCTATTTTAACTATCTGCTGGAACAGAGTATAAAAATCCAGGTAATGCAGGGACACGACCTTCCATTTCCTGACGTTGAGAAAGATTTCGCGGTCCGGCTCAATAAAAGGGCCGGTATAGACCAGCAGCAGGCCATCGTCGAAGAGCTTGACAAAGCTTCTTATTATATAGAAAGAAACGCTAATGCGAAAATGCTCTTTCACGCCCTTACTATCAAACTATCCCACATCATTGCTGATAAATCCTTAATTTTGATAACCTGACGATCAGCTAACAATTTAATTTTCTGCACGTTAAGTGAAACCATTAAATAGAAAATAAAAACAAATGGGTTGTAGTTCTTGTGGTACCGGAGGGGACAAATCGCCAGGGTGCAAAAGCAATGGCGGATGTAGCAGTGGTGGATGTAACCGTATGAACGTTTACGATTGGCTCACTAATTTACCCATAAGTGACGCTGCGAGCAATTGCCGTGTAGTCGAAGTGAGCTTTAATAATGGCAGCCGAAAAGATTATTTCCGCAATCATACTGTACAGATTTTCGATAAGGGAGATATGGTATCTGTTGAAGGCGTAAGTGGCTTTGATGTAGGAATGGTAAATCTTACAGGGGAAGTTGTCCGTTTACAATTAAAAAAGAAAGGTATCAATGAGCTTGATCCGGAAATGCGTAAAATACTGCGCAGGTCGGTGGACAGGGACATTGATATTATGAAACAGAATAAGGAACGCGAAAGGGAAGCGGTGATCCGGTCGAGAGCTATTGCAAAACAGCTAAACCTCGATATGAAGATCAGTGAGGTAGAGTTTCAGGCAGATGGAAGAAAAGGCACTTTCTTTTACATAGCCGATGACAGGGTGGATTTCAGGGAACTTATTAAAATATACGCCAAGGAATTCAAGGTTAAAGTTGAAATGCGGCAGATCGGTGCACGGCAGGAGGCAGGTAAAGTTGGTGGAATAGGAAGTTGTGGAAGAGAACTTTGCTGTAGTACCTGGTTAACGGATTTCAAATCTGTTAATACAACAGCTGCCCGTTATCAGAATTTGTCAATTAATCAAAGCAAACTCAGCGGACAGTGCGGAAGATTAAAATGCTGTCTCAACTATGAGCTCGACACTTATCTGGATGCCTTGCAGCACTTTCCTGAAAACGCAGACACCATTCAGGTTGCCAAGGGAACGGCAATCCTTATCAAAAAGGATATTTTCAGGAACCTGATGTGGTACATACTGCCAGATAGTTCCAAGCAATACCCGCTCACCATCGAAAGAGTAAAAAAGATTAAATCCGAGAACAGCAAAAATATTATTCCGCAGGAACTTGAAGCAGTTGATATAATTACCAACAAACAAAAGGAAATAGAGCCTGAGTTTGTAGATTTAGTTGGCCAGATCAGTTTACGCACACTGGACAAAGCCGAGAAAAAGAAACGGTCAAATATGCCTCCGCAACAGCAGCAGAAGAGAAACAACCCTAATAATTCTAGTAATCCTGGCAATCCTCAACAGAGGCCACCCCAAAACCGTCCTCCCCAGCAAAGACCACCCGGAAATACTATTGAAAGGCGTGGATCGGGACCCAAAAAATAAAATTTTATAAAAATTTCGTAAAAAGAAATTAATCAATACAAAAGGAGTATAAGATATTTTCTTATACTCCTTTTGTATTGATTTCAGCGCTTTGCCTGTAATCTGTCTAAAACCAACTTCCTATAAAAGCCTTATTAACATTCGCCGTCTGAAGCAACCTGGCTCTTTTGCGTTTTTTAAATCCCTGCATTATAGCTGTCCAGCTCATCAGCAACAGAAACACCAGCGTTAACGGAGGAATACCCAGCATAGATATCCACTTGCCTCCAAACATTCTTCTCATTGGTCTTCTTAAACGTTCGGCGATGAGGTACATTCCCGGTACAATTACCAGTGTCATAAAGAATGCAGAGATCAATCCGAATATAATTGTCCATGCCAGTGGCTTCCAGAATCTTGAACTGTCGCCACCGATATAAATATGTGGGTTGAGGTGCTCGAACAATGATATAAAGTCAATATTGAATCCTATACCAAGCGGTATCAAACCGAATATCGCGGCAAGAGCGGTCAGCAGCACGGGGATGATACGTGTCTTACCAGCCTGAATCACAGCTTCTCTTGTTTTCATTCCACGTGAACGAAGCTCATCGGCAAATTCAATTACCAGAATACCATTTTTCACCACGATACCTGCGAGACCCACAACTCCCAATCCCGTAAAGGCAACAGACACATCCATGCCCGTCATGGCAAATCCCAGGAATACACCGATGATACTGAATATGATCTCCGTAAGAATGATAACCGATTTGCTGACAGAATTAAACTGAAGCACCAGTATGATTAAGATGAACATCAGTGCGATGATCATCGCTTTTCCCAAAAACGCGCCTGTTTCCGCCTGCTGCTCACCTTCCCCTGTTTGCCTGATCGTCACTCCTGGTTGCGTGCCCGGAAATCTTTCTATATAAGATTTTATTTCCTGGTTGACAGAAGTAGGAGTATACCCTCCTGATGCCAGTACGTTGGAACGAAGACTTATCGATCTCTTATTATTTTTTCTCTTAACACTTCCCAGGGTTGTTGTGTAATCGACCTTAACCAGCGAGCTGATCGGAATATGTTTAATTCCTCCCGTAGAAATATCACGGAATACGATGTTCATATTTAAAAGATCAGAGAGACTTTTCCGTTGCATTTCCTCATTGCGCAACTGGATCTTATATTCATCCTCGCCAACCTTTATTTTAGAAACCTCTTTGCCAAATAATGCCGTCCTGATCTGCTGCCCAATCTGTGCGGATGAAACGCCCTCTATCAATGCCCGCTCACGGTCAACAGTAAGCGAAACTTCGGGATTGGTAAGATCCACATCCATTTTTAATTCTTCCACTCCGGGAACGCGTATCGAGTCAAGATAATTTTTGAGGTTGACTGCGGTTTTAATCAGGTTATCAAAATCATCGCTGGCAATTTCAATATTAACGGGAGGATCTGTCGGAGGACCGCTACTTTCCTGGTCAACGGAAATTTCCGCACCGGGAATTCCTTTCACGGCATTCCTTATTGAGTCAAGATACACGGCAGTTGATGCCCCTGTTCTTTTTTCAAATTCTACAAATGAAACCTGCACCCGGCCAAGTTCCTGGCGCGTACTGCGGTCACCGCTTGAAGGATCTGCAGCGCCAACACCCACGTTTGAAATAATGCTTTCTACGTTCGGATTCTTTTTGCCGTTTTCCATATCAAGTACCTTGTATACTCTTTTTTCAAGTACCTGCGTGATGGAATCCGTATAATCCACCCCCGTTCCAACAGGTTCTTTCAGGTAGACATATACAAAGTTGGGATCTGCTTTAGGAAAGAAAACCACTTTTATTCTTCCGCTGTTTGCGGCGCCGATAAAAATAAACAGGCTCATAAAAAATAATGCAATGACTCCTATAAGCAGATAAACTGGTTTCCATCCGCTGAGTGACCAGCGCAACAATGTTTCATACCTGCGCATCAATGCCGGCAGAACACGATTCTGAAAACCATGTATCACATCATTTAATACAAAGTGATTCAGTAAAACCATCAGCGTAATAAACAACAACAGGTTACCCATAAACGGCGTTCCCGCCAGATCCAGCAATATTCCAAAACCCAGCGCTATCCATAGGCCAGGTTTCCTGAATATCGCTGATTTTGATTTATGTTCACCTTCCGCATGATTCATGAAATCAACTGCAAATACAGGATTCATTAAAAATGCCACGATAAGCGATGCGGTCAGCGTAAATATCAGCATTGTCGGCAGGTAGATCATGAACTTACCGATGATACCCGGCCAGAATAACAATGGGAAAAACGGCGCGAGCGTTGTCAGCGTTCCTGCAAAAACAGGAATGAATATTTCACCGGCAGCCATGATCGCGGATTTCTCCGAATTGATCTTCCCCTTGCCTTCTGCAAATATGCGGTGCGTATTCTCAATTACCACAATGGCATCATCCACAATAATACCCAAACCAAACAGCAACGCAAACAGCACAATGAAATTGAGGGTCACATGCGAGCCAACGATCAGATCCGCCGCCGGAAGAAAGAGAAAGGCCACGAACATACTTAATGGCACACTCAGGGCAACAAAGAATGCATTCACCACTCCCATGAAAAACATCAGTATAATCAGCACCAGCACAAAACCAATAACGATAGTATTTACAAGATCATCAAATGAATGCTTCGCATTTTTACTAAGGTCGCCGGTCATTACGATGTTAAGATCGGGAGGATATTCATTTTTCTTCATGTTGGTGACAAGCGTTTTCACCTGGTCAGCCGTTTCAATAAGGTTCTCTCCTGCTCTTTTGATAATATTCAGTGTCACTACATTTTTACCGTCAAGGCGCGCATAGCTTTCTCTTTCTTTTACAGTATCCTTGATTGTCGCTATATCTTTCAGGTAAATCGGATGGCCACTCGTATTTCTTACTACGACTTTTTCAATATCTGCAGCTGTTTTGAACTGTCCTTTCAATTGTAAATTTCGTTTCATGTTTCCTACTTCAAGCAGGCCTCCTGAAATGTCAAGATTTTCGCGCGCCACGGCATTTGAAATATCATCGAAAGTGACATTGGAGCTTTGCATTTTGTAGTTGTCTACATTAATCTGAAATTCTCTTTCGGGTGCGCCGACAATATCAACACGGTTTATCTGCGGAAGTTCTTCCAAACGGTCCTGCAGGTCATCAGCATATTTTTTTAACCGTTGGGGATCATAATTGCCGCTGATGTTTACATACATGATAGGCAGATCGGAAAGGTTCACCTCCATCACACTCGGCTCTTCGGTAAGATCCGTGGGCAGATCAGGTTTTGCCTTGTCAACCGCATCCTTTACTTTTTGCAAAGCGATATCGATATTTACGGATGCATCAAATTCAATGATGATGGCAGAATAATCCTGCTGCGAAGTGCTGGTCGTTTTCTGGATCTTCACGCCACTGATGGCCTTTAATTGTTTCTCTATCGGCTGGCTCACAAGATTTTCCATGTCCTTTGGAGAATTACCCACATATATCGTCTGGATATATATTGTAGGTATCACCAGGTCAGGAAATTGTTCTTTAGGCAGCGTAACAAACTGGAACACGCCTATGAATGTTACGAACATCATCAGCAGGTAAATAGATGTCCGGTTTTTTATGCTCCAGGTGGTTGGCCCAAAGCCTTTAATTTTATCCTTTATGTTTTCTAATGCACTCATACAATCTTTTTGAAATTGACTGAACTGGTTTCTCTTATAATTTTGTTGTCACCGGCTGTCCGTCATACAAGCCCTGAAATCCTTCTGTGATGAGTGCATCATTAGCTTGAAGCCCTGATTTAACTTCAAGATCGTTGCCATATAATTCTCCTACCTGTATCTGCCTTTTTTTCGCGACCATTTTACCATTCTCGTTTGAAGCCACCATTACGTACTTGCCCTTTTCATCGTTCTGCAAGGTATTCATCGGAATAGTGATGGCATTTTCAGCCGCATAGTCCTGGATCTTCACCATTGCAATTTGGTTGGGACGAAAATCAAGTGTGGCGGGAACTTTCGCTTCAATATAAAATGATCGGGAATTGGCGTCAATGGATGCGCCTTTAACACTTACTTTAGAGGTAACCGTTTTATTAATATCAGGAAGAGTGATCAACACTGTAGCGCCCTGGTCAACCTTATGCAGGTAATTTTCCGGCACCTGTGCCGTTACTTTTAAATTCGTTGTATTTACAATGCGGATACCTGCCGTTACTGCCGATGCGGGACTGAAAAACTCGCCCACTCTTATATTCACCATATCCGCGATCCCACTTATTTCAGCATATACGTTTGTCATACCTGCCTGTTCATTGAGCAGTGAAATCTGTTTTTTCAGGTTATCGACATTATTTTTCGTCTGAAGCAATTCCACTTCGGTGCCGATTTGCTTGTCCCACAAATTCTTGCGGCGGTCGTACAAAGTCTGGGCAAGACTGAGTTGTACAGTAGCCTGTTCCACCTGTTGGCGGCTTATGGCATCGTCAAGCCTGATCAGCAACTGGCCTTTTTTAACCCGGTCACCCTGTTTAACATTAACCGCTCTTACCTGGCCACCTGCCCCCCTTGGAGTTACATATGAAATATTCTGCGCGTCTACTTTTCCCTGCAGATCTATATAATGAGTAAATTTTACAGGTGCTATCGGTGTGATGGTAATCAGTTTTGCATTTACCGCATTGGCAGCAGAGGTATCTGTTTTTGCGAGTTCCTGTTCAAGATCGCGCACCTGCTTGTTTATTGCATCCTGCTGCGCCTTTAAATTCTCCAGCTGCGCTTTTTTATCTTTCGGTTTACTTTCTTTTGTGCCGCAGGCTACTGCAAATATCACCATCAGCGCTGTAGCTGTTAGTTTGATAGTGGTGTTCATTTTCAAATGTTTGAATGTCATAAAGAATTTATTGTATTATAATTTCCCTGTTGCCTTTAAGAAATCAATGCGCGCGATGATAGCATCGTACAATGCGGAAAAATAATTGTTCTGTGCGGTTGTGAGTTCAGATTGTGAGGTAGTGATTTCCGTGTTTGATCCAAGGCCTTGTTCAAATTTCAATTTGGTCTGATTGTATACAGCTTCCGCCAGTGCCATATTCTTCTTCTGGAAATCCATTGAAGCTATTGCGGTGTGTATATTAACCCTTGCCACCTCTACTTCTTCATCGATAGACAGTTTAAGGTTTTCGCGGTTGTTCTGCGTTTGCTGCAAAGCCAGCTTTGCTCCCATGATACGGGCATCTCTGGCAAAACCATCAAATATCGGCACGGCCAGTTTCACCCCGATAAATGTTGTGCTGAACCATTGTTTGCCCGTCTTAAAAAAATTAAATTCCTGCCGCTGGGCATTTCTGCTGTAGTTTCCGCTTACCGATAATGTTGGAATATAAGTCAGCTGGTAGCGTTTGATATTGTACTCATTTAATTTTTCCTGAAGTTGTACCTGTTGAAATTCCTTTCTGTCGGTGTAGCTGTACACTTCTTCTGCAATATTTTCCTTCAGTTTATCTTCACGGATCGTGTCCTTTAATATTAATGAATCCTTTGAAGGCATTCCCATTAATAATTTCAACCCCTCCAGCGCAACGATGATCTGGTTCTCTGATTTTAACTTTTGCGTTTTCAGATTAGTGAGCGTCACTTCTGTTTTATCAACGTCCAGTTTTTCTGCGAATCCATTTTTGAATATTTCTTTCGTGTCGCTGAATAACTTTTCAAATCTTGTAATATTTGCATCGATCGTGGCGATCTGCTGCCGCCCGGCCTGTACCTGGTAATAAATTTTCATTACATTGACCTTGATTTGTTCCTGCGTTACCTCTACGGCTTTCTGGGCAAAATCCATCGTGCTTTTTCTTGCCTGCAGGCCAACGAATACCTGCCCGTCGAAAAGCAGCTGTTGCAAATCCACGCCGTAAGTAAGGTTATGTTTTACACCAAACTGGACCGGAATATACGTGCCGGGCTGACCAAAAAATTCTCCTGGAAGCAGGCTGGTAGGAATATTCAGGTAGTTGGTGTAATTAACATTGCCGTTTATCTGTGGCAGGGCGGCTGCCGTTACTTCACGGTTGGTTTGCTTTTGAATCTGTACGGCCAACAGTGCATTTTTTACCTGCACTGTATTCTTTAAAGCATAGTCAACGGCTTCCTGGGCGGAAAATGCGTTTGTTTGCTGCGCCATCAATGTCGTTGCAGATGCAGTTATCCCGGCGATAAGCAGCAGTTTCCTAAACCCCTTGAATAGATAATATTTCATTGTTCTATCTTTTTAATCTTTCCTGGTGATATTTTAAAATTAGCTTGTATCCTTTCAGTGACGCCACACCAAACAGGAAATGTTCAATAATTATTTTATGCAGTTCAGCCAGATTGAATTTTGATGAAGGGAAAACGTCCTGGTTAAAAGCCATCATCATTCCTTCAAGCCTGAATTTCGCCAGTATATCTATATTAATGTCTGGCCTGTACAGTTCCTCCTTAATCCCTCTTTTCAGATTGTCCCTGATCACCTGGTAGAGATATTTATTTTTATGATCAAGAAATATTTTGAAAGATTGCGGATGAAACCTGTCAAGATCATACATCATCGCAGGATTCATTTCTGAAAAAATCTGCTGCACAAAATCCATTGCCTGAAATAATTCATGAACGGCATCTTTCCCCGTAGCGATATTCGATTCGCACATTTCCTGGGCCGAGCCGATCATTTCCTTTATAATAGCATCAACGAGTTCATCTTTATCAGAAAAATACTGGTATATGGTTTTTTTGGACGCGCCCAACTGTGTGGCAATCTCATCCATGGTAATGGATTTAATGCCATAACGGTGAAACAGGTCCTTAGCCTTTTGTTGTATGCGCTCTTTTATCTCCATAATTCAATCCCACAAAACTACGGAAACTTTTTACGTCACCAAAGTTTCCAACCAGATTTTAATGTTTTTTTCTTTTTTCTGAGCGTTTTTTCATCCGGTGTGTTACGGATACAGACAATTAATTTTGTCCAAATGTTCATTATGAAAGAAAAGCGGGCTTTAAAAAAGGTGTTCCAGTATTTTTTGCAGGGCGTGATCATCCTGGCCCCGATTATTATCACCATTTATGCGGTAACGGCACTTTTCAATTTTATAGATAATATTCTTCCGGATATCGCAGGAAGGTTCTTTCCGCATGTTTTTGGCGTAGATGATTCAGGCAATCCAAGGAAAATTCCCGGCATCGGTTTTATCATAGTTATCCTGGCCGTAGTGACGGTAGGATATGTTTCTTCCTCTTTCATTGTAGGGAGAATGGTGGAACTGCTGGATACAGTGCTGGAAAGAACCCCTGGAATCAAGATTATTTATTCAACGCTCAAAGATTTCTTCGAAGCGTTCGCCGGCAATAAAAGAAAATTCGATAAGGCCGTGCTGGTAAGTGTGCAGGATGCGGAAGTATGGCAGATAGGATTTATAACGCAGCAGGAGCTATCCCAGTTCGGACTAACGGAATATGTTGCTGTGTATGTGCCAAAAAGCTACGCTTTTGCAGGACAACTGTATTTTGTTAAAAAGGAAAGGGTGAAATTATTAACCGATATCAGTTCGGCTGAAGCAATGAAGTTCGCTATTTCGGGTGGTGTGACCGAACTGGACGATGAGCGGTTTGTGCACGAAGCTGCCGGGTAGCATAAACTGGGTGAAGATGAAAAAAGCGGGACTGATGTTTTTATTGCTGATTATTGTTGTAAAGAGCTACTGCTGGGGCTTTTATGCGCACAAACTCATTAACTATTACGCAGTATTCCTGCTGCCGCCTGAAATGATGGTGCTGTATAAAAAGAATATCACTTTTATTAATGACCATGCGGTCGATCCGGACAAACGCAGGTACGCTTTAAAGGAAGAAGCGCCAAGGCATTATATTGACATGGACCGGTATGGTACTCCTCCTTACAGGACGTTGCCCAGGAAATGGAAGGATGCAGTACAATGTTATACAGAGGATAGCCTGAAAGCGCATGGTATTGTGCCCTGGTGGATCCAGGTGATGCTGCAAAGACTCACAAGGGCATTTAAGGAAATGGACCAGCCCGGAATTCTTAAATTGTCGGCAGAGATCGGGCATTATATTGCTGATTCGCATGTGCCGCTGCATGCCTGCAGCAATCACAACGGCCAGTTTACCAACCAGCGTGGCATACATGGGTTCTGGGAATCGAGGGTACCTGAATTGCTCGCCGAAAAAGAATGGGATTTCCTGATAGGCAGGGCGGCCTACATAAAAGATCCTTTGGATTTTACCTGGAAGAGAGTACTGGAAAGTGCCTCGGAAGCTGATTCTGTACTGTTCCTGGAAAGAAAGCTCAGCTCCGGTTTTCCATCGGAAAGAAAGTATGCCTTTGAAACCAGGAGTGGTGTTATGGCCAGGCAGTATTCCAGTGAATATTCTATCGCTTATAACATCCTGCTGAATGACATGGTGGAACGGAGATTAAGACAATCGATCTATGCGGTGGCTTCCTTCTGGTACACCGCATGGGTAAATGCCGGCAGGCCTGACCTGCGTAAGCTCGCAGACAAGGATTTCAGTGAAAAAGAATTAAAAGAATTTGATAAGCTTAATGACAAATGGAACAACGAAAAGGTCAAAGGCAGGGATTGCGACTGATAATTGACCGCTGTCATCAGCTCTGAGTCCGTCAATGTCAGCGATTCGTTATCTTTGAAACCAAAACATTTTATAACTCAAATATTGTATTGTGACGCAGGTAATACACAATTTTAATGCAGGGCCAAGCATATTGCCCCGGGAAGTATTTGAAGAAGCAAGCCAGGCTATCCTGAACTTCAATAATACCGGCCTGTCGATCCTGGAGCTGGGTCACAGAACAAAAGCATTCCAGGCAGTAATGGATGAAACTGTTGCCCTGGCGAAGGAGCTCATGCAGCTGGACAGCGACCATGAAGTTTTATTTCTTCATGGGGGAGCGTCGACCCAGTTCATGCAAATTCCAATGAATCTCCTTAATGAAAATGAAATTGCCGCCTATACCGACACCGGTGTCTGGGCAACCAAAGCAATTAAGGAAGCAAAACTTTTTGGGCATGTGGAAATCGTGTGCAGTTCAAAAAACGATAATTACCTGAACCTGCCAAAAGAGTTCATTGTTCCAAAAACGGCAAAATACCTGCATGTCACTACTAACAACACCATCTACGGCACTCAGTGGCAGGACCTTACCCCTTTTTACCATGCAGGCGTGCCGGTAGTAGCAGACATGAGCAGTGACATATTGAGCCGGGACATCGAATTTAATAAATTTGATATTATTTATGCCGGGGCGCAAAAAAACATAGGTGCCGCAGGAGTAACTATGGTGGTTGTCAACAGGAACATCCTGGGCAAAGTTGAGCGAACGATCCCTACCATGCTCGATTACAGGAATCATATCACCAATGGGTCCATGCTAAACACGCCGCCGGTATTTTCCATATATGTCTGCCTGCTTACTTTACGCTGGCTCAAAAAAATGGGTGGTGTTTCCGTGATGGAAAAGATCAACAGCGAGAAGGCTGCTCTGTTATATGATACCATCGATTCACTTCCGGTATTTTCAGGAACAGTTGCCAAAGAAGACAGAAGCAAGATGAACGTTTGTTTTGTTATCAGGGAAGCTGCGCTTGAAAAGAAATTTATCAGCCTGTGCAATGAGGAAGGAATGATAGGGGTGAAAGGCCACCGTAGCGCAGGAGGGTTCCGCGCTTCCCTGTACAATGCCCTGCCTTTGGAAAGTGTAGAGGCACTTACAGCGTTGATGAAAGATTTTGCAAATAAAAGTTAAACCAAATAAGTAGATGGCCATTGTTATTCCATTCAAAGCCCTGCGCCCGCAGCCGCAGTTTGCTCCAAAAATCGCCTCGCGACCATATGATGTGCTCAACAGCAGGGAGGCTAAGGTTGAGGCGAGAGGAAATCCTCATTCTTTTTTACATATCACCAAATCAGAAATAGATCTCCCCGAAGGAACCGACGTTCACTCCACAGATGTTTATGATAAGGCAAAGCAAAATCTGAATGCTTTTGTTCAGAGAGGTCTTTTATTTAAAGAAGACAAAGCCTGCTTTTATATCTACCAGCTGATAATGAATGGAAGGAGCCAGACCGGACTTGTAGGCACCAGTTCTATCGACGATTACGAAAAAGGCATTATTAAAAAACATGAATTCACCAGGCCGGAAAAAGAGTTGGACCGTATAAATCATATCAAGTCAACACGTGCGCAGACTGGCAATGTTTTCCTCGCCTACAGAAACGTGGAAGAAATAGATACGATCATTAATAAATGGCAATCGACACACGATCCCGTGTATGATTTTATCGCCGATGATGGCATCAGTCACAGGATATGGGTCATTAATTCCGACCAGGTAAACAATTCCCTTACGCAGCTCTTCAGGGAGAAAGTTCCTGCCACCTACATTGCCGATGGACATCACAGGGCCGCATCGGCGGCTAAGACGCGTTTGCAGACGGAAGAGAATTATTTTCTTACTACCCTGTTTCCTGCAAATGAATTAAAGATCCTGGATTACAACAGGGTAATAAAAGATCTCAACGGATATTCTTTAGAAGAATTCATTGACAAGCTGAAAGAGGATTTCGATGTGGAGCAGGTAAAAGAATCTTTGTCGCCTATAAAGCTTCATGAATTTGGCATGTACCTGAAGAACAAATGGTACAGGCTTACCGCAAAAGAAAATACATATACCAATGATCCTATTGGCATACTGGATGTTACAATTCTTTCAGATAATATATTGGATAAATTATTGGGGATTGCAGACCAGCGGACAGATAAAAGAGTGGATTTTGTAGGTGGTATCAGGGGATTATCTGAACTTGAAAAGAGAGTGGACAGCGGAGAGATGGCAGTAGCGTTCAATCTTTACCCGGTAAGCATTGAACAATTATTCAACATAGCGGACAGTGGTAATGTAATGCCGCCAAAGAGCACATGGTTTGAGCCCAAGCTACGCGACGGTCTGCTGACACATCTCACGCGCGATTAAAATAGTGTATATACTTATGAAGCCAGTTATATTATTTGTGTTACTATGTATCCCCGTTCTGATATTGCAGGCGCAGCAGGAAAATCCAGGGGAAACAGCCAAAACCTTTATAAAGCAAGGTGATTATAATAATGCGGTACTGGTGCTGAATAAGGCCATAGAAAAAGACAGGGATAATATTGAATTAAAAAAAGACCTGGCTTTCGCTTATTTCCTGGAAAGGGATTATTCCAAATCAATAAGCATTGTAAAGCCGCTTGCGGAAAGCGCAGTTGCAGACATACAGACCTTCCAGATCCTGGGAATGAATTATAAAGCCATAGAAGAAAGAAAAGAAGCCGAAAAAATGTACAGGACAGCGCTGAAGAAATTTCCGCAAAGTGGCGCATTGTACAGCGAATTCGGCGAAATGCTATGGGCAAAGCAGGACTTTCCCGAAGCTGTGAGGCAATGGCAGAAAGGCACGCAGGTTGATCCGAATTACTCCGGCGACTATTATAACCTGGCCAGGCATTATTATATGTCAGCCGATAAGGTGTGGGGATTATTATATGGAGAAATATTTGTGAACCTCGAAAGCTATAGCAAGCGCACCCCTGAAATAAAAGATATGCTCCTGGAAGGATATAAAAAGCTGTTTACAGAATCGGATATGACAAAGGACCAGGATGTGAAGAATGAATTCGTCAAAGCATATATCGCCACAATGAAAAATCAGGCGCAGGTCATCAACGCAGGTGTCACCCCCGAAACACTTGCTGCGTTAAGAACAAGGTTTATATTAGAATGGTTTGACAAGAACGCTGTAAACTTTCCTTTCAGGTTATTCGAATACCAGCAGCAACTCGCCAAAGCCGGACTGTTCGATGCGTACAATCAGTGGATATTCGGCGCTTCAGATAATCTCTCCGCTTTCCAGCAATGGACCGCTACGCACAGTGAAGAATACAATAAGTTTAATACCTTTCAGAAGAACAGGGTATTTAAAGTGCCGGCAGGACAGGGTTATCAGAAATAATTCCAACCAGCGTTATCATGCTTCAACATTGACACAAGCATCGCCATATGAAAGAACCCAAACGATTATTCGACTGCCTGGAGTTGCTTCTTACTCACGGCGACAAAGCGGATCTGCTTGCAGGAAAAGAAAAAGGCACCTGGAAAAAGTACAGCACTTTTGAAGTAAATAATATTATTCACCGGCTCAGTGCAGGGCTGCTGCGATCGGGTATTACCAATAATGATCCGAGTCCTGAAGGGCGCGATAAGGTGGCGGTGCTCAGCAAGAATTGTCCGGAATGGATCATGCTCGACCTGGCAGTGCAGCAATGCGGTGGGGTGCTGGTGCCGGTTTATCCTACTATCAGCATTAACGAACTGGAATATATTTTAAATGATGCGCAGGTAAAATTCGTATTTGTCCGTGATGAAGAAGCCTGGCATAAAGTTTCTTCCATCCGGGATAACGTTCCTTGGATCAAAGAAATATTCACTTTCGAAAAAGTTGTCGGCGTCAGGCACTGGGAAGAATTGCTTATCGAACCGGATGCAATCCTGAAAAACAAAGTAAAAGAAATATCCGCCGCAATAAGTAAAGACGATCTGGCTACTATAATTTATACCTCCGGCACCACAGGAAAACCAAAAGGGGTAATGCTTTCTCACCAGAATATTCTTACAAATGTTCAGGCCAGCATACCCTGTCTGCCGGTCGAAGAGCTTAAAGCGTTAAGCTTCCTGCCCCTGAACCATATATTCGAAAGGATGATCACCTACTTTTATCTCTACAAAAACGCATCTATCTATTATGCCGAGAGCCTTGACACCATTGCCGACAATTTAAAGGAAATAAAACCCAGTATATTCACTACTGTTCCACGCCTGCTGGAAAAAGTATATGACAAAATAATGGCAAAAGGCGCAGAACAGAAAGGAATCAAAAGAAAATTATTCTTTTGGGCACACGATCTGGCCACGAGATATGAAATAAATACCAACCAGGGAACCTGGTACAATATCCAGTTAAAAATAGCCAATAAACTCATTTTCAGCAAATGGCGCGAAGCGCTGGGAAACAATTTGCTGTGCATTATTTCCGGAGGCGCCGCCTGCCAGGTAAGGCTGATCAGAATATTCACGGCCGCGCGCATACCGATACTGGAAGGTTATGGACTTACAGAGACTTCTCCGGTGATCAGTGTCAACCGCTTCCAGGTAGAAGAACGCCTGTTCGGATCTGTTGGTCCGAAGATCGATAATGTTGAAATTAAAATTGCGGCAGATGGTGAAATCCTCTGCAAAGGCCCTAATATAATGATGGGTTACTATAAAGCGCC
>Ga0123337_10002019_pt1 | contig 24171 bp, 23 predicted proteins | sample frozenSSSSmetaG_FD_89792 | JGI IMG/M metagenome (GOLD analysis project Ga0123337, IMG submission 89792) | Glacier valley bacterial and archeal communities from Borup Fiord, Nunavut, Canada, to study Microbial Dark Matter (Phase II) -... | ecosystem: Environmental > Aquatic > Freshwater > Ice >...
GTATTTAACAGGGGAAAGTATGATAGCAGGGCGATATCCTGCTTGTTCGTGTCCTTCTTGGGGATCGAAGCTAAGTTTAACAATATCGCCGCGATCAGGCACATAAACAGACCGACTACCAGATTTCATTTCCTACAGGTTGCCCCATATCAACTTCTTCATGCACATTGTCTGAACTCATACCTTCTAGCAGATCGTCCAAAGTATATTTCTTTCTCTGCTCAGGCTTAATTACTAAACTACCTTCAATCACGGTAAAGGTAACAGCAGTCCCTTCCTCTAAGTTAACCTGTTTCGCGATTGGCATCGGAATCCGAATACCTAAGCTATTGCCCCACTTCGTCACAATTTGAGTTTTCATTACTATGTCTAATTCCATAACTATGTATACACATTGTATATACAAATTTCCTAAAATACTGCTTGCCAATGTGCAAATACGCAGAAGCACATATTAAATAGTATAATTTATAACAACAATCAGTCGTTTTTTTCAGCCCAGTTCCCCAACTGTTCAACAGTTAACTTGCTTGGTTCATCTTTTTTAACCAAGTTCTTCAAGCTTTCAAAAATGAACTCGCCAAATTTATAAGTGCCAATAGCAGCAACACTTGTGCCACCTACAATAAGTGTAGTCATCACAACTGGATCCCCAACTGCTGATGTAACAACTGCAGTTGCAGCCGCGCCTGTGACGCTACTACCCATCATCCCCGCGATCGCAGTTGTCAGCCAACCTAATCCTAACTGAGAAACAGATGACGCAATTCCAGCATATGCAGACAAAGCTCCTGCACCCGCCGCCGAAGCAGAGCTAACAGATTGAATGATTATATAAGTTGATAGTGATCCTTCCTTAAGCGCTTCCCAAGCCGAATTGTCAATGCCCCGTGAGTTATCAATGTAAGCCTTACAAATTGCTTCCGGTGTTGTATTCAAAAAGCTTTTTACATTTTTTGTAAGTTGCTTACTGGATAAGAGTTGAGTGGAAGCAAAGGCTGGTGCTGGTAAAGTAAAGCTCAATTGAAGTGTGATTATCACAAGAATTAGGAATGCTGACAAAATCCTCTTTAAGGAATGAAACATAGGTTTAATTACACCTTGGGCAATATTTATCTTGTTAGTTCTAGGATTCCCCAAAATTCAATCTAAATAACACACCAACAGTCTCTATTCCACTGCTCCACGAAAACTCAAATTAGAATATTACTACCTGGTCTGCCAAATCCTAATTTTTCGGTAAAAGTTATAATTCCACCTAGACTTACCTAGAAGATAAAGTTTTTGTAAAGTTTTGCAGATGCTTGTCTTAGCCTAAGAGTGAAACAAAGATGGTAGACTGTAAACCTTTTCGCCTACGGAAATCGGTTCAGCACCCGTGCTAAGTTAAGAAAAATTGTTAAGCGACTGCTGCGGAAATATGGCTATCCACGCTCCTGAGCAAAAGAAAGAGGTAGTGACAGTAGTATAATAGGCAAAGTTATTGTATGAGAAATGCAATGTGTAAAAATTAGTACAACGGTTGGAATTAAAGAGGTTTAAACAATGACTCAATCGCTACAAAAACTATTTACATTTGAAGATTTTTTAAAGTTTTTGGAAGAACAACCAGAAAATATTCGTTACGAATTACACGATGGAGATATTATTCAAATGCCGCAGCCAGTGGGAGAGCATGAAGAAATTGTCATATTTTTGGCAGGTATATTATTTCTAGAATGCGCTCGGCTTAAACTCCGGTACGGTATCCCGAAAACAGTGCTAGTTCAGCCAGAAAACAAACCATCAGGTTACTATCCTGATATTTTGTTATTAAACCTTCCAAATTTAGGAAATGAACCACTATGGAAAAAAGAATCAACTGTCAGTAAAAGTGCATCAATTCCCTTGGTGATTGAGGTAGTTAGTACTAATTGGCGGGATGATTACCATAAAAAGTTTGCTGACTATGAAGAAATGGGGATACCTGAATACTGGATTGTGGATTATGCTGCATTAGGCAGTAAGGAAATTATCGGAAATCCAAAACAGCCTACACTTACAATTTGCTCTTTAGATGAGGGTGAGTATCGCGTTAGCAAGTTTCGAGCGAGCGATCGCATATACTCGCCAATATTCCCAGATCTAAATCTGACTGCGGGAGAAATTTTTCAAGGACGTAGTAATTTTAATACATAGGACATACTAAGGAATACTCAAGCATTGCTGAGTAGAGAAGTTGCGATCGTTACATTTATTTCGGTGCAGCAAACCCAAGACCTGACGCTTAGCCTGACATCGACTGACCAATAAATATACTTTGTGTGTAACATAATCATAATGCATAAAACCAATTTATAAAGAGTCTGTGCTTTTAAGCATTATAGTTTTATTGTTACAACAAAGATAATACTACTAATTGGAGAACAATTATGAACATTCAACTAAAACCAGAACAAGAGCAATTTATTCAAGCTCAAATTGCTACCGGGAAATATGCAAAACCTGAAGAAGTAGTTGACGTAGCGTTTAAGCTGCTAGATAAGTTAAGTGCTGAGTATACGCAGTGGATAGAAGAAACCCGTCAAAAAGTTGATGTCGCTATTGGAGAACTTGAACGGGGGGAAGGTTTGGATGGTGAGACTGTAGTCATGGAGATACTTGAAAAATTCCGTCATGCTCGTGAGATGTAGGAATGAGTGTATACATAATTTCACCATCTGCAAGTAGAGACTTAAATCAGATTGCTGATTACTTTCTGCCGCGAAATATTGAGAAAGTCTTGCATCAATTGCCAAGTTTCAAACTCATGGCTTGTCGGTAGATAAGTAATGCCAATATCGGTGCGACCTTTTCGCAGATCGTTTTCAACGTCAGGACGATCGTCGTACTCGGCAATACTGACTGCGATCGCTTAATAACGTCGGCAAAACTGCGCGATCGCTTCTGGTAAAATATGAGTTACGGCACTCCGAAATGCCGAAATTCGCAACTGACCGCCATGCAACTCTCGTTTTGGCTTCTCGGAGAACAGTTGGGAGTGCAGGGTTTGATTGGGGCTATCTTGGTGCTGACTGCCACAGTTTTAAGTCAATATAAGCGGTGAAAACTTCCTCAACCGAGGTGACTCTGCTGTTAAATCTGACTTGCACTGTTAAAGTGCAGTTTTGTGCATTGACAGCATAGTATTTTTACTAAGATAATAATTGCAATGAGTCATAACATTTATCTAAAAATTGTTTTGCTACTAATTCCCTGAAATGGTAATTGTAGTTTGTTTACGGTGAGAATATTACTCTTGTTGATATTCAATCAGGCACAAAGGTTTGCTGGGTATGAGCTTGTAGCACATTGTGTTAAAAGTTATACACATGTTGACTCAAGATTCCAAAAGCTGGAAATTCATTAAAAATCTGATTCTTAATCAGAATAAGTAAACACTCAAACTCAGGAATTAATGATATGTCTCTAAGTATCTCAAAGCTGTTTGATGCTAACTTTTACCGTGCTGCTAATCCAGATTTAGGCGCAGCTGGTCTGACTACAGACGCACAAGTATTTTCCCACTTCCAAAACTATGGTTTAAACGAAGGTCGTCTCTTCTCGCCACTAATTAATTTGAACTTCTACCGGGCTAGTAATGCCGAATTGGCAACATTTAGTAACAGTCAATTGTTAAATCATTTAGAAAATTATGGTGTAGCTGAAGGTCGTCAATTCTCTCCACTTGTTGACCTTAACTACTATTATGATGTCAACAATGACCTAGCAAAGTTTAACAACGAGGAATTATTTACTCATTTGGAAAACTACGGTGTTTCCGAAGGTCGCTCTTTGAGTCCGATTTTCAATTTCGGGCAATATAAAAGTCTTAACTCTGACCTCGCAAACCTAAATAACTCTCAATTATTAAATCACTTTGAAATCTATGGCATAAAAGAAGGGCGTCAGTTCTCATCTTATTTCGACTTTAACTACTATCGCGCTAATAATAAAGATTTAGCTAATTTGAACAACAGTCAGTTGTTGCAGCATTTTGAAATCTATGGGCTAAACGAAGGGCGTAAGACTTCACCCTCTTTCAATGCTGGTTTCTATAAAGCAAGTAATCCCAGCTTAGCTTCTTTGCAAGGTATTCAATTGCTAGGGAACTATAGCCCTTATAGTAGTTTGGCAGTAAGTGAGGTTTACGCAGAAAATGTTGACAGTGTTGTAAAAAGAGCGCTTAAAACTTACAGTGCTGATGGACTAAATGTTAAAGATGCTGCTTTTGCTCCAAATGGAGGGTTTGTATTTCTCTTAGGTAGTAATGGTTATTATTCTTCTGGGGTTTCACAAGAAGTTGTTAATGAACTTGCCACTTTACATAACCAAAACTCAACCATCAATAGTATTGCTTTTGCTCCCAACGGAGGGTTTGCAATTATCTATAATAATAATGGCGTTTATAGTTCTGGTATTCCCCAAGAGGCATTTGATGAACTGACGACTTTAAATAAACAAAAATCAACTATCAATAGTATTGCATTCACACAGTATGGAGGTTTTGCAATCATCCATGATAGTAGTGCTTATTACACAAATGGTCTTCCACAAAATGCTTTAAATGAACTGACAACTTTAAATAAAAAAGGAGAAACTATTAATAGTATTGCATTTGCTCCCAACGGAAATTTTGTAATTATTCATGGCGGTACTAGCGCTTATTCCGTTGCTTCTCCAACGCTTCAGAATGAACTGAATCAAGTAGCAAACAACGCCGGTTACGTTTCTGAAAATGTGGCTTTTAACCCTGTTAATGGCTGGGTATTAACGTATAAATCTGCGGATACATCCATTTCTGATCTAGATGCACTATTTCTTAAATACCAAGAAGACTTCGCTAGACAAAGCTCTTACTTGAGTGCAGCTTTTAGCGTATCACAACCTGTATATTAAGAACACTCTCCATTAGAAGCCCTCGGTAATTATATTGAGGGCTTTTTGTTTATTTGTCATGTATCCTCACAATTTAAGTCTGTTATCAGCTTTTGGGGCACAGTACAATACGGTTCAGTTAGTCGTAGATTCAGGTTCTGTAGGGGCGCAAAGCTTGCGCCCTAGCCTCGTGAGTCAGTGCGAGAAAATTCTTAACTGAACCGTGTTGGGGCATAGTAGGACTGAAAAATTTAAGTACTAAATTTTTTCTAAGTTATTAGGAAAACAATATTCCATATTTATATTTATTAAGATCATATTAGCTCGCTAGCAACCTAATTGTAAGAAATGGCAAATGTGATTGCTGGGGTATCAATGTGAGCTAGTTCAATTTTATAAAAATTAAGTATTGGATAATACAAATGATTATTTTTTTGGAAACTCGGGATATTAAAATTGAGCAAATTCTACCAATATATGAGGCTAACAGTTGGTCATCTGCTCAGAAACCACAACTTCTACATCAGGCATTACTTAACTCACATTATCTGGTTTCAGCTTGGGATAGGGATAAATTGATTGGCATTGGCAATGCTATTTCCGACGGATTTCTAGTGGTTTATTATCCACATCTTTTAGTTCACCCTGATTATCACGGGAAAGGTGTAGGCAAGAAGATGATCGAGATGATGAAGAAGCGCTATGAGGGTTTTCATATGCAGGTACTTGTCGCTGATGCTAAGACAATCTTCTTTTATGAAAAGTGCGGATTTGTCAGGGCTGGGAAAAGCGAACCGATGTGGATTTACGGTGGCAACGAGCATTAATAGCGACTTAGAGACTAAATGCGTACACCACATGCGGAATTAGTCCAGAAGATTGGCGTTATGAGCGCGATCATAGCTAATGTTGTGGATATGGCAACTTAGGTGATGTAATGAATTCAAATCAGGCAATCGTAGTAGACCCTAACATCACAGGGCGGTTAGTTATTCAGGATGTTACAGCACCAACGCCTTTACCAACAGAAGCGGTGGTGCGGGTAGCGGCGATTTCTCTTAATCGTGGGGAGGTGCGGCGGAGTATGAATGCTGATGCGGGATGGCGACCGGGTTGGGATTTGGCGGGTATTGTGGAACAGGCGGCGACGGATGGTTCAGGACCAAAAGTTGGGGCGCGGGTTGTGGGTTTTTTGCGGTCTGGGGCGTGGGCGCAACAAGTTGCTGTCCCGACTAATGCTTTGGCAGAACTACCAGAATCTGTGACTTTTACGCAAGCTGCTACTTTACCTGTTGCCGGATTGACGGCGCTGTTGACTTTGAGGAAAGGTGGATTATTGCTGGGTCGTCCAGTATTAATTACGGGGGCGACTGGTGGGGTTGGTGATTTTGCTTGTCAATTGGCGCGGTTGTCTGGGGCGCGAATTGTCGCGAGTGTCCGCCGCGCTGATCAGGTTGCAGCTGTGAAAGCAGCGGGTGCGGACGAGGTAGTTGTTGGCGATGACCCAAGTTCCGCTAAGGAGTTTGGTCCCTACCATTTAATTTTAGATTCCCTAGGCGGGCGATCGCTCTCAGCGGCAATGACTTTACTAGCAAAAGATGGAGTTTGCGTGACTTTCGGTAGTTCTGCTGGGAGTGAGGTGACATTTGATGTCTCTCGTTTTTACCCTCTTGGTCGAGCTACATTATACGGTTTTATCCTGTTTGATGAAGTGTTACAGGAACCGGCGGCTGAGGGTTTAGCACTTTTGGCAAATTTGGTGGCGGGCGGAAAATTGCACCCGCAAATTAGTGTGGAAGCGCCTTGGACTCAAATCGCCGATATGGCACAGCAATTAATAGATCGGAAATATCCGGGTAAGGCTGTGCTGCACGTTAGTGATGCGGTGTGACAAAGGTTAGGGCACAATAATACTGTGCCCTAACAACTATTAGCTATACAAATCGTAATCTTGAGCTTCCGTTTGTCTGGTTTCCATCCGGCGAGGTGGTGGTAAAACCTCAGAACGACGGACACTTGGGGAGAGGGTATGATTCGGATGAATGGGGTGAATTACTTGCACTGTCCGCCCACCAGAATTATTTTTTTGGGAAAACAAAGCCAGTACTCCAGCGACAACAACCCCACCACCAATCGCTAAAGCCATCCCGCCTACTGCCCAGACTATACCGGAAACTAGAGGATTTGAAGGTGTGCGATTGAGTTCACCGGCGGCTGTAACTTGTGATGTCGCTACCGGAGGTAAGTTGTTGGCTTTAAGTTGGTTGGTTAGAGAATCGTTAGCAAACTGAAGATTTTGGACTTGATATTGGAGTTTACCATTATCATCCTGCATCCGCCGGAGCTGCTCATTGAGCCGGTCATTGTCTTGGCGGAGGGTGTCATAATTTGGACCACCGTTAGGATAGGGCTGCGTCGGCGCAGGCTGTCCTGGGTATTGTGCTGTTTGTCCACCGTAGCCTTGTGCTTGAGGGATCGGTTGCTGATAACCGAGGGGGATGCTAGCGGTAGAGAAACCTTGTGGACTCTTCAAGAGCAAAATAGCCGCAAGTCCGGCTACAGCGACTCCCCCTATAAATGCCATACTACTGTCACTCATCGCCTATGCCTTTAAGAATTACGACTAATTTACAACGATTCGTCATGGATACACCTGACACTAATTAACCTTAAGTAAAAACGCGATATATTGCGAATCTACATTAATCACTAATGTTAGCGTTAACAAATAAAAGTTGAATCAAGGACTGTGAGACCCGATAAATCACGTCTCGATCATGTGCCCTTTATATTCAAGACTACATTAGCTTAATTGTCCAGCAATCAAGCCAGTATTTTCTTGGATTCGACTTTATTTTAATCTACGCTCCTGATATTCGTACATCAGGATATCGAATCTCAGTATTTTACGCTGTAGTAATCGCTACTTTCATCATGATCTGAAAATTCGTTGATCGCGGGAAATCTTTGCTGTCAAACCTCCACCGCCAGAATTTTGATGAATATACTGTCTACTTTGCAGCTTTTTCGTCTGAATAGCTTGTTGGGGAGTGTTCCCGAGTGTTCCCGAGGAGTAAATAAAAGGTCTTGAGTCCAATGTCTCAGACTCAAGACTTTGAATTTAAAGGTAACTTTACATCTGTGATTGGTTTTCTTGCTCAATTTCTGCTTGGATTTTCGCCAATTCTGCTGGTGACAGTTCCTCTAGACGCTTTTTCAAGAAAGCTTCTTCATATTCCTGACGTTGTTGGTGGTAGGTCATCTTATTGCCAACGGCGCGTCCTACATATGACACTATCCAGCCAATCAACCCACCAACTAACAACACTTGACTCCAGACACCAGCAGTTTGATTGTCTAATCCTGCTTGTTGCAAGACTACATAAGCTAAACCACCTGTAGCAAAAACGCCAATCCCAATACTTAAAGCGTCAATTCGTCGCATTGTGTGTTGTATGACCTTGTATCTATTGAATTTGTCGCCGTTGAGGGCGGAAATTCGCAAAGGGGCTAAGCAGCAATAGTCCTGGAAAGAAAAAGAACACTAGAAAATACATAAAGCCACGTTCAAAGGAGCTAGCCGTGTACCAGCGCAGTCTGAGGTAAAACAGTACAGCGCCTGGAATCACCAACAAATAAGCCCCTGCGAGCATCAAATACAGTACTGCTACAACCATGATTTGTTTGTATAAGGATAAAAAAATGGTGGATGAATCTCATATATATCTTAGGCTGAGGTGCCGAATTTGTGGAAAGTAGTACGAATATTTGTAAAACAGTTGACATTGTGACCAGAACACGGTGGAATGGTTAAGGAAGAAATTGCTGCACTTCGTTGCAGGTAATTTCTTCTGTGATTTAGGGGGCGTGGCGGAATGGTAGACGCTACGGACTTAAAATCCGTTGACTTTAAACGGTCGTGTGGGTTCAAGTCCCTCCGCCCCCATTAATTTAACTAATAGTTCTGGCAATAGTCATAAGATCATCAAATGACTGTTGCCAGTTGTAATAAGTAGCTAGGACTACAGTTATTTTTCTGCCATAGATCTGGCGGTTTGAAAAAAATTTGAGTATGGTGGTGTTTAATCTAAGCAGGTAAAAAAACATCGTTATAGAAATCACTATTGGTTTGTAATTGGGCGGTAGCGCAACGACGAATCGTAGTTTACTGGTAAGCACCTATACAAGTGCTATCTAGCTGAAAGTAACAAATGCTTACTCTAAGTGACTATGCTAATAAGAGCTATTGGTATGACGTGAAAAATACCATTCAACGTAAATTCTGGGGTGCTGGTAACTGTAATGGCCAACAATGGTTTATCAAATAGTCAACAAAATCAGTTTATTGATCATGTAAACCAACGAAGAGCAGATTACAGACTTGCTCAAGATAAACTTTACATTTTTTTTGTAGAGATTGTTCGGGAATGGTCGCCTGAATCTGTTTTATTGGAATTTAAGCGTTTGTTTATTGAGCATTCAAACTCTGAGAGCCAAACTTGCTTGCAAGCAGTATATCAAATTGTCGCCGCCAATGAAGAAACAGAATTTCGCAATACTCTGAAACGCTGTTGTTACATATTAATTAATAATTGGGAGATTAGCAGAAAATATAATTATATTCAAGATTTAATTGATATATTTAGTAAGGTTACATATCACGACCGGCGAAATTCAGAAATCAAAATCCGGCTGACAAATTGGCTACAAAACTTTATTAATAGCGACGACTATCAAGAACTTAAATTATTTGTCTCTCGCCATGAAGAACCGCTAAAAGGTCAGTGGGTCAACCGTTACACATCTTATTTATTAGTTGCTCAATTTGCGAATGAAAAGAATTCGATAGAACAAAGAAAAGCCGCAATTATTCGAGCCGAACAACTCAAACAAAAATTTAAATTTGAATTAGCGATGTATATTGCTCGTTCTCAATCAGCAGCATCAAATAAAACTGCCTTAAAAAATCCCACTCTTCTCGGAGACGAAGTTTTACGGTTGATTAAGCTGATTGTAGTCAGAAAAGGTGCATTCAGCTATGAAAATATTGCCAACATATTTCTCAAACAAACTGAAAATCAATTATACCGAGAATTTAAGCAAAGCCTAAAGAAATATTTACTATTTTCCCTTCAAAATCAAGTTTCTACTGCTTTAGATCAACAACTATCAGAGAAGTTTATCAATTTGCACGAGCAATATGATGCTGAAAATATCGATAAAAATTTACTATTAAGAACCTGTACTAAAGTAGTTAACTACTTAACTATGGAGCATAAAAACACTGAACCTTCACCATTGTTTATTTTATTGATTTCTCAAAATAACCCGTTATTACTGGTGATTTTGCTCCTGAAAATTGTACTTATCTGTCGCAACAGTCGCGGACACTTAGAATCACGAATTGCGGCTTTGATTAGGTACTACGAAAAGTATCCAGACTCAGAATGTACTTGGATTATTAATTTTTTGGAGATTTTTAATATTACATTTGCCATTTTTGCGGACAATGTTGAATATAATTTGATCAAAATGGATACTGATAATAATACCAGCCTGCATCCACAATTTAATCTTGATGCTTATCGAGTATTTTCGCAGTCAAAGCAAATCCCCAAATCTTAGCGCCGCTCATCCAGCCAAGCTAATCCGGCAGCAGCAGCTTCGGCTATGATACTCACTAGACGAAATACAGCTAAAGCACTAATCAGCGCCCCAGAAGAAAAACTTTGTTGTAAAACCCCAATCGCTGTCGCTTCAAAGACACCCAAACCACCGGGCGCACCAGGAACCACTAAGCCGAGTAACCAAGCAAAACTAAAAGCACTCACGATTAAAGGAACTTGAGTGCCATCAAAAGGTTGAAACGCTGCTAAAGTTAACATAAATCCGGAACACCTGAGTCCTAAAAATCCAAATTCGCCCAACAAAGGTATAAAAGGATAGCGTGACAATTTTAAAGGCGCATCAATTGTGGGAGATTTTTTTGCTTTGACCCGACTAGCGAGACTAATCACAGGATTTAAAAAACGAGGATGCACCACCACCAGCACAACCGCTAAACTCAGCAATTGCAATAATTTTAAAAGCAGCAGACCAGAACCCCAAAGAGTAGTAGCCAAAATAATTATTAACGCCGCCGCCGCCATCAATAAAGGTTCCAGCAACACACTTAAATTCGCGGTACTTGCGGAAATGCCTGTAGCTTTAGCTGCCATTGCTCTTCCGTAATAATGCCAGACGTTCCCTGGTAAATATTTACCAATATTTGTTTTCAAATAAATTTGAATTAACAAAGCACTCCGCACTCTTTGATTTAATTCCCGCAGAATCCAAGTCCAGACCCAAGCAGCCCAAGTATGTGCCAACAAAGTTATACCCAAGGCGATTATTAAAAGTGCCCAGCCAACCGGACTAATCCGAATCGCAGCGACCTCCCAAAAGTGATCCGCCAACGATGAAGTTAAAAAGAGTAGCGTCCCCCCCAAGACAAGCCAACGTGTAGAAGCCTTCAAACGTGACAAAATTTTCTTCATAAACACAGTTGGGACAAATTTTTACAAATCACGAATGATAAATACTTATATCTCTCTAGAGTTAGAGAACACAATTTAAAAAGAGGTAAGAATGATGTGACCTACGCTAGAGGTAATTATTTAGCGAATATTCGTATTATTGGCTGTTGTTGGTCAAATATTAACAAACATCAATCGCATTTAACAAATGATACATAGATCCTGTTAAATGTAGTTGGGTCAGAAATTCACAGGAGGACATATGAATAGATTGACAGCCTTTTTTAAAAGATCGCAGTTACGCCAAATTCTAACAGCATTTTTAGCCGGGGTATTACTAATTGTGAGTACAGCTTGTAGTGGTGCTACTACCCAAGCTGCAAACCCTAAAGATGACGCGATGATGGCGAGTCAGACAAAGAGAGAATCTGAGATTCTTTACCCAGGCGCAGACACCCCAGAAGGTAGAGCGAAAAAAGAAGCCGAACTACCAATCAAAACCGAACAAGATTTTGTCACCCCAGCACCAGGTGCGGGAAATCAACGCCAAGGAGACTTGGGTCAGCGCATCGGAAACCGGATTGGGACAGTGAAAGAAGAAGTTAAAGAAGCTTCCAAATTCTTGAAAGAAAAATCAGACGAAGCAGGCGCAAGACCGGAACTGAAAAGCAACCCCGCCGTGCAATAATTAGCCTTCCTCTCATAATCAACGCAAACAACACATCGGAGTCGCAGCATGAATCGCATCATTTCTTGGCTAAAAAACACCCGCGCCACAAGACAAATTCTCACAGCCTTCTTTGCAGGAGTCCTGTTATTCATCAACACAGCTTGTAGTCCGGCTGAAGCAAAAGACCCGAAAGCAAATGTTACCACCCAAGAAGGCAGATCATTTGTTCCTGACGCAGCCATCAAAAATAAATATGAAGGGGGAATGAACGAATTTAGCGATGAAGATCCCAGAACCAGCAAATCAACCAAAACCTACGAAAAAGTTAAAACCCAAGCCCTGAAGGAAAATGCTGAGCGCAATGTCATCGATGAAACAGGTGACATTGGTGAAAATACCAAGAGAATCCTCGACAAAAAAGGTGAAAATGCTGTAGACTTTGGCAAGAACCTCCAACGCAGCACTGACAAAGCAGTAGATAAAGCGCAAGACAAAACAGACGACTTAGTCCGGGGAACCAAGCGCGGCGTTGAAAATATCAAAGACAACACCAAAGATGCAGCTAAAGGTGTCGCCAAAAATGCTCAAGACACACTTGACGATGCCAAATTTAACGTAAAACAAAGCGTTAATGACACCGCCGATAACCTCAAAAGCACAGGCAAAGGTCTGGTAGAAAAAGCGCAAGACAAAATCAACGACGCTGGTAGAAGCGTACAGCGGAATGTTGACAAAGCGGGTAACGCTATTCAAGATGCGGTAGATTAAACGCGGAGAACGCGGAGGAAACGCGGAGGAACGCAGAGCAACCTCAGCGAAGAAGCTCGGCGCTACCTCCGCGCTCCTCTGCGTTAAAAATATACCAACTCTCCAAAGCCGATCGCTGAATCTCTCTCCAAGCAACTCCATGTTCTCGGGCAATCTTTGCACAATCTTCATATTCTGGCAGAACATTGGCGATCGCTCCATCTCCTGTTCGAGCAACTTTTATCCGCACAGAACCGTATTTAGTCTGGATTTCTTGAATTTCTCGTTCTAGGATGGTGCGTTGTTGAGTTGAGTGGCGTATTCCCAGGGTTGTGGTTTCGCGAAATAAGACTTTTTCACAAGCTAGCAAATTTTCGGGGTGGCAAATTACGGTGATGAGGATTCCTGGACGAGATTTTTTCATCCCAATCGGTTGCGTGAATACATCGACTGCACCTGCAGCGAATAACGCTTCAAAGGCGTAACCAATAGCTTGGGGACTTAAATCGTCAATTTGAGTTTCTAGGACAGAGATTGTTTCCTGATGAGGGTCAGGGTTTGTACTTTCACCGATCCATAAGCGTAAGATATTCGGTATGGTGAGGTTGATTGAACCTGCTCCTAAACCAATCTGCTGGATTTTCATCGGTGGTGGAGCACCAAAGTTTTGGGCTAGGGTGGTAGCGATCGCAGCTCCTGTGGGTGTAACTAGTTCGCGATCGATACCGTTGCTGTAGACTGGACAGCCGCGCATTTCCCACAATTTTAGGACTGCAGGGACTGGGACTGTCATTTGACCGTGGGCGGCGCGGACTGTACCGCCACCAGTGGGAAACGGGGAACAGTAAAGTTGCTCAATCCCTAACCAATCTAATCCTAAGCATGTGCCGACAATATCAACTATGGCGTCTACTGCACCAACTTCGTGAAAGTGGACTTGTGCTGCTGGGATGCCATGTACTGCGCCTTCCGCGATGGCGAGTTGGCGAAAAACTGCTAAACTCCAAGCCATCGCCTGAGTCGGCATTTTTGCCGCAGTAATTAATTGTTCGATTTCTGGTAAGTGACGCCCGTGATGGTGACTGTGTTCGTGGTCGTGGTGGGTATGGGTTAGGTTCACATGAACTTTTGTTGCCGCCTGTCCATTACGCTGCACCCGTTCTGATGTGAGCTGGTACTCTTGCTCCAGTCCTAGTCCTTTGAGCTTGTCGGTCAAATAATCTAAGGGAACACCGAGATCGATTAATGCTCCTAGGCACATATCACCAGCAATACCCGTCGGACATTCTAGATAACCTAGTTTGGTCATAAATAATTAGGGATTGTGTAGCAGTATCACAATTAATGTGAATATATATTAAGTAGCTGAGAATTTATATTTTTTCTGGAATTTAAATTTACTGATCAAAAGCTAACTCAAAATCGCTCATTTAAAACTTGGTCATGGCAAACATTTATACAATTCATCCGGATAATCCTCAAAGTCGCGGAATAGAACAAATAAGGGACGCGCTACGGGCTGGAGCAGTGATGCTTTACCCGACTGATACAGTTTATGCTATAGGTTGCGATTTGAATTCTAAGTCAGCGGTGGAACGAGTCAGGCAAATCAAACAACTCTCGAACGAGAAGCCTTTGACATTTTTATGTCCTTCTCTTTCTAATGTTGCCACTTATGCCGTGGTGAGTGATCCAGCCTATCGGCTGATCAAACGCCTGATTCCGGGTCCGTACACTTTTTTGCTACCAGCAACTAAGTTAGTACCACGACTCGTGCAAAGTCCCAAACGCAAGACTACAGGCATTCGCGTACCAAAGCATACTGTATGTTTAGCGTTGTTAGAGGCTTTGGGAAATCCGATTATTTCTACATCCGCCTATATCCCCCATATAGAAACAACTTCGGATGCGGCTGTAGATGGCGACACGTCGCTTTACGAACTGTTTGACGAATTAGATAACTTAGTCGATGCAATTGTCGATACCGGCGAGGAACCGACTTCTCAAGTGTCAACTATCTTAGATTTGACAGGTGAGGAACCAATTATGACACGAAAGGGTCTAGGTTGGGAGGTGGCAGCTGCATGGGTATAAAAAACAATACTACATCGGATCACCTCTAAATTTCGTTCTTCTGACTGCTTGAATGCTCCACTTCTCAAACTGTCCTACGGAGATTGGGTTGGAGCTTGGGATAGCGATCATCGTCGCTACCACTGTTGAGAGAGATGAGAAGGTAACAACAGTAAGGGTTTTGATGGCATCTCTTAGAGGTTAAATTAACTCCCATCTCCAAGCCAACCAACTGACTAAAAGTTACGTATCCACAAACCGACACATCTATACCACCAACAGTGAGGGATTCTGCGTACATTCATAAGTGTAAGCAATGTGCTGGAAGCGATTTCTCAAGTCAGTATGACTTTGAGATTCAAAGCCAGGATTAATCCAGATACTGTGTCTGCTTGTTGGATACGGTGCAATACCACTCTCAGGGAAAGTCATGAAACTTAACATCGCCAACTTCAAAGCGACTACATCTCCAGAAATCGGCTCTACTCAACAACTAGTTGCTATAGACACTGATTCACTCATGCGCCTGCTGCATCAGGAAATTCAAGGACAAGTAAAGTCAAGCGTTGCAAATATCCAAGCTGTCGCCCAACGCATCGCCACCGAAGTGGAACGAATTTGCCGCAAAAGTTCGAGAATTCAAACTTCCGGTCAAATTCAGTCTTGGCAAACAACCCTAGCCAAACATCGGCTGCAAAAGTGCCTGCATTACTACCAACTCGGTTCTAAACAAGGTCGGGTGGAATTACACAGCACTTTAGGTGGAATGGTTTATCGCCATATTGCTCCGGCTGGCACCCAGTTGGGTTTTCAGGGTCGCTATACTATAATTGAAGATTTTCTTCAAGCCTTTTATATTGAAGCGATTAAAGCTTTCCGCCGGGAAAACGAGGTACAAGCTGACTACTCACCACGAACTCAGCTAGAACTAGCAGAGTATATGGCGTTTACAGAACAGTACGCTAAGCGCCGGATTAACTTACCAGGGACTTTCAATCAGCAATTGATTGTCCTCCGCGCCCAGAGTTTTGCCCGTCGCCAGCCACCAGAAACCACTGTGGATATTGAAATGGCTGTCGAATCAGCTAGAAGCGAGGAAGCGGAAACTCACCAACGTTCCGCCGCCGTCCAACAGGTGCGGGCGCAAATGATGAGTATGCCTGCTGACCCTGGTGAACAATGCGATCGCGAGCGGATTATCTCCGAACTGGTACAATATCTAGAATCTGAAGGTCAATCTGACTGTGTCGATTACCTGATGTTAAAACTTAAAGATTTTTCCGCGCCAGAGATTGACCAAATGCTCGGTTTAACCAGCCGGGAACGCGACTATCTCCAGCAACGGTTTAAATATCATATGGAAAAATTCTCTCGCACTCACCAATGGCAACTAGTACACCAATGGCTAGGTGCGGATCTCGAACACAAGCTGGGACTGTCGTCGCTGCAGTGGGAAGGCTTCGTCAGCCAACTTTCCGCTGAACAGCAACAAATGTTGCACCTCAAAAGAGCGAAAAACAGTGACCAAGCGATCGCCAAAAAACTAAAATGCACTCCTAAACAGTTGCAAAAGCGGTGGACACAATTGTTAGCAGAAGCTTGGTCGATCCGTAACGGCTGTATCGAACAACAAGCAGGCTAAACAAGTGAGCGATTGTCTGTTGGTAGTTGCATATTGGTTGAGCGCAACTACCAACCTAATTATTAATGAAATTATTTTATTGAGTATCAATTAGCATCCTCTTCCTCAGAAATTACTCTAACTGAATTACAATAAACTCAAACCATTACAATTATAAACAGGTGTAAAACAGAATGTTCGACGGATTCTGGGATAATATCTCCCGCTACCCCCGATATTTTGTCACTATTCTTTTAGGGGTCTTTGTCAATGCCTTTGGTCCAATCATCTGGCTGTACAAGCGACCAAGTACAGCGATTGCCTTTACGCTCTTCGCTCTAGCGGCTATCTTCTTTACGGGGTTTACCCTCCGCGCCATGCTGGGTTTAAATCCAGTCTAGACGAATATCCAAGGATATACGCATCTATTACAGTTACCGAATTCGCAAAACCTCTGTCAGGAGGGGAATATTTTATGGCTACAGATCGTCGTGTTTCTCGCGTTTCCGAATTAATTAAACGCGAAGTCAGTCAAATGTTGCTCAATGGGATCAAAGACGATCGCATTGGTACAGGAATGGTCAGTGTCACAGATGTGATCGTTTCTGGTGACTTGCAGCACGCCAAAATTTATGTGAGTGTATATGGCAGCGACGAAGCCAAAGCCGACACAATGGCAGGGTTAAAATCGGCTACCGGCTATGTCCGCAGCGAATTAGGTTCGAGAGTTCGCCTGCGACGCACGCCAGAAGTCGTGTTTATTGAAGACCCGTCAATCGAACGCGGGACTAAAGTGCTGTCTTTGCTAAATCAGTTAGATATTCGACCGGAGGAATAAGCGCTACGCGCGGGTGTAGGAACCATACACTACACCCCACACCTCTCGGTCAGCGTCAGCATTTAATCTATTTAAAAAACTTATATAAGCGAAAATCTTGTTAAACCGGAATTTCCGCCTATTTGGATAGTCTAGTAGATAGGCGACAATTTTCGTGCTTATGTGTTGAAGCGTCCAGTATTTAAGTGGAGATGGGATAAATAACTCCCAAAATGTACTAGTTAATCAGCGCGATTATTTAAAGTCGTAAATTTTATTTGTCTTACATACCTTAGGTTTGACGACTTAATTTCGCTTTATTTCTCCTAAGCCAAGTTTTATCTGTGTTATTTTTTAGACAACAAATCTAGTGGCTCACATAAGTTTTTTCTCGTGGAGCAACCTGAGTTACCAAGGCTAATGCACTATTTTTAATTAAAGTCAACAGTCTAGATGAAGATGAGAAAGCATTTGTGGCAGGTTAGGGTATGAGGTAACAAATGATAAAATGTGTCAATAAATACGTAATTGGCAGGACGCTCAAATCCAAGCCTGAGCACCTGATTGTTACAAAGCTTTGCAATGTCAGCGTTTGCTAACTTGATCAACATAATTTAATATAAATTTAGATTATGTACAGTCAAAATAAAAACAGAGTCGTATAGCTGATGACAAAAAAATCCGTAACAACAGCTACATTCGCGCTCTGAATCCTAGCCGTCTAGGCTACAAAAGCTATATAAATGTTAATTTGTGAGTGAAAACTATGACTATCAGTACAATTCCTTCTCTCAAATACTCTCTGGACGTAATCCAAGACGAAGCCCGCCGCTTAGTGCATAAGGGCGTCGTTGGTAGACAACAGCCGATTTACACTCTTTGCCAGTACATCCCTGCGAGAGAGTGGGTTTGCGTCGAATGCGAATTAGAAAAATGTGATTTTCTACTGCGCGATCGCATTGGTGATTTGATTGGTCGTGAAGAATGGGATAACGACTAACCGATGAGTGGATGGAATGTAAGTTGAGCGTAAATACCTCTAGTTGACGGGCGTTATGACTCAACTTGATCTAGATATTGATTGACATCTTCAGTCACGCGGGTTAGTTCTGCTTCTGTCGTCAAGCGGATATTAGCATCTCGCAGAGTAATCAGAACTTTAGCGGCAAAGGGAGTGGGCCAGATATTGGGATTGCAGAAAACTTCTAAAAATACTTCCCCAGTGTGCTGATATTCGATTGGTCGCTGGGGATTAGTTTTTGCACCATCCGTTTTTTTTACTGTAGCCGCTTGTAGACGCTCCATAATTTGAGCGATCGCGGACTGTAATTCTCGTGCTGCTTGGGGCGAAAATTTGAAAGAAACAGAGCCTTCAATCAGATTCAGTGTCAGATGGCTTGAGGACATCAGTTATTTATCAGAATTTATCGCTAATTTAATCGCTTTTTCATATTACCGGAGTTTGGCACCAGAAGAGCGAATATTTTCGTTACCTAAAAAATTTTTAATGCTAAATTATTCATTTACTATTCTGTAGTCAAGTACGGTATTAAGCCGCTTTGAAGCTCTATTAATTGTAAACAATTGCAAGAAGACAGCAGCAATAGTGAAGGTTAAAGACAGAGATAGTCCTTACCACACAAGGGTTTGAAACCTCTTTGCAGTTTTTGGCTTTACATTAGATTTAATAGAGAGACTTAAAACAGGGAGCCAGCAATATTCTATGATCATCGATAACCGCCCAACAGTCCGCAGGGTTTTGATACTTACCCTCTTGCTCAACTTGTTTGTGATGGCATTGAAAGCCGCTTTAGGGTTCTCTATTGGTTCTCTAAGCTTGCTAGCGGAAGCCTTACACAGCGTCACAGATAGTGCCAGTAACGTTTTAGGATTAGTGAGCAGTCAATTTTCATCACCTGTACCTGATCGCGAACATCCTTATGGACACCACAAATTTGAGGCTGTTGGTGCATTGGGAATTGCGGCTTTTTTAGGTGTCGCCTGCTTTGAAATTCTGCAAGCGGGGATTGATCGCTTGATGCACGCCGGTCAACCCGTAAAAATTGCCCCATCACAGTTATGGTTACTATTGCTGGTGCTGGGAATAAATATTTTTGTCACCTACTATGAACGCCGGGAAGGTCAGCGGGTAGGTAGCTCAATTTTAATCGCTGATGCCCAACATACGATGAGTGATGTCTGGGTGACAATAGCAGTCCTCGGAGGCTTAATCGGCGTGTGGTTAGGCTATCAGTGGCTAGATTTAGTTTTGTCTTTTCCAGTGGCTGTGATGGTGTTTACCAGTGGCTGGTCAGTTTTAAAAGAAAATTTACCTTGGCTGGTGGATGAGATTGCGATCGCGCCAGAAGCAATTAATGAGATTGTAATGGAAGTTCCCGGAGTGATTAACTGTCACGATATCGCTTCTCGCGGTCTTCTCGGTCGCCAGGTATTTATCGAAATGCATTTAATCGTCGAAGCCGCCGATGTGGAAACTGCTCATCATATTACAGAGGAAGTGGAAAAACATCTCGAACAGCGGTTTAAGCCAGTCCGGATCATGATTCATATTGAACCACCAAATTATTGCTCTGAGCAAATTACCTTTGAATCGGGAATCGGACGTGGGTGAAGGGGAATGCTCTTGAATGGGGGAGTGCTCTTGAGTGGGGGAGTGCTCTTGAGTGGGAGAATGGGGGAATGGGGTTTCCCATATTAGTCAGAATATATACAGTGTATTGTGATACTCCATGTTAGATATTTCCCCATTTAGGGAATCATAGAGATAATTAGTTCTTGCCTTGGTGGGAGTTATGTTATTTCAGCATGGTTTTTCACTCTGCTGATAAAATCTACTTAGTAAGACATTCGGCGTTGAGTACAACCAAATTTTTTGCCTCAAATACAGTACAAGTTTGCATAATTTTGACTATTACTGGTGTTCCTTGCTGGAGGTGCGCGATCGCTTGGCTATTAGCTGGCTGATATTGTTTAAGAAAACGGTTATCAGTAAGATAGTCTTTTTGAAATGCGGAACGTTCTATGACCCAGAGATTGATTGCATATTTGTTGATAAAGGCTTTGACAAAGTTGATATCTAGACTGTACTGGGCAGTAATCAAGTCAAGCATCCGTTGGCGAAATTGCTGGTAATATTTGGTATGGATGGGGAGAGCATATTCTTTCCCAACTAGAATCGAACGTTGAGCAAACACCGGGATATTATCGGTTTCGCCAGCTAAAGACGCAATTAAACTAAAATGCGGTTGTGTTTGCAAAAATTTATATAACTCTGGTGTACTACTAGTGACAAAAGGAGTTGTCGGGAAAGATTTCAGACACAGAGGAAAAAGCATTAATCCGGCGAGAACACCGCATGTAATTAACAGTGCTAGTCGCCTAGCTGAAGAGAAAACTGCATCTAGCATAATCGTAATTGATATGCCAGCGCAAAGCGCAAATACTATCCGGAAAGTGTGGTGCGTGTAGCGACTTGGCCAATGTAATTTAAAAGCCACTGCATGGGCGATGAAAAACATCACTAAAGATGCCAAAACAACAACAATCAAGATTTGCACCTTTTTATTGACTCGTTGTGTCAACGGAAAATACTGAGGAAATCTGTATAAAATCGGCAAAATCCAACCGATAAATAACTGCGGTGGACTCATTAAAGCGAGAACACCACTATCTCGACCATCCAGCCAAAAACTTAGAAGAGAAAGATGAAAATAGCTAACTCGTCCACCTGACAAATACTCAGGCATAGTTTTGGCCACAGCATTCGTTAAAGTTGGACCAAAAGCCGTCGATTGTAAAGCGAAAGGTAAAATCACCGCACCAGCAACCACAACCCCCGCCACACAAAGTCGCAAATCAACCCGCCACCGCCATAACAAAACACCAGCAATAATAAAAGCCATCGGCGGGTAAAATAATCCCACCAAAGCGATCGCGACTAAACAAGGTAAAAACGCCGCTGTCAATAAATAATATAAAAAAGCCAGAAATAAAGGATAAATAAAATCTCTTGGTGTCCCAGAGACAAAATCATCATGCATCGCCAAACTCTGATTCAGCACTAATGTAGTGATAAAACCAGCCATTGGCACTGGTAGTAGCTGTAGACAAACAGCAAAACCATAACATGTCGTCAAAAATGCGACAAAGATTGGTAGTAATTTACTCGCCAGCAGTGGGTCAACGCTAAGACTCGCCAACAGACGAAACAAACCGCCATAACCAATCGGAGTAATCGACTGAAAATAATCAGCAATTAAATCATGAGGAAATAACTCCGGATTTTGATACCGATACATCCAAGACACATACTCTCGCGCATTATCCCCGACAACATCACCCGGAAAAGCACCACCCAAAGCCAAAGCAATGTAAATACCCGTAAAACACAGACTCACTCCAAACCAAAAAATCACAGAGCGAGATTTAGTCCCTGTGAAAAATCTATGCGATCGTGTCATCAGCATGACGTTATCTGAGTAAGATATTTAATCTGTACTTGAAAGCCCATCCCACTATGTCCCCCACACTAGATCGCATCACCAGAATTTACCATCAACCCCTACCAGAGTTACTATTCGAGGCACAACAAACCCACCGAGAACACCACGACCCCAACGCCGTCCAGCTATGCACCCTCAGTAACATCAAAACCGGACTATGTCCAGAAGACTGCGCCTACTGTTCCCAAAGCATCCACAATCAAACCGAACTAGTAGCCCAAGAACTAAACAGTGTCGAATCAGTACTCACCGAAGCAAAAATTGCCAAAGCCAACGGTTCCACCCGCTTCTGTATGGGCGCAGCATGGAGAGAAGTCAGAGACAACGAGCAATTTGAGCGAGTACTAGAAATGGTACGCCAAGTAGCCGCCCTAGAAATGGAAGTTTGTTGCACCCTAGGAATGCTAAAACCCCATCAAGCCCAAAAACTCAAAGCCGCCGGACTAACAGCATACAACCACAACCTAGACACATCACCCAACTACTACAGTCAAGTAATCACCACCCGAACCTATCAAGACAGACTCGAAACAATCCGCGCCGTCAGCGCCGCCGGAATCTCAGTCTGCTGCGGCGGAATCGTCGGTATGGGAGAAACACTCCAAGATCGACTCGAACTCCTAGAAGTCCTCTACGAACTAGAAACCACACCCGAATCAATCCCCATCAACTGCCTAAACCCAGTTCCCGGAACCCCCCTAGCCGACGCCCCCCCAATAAAACCAATAGAACTAGTCCGCCTAATCGCCACCACCAGAATCCTCTTCCCCCAAGCAATGGTACGCCTCAGCGCCGGACGCACCCAAATGAGCGAAGAACTCCAAACCCTATGCCTCCTAGCCGGGGCCAACTCCATCTTCACCGGACCAAAACTCTTGACAACAGCAAACCCCGAGCGATCGCAAGACGAAAAAATGCTCCAAACCCTAGGAATGTTCCCCAAACCCCTCTAACCCCCCACTCCGCGCCCCCCGCGCCACCTCCTCTTCCTCCGCGTTTCAAAAAAACCCCACTGTCACCCCCACTACAACCCCTCCCCCTCCAACCTGCTAATCTAAACCTGGCTCATAATACCCACCGGAAAGAAAAGCATGATTCCGCATGAAGCCCTAGAAACAGCCCGGTCAGCAATATTACACTTCCTACTTAGTAGCCAAAAGTCCTTTCCCATAACCCTGGCACTTTCTCTACTGTGTACCCTCCTGGTATACATCACCCTCGCCTTCCTCCTCCGCCCAATATTTCGCCGCCTAGAAAACACATTAGCATTAGGCATCCTCGGAGTTTCCCAAAACCCCTTAATCATAATTACCGGGTTAGTAGGAGTAAAATTTGCCTTCGACAAACTACAAACAACCCCCATCATTAACTGGACAAAGCGCGGCTTAACAGCAGCAATAGTAGTCACATTAACCTACCTAATTTCCCAACTATTCACCCAAGTAGTCACCTATTACTTACGCGCTTACGTCAAACAAACCGAAGCAGTGTGGGATGACGTTCTCGTCCCAATCCTCGAAAGACTGCTACCAATATTAACTTATCTTCTCGGCACATTCTTATTTTTAGAAACCCTAGGAATAGATTTAACCGGAATTTGGGTAGCATTTGGCGGATTAACATTCGTCCTCGGCTTTGGACTCCGCGATATATTAGCCAACTTTTTTAGTGGTTTAGTCCTACTAATTGACACACCATTTCAATTTGGCGATGTAATTTCGATGACAGATAGCTCATCAATGGCAGTCATCAAAAATATTGGTTTGCGAGTATCCAAACTATACCTAGTAGATAGCGATTGCGAAGTATACATCCCCAACGCCTCACTAGTAAACAAAGATATTATTAACCTAACTCGTCCTACCACCCACTTTGCCACAACTATTGAAGTCAATGTCAAAAGAGATACAGATTTAGTCCAAGCAACAGAAATATTGCGTCAAAGCGTCCTTTCTCACCCAGACATCCTCGGAAACATCGCCGATAAACTTAAATATATAGATGATTGCCAAAGCCTGAAACCAGCAGAAAATAGTATTTCTAAACAAGAGACGGGAAAACTCAGACTATTAGCAGAACAAAAAGTTAACGAAAAACTGCAAAAAATCGAACATAACTTTGAATTCCTCACCAAAACCATCAAAATGGTAGAAACAGGAGGATTATCAGACGAACAAATCAAAGCTATCCAAAGACTTTATCAAGAAATCACAGAATACATCGGCTTAGATACCGAAAACAATCCAGAAACACTCATCGCCCTAATTCGAGAGTGGTACGAAGCCTGGTTAAAAGACCCAAACTTACAC